>RCNB010000048.1_pt1 | contig 118339 bp, 98 predicted proteins | sample 2041321 | NCBI WGS metagenome assembly RCNB01 (sample SAMN09708232, study PRJNA481090) | Marine sediment metagenome, whole genome shotgun sequencing project. | reverse complement strand
CCAGATGGCCGCTGGCTTGCGTATGGCATTCGTGAAGGAGATCGATTTGAAGTCTATGTCCGGCCCTCTTCGGGTGGAGGAGAAGCGGTAAAAGTAGCCCGTGAAGGTGCTATTGAACCAATTTGGGCTAGGAGTGGCCGGCAGCTGTTCTATAAGGCCTCAGGCGGCACTCAAATGTGGGTTGTTGATATAGGATCCGGAACACGCTTCACCGTTGAGGGGAGGCCTCGTCTCCTTTTTGAGAGGAAAGAACAACGCTACAACCAGCCTGTCCGATTATATGATGTATCTTTGGATGATCAGCGGTTCCTGATGGTGAAATTAGAAGAGCGGCGGCCACAACCCGTCACTGAAATGATCCTCATCCAGAACTGGTTCGAGGAACTCAAGCGACTCGTGCCGACTGGGAAGTGAGACATGAGACCTCCTCCCGAAAAACTGTACCAGCCAAAAATGTAGTTTTCTGGCTTTCAAATTGCTCGGCGAACTGCCAAGGAGACAAGTTTCATTATCTGAAGACAGGATTGATTCTACTATTGGATAATAATTGTTATTCTTTTGTATATTAGTAACTAAGATACACTGTACTAATAGTATATACAATGTAGGGACTGAATAGGGTATGGGTATATTCATACCTTTACGCGCACTATAAAGACTAGCTTGGACATTTATCTGTGAATTTGAACTCTCTGAAGTCTGTAACATTCACCGTAGGATTCTCTGGCTAACAATTCCGATCAATCACTGGATTGAACAACTTTTCCAAATACTGATTTCGCTTTAAGATAAATGCGACCATGGTGAAGTTAACACTGGGGCGTATAGTAAATTAAATAAGTTTACATAATGGTAATTAGGCGACAGAAAGTCATTTTGTATTTAATTTATTATGTGCAACTTAGAAATCGTCCGTAATTATGAAATTCAGACACCCCAATATGTTGTGGGGACACATCAAATCGGAGTGTAAAAAATGGCCCTCTTGTGGTACGGCAGATCATCAGCAACACAGTCCGATTACAACAGATACCTAGTGTTCTTGTGATTCTGGTCTGCTGGCAGTCAAGAGGTCGTGGGTTCAAGTCCCATCAGCTCCACCAACTTCCCCCCTATAGAACCAAGTTTTCCTTTAAGCACTGACCTGAATGCCTTACACCGTTCCAGCATTTGAGTTATAATTGTGCTGGAAAAAAGGAGCGCGCCATGGACTGGTCGGACCTCTGGTTTCCTTATCTCGTCACCCACACCATCACGATCTCACTTATTGTTATCTGCTTAAAACGGCCCAGAATTGGAAAGATCGCTTGGGGGGTTATCTTTCTCTTGGCAGGGGTATTCAATCTGATCTATGGGAATTTAAGACCGGAGGCCTATGTGGGCTACGGTGAGAATGCGGTGGGCCTTTATAAGAATTTCATCTTTGGAGCGTTCAGATCACACACGGAGTTGTTCATCTCCCTGATCGCACTGGGCCAGATATTAGTCGGAGTCCTTCTGTTCATGCGGGGAAAGCTTTTTCTCTTGGGAATACTGGGTGGCATCCTCTTCCTGGCGGCCATCAGCCCTCTGGGTGTTGGCTCGGCGTTTCCATCGACTGTATTGATGGCGCTCTGTCTTCTTATTCTCTATTTGAAACTTAAGAAAGTGTAGTTGGCCTATTTAGGATGCAGTTAAGCGACCGGATTCGAGCCAGCGGTTCTGATCACCGCGAAAGGAGATCGCATGTCGAATATATTTAGAGACTTCCTATATGAAGTTAACCCCATAAGATTTAAGGAACCTTTAGCAGAAACGCTGGGCGCCTTCAGGGAAAAAGATGCGGTTCTTGAATACACCTTTATCGAAACCGTAAAAATGGCCGGGCATGCCTGCCCTACCGTTGCGGGCGCATATATGAGCTGTCAGGAAGCACTCAATGTTTTATATCAAGATGAAATTCCCATAAGGGGCAATATTGCCGTGACGGTTTTCGGAGATCCGGATGAGGGCGTATACGGTGTCATAGGGCAGGTGTTCAGTTTCCTAACCGGAGCTGCTTCCACATCGGGTTTTAAGGGCCTGGCACAGAATTATGTTCGCAGGGATTTGCTTCAATTCAGTTCGGAAGAGATCGACTCTGAATCCATGTGTTTTGAGTTTAAACGCTTGGATAACGAAGCCCGAGTCCTGGTCAAGTTTTATCCAAAAAGAATTCCCTACCCAACAGATAATGCGATAAGGCTGAATGAACTCATGAAGAAGGTTCTCTGGGATGAAGCGAGCGATGCTGAGAGGAAAGAACTGCAGGATCTGTTTATAGGGAAAGTTCGGGCGATGCTCGTGGAAAGAAAAGAAATGCAGAACTGGTTGGTGTTGGAAGGAGCAAAAGAAACATGAGAAGTCTGAGACGGGAAGAGAAGGCGATAGAGACCAAGGATGAGATGGTCACGATCCTGGAGAACGCCAAGTATGTCACCATTGCCATGTGCCTGGATAGTGAGCCGTATCTGGCGACCCTAAGCCACGGATATGATCGAGAACGTAACTGCCTCTTCTTCCACTGTGCCCAGGAAGGGAAGAAAGTCGACATACTAAAGCAGAATAAAGTGGTATGGGGGCAGGCGCTCCTTGACAAGGGTTATGTTCAGGGGGCTTGCGATCATCTGTATGCGACGACCCAGTTCATGGGGAAGGTCACATTTGTGGAGGAGATGGCGGAAAAACGGCACGCCCTCGAGGTCATGATCGAAGGCCTGGAGGGTGAGCCAGACAAGGTCAAGGCCGCGCAGATCACGGACGAATCGGTCAGAAGGGTACGGATCGGGAGAATAGATATCACCTACATGAGCGGGAAGAAGGCAGAAGAGGTCATCATCTCTCTCTGAGCGAGGTGGTTATTTGGAGCTGGCGGCGCCGACATACTTGCCGACCAGCATAGCGATGATGACCGCCACATAGATTTGCCCGGCCTTTGTATTAAAGCAGTCCTCTTTTTCACACCTCTAATTTGTGCAATAGGACAAGATGATGGGCGTGCAGTCCCTTTAAGACCGCTTTTTCACTAATGCAATCAAGGCCCGCTTTATGTATGTCTTCTAAGAATTCCGAATGGATTACCATATCTATTGTGGTTTGCGAAGGCTTGATCCACCGTCTTAAACGGCGCTGAGCCATATGTAGGGCATTCCGGCGATAATATGACAGAATGACAAAGCGTTGGGACAGCCTTGCGAACTCCTTTAGAGCGGCTTCTCTTTCGCTACGCTCGTGGAGGTGTTGAAAGAGGCGGATGCTGACGACGCCCGCAAAGGCCTCTGCTTTGAAAGGCATCCCTCCGACTGCATCTCCGACCACGCCCCACAACCTGTTAGGAGAGAGTGGATGCTGGTTCTGCATATGCCGTACCATGGACAAGGACTGATCGCAGCCAATGATACTCGAACTAAACTCGAGCAGTAGAGGTGAAAAACGTCCGTACCCGCAGGGGATATCCAGGATCAGGCCTGGACCGCCTGCTGCTCTTTTCAAATAACTGCGAAGGATGGCCTCTTCCCTCCTATGGACATATTTTTGGTCCGCCTTTCTGTAGCGGGTCTTAGCATACTTTTTGACCCCTTCCTTCGTGAAGTCATCCTGCATGCCGATTCTCCTCCCACTTTGGCTGAGTCTTTGAACCACAGTGATATGCATCCCTCATGATCTTCACTGTATCCGCAGCTTGCGCACGATGTCTCGGATCCGCAGCTTGGACTTGAATGTCATGTAACCTGAAAACAGCGATTTGATACTCCGATACCACAACCAGGGCCCTAGAGATAGGGGATGGGGTTCGAGATAGGCCGTCAAAAACATTCTCTGATATTTGCCCGGGACACCCAGCCGGATGAGGTTCTTTATCCCCCGTATATGTCCCACATTCTTTTTTATGCGTATGCGGTTGGTGTCGAGTAGAACAAAATGATACTTGAGTGGACCTTCCTCTTGGACCAACACGTTGCCGTCCGACAGATCACGGTGCAGGATGCCCTGACCGTGACATCCCCTTACAAAAGCCCCCAACTGCGTGATCAGAGATTCCAGTGATTCTTCCTGATTGGAGTGAAAAAGACTCCTGAGTTCGGGGGCTTCTGCTACAGACAGAGCAAAAAACAGAGCATGATCGAGGAAAAGCCCGCTCCTGTTCTCCAGGTAGGCTATGGGAAGGGCGGTGTCCACTCCGGCCTCCACCAGGGACCAGCTTCCTCTCCAGGCTTTTTCGGCCTTGGATCTGATCAGAGCGCTCTTAAGCTTGTCGATCCCACGGGGTCGAAATTCTTTGAGAATGTAGGGGATCAGCACGCCCTCCGGATCGGGCAGGCGAATCTCTCCGATCCGATTGCGGGAACTCGCCAGGATCCGAACTCCAGGCATATCCAGGAGATTGTCTCCCTGGAAGAGGATATCCTGCAAAGATGCGCTGTTGAAGCGGGGATGGACACGGCCTGAATAGCCGGCGCTCGAAATCTCGGTACCCCTGTCCCTTTTTTCACCGCAGAAACGACCCCGGCCTCCCATTTTCAGGTACAATAGCACCCCTTATTAGAGCTGTCAAACCAGCTCTACCATGCCACCTAATGCTGGGAAAGGCCCTGAACGAATGGGTTTGCTAGTTTCGCCTCGTCCATACAGTTTGAGGAAGATTGAATAGATCAGTTTCTTTCCTATTGAAAAAATATGTGCCTTCCCTATATGATGAGGACACTTTTATAGATTCAAGGGAGAACACGGTCATCGGCCCCAACAAAACTGGAACCATCTTTGGACTTGTGCTGTTGTCCATTGTGATACTCTGCGGTCCAGTCTTTTCCCAAGAGAAAGAGCCTCGCACCTATAGACTGAACACTCAGTTCCTGAAAGACTTCGGGAACGACTTTGTATCCGTCTGGACGGGGCCCCTGGAATGGGATGGCCGGGATTGGACAAAGTTTGCGGTAGCTTTGGGGATTACGGGGCTGATCTATTCGGTCGATGACGGCATCCAAGAATGGTCACAGAGCAACAGGAACACATCCGGAGACGATTTCTGGAATGCTTTCTCCAGATTCGGGGAGCCGCTGATACTGATGGGTGTTTCTGGGGGTTTTTACTTGGCCGGAGAGATCGTCGGGAGTACGGGCATGCGCAAGACCGCCCTCCTGAGCATCGAGAGCCTGCTCATCTCCTCCACCGTATTGTACGCCCTGAAATGGACCGTGGGCCGAGCGAGGCCCTACACTGAGGAAGGCAAGCATTCGTTCCGGCCGTTCAGCACGAGCTCCGACTATCACTCCTTCCCCTCGGGCCACACAACCGCGGCTTTTTCCGTGGCTTCGGTGATCGCGCATCATAACGACAGCCTGCTCGTGGACGTCATCTCTTATTCCGCGGCGACCCTGGTCGCGCTTGCACGGCCGTTTCAGGATAAACACTGGCCTTCAGATGTCTTCTTTGGGGCTGCGCTGGGGTATTATGTGGGGCAGAAGATCTGCGCCTGCCACTCCGGACTGGCGACCAAGAACATAGACGTCGGGCTCCACATAACTCCCTATCAGCAGAGCTTGTCGCTCTCATTTTCTTTCTGATTCGCCCCTTTTATTTCTATTTTATCCAGCGACGAATGATTAGTGAGCTCTAAGTTTGTATGCTTGTGCGCAAACGACACTATTGACCAAGACGTTTCGCATCCTAGCCAAAATCAAGAAGAACGAAACCGCCGTCCAGATAACCTTTAAATTTTGATCGTTGCCCCCTGCACAACTCCTCGGGGGTATGCCTGGCCGGGGCGCTACATGTGGGGGAAAATATTCTCATAATATCAATATTTAATATTGACTTGCCCAATTTCATGTGCTATCTGTAGCGAAAGGGTGTATGCTGAGGAATAGAAGTTAAACGGAGCGCCAAGGACTTCTCTCACAGAATCGAATCCAGCCAATGGGGAAAAAGGAATTGCCCTGAGAGGCAGCTCTAAACTGGATTTGATTCATTGCGGTCCCTGCATGGGGGGGAATGCTAAAAAAAATTACTTTTCTGATTGCTGTTATTATCCTTGTCTCGTATTCGTACCCTCAGGCCCTTAAGGTCGAGGGCACACTCAGTTACTATGCGGTTACGGATTCACTCTTCAAAGACCTCTATGGCTCGGGAGACCTGATGTTCGGTTTCAACCTGGCCTACGATGTCCTGCCAGCTCTCGAACTCAGGGGAGAGATAAGCTATTTTTCGGATCAGGGTACCATGACCCTCACCGAGGAAACGATCAAGCTGACGATCGTTCCGCTGAGCCTGGGATTGAGGTACAAGGCATTCAATTTCAGCAATTTTGCCCTCTACCTCGGGGCCGGGCTGGGTTCGTATCAATACAAGGAACGAGCCAGGATCGGCGACACCTCAGGATCCGCTCTGGGAATGCATGTCGAGGGAGGGTTGAATATATTCTTGAGCCGGAAGGTGCATTTTGACGTATTCGTCCGTTACGTCAAGGCCACGGCCGAGCCGTATGATGAAAAGATCGAGCTGGGCGGCCTGAATACGGGGATAGGGATAGCTTATGTGTTTTAGGCGATCGGTGATGCTGCCAGCATCTGGGTAGAGCGCATGAAAGCACGGTATCGTCTGCTTCTAATTTGCGGTCTTCTGGTGGCATCTGCCCTGCTGTGGATCAAGACTGCTGCTTCCCCCGGTTCTTCGACCGGCGTTTGGTGGGATCTCGACTGGCACTATCGCATCCGGATCGATGTCGCCAGCGGAAGCCTCCCCAGGGACGACGAAGCGATCGCGTTCGCTGTCGACCTGCAGTCCCAACTGTCTGTGTGGGATGTGCCGGGAACTCTGGATGCAGATTCTGTCTGTGTCGTCGACCAGACAGGGCCATGTAGAGAAGTCCTCTCCCAGTATGAGCCAGCCTCGAATGAGGTGATCTGGCTCTCCGGCGTCATGTCCAGAGACTCTATTAAAACGTTTTACATTTACTTTGATGCCCTTGAAAACGGCAGCAAGCGCCCGCCCAGCTACTACGAGGATCGGCAGGATGGGGGAGTCAAGCTCCGGCCCACCGGGGATCACCTGGTGGTGGTTTATAAGATCGGGGGAATAGAACATGAGGTTGCCAGCATCAACCGGGCCCAAGGACGTATCGACTATTTGAAGCCTCCCCTGGGTCAAACTCTCATAGATACGGAAGGCTCCGGGATCAATTTCGAGGCATGGGATACTGCCCCTGCTGGCGGTCCGGCTCCTGCCCACCCAGAGATAAGCCCGGAGGGATTTTCGTTATCCGGAGGCCCTGTACGCTCCCTCATCGCGATTCTTGATTCACCTGAGAATCCCCTCTCCGAAACGGTTCCTCTCGAGAGGACATATACTTTTTACTACACACCGAATGGCCATGACGTGCGCATAAGGCTGGACACCCAAGCCGGGACCGAATCGGGATCTCATCCGGTCTCGGCACTTGGGGAACTACAGGCCTCCGTAGAATTACGTGGGGCCTATGCCCCAGGCTTCGACACCGTGTTTTGGGCCGCAGCGGAAGATGCCGCGGCCCTCTACACGACGTCTGTCCAGGGATTGGGCATCGATCAGCAGCACGTGTCTCCGCATTCATTGTCTGATAATTATTGGGGAGCGTATGGGGAGAAGGGCGGGATCTCCGTGATCCATTCGGATCCGGAATGGCATGCCTGGAAATGGGAAAAGTCCGGGAAAGAAGGCCATTTTGTCTTGAGGGCAACCTGTTCCCCGGGGCTCGATTGCTCGGGCCAGGGTATCCAAGAATGGTCGGTCTGGCTCTATGGTTCGGCGGAGGACGACTGGCTACCGGCCCGTGATTTCGGCAACTGCATTCAGGCACCTGCAGCCGTTAAAGCGCATCTTGTTGAGAACCTGATGATCCCCGAAGACCTTGCTGAGACAGGGGAGCCGGACATGCCGCTCCGCATCCGTTCGGCTCCAATTAACGGCATCGAGGATGATCATATCCCTATCGATAGAATAAATGGCCAGCTCAGAGTCGCCTGGTTCAGCCCCTCCTGGTCCTATCGAAAGAGCCATTCGCTGAGCGGTTCCACAGCAGGTCTTTTGACGAACTATGCTGTCCGGTTCGTTGTACACTACGGCAGCGGCACCGACAGCGGGGAAGATGTGTACCTGGATGGCAACTGCCGTGCCGATTTCGGGGATGTCCGCTTCACGAATGTGGATGCCTCTGTTTTGTTCGACTATTGGATCGAAGAGAAGACCGATGGCGCGGATGCTGTATTCTGGGTCGAGATCGACAGCCTCCCCGCGAGCCCTGGCTTTTCGAATGTCTATCTCTACTACGGCAATGCTTCGGCAGTCAGTTCCTCGAACGGCAAGGCCACGTTCGATTGGTTCGATGATTTCAGCTTCGATTCCTCGACAGACTATGAGATCGGCCGGCACACCACGGTCTGGCATGGACCCAGTGTTTACAATCCCTACTATGATCCCGTGAACCAGAGGGTTGCCTATGATACGGGAGATAATTTTACCGGGGGGTGGAAGGTCCGAAGCCCCAATCTGCTGATCCAGAATTTTGCCGCCAAGGTCACATTCGGGGTGACGGGTTCCTATCCCATAAACACCACCAACGGGATCTTGGGGAGGTGGACAGGGGATTCGGCCTATTATGGCTTTTATGTGGCAGGGGGGAACTACACGGCCCCCGCTCTGGTGAGGGATGCCCGCACGACGGTCATCGCCGCTCCTGGTGGGAACTCCTATCATCCCTTTGGGGGGATCCCCCACACGTCGGAGCTCCGCGTCTATGGCAGCAGCCTGGAAGGGATCTATAACCAGGGAGAAGCGGATGAGGTCGTCCTGGCTGCCACCGATTCCTCTCATGCTGGGGCCGGTCAAGTCGAGGTTATTATCGCTCAGGCGGCCGGATGGTTCGATGTTTTCTTTGTCCGGAAATATGTCATCCCAGAACCCTCCCATGGCTCCTGGGGGAGCGAGGAAGGCGCCCCCAGTTACTTGAGGGTCACTGGCAGCGCTACGATGGATGCCGGTGCCAGCAATGAACTCACCATAACGGCCTACGACCAGTTCGACACCGTGGCCACGAGCTACAGCGGTCCGAAGAGCTTTAATTTTTCGGGGCCAGGTATCGCACCGGATGGGACGGCCCCTACCGTCGAGGGAATAGACGGCGGGTCGGCGGTTGCAGTGAACTTCACCAATGGAGAGAGCGATGTCGCAGCGGCCACCCTGATCGCATATCTGGCCGAGACTACGACCGTCGATGTTTCTGACGGCACCATCGACTCCAACGGCAGCCCTACGTATGATCTGGATCTCCTGGTCTCTCCCGGAGTGCTAGATAATCTCGTCTTCGGCCAACAACCGACCGACACCTCGGCGGCCATGGCCATTGCCCCGCCTGTTATAGTGGAGGTCCAGGATCAATGGAATAATATCTGCACTTCCGATAATTCCACAAGTGTGTCTTTGGCCATAGACAATAACCCGGGAGGGGGAACTTTGTCCGGCACGTCTTTGAGGACAGCCCTGAGTGGAATCGCCGTATTCGATGACCTGAGTATCAACTTGGTCGGGATAGGATACACGCTGCAGGCCACCTCTCCCGGCCTCATGAGCGTCACCTCTCTCCCGTTTAGTGTGTCGGCCGGGGCCGCAGTGGGGATCGTCATCGAGGATGCATCCGACGGTTCGGGAGCCGAGGTCGACACGCGGTCTTTGTCCACCGGCCAGAGGTTCACGGCCTATGCCATCTCTCGCGATGCTCCCGGCAACTACGTGGATAATGTCGCGGTCAGCTGGAGCCTGGTCGATATTACGGGCGGGATCGTGGTGGGCGACCTGAGGGAAGCACCGGACTACAGGAGTGCGACCTTCACGGCCAACGCCGGCGGTACGGCCAGGATCTTCATTAGACAAGCGACATTGGGGACCGATACTTCGGGACTGATCACCGTGAGAAATCGGCCACCCGTGGCAGTGGCCGGGGAGGACAGATCCATCATCCTGGGCGAGACAGTGTACCTCGATGGATCGGCCTCATATGACCCGGACGGCGATCCCCTGACATATCGGTGGTCTTTTCTCAGTCGTCCCCCCGAATCCAATGCGGAGATCGATGATAGTGAATCAGCGCTCTGCAGTTTTTTCCCCGAGCACTGGGGAGAATACATGCTGCAGCTGATCGTGAATGACGGGAGAGAGGACAGTGCGCCCGATGAGGTCCGGGTGTATGTGCAAGCCCCTCCTGTGGCTCTTTTCGAATGTACGCCGATTTCGGGCCTCATCCCACTCGAGGTGAGCTTCGATGCCTCCGCTTCCTATGATCCCGATGGTCGGATCGTTTCCTATGCCTGGGATTGCGGCGATGGCACTGCCGGCCAGGGTGTTAATCACAAGCATACCTATACAACTAAGGGGGAGTATACAGTAGTATTGACCGTGGTGGATAATCACGGCCTCAAAGACACTGAGGCAATGTCGATTTTGGCCAGGACCCTCCACCCTCCCGTCAACGTCAGCCTGAAGAGAGAGATTAACCGCAGCCTCTTCAAGCAAGAGGCGTTCCACACGATCAACTGGGCGCCCCATCCGGGCAATAGCGGGCTGAACGTCGTGGCATATCGCGTGTATCGGAAAGAAGCCTCTGCCGGGGATGATCGCTTCCAGATGATCAAAGCCCTCTCAGGGAGTACGCTTTCCTATGTGGACGGCTTCCTAGATGTCGATAAGAAGTATGTCTATGTGGTCACTTCTGTCGAACAAAGCGGTGCTGAAAGCCAGCGATCTTCTCCTGTCGGCAACTGAGTGACCTGGTCGTGCTGCGTGTCTCCGGTGTCAAGGAGCTGGAGGTCGATGTCTTTGATGCGGAGGGCCGGTGATGCGAGCGGGTAACGGCAACATTGGCCGTGAGGCTTGGATCATTTGTGTGAAAGCGGGGGTGTGACATGAAAAGTTGTGGATGGTTCGTCTGGATCCTGGTCTTGTTTTCGATTCCGGCACTGGCTCAGGAACTCATTGAAAACCCGGCTAAGCCGAAGAACCCCGATGTCGGGCGGATCCTGGAGATACGGGAGGAGCTGAGGATCACGGACGAGGGGGGAGATATCTTTTTCGAGTATCCCCACAATGTGAAAGTCGCCCCCGACGGCTCGATCTTCCTGGCGGACCGCGACCTGATGCTGCGTTTCGACAAAGACGGTAATTTCCTCCATAACTTCTTCAAGAAGGGGCAGGGTCCAGGAGAGATGATCTACCTGCGGGACTATTCTTTCCATGACGGCAAGCTTTTTGTCATCGGCTCCAATCCCGATAAATTCCTTGTCTATGATTTCGGTGGGGAACTCCTCGATGAGGTGGTCCTGCACGATGCGCCCATCTTCATGGACTTCAAGTTCATGACGGGCGGTAGGCTCTATTTCATCAAGAACGAGCCGCCGGAACAGGCCGACAAGCCAGGCGTCTTCGATGCCCCGCATGTCTTGGTGTCCATGGACCAGTCTGGTGAGGGCCTGGAGGAACATCTGTCCCTGCCCTACCAGTTCTTCATCTCGGGGGGAGCCATGTCCGGGATGGGACGCCTGACTGGTGCGTTTTTGCAGGATCGACTCTGGGTTCTGACCAATACGGAAGAATATCTGGTCAAGCTCTATGACATCGAATCACAAGAGGTTGTCCGGAGATTCAAACGCCCGTACAAGCGCGTTAAGCCCCCTAAAGACCACAGATGGGGAGGCATCTACGACCGGGAGGGAAATAGGATGGGCCCGCCGCCACCGGATTTCCTGAACGACATAAGCGCCCTGTATGTTGTCGATGACGCGATCTGGGTGCGGACCTCAACCCGGGACGAGGAAAAGGGCTACCTCATTGACGTCTTCGACCTGGAGGGCGTTTATGTGGATTCCTTCTACCTGAACACGAGCGGGAGGATCGTCGGCACTCACGGAGACAGGATCTTCATCCAGGAGTCTGACGAGGACGAACTCCTCAGCATCGTGAAATACAGAGTCATCGGCTAGACATAGTGAAAGTCAACCCTGGATCGATGTCCTCGGGTTGATTTGACTAATCTCAACGAAATCCGTATGTTTAGTAACAGCAAGTCATAATATTCACTCAAGCATAGCGGCCCCGTTTTCTAACCGGAATCATAAATCTTATCGAAGGAGTTGCCATGGAAAAAGCAGAGATTCTCAAAGACGGCACTAAAGTCCTGATCAGGGATCAGACCGGGGAAGACCTGGATATTCTGATGGATTTCTACCAAGCGCTGCCGGATGAAGACCGCCGCTACCTGCGTGTGGATGTGACAGACCGGGATGTGGTCAAGCAGCGGCTCGAGCTCTCAAAAGGCGGATACCTGTTCCGCAGGGGTGCCCTTGAAAATGATAGGGTCGTGGCCACCGGGGCCCTGGAGATCTTCCCGGACGCCTGGCGCGAGCACCAGGGCGAGATCCGCGTCATCGTGAGCCAGAATTTCCGTCATAAGGGACTGGGCTTGGTCATGATGCGCGAGCTCTACCTCATGGCCCTGGATAAGAACGTGGAACTGCTGGTCACGCGCCTGCTGCGGCCCCAGATCGCCGCGCGCAACATTTGCCGTAAGCTGGGCTTCCGGGAGGAACTGCTGGTGCCGGACTATCTCCACGACCTCACTGGAACCACGCAGGACATGGTCCTCATGGCCGCGGACATGAAAGACTTCTGGAAGGAGCTGGAACACGTCTATATGGATTCGGACTGGTCCAAATATCGCTGATCCGCTGAACAGACGCGGAGAGAGCGTCACTGTCCGAGGTTTTCGATCGATCGCTTTCGCTAGTGGAGGGGCTCGATCACCTCGAAGTATTTTACTACCGGAAAGGTCACTCCCTCGTCACCCGCACTTTTTCCCGTGAGGAAATCATTGAACAGGCCCCATCCGGCCAGACCGTCTCCGACCTCTGGTTCCAGGCAGTAGAAGGCCAGGTTGGCGAGCGGCTGGGCCAGGTCGATCATGTAGGTCCCTGCCGGATATGTCCTGGATTCGAAGCGGACGAACTCGCCTACGAGTTCCGTCATGGCATATCCGCCGCGCTGAACGGTCTTGATCTCGTCGACGACGTATTCCTCGCCCCTCACCGTTACAGACTCTTTCAGGACTTTAGTCTCGATGTTCTGGAGCCGGAGCTTGTCCACGATCTGCTCCATGTCTGCCGGGATCAGATAGCCTCGGGGCATGGTCGCTTCCCGGGTTCCCACGGGCTTGGTGAGGTGTTCGACGCCTTCGATGATCTGGGGAGGGCCATCAATGGTGCCGGGCTTGGGACGCTGCACACTCGTCCCGGGGATATATTCATACACATTCTTCGGATAGGCCAGCAGTTCGACCTGCCCCCAGGATTCGTATTTTCCCGCCACGAAGTTCTTGAGTCCCCTGGAGGCTGCATTCGTCCTGACCTTTTCGACGACCTCCTGGTCGGCAGACTTGCAGATCTCCTGCATCTCTTTGCCGTTTCGGTTTGTGTATTCGAGGAGCTCCGTGATCAGGGCGTAGTGGGCGTAGATCTTCCGCTCGAATGAGGGATCGCCCGGTGTCTCCACCAATATCGACATGCGGTTGCGCAGTCCATAGGCGGCGGTGACGAATTTTCCTTCTGTCGTCCAGTAGGCCAGGTCGTGGCTCCAGACCTTGGGCGGCCACTCATTGCGCGGGAACAGGCAGTGGCTGAAGGTCTCGATCTTAAAATTGGTGCGGATGGCCTCACGCATGGCCGGGAAGAGTGTGTCCCAGACGTATCCACGCGGGCCGGAATGGGCGGCCGGCACGGTGGAGGTGGCATACACGATCGCATAGCCGTGCTGGACCCTCCCCATGGCGTGGGCATCGAAAATAAGTGTCGGGTCCCAGCGGTTGAGCACCGTACTGTAGAGGCCCTGGACGTTGGTGGTCTCGAGCTTGATGGCGTCGCGGTTGAGGTCGTATCCCTTGGCGTTCTGGCGCGTCCCGATGATATGCGGGGTGCCGTCCCGCAGCCCCCAGGTGTCGTTGCCGTCCACATTGAAATTCGGTGCGCAGAGGATGATCTGATCGTCGAGAAGGTGTTTCTTGTCTCCGAGGAGGATGTCCCGCATGACCAGAAGCAGGGCTTCCTTGCCTTCGGCCTCTGGCGGGTGGATGTTGCCCTGCAGATAGATAACGGGCTTGCCCGATTTTCGTGCCTCTTGAGGAGAGGTGATGCGGGGATTGGCCAAGACCACCACGGGGCACTGGCGGCGCATCTCGCTTGTGAACATGGTGAAGACGTGGACGTTCTCGGAATTCCACTTGAGCATGTCGATGAACTCCAGGACTTGGTAGCTTGAGGTTGTCTTTGCGAAGCCGGCCTTTTCGGGAACGGTCTGAAAATTTTCCGGCCATTCGCCGTTCCATTTTTCCGGGACCGCGTCCCCCCAGTAGATTTCTTCCTGGGATGCTGATGCAAGGAATGATATCAGCAGGAACACGAGTAGTGTTATGCAAAAATATCTGATGAGCCTCATGACCGCCCTCCTGTAGAGAGTTGTTTTGTCATAGCATCTATCACAGAATTCATCGAAAGGTCAATTTGAGTCATTTGACAAAGAGGGATGGCCGCGTAGAATATTAACATAGAGAGGGAATATCCAACATTTTCTGTCTGGAGGGTGGGATGAGAAAAACGTTGGTCCTGTCGTTCGTTATTCTGGGGTTTCTGTCTGTTTCCCATCTGTCCGTTTTTGCCCAGCTGACTGAAAAAGAACTGGCTGAACGGTCCAAGTGGGAGCAGTTTATGGCGGAGGCAGCTGTCCTGAAGGGAAGCCAACCCCTGCCGAAGCGGTTGGCCGTCACGAAGCCTCATCACCTGCGCTTGGGCAAAGATGGAGAGGAATGCTGGGCCTGGTGGAAGAACGTATCGGGTCGGCCGGATGGCTACCCGGATTACTGGAGGCGCGAGATCGCGGCCTATGAGATTGACAAATTCCTTTGCTTGAACATGATCCCGCCCACGGTAGAGAGAAGATACAAGGACAAAAGGGGGGCTGTCAGCCTCGAGATGGAGGGGACCGTATTCCGGGAGCTTAAGGAAGCCGGAACCAGCATCCCTTCAGCCGCTGACCAGCGCACAAACTTCTTTAGAGCGCTCTACCTGAGGACTGCCTGGGACAACCTTGTCGCGAACGAGGTCCGCAGCGAGGGGGACATGATCATCACGGATGACTGGCGCATGTACCTCATCGATCATTCGCGCGCATTCAGTTCCACAAAGAAACTCATATTGCTGCCCGATAAGAAAAGTACTAAGGAGCCCATCCAGGCCCTTCCCGCGGTCTTCGTGGAAAGGCTGGCCCTTCTGGATTACGAGTCGATCACGAATGTTGTGGGTGAGTATCTAACGAAGAAGGAGATCGAGCGCCTCCTGCTGCGGAAGGACAAGCTCCTGGCAGAGGTCGAACGGCTCAAGGCAAAGTACCCGAATTTTCTGTATTGACTACCGACGGCCCGGGCGTCTACCGAATTCTTTCTCGAGCTTGGACACCGCTATGGGTTTGCCGTGCGCTGTGTGGTTGGTCTTCACTTTTTGACTTCGTAGACGCTTTTGGTCCGGGGGGGCATGACATAGGCGGAGACGACACTCTGGTTTCCGCTTGTGTCCACAGCGCTGACACCGAACACATATTCGTCGATCGTGACGTTGGGAAAAGTGTACTCCGTGACGTTGCCTACCTGGACCGTCTTCTCCCAGATTGGGGATGTTGTCCGGCGCCAGTGCACGATGTAGCCGGCCAGGTCGTCGCAGACCACGGGATTCCACTTGAGGGCTGCATCGTAGCCGCCCCCGCGTCCGAGAAGGGCGCGTCCTCTGTCGCTGACAACGGAGGGAGCCGGGGGTGCGGCGGCGATTGATGCGAGGACCGATCCCACGATGCGGATGTTGCGTGTGCAGTAGTCGAGGTCCATGTTCTCGAAAGTATCGTTCACCGTGTGTTGGCGGGAGTAGTTTTCGTTGGCCTCCATCATGCGGATGCCGGCCCAACCCTCGAGGACGAACGGCGTATGGTCGCCGCCGCGGCCGAAGCGGTCGGCCCGGTAGATGAGGTCGATCTTGGCGGAGGGTGTGTAGTGCTCTCCCACCTGTTTGGCATAGCGGGCCAGGCTGCGGGAGGGGGAGTCCATGGGGTCAGCCGAGAACACGCGCATGCGGCGGTTGTCGAAGACGCCGTTGCCGCCCTCGATGTTGCCGATCATGTCGAGGCCGATGTTGCCGCAGACGTTCTTGCCCTCTTCTTTGAGGCGGGCGGCCATGAGGGTGGAGCCCACGAGGCCGACCTCTTCGCCGGCAAAGGCCACGAAGATGACCGTGGCATCGAACTCGTGTGCGCTGAAGACTCGAGCTAGTTCTAGGAGGGCGGCGACGCCGGAGCTGTCGTCGTTGACTCCGGGGGCGAGGTTGTCGAAGTTGTCGCGCGGCCAGTCCTTGTCGATGGGCCGGGCATAGGAATCATAGTGGGCGTGGAGCATGAAAATCCGCTCCTGATCCCCTGTGTGGCGGCCGGGCAGGGTGGCGACCACGTTGCGCATGGTCATGGGCTTGGTCATCCGGCGGCCCTGCGGAGGAAGCTCGTAGGTGTCCATCTCGACCTGGAGGCGGGGGCTGAGGCCCTTGAATTCGGCCAGCAGCCACTCGGCTGAGGCCTTGATACCTTTGTCTACCTGCTCGGATGACATCGTGTGGCGTGTATAGAAGGCTTCCATTGTCTTAAGGATCTTTTCCACGTTGTCCTTCGAGACCTGGTTGATGAGCGCGGCGATATCCGGGTCTGTGACTGCAGCCTGGGTTCGTGCGGCGCTCAGGCCGAACAGGACCAGTGTGATAACGGCCAGCAGCGTTGTTTTGTTCTTCATGTCGAGCCTCCTCTCTTTAGAGCCAGGCCCTATTATCTCAAAAGAGCTGAATTTCTCAAGTTCTTAGTGGAAGAGCCGCTCTGCCTCGGTCATGGCCGAAACCTTTCCCATCGAGATTCGTTTAATCCCTTGAGCCCGATCGCCCGCGGATTCTACGGCCATCTGGGGAAATACAGACCGAAAGAGGAGGCGCCATGAGACGTCCCAAGCTTTATCCACGATTTGTTTTCGTATCGGTGGTGTGCCTGATCCTGTGTGTTGCGTGTGCCGCACAGGACAGCTTCCCCGGAAAAGAATGGGTCTTGGAAAATAGCCCGGAGGAATTCGGCTACTCGTCTGACCAACTGGCGGAGGCCAAGGAGTTCGCAGACACGATCGACACGGCCGCGGTCATGATCATCGTGAAGGGAAAGCTCATATATCAGTGGGGGAATGTGAGCAAGAAGTACATCACGCACTCCACCCGCAAGAGCTTCATGAGCGCCCTGTATGGAAAATACGTGCTGGACGGGACCATAGACCTCGACAGGACCATGCGGGACCTTGGGATCGATGATGAGCCGCCCCTGACCGCACAGGAAAAGAACGCCACCATCCGGGACTGTCTGAAGGCCCGGTCGGGAGTTTACCACACGGCCGAGGCTGAGACAGATGGGATGCACAATCTGAAACCGGACCGGGGCACATTCCAGGCGGGAGAGTTCTGGCTATACAACAACTGGGACTTCAATGTCCTGGGGACCATATTCCAGGAATTGACCGGAAAGGACATCTTTGAGGCGCTCAAGGAAGACATCGCAGATCCCATCGGCATGCAGGACTACAAACCTGAGGACGGGCGCAGCTTCAAAACCACGCGCTCGATCCATGAGGCCTACATGTTCGTGATCTCGGCTCGGGACATGGCCCGCCTCGGACTGCTCTTCCTGCGGGAGGGGCGCTGGGACGGAAAGCAGGTCATTTCCGCGGACTGGGTCAAGGAAAGCACGACGTATTTTTCGGATGCCACGATCTACCGGTCAGACGGATACGGCTACATGTGGTGGGTGGCCAAGCACCACAACAGATATCCTCATTTCCCGAACGTGGAGGTGGCGGAGGGGACCTACTCGGCGCGTGGATACGGAGGCCACTACATCGTGGTGCTGCCGGAAAGGGACATGGTCGTGGTGCACCGCGTGGACACGTTCCAGCAGAGCAATTATGTTGTGCCCCAGGAGTTCGGCATGCTGCTCAAGAAGATCCTGGACGCCAAGATCGAATAGAGACGGCACCCAATTTCGGAGGCTTGCTCTGATTCAGTCTTTTTCTTCTGGGTCCTCTCGGTCTTCGCGATAAAGATAGTTATATGCGATGGCGCCCGCCGGATTGATGACCTCCCATTCGCCGGTTTTTTTGTTCTTCCGGTACGTCACCGAATTCTCGTAGCGATTGATCCCCGGTATGGGATCTGTGGTTTCGGAATCCTTTTCTTTGGGATCCTTTTCCTCTGTCATCGATTCCCTTTTCTTTGCTCAGTTGGTCCTTTGTGTGAGATACCGCTAATCCTTACGAATTTGTTCGGGATTGCCGAGGGGCCAGAGGAGCGCGGGCTTGAGGACGCCCTTCTTGGCCTGCTCTGTGGTCCCGTCGCTCAGCACGACCCGATAGGTCCCCGGGCCGGCGCGGCGGGAGTTCCAGACCAGCTTGTGGATGCCCGGCTCGGTCTCGGGCTTGAGCTTGGCCACGGTGTTGCCGTCGCAGTCCACAATGTTGAGCGTGAGGGGAGACTGGAGCTCCTCTTTGATGTAGTAGAAGATCGGGAGGCCGCCCCTCTCGTTGGGCGTGCGGAGGTGGTTGTCGCCGGTCATGTGATAGTTGCCCCAGCGGGCCCGCTGAGAGGCGTAATCCTGGGGCTTAGAGACGATGTCGAAGAGGTGGAAGTCTTTGTCCAGGATATCTGAGTTCAGCTCCTGGAGCGGCCCCACGTTGGTCACCCACACGCCTCGGCCGTACGTCCCCACCACCAGGTCTTTTTCTCGGGAGTGGATCAGGAGATCGCGCACGGGGAGCGGAGGCATGTTGTTCTTGAGTGGGATCCAGGCCTTACCGCCGTCGATGGTGCAGTACACACCGAGGTCGGTTCCCACAAACAACAGGTCGGGATTCACTCGGTCCTCCCATATGACGGAGGTGGGTGCCTCGGGCAGGCCCTGGCCGATGTCTTGCCAGGTCTTGCCGAAATCCCGTGTGCGAAAGATCATGGGCTCGAAGATATCCTCGCGGTACCCGGACTTGACCGCATAGGCCGTCCCGGCGTCGTGTTGGGATGCCGCTACCCTGCCGAGCCAGGTGTCCCTGGGTGCGCCCGCCCCCACGAGCTGGCCGGTGCGTTCCTCCCAGTCGGAGCCGTGGTTTTGGGTCACATGGACCCGGCCGTCGTCCGTCCCCACCCAGATCACTCCGGGTTTCATCGGGGACTCACTGATGGTGGTGATGGTGCAGAACATGATGTGGCCTTTGCCGGCGATCTTGACCGGGTCGTTGGTCGTGAGGTCGGGGCTTATCTCTTCCCAGGTCTCGCCGCGGTCCGGGGAGCGGAGCAGCATCTGCCCGCCCGTGTAGACGATGTCGCCGTTGTGGGGGGAGAGCACGATGGGGGTCTGCCAGGTGTAGCGGTAGGGAGGCTCGCCCTCGGGTGCCGCGGGAGTGATCTCGTAGCGTTCGCCTTTGAGCTGGTCTTCGCGGTGGTGTTTGCCGAATTGGGTCGTGAAGTAGAGCCAGCGGTTGTTTTCCGGGTTGATCGCGGTGTACATCCCGTCCCACATGCCGGAGATGACCCAGTTCTCGGGCCCCACGCTGCCCGACCAGTTGTTGCTCGGGCCTTTCCAGGATTCGTGGTCCTGCAGGCCGGCATAGATGTTGTAGGGCTCGGCGTAGTCGACCTCGACGTCATAGAGCTCGCCAAGAGGGATGTGATAGAAGTGGGCCATGGTGCGGCCGCCGTCATAGGATATGTAGAATCCGCCGTCACTCCCCAGCATCATGTGTTCGGGATCCTTAGGATCGATCCAGAAGGTGCGCGTGTCGCCGAAATTGCTGAGGAAGCGCTCTTTATTCCGCCGGGTTGGCCAGGTCTTGCCGCCGTCCAGGGAATACTGCTGGCTGACGCCGATGATGAAAACCTTGTCGGGATCCATGGGATCGACATTGATCTCGTTGAAGGAATAGGCGGCCTTGCCGCTGACATCCACCTTGGGATCGCTCACCTTGCGCCAGGAGTCGCCGCCGTCATCGGATCGGTAGACCTCGCCGCCGATCAGGTCTTCGTAGGAGCGGTCTGTGAACGCATCGAACTCGGCTTCGGTTTTCTTCTTGAGATCCGGCTTGGGATTGAGGTTCTGGATGACGGCGTAGAGGATGCGGGGATCGGCGCGGTGGATGTCCACGCCGATGCGCCCCAAGTCGCCGCCGGGAAGGCCTTTGGCGAGGACCTGCCAGGTCGCGCCGCCGTCTGTGGTGCGGTGGATGCGGCTGCCCTCACCGCCCGCCTCGTAGTGCCAGGGGAGGCGGACCTTGTCGTAGGTGGCCGCAAAGAGGATGTCGGGATCGGAGAAGTTCATGACGAGATCGACCACGCCCACCTTTTCGTTGATGTAGAGGACCTTGTCCCATGTGGCGCCGCCGTCCGTGGTCTTGAAGACACCGCGCTCTTCGTTGTCAGAGTAGAGGTGCCCCATGACGGCCGCATACACGATGTCGGGATCCTGGGGATGGATGACGATCTTGCCGATGTGGTGGGAGTCGGAAAGCCCCATGTGCTGGAAGGTCTTGCCTGCGTCCGTGGACTTCCAGATTCCGTTACCGGCATAGCTGGAGCGGGCATAGGAATCTTCGCCGGTGCCGACCCAGACGATGTTGGGATCTGAGGGTGCCACTTCGACAGAGCCAATGGCGTTGACGCCGTAGTCGTCGAAGATGGGAAAGAAGGTCGTGCCGTTATTCACCGTCTTCCAGACCCCGCCATTGCGCGCTGCGACATATATCGTGTACTTGTGCTCGGTGCCGGGATTCTCCGGGACCGCGATGTCGCCGATCCAGGCCCCGGCCCGGAACGGCCCGAGGTTGCGGTAGACGAAATCCTGGAACAGGCTTTCATCAATTTGGGGGGCGGCCTGGGATGTGGTCGGTACGATCAATATTGCTGCTGCTATGGCCACGAACAGCACGGCCTGGTTCCTCGAGATCGACATGTTCTCCTCCTATGATGTGTCCTTACTGCCGCGAAAATTCATTTTATGCCACCCCGCCTCTGATATCAATTCTTTTCTATTTCATGGTCCGACCCCGAAAAATTAACAAATAATTGACATGGATTTGGCATGGATATAACAACTGGACTCGGTGGGAGCTGTACATTATGAGTGCCATGAAAGCCTCAGAAATCAGACACAAGGTCGATCTCAGGCCGCAGAAACTCTCTGTGCGCGAGACGCCGCACCTGACGATCGAAATGAACCAGAGCTGCAACATCCGCTGCCGCGGGTGCTACAACCTCTTCAAGAAATATGTGAAACCACTTTCACAGATCAAGGGCGAGATTGATCTGGCCCTGACCAAGCGGAACCTGGAAACGATCACGCTGCTGGGCGGGGAGCCAACCCTGCACCCGGACCTTCCCGAAGCCATCCGCTACGTCAAGAGTAAAAGTGTGGTCAGTGTGGTGCTGACCAACGGCGTCATATTCCTGGACGACAAGGGCGACCGCCTCCTGGATGACATGATCGCCGCAGGCCTTGACCGCATCGTCCTGCATGTGGATGCCGGTCAAAAACACATTCACGGCGACATCGACCGGATCCGCACTCGTGTCTTCGACAAGTTCGAAAAAAGGAAGCTCGCCTTCGCGCTCTCCACAACCGTCTACATGGACAGCCGGGGCGAGATCCCGGCCATCATGCGGCGCTATTCACGCTACCGCTACTTCGACGGGATCCTCTCCATCCTCGAGATGGACGTGCCCCTCAATTTTATCCCGGCGGCCAATCCCAAGCCCGTCCCGGCTCTGTTGGATGAGTATCACAGCATCAGCCAAAAACTGGGTGTCGAGCCCGCCTCATACATCCCGTCGAGCCTGGATGACGACACCATAAGCTGGCTCATGTTCTTCTACTACATCAATGTCCGCACCGGGCGCACATTTTACGGATCCCCGGAATACAGCCGGATCTTCCGAAAACTCTACCGCCTCGTCACTCGCCGACATGCGTTTGGGATCACTTCTCGCCCGTCCCTGCTGCCTCTCATGTTCCTCCTGGGCAGCCTGGTCGAGCTGGCTCTCCATCCCAAGAAGATCCGCTCTTGGTTTAAGGTCATCCATAAATCCCGCGCCCTCAGGGATCTGCGTTTTCAGTATATCCTGCTCCAGGACGGCCCCCGCTTCGTGCCCCACAAGAACAGCGTGCAGCTCTGCTATCACTGCCCGGATGCCACCATCCGCAACGGCAAGCTGACCCCCCTGTGTGCCGCAGACCTCATCAATCCCATGGAGGCCTCTGATAACCAGAAGCCGGTTTCCTGGGACCTCTACTATGTGGTGTATCACCACCTGGAGGAGATCTCGTCCCCTCCTCCCGCCCACTTAAGGCATCCGCGCCGGGTTACTGAGTGTGACCTTGAAGACGAAGGCGTGTTCGACGGGCAGGAGCCCCTCCGGGAGCCTGAGGAAGAGTCCGTCCTCCTCCAGCCGCCACTCCAATGATCCTGGAACACCCAGCATCTCTACAGAGACGATGTCCGCCTTCTCCAGGCTTTTAAGCGATGCCACCCTCACGTCGTCTACAGGCCGGTCGAGTGCGATTACATACAGCACATTACCCTTGGTCGTGAACCGGATGTCTCCCGCTCCGTAGTCCGGGATCTGCTTATTCTCGCTGAATGAACCCCCGGCTTCCTCTACCGATCCCTCTCCGAAGATCAGCCAGGGGCGCGTCCCGTAGATGGCCTCCCCGTTGACCTCTAGCCATGCCCCGATCCCCAGCAGCAGCTCCTTCTGTTCCTCCGGGATGGTCCCGTCGGGCCGAGGTGCTATGCTGAGCAGCAGGTTCCCGTTCTTGCTGACCCGGTCCACCAGATTGTCCACGAGTGTGTTGACCGATTTGTATTCCGGATCCTCGATATACCCCCACGATTTCAAGTCGACCGCCGTGTCCGTGATCCACACCTCCTGGCTCAGCTCGTTCAGCTTGCCCCTCTCCAGATCGAGCACGGCGACCCCCGGCGGGAGATGGTCGTCCTTGTGTGTCACCACGACATCTGTCCCCCACCTGTGGCCCTGATTGTAGTAATGGGCGATGACCGATTTTTTGTACTCCTCGAATCCCGGCTCCTTCCACCCGAAGTCGAACCAGAGATAGTCGGGGCGATACCTATCGATCACCTCACGGATCCTGTCCTCCCAGTCTTGAAGGAACTCCTCTGATTCGGGCGCACCCTTCTCGTGCGGCTCAGGGTACAGCCCGCCCACACCGGCGAAATCCAGATCTTCCGTGTCATGCAGCTTATCCTGGGCATAGGAGAACTCGAAGTATTTCCATGTGAAGGCATGGTGGAACGATGCGACAAACCGCATCCCGCGGTCCCGGATGGCCTGCTCGAGTTCGCCTACAATATCTCGCCGTGGCCCCATATCCATAGCATCCCACTCTGTCAGTGCGCTGTCCCACATGGCAAAACCATCGTGGTGCTGGGCCACCGGTCCCGCGAACTGAGCCCCCGCCCGTTTGAACAACTCCGCCCATTCCCCGGCGTCGAACTTTTCCGCCGTGAACATGGGGATGAACTCCTTGTAGCCAAAAACGGCCGGATCACCGAATTTCTCGGAATGATGGGCAAATTCTGGCCTCTCCGGATTATACATGTTTCGGGGATACCACTCGCTCCTGAAAGCCGGAACCGCATATGCGCCCCAGTGCGTGTAGATGCCGAATTTTGCATCCTTGAACCACTCCGGGGTTGTGTGCATCCTGAGCGACTCCCAGGTAGCTTGATAGGGGAGTTCCGCCTTCCCGCAGTGTGTTATCACCATCCCTGAGACGATAAGAATCGTGACACCTAGATAGACACGGAGCTTTCTCATTCCGCCTCCTTGTACTGCTTGATGTCGAACCGGAACACCTGGCAACTTATCACGATATGAGCGGATAGACAATGCCCGCGTATCCCCCACAGCGGCACTTTTCTCGACGATTTGCGTCCCTGAAACATTGAAAAAATCGCTGTAATGTGCACAATAACATTACTGTGAGACGCACAAAACAGGGCTTCCTCGATCACGCCAATTCCATCTTAAAGGACCTTCGCAAGAAGGAATTCAAGAAGATCAAGAAACCCGTCTGGCTCACCTGGCTGCCCAGGAATGCGGGCCCGTTCTGGAAAAAGCTCTTTATGGATCCCAAGGTGGGCGCCTTCTGGTTTTCGCCCCGCCTGGTGCTCAGGGAAGCCGGCCTCAAGATCGATTCGGCCGAGCACAAGCGCCACCTGAAGGCCCTGAGCAGAACAGAGATCGTCATCTTCAATCCCCAGGCCAAGCATCTCCTCTCGGCCACTGACGAGCAGATCAGGGAGCTGCTTCGGCACGAGCTCCTGCATATAGAGCTGCAGAAAGGGCATGACGCCCACTTCCTCAACACGGCCCTCAAGCGCGACATCATCGTACACACGAGGGACATCCTCAACCAGATCGATGACGTGGACCTCAACCGGGCCATCCATTACCTGGAAGACCAAGGCGCCGATTGACCCCGATCAGAGGCCAAGCTGATCTTCATTTGGGATGGGGACCTTACTCTGGAGCAGAGCTTCCACGTGGCCTTCCCCGGCCAGGAGTTTAGCTGTTTTTCGACCAACCGGATGATCCGGAGTCGATAATTATTTGAAGCCGAACCCCGGTTTCTGCTACAATCAGGACAATGATCCGACTCAAGATCTTCAAGTCGATCCGCAGGCAATCCGAGCCTCCTGTGGTGCGGGAATCCCCGGAGTCGCCAGTCGTGCGCGCTCCCAGGGAGCCGTCGGAGAAACGCAAGACCGGCCGCTCCGACCACGTGGCAAAATTCTCCTACAAGCTGCTCGTTCCGATAGAAGGGAAGGGATATACTCAGAATGTCAGCCCGGATGGCTACGGCCTGTTTTTGGATAACGAGGTCCCGCCCGGTGCGACCATTGAGCTGCAGTTCGACGACCCATCAGAGGAAGCCCGGACCGACAAACCCATCGCCAAGGTCATGTGGCAGAAGGATCAGCAAACCGGCGTCAAGATCCTGCGCAAATAGAGCCGCCCTCTACCACTCCCAAATCACTCTCTCTGTGCCTCCAGCTCGACCGGTTTGTATCCACCCTTGGATTTGAAGTAGAAGATCAGGATGAGGTAGCATGCCAGCATGATGGCGGGGAATATGGCCACGGTCATCAGGGCATTCTGCTTTGCCGAAGAGGTGATCTCTACTACGGTAGACTTTTCGCCTTCGGGCAGTGTCTCGAACTTCTGCTGGTCGATCGGCTGATATCTCCCGAAAACGCTGGTCTTCTCCTCGGCCATGATCTGGGAATGCAGGGCCGGGTTCTGGGCGATGAGCTCCCGGTCGATCTGCCGGTCCTGTATGTTCCCGAGGAAGACGGCCCCGATCACACCGACGCTCAGCATCCCCATCCCGCCGATCGCATTGAGGGTCAGCGCACCACCTTTGGGGAAGCGCTCCGCGGCCACCCCCAGCATGGTCGGCCAGAAGAACGTCTTGCCAAATGCGTAGATGGTCGCGGCGATGAAGATCATGATCCCCACTGCCTGGGAGAGCAGGACCAAGCCAACGATGGCGATAGCGCTGCACACGGCCAGAAGCCCTAGAGGCGAAAGCCGGTGCACGATTGGCCCAGCCAGGAAGCGGAGCACCATCATGATGAAGGCCGTGTAGACCAGAACCCAGCCCGGCTGCAGCCCCATGTCCTGCATCACGGGCGTCACGAGTTCTGTGATCCAGCTGTCCGTGCCCAGCTCCGTGGTTGCAAGCGGGAGCATGATGAGCAGCAGGAGGATGAACAGGGGGTGGCCCAACCGCCGCACATACAGGCTGTAAGCGATGATCAGGACCGCCGACACGATGATCGTCACGGTCAGAGAAAACGCAAAGACGCGGCCGATCTCTCCCACCATGATCACGATCACGATGACCGCCCCGATGATGCCGGCCTCCTGGAGCATGGCCTTGTAGGACACGCCGGCCTTCACGCGCTCGTGTACCGGGAATTTGGCCCGGATCATCATCAGGCCGTAGGCGGAGGCCGGGATCAGGACGAGTCCGACCTTCCATCGCCAGTCGAGGCCCGGCATCAGGATCAGGATCAGCAGCCCTCCCATGACCATCCCACCGGGCCAGCCCGCATGGAGGATGGTGAGCCACTTGGTCTTTTGCTTGGAATAGACGGTGGCCACGACAGGATTTATCACCGCCTCCACCGTGCCGTTCCCCAGGGCCAGGAGGAAGGTCCCCCAGTACAACATCTGGTAGCCGGTCGCAAAGATCGTGACGACCGCGGAGAGCACATGGCAGACAAACGCGAAGGTCAGCGCCCTGCCGTAGCCGATCCTGTCGATAACCAGGCTGAACAGGATGATGCTGAGGGCGAAGGGCCACAACCCAACTCCCAGGATCTCCCCCTTCTGTGTTTCAGATAGATTGAAATGGACCCCCAGGTCCCCGATGATGTTCGCCCGGATGATGAATCCGAACGATGTGGCGACCAGAGCAATGAAACAGGTCCAGAAAAGCCACTTCGAGGCCTGTCCGTTCGGATCGTTGGTTTTGATATCGGAAATCTCAGAAGACATGCTCGACCTCCCATGAAAGAAATCGCTCGATGCGTCCAATTATCGAGATGTTTATATCACAAGGAAGAGGGAGTACACAATCCGTGCTTAAGGCTTGCGCAGTAGCGTATCCGGATCGGATGCCTGGTAGCCGGCGACGGCAGCCGGGTCGACAGAGCCCACCCTCTCGATATATATGAATTCGGCCGTGATCTTCCCTTCGGTATCGCCCCCGTCGAACCAGGCCTGCAGGCAGGTCGTGCCGGCTTTGAGGTGGACCGTGAATTCCGCAAACCGAGCATCGGGCTCAACTTTGGCCTCACGATCCTGGTTCCCGATCACAAGATGGGCCGTGTCGAAGGGCAGGACCTCGGATCCGTCTCGGTTTTCCCTCACCCGCTTTTCCGCCTCCTGCGGCCAGCGCGAGGCCCGGAACCTGTAGGCGCCATCCCGTTCCACTGCGATCACCCAGATGCGATCCTGCTCCCTGCTGTGGGCATCGTGGCCGTACAGCGGTGTCGGATTTTCGTGTTCGGAGCCGATTATGGTCTGGTCATAGGTCCTGAAATCCGCTGAGATGTCCTCCCACCACTCCTCGTATTCATGCTGGAGTGCTTGGACGACCTCCGGGTGTTGGGCGGCGACATCCTCCCTCTGCCCCGTATCCACACGGATATCGTAGAGTTCATCCTTATCGCGCCGCACCAGGCGCCAGCGTTCGGTCAGGACCTGGTAGTCCTTGTATTTTTCCGGGAAATCCACCCTCTGGTTGTGCACGAACAGCGTACGCTCCGGCCACGACGCCTCTGGATCGAGGAGCAGGGGAGAGAAGCTCAGCCCGTCCAGCCCCATCTCGGCCGGTTTTGCCAGCCCGCAGAGCTCGATCAGTGTGGGCATCAGGTCGATGTGGGCGGTGAGCCGGTCCACGTCCCTGCCGCCCCCGATCCCGCCGGCCGGCCAGCGGATGAAAAAGGGCACGCGGTGGGCGTTCTCATACCCCCAGATCTTGCCGCCTCGCATCCCGGCGCTGTAGCCCTCCTCGACAAAGCCGTCTTCGTCGATCACGATGCCGCCGTACCAGGGGCAAGGCCCGTTGTCGGTCATGAAGATGAGGATGGTGTTGTCCTCCAGCCCAAGTCCCGCGATCTCGGCGAGCAGGCGGGCCAGGTCCTCGTCGAACCGGGCGATCATCCCGTAATAGCCGGCCAGACGCTCCGACACCAGCGCCCTGTAGGGCTCGATGTAGCGGTCCTCCACGACCAAGGGAGCATGCGGGATGTTGGTCGAGAGGAAGCAGAAGAAGGGCTGCTCACGGTTCTCCCGGAGAAACGCGATGGTTTCGTCGAACCAGACCGTGTTGCAGTATCCCTCGAACCGCTCCGGCGCGCCATTCCGGAGATAGGTGTCGTCGAAATAGTCGTTGCCCCAAAAGTCCCAGCGGTTGCCGATGACACCGCTGCCGTGGACGAGCACCTCCTCGAATCCCCGGTCCTGGGGCCGGAAGGGGTAGTTGTCGCCCAGATGCCACTTGCCGAAGATGGCGGTCCTGTATCCCGAGGCCTGAAAAACGTCGGCGATGGTGGCCTTTCCGTGACGCAGCAGCGAGCGCCCCCCGATCGTGTGCCACACGCCTGTGCGGGCGGAGTAGAGCCCCGTGAGCAGTGCCGCCCGGGTGGGGGAGCAGCAGGGATCCACATGGAAATCGGTCAGCCTCACGCTTTCCGCGTGCAGCCGGTCGAGCGCCGGCGTCTTGACGTAAGGGCTGCCGTGGGCGCCGATATCTCCGTAGCCCTGGTCATCCGTCATGACCAGGATCACGTTGGGTGGCTTGGCAGCCTCGGCCGTGCAGCCGATCAAACCTAAAAGAGAAACGATCAGAAGACCAAATATGACGGCGTGACTGGTGCGTTTCCCCATCTAGGTCTGGGCGATTATTTGGTCTTTCTAACGCCGTTCAGGATGTGCGGGGAATTCCAGAGCGACTCGACCTCTTCGGTTGTCCATTTCTGGACGTCCATGGTCAAGCGCTCCGTTGAGGGTGAAACGAATCCTCCCGACAGGATCACAGTCCCCACGAAGGTTTCCTGCTGGTCCTGGCTGATGGCTGGGGCCGTGATGGTCAGGAGCAGGACGCCGATGATGAAAATCCCCAAGATTTTGGATGTCTGAGTCATGGCATTTTCCTCCTTCGGAGTGGGGGCCTCCTGGGTGTAAATATAGGATAGCAGAATAGAATCCGTTCGACAACCGGCGAGGCTATGGCAACTTTTCATCTCGAATCACCATTGGTTTCATGATATAGTTTTCTCCTGAATTCGGATTCGAAGAGGAGACTGAGTGTTTGGATCTGACCTAGCAATACCGGTCCTGGACCTCGTCATCATCATCGCCTACCTGTTGGGGATCCTTTTTGTCGGGATCTACTCGGTGCGGCGCATGCAGCTTACCAGCCAGGGATATTTCCTGGCCGGCCGCTCCCTGAAGTGGGGCATGGTGGGGGCGGCCCTCTTTGCCTCCAACATCTCCACCATTCACCTGGTGGGCCTGGCCGCTTCCGGCTACAACGAGGGGCTGGTCTGGGGCAACTTCGAGTGGATGGCCACATTCACGCTGATCCTGCTGGGGCTGGTCTTCGCGCCTTTCTATTTCAAGAGCCGCATCTCCACGCTCCCCGAGTTCCTGGAGCTGCGCTTCGGCCCGGCCTCCCGCATGTTCCTGGCGTTCATGGCGATCATGGGCGCTCTCTTCATCCACATCGGCATGAGCCTCTACGCGGGGGCCTCGGTCTTCAAGCAGTTTTTCGGGATCGACGTCGTGGCCTCCATCGTGATCATCTCTGTGATCACCGCCATCTACACGGTCCTGGGCGGTCTCAAGGCCGTGGTTGTCACCGAGACCATCCAGACCGTGATCCTGATCTTCGGTGCCATAGCCGTCACGGTCTTCGCGATCCTGGCGCTCCCGGACAGAGGGATCCACTCGCTCGCCGAGCTCAAGCAAGCGGTCCGGCCCGAGCAGCTCAGCATGATCCGGACCGATAACGCCTCAGGCCTGGCCTGGTATGCCGTGCTGCTGGGATACCCGATACTGGGCATCTGGTACTGGTGCTCGGACCAGACCATCGTCCAGCGTGTCCTGGGGGCCCGCACCCAGAGGGATGCCCAGCTGGGGCCTCTCTTCGCGGGCCTCCTCAAGATCCTGCCCGTCTTCCTCATGGTGTTCCCCGGCGTGTTGGGGTATGTCCTCTTCAAGGATCTGATCGGGGCCGACAGCAACCAGACCCTCCCCGTGCTCATCAACCAGCTCATCCCCACGGGGCTCAAAGGGCTGATCGCGGCAGGACTGCTGGCTGCCCTGATGAGCACCATCGCCGCCGCTCTCAACAGCTCCGCCACCCTGGTGGCCGTCGACATCGTCAAGCGCCTCAAGCCCAAGCTGTCCGATATGGGGCAGGTGAAGATCGGCCGGATCAGCGCGGTGGTGGTCATGCTCCTCGCCATGGCCTGGTCGACACAGGGAGGCAAGTACGGGAGCATCTTTGAGGCGGTCAATGCGGTCGCGGCCCACCTGGCCCCTCCCATCACCACGGTCTTTATCTGGGGTGTCTTCTGGCGTAGGGGTACCAAGCAGGCCGCACTCACGACCCTGATCGCGGGCTTCATCCTGGGCGCGGTCTCCTTCCTCATCGACCTCCCGGTGATCGGGCAGGAGAAGGTCATCACCGACGGCTGGGGGATCCCCTTCATGATGCAGGCCTGGTGGATGTTTTGCCTCTGCTCCGTCATCTTCTTCTGCGTCAGCCTGATCACGCCCCCTCCGGATCCAGCGCAGATTGAGGGACTGACCTGGAAAAATCCCCTGCAGGTCATCTCGCAGGGCCGGATCACGGGGCTCCTGGATCCCAGGGTGATCGCCGCCGCACTCCTGCTGATCATGGTGGTCCTCTATTATATATTGAGATAGAATGAGGTCGGCAAATCGCCCACAGAGAAGGTGACCATGAAAGATTTTAATTATTATCAACCCACGGAGATCCGATTCGGAGCCGGCCGGATCCGGGAGGTCGGAGAGGCGGTCGCAGCATGCGGCCGGCGGTGCCTCCTGGTCACGGTGCCGGTCTTCCCGGAGTTCGAGTCACTATTCCGGGATGTGAAGCGTTCCCTCAAGGAAAGCGGGATCTCGGTGGCCCATTTCGACGGTGTGATCCCCAATCCCACCACAGAGTTGGTCTCGGCCGGGGCCCTTGTAGCAGAGAAACACCGGGCCGACGTGGTGCTCGGCCTAGGCGGCGGATCGAGCATGGACACCGCCAAGGCCATCGCCGTGGAAGCCACGCACCAGGGGACGTGCTGGGACTACCTGTTTTTCAGGGATGGCCAGCCCACAGAACAGACCCTCCCGGTCGTGGCTGTCTCCACGACCTCGGGCACAGGCTCCCAGGTGACCCAGGTCGCGGTCGTCACCAATCCCGAGGAGAAAACCAAGTCAGCTCTCTATCATCCCCGCCTGTTCCCGAAGATCGCGCTTGTGGACCCCGAGCTCATGCTCTCTGTCCCCGAACACGTCACCGCCTCCACCGGCTTCGATGTGTTCGCTCATGCCTTCGAGAGCTTCATCACGCCGAACGGCTCGGCCTATACGGACCTGATCTCCCTGGAGGCCATCCGGCTGGCGGCGGATAACCTGCCCAGGGCCGTGGAGGACGGATCCGATCTCGAGGCCCGCACGCGCATGGCCTGGGCCGACACTCTGGCCGGCCTGAGCATCGCCAACGCCGGAGTGACTCTCCCCCACGGGATCGGCATGGCCATCGGCGGGAGTTATCCCCATGTGATGCACGGGGAGGCGCTGGCCGTGGTCTATCCGGCCATCCTCCGCTACACCTACGAGACGGTCCCGGATAAATTTGCACAAGTCGGAATGCTGTTCGATCCCGCATTGGATGATCTCCCCGTGGAAGAGGCGGCCGCTAAATCCGCTACGCTGATCGAGAATTTCATCCGGCGGATCGGCATGAGCCTGTGCTTTGCCGACCTGAACGTGCCCGAAGAGGAGCTGCGGGACCTGGCCGAGGCCTCCCTGGTGCTGCCGGACTACAAGAACCACCCCCGGGTTGTGGACCTGGAGGGAGTCTTCGAGCTGCTGAAGGAGAGCTGCCGGAAGTGATCCACGGCGCCCCGGATATTGACGGATCCGTGTCCTTGAGAAGGAGTGAGCATGAAATTCAGATTCTCCAGTATTGATCCCAGCCCCAGCCTGCTGCCGGCCCTGGCTGCCGCGGCCCTGCTGCTGGTCTTCGCGACCGTCGACGGCAGGTGTGACGAGTCCCAGGCGGCGGCCCACTGGTCCTTTGAGGGCGATACGGCAGCCGTGGTCGCGGATACGGCCTCCGGCCTGTCGGATCCGATCTCGGGAAATTTCCGTGCCGTCAGGGGAGTTGTGGGCCAGGCACTGAAATTCGATGGCTACACGACCGTCGTCACGAGGAATGCCTCAGAGGCCCCACAGCTGCCCGGCCCCTTCACACTGGAGGCTTGGGTGGCCCTGGCCGCCTATCCCTGGAGCTGGTGCCCGGTGGTGAGCCACAGCACCGAAACCGCAGGCTATGCCCTGGAGATCGGGCCGGACGGAGAGCTAGCGGTCAAGGTCTTTTCCGGCTCTGCCTGGCGGACCTGTATCTCACAGACCAGGATTCCCCTGAGGGCCTGGGCCCATGTCGCCGGCGTGTTCGATCCCGAGACCGGACTCACCGTCTTCATCGACGGCCAGGAAGAAGGCCGGCTGGAGTTCCGTGGAGGGATGACGCCCGCGCGCCGCACTGACCTCGTCATCGGTTCGGTCCCCCAGCCCTCGGAGCCGGCCTACATCCACAGGGAACACGGGACCCTGCCCGGCTGGTATTCCCTGGATGCCATACTGGACGAAATCGAGGTCCACGCCCGGATCCTCTCAGCGGAAGAACTGAGCCAGGCCGTTGCCTCGCTCGCTCCCCCGGCCCCGCCCGACATCCCTGAGCGCGTGCTCCCCTCGGGGCCCCAAGGCCCGGGCCGGTTCGGGGCCTACTACACACGCCTGGAGTATCACTGGGAGTGGGACGACCTCTGGCGGATCGACGACGATCCGGATGTGGTCGTGCAGTTCGACGATTCGCCGGTACGCGTTGTGTTCTGGCGTGGGACGCGATATTCCCCCGCCTGGGTGACTGAGAACAACCTCTGGATGGCCGACCAGAGCGTGGAGGCCTGGGATAACAAGGAGGGCTGCTTCGAACACATGCAGGACCGGCACTGCCGCTACTCCCATGTGCGCATCATCGAGACACTGGCGCTATGCCCCGGTCAGCGCCTACGACAACCACTGGCGTGTCGATCCCCGCACCGGCTGGGGCTGCTGGGTGGACGAATACTACTACTTCTATCCGGACCAGACCGGGATCCGCAAATACATCTGGGAGAAGGGATCCCTGGGGAGGCCCCGCCAGTTCCAGGAATCCATCCCTCTGACCGGGCCCGGCCAGGTCCAGGGGGACGTGGTCAACGAACAGTATGTCACGATCGCAAACCTCGCGGGTGAGATGCAGGAGTTCTCCTACATCGTCGATCCCCCCGCCAAGACCGACAAGCCGATCCCCGAAAATCCCATGATCCAGATGCACAACCTGAAGGCCAACAACAAGCCGTTCATCATCTTCGAGCCGGGCGGAGAGATGCACTACCTGAAGGACATGAATATCTCGGCCCTGTCCCGCCCCGGATCCTGCAGCCACTGGCCCGTGGGGCAGATGTGCTGCGACGGCCGCACACAGAGGACAACCGACCGGGCCGCAAGCTTCCTGGGATTCCCCATCACCGATCCGGTCATCCATGAGGGCGGCAGCCGGAACTGGGTAAGCTCCCTGTATGGGATGCACGACCTGCCGTTCGAACGCCTGATCCCTTTGGCCAAGTCCTGGATCCGGGCGCCCGAGCTCAGGGTGATATCCGGAGATCTCGAGTCCGCCGGATACGATTTTTCCCAGCGGGCCTATCTCCTCTGGTGCACGCAGCCAGAAAAACCCGGGGTTGAGCTGGAGCTGGCGGCCGCTCCTGACTCGCCGCTCCGGAACGCCTGTCTCGTGATCGAGGGCTGGGGCGACAGCGCTCCCCGGGTTGCCGTCGATGGGACAGAGCTCAGCCTGGGATCCGGATACGAATTGGGGTACAGCCGCACTCTGGAAGGGACAGACCTTGTTGTCTGGCTCGCCCGAGAATCTCGTAAGCCCGTGCGGATCACGCTCTCCCAGCCGGGGGAGTGAGGGGATTCGATCTGGTACTAGCAAATATGGGGAGGCAAGCATGAAACAGGTCCGACTGATCGAACCGGAAACCGTGGTCCTGGAAGAGGTGGAGAGGCCCGTCCCCGAAGACACTCAGGTTTTGATCGCGGTCAAGCGGATCGGGATCTGCGGCTCGGACATCCACGCCTACTATGACAAGCATCCCTACATCAACTGTCCGATCGTGCAGGGGCATGAATTCTCGGGAGAAGTGGTGGAGACTGGGGCTACGGTGACCAGTATTGCCTTGGGCGACAGGGTCACCGTCATGCCGCAGCTCGTGTGCGGGGCCTGTCATCCCTGCTCACACGGCCGCTATCACATCTGCAACGAATTGAAGGTGATCGGCTGCCAATCCGATGGGGCGGCCCGGGAATTCATCCCTGTGGACCAGGACCTGGTCGTCAAACTCCCCCAAGACATGAGCCTCGATCACGGTGCCATGGTTGAACCAGTGGCCGTGGGCGTGCATGCTCTCGGGCGCCTGGGAGACATCGGCGGCAAGAACCTCCTGGTTCTGGGGGCAGGGCCCATCGGCAACCTGACGGCCCAGGCTGCCCGTGGCCTGGGAGCGGCATCCGTGATGATCACCGACGTCAGCGTCCCCAGGTTGGAGGCTGCGCGGGCCTGCGGGATCGAGCATGCCGTGAATGTGGCCGAGGAAATGCTGGAGGAGCGGATCGATGTGGCGTTCGGCCCGGACAGGGCGGACGCCATCTTGGAGTGTGTGGGGATCCAGGTGACCATGGAGCAGGCGATCGGCCTGGCTCGCAAGGGAACGGACATCGTCGTGGTGGGTGTGTTCGGCGATCGGCCGATGGTCGACCTCGGGCTGGTCCAGGACAAGGAGCTGAGGCTCATCGGCACACTCATGTACCAGGACCGGGACTACCGCACGGCCATCGAGCTGATACGTGCAGGGGAAATCAAGCTGGATCCCCTGATCACCCAGCGCTTCCCCCTCGAGGAGTTTGCTGCGGCCTACAAGTATATCGAGGGCTACGGCGACCGCAGCATGAAGGTGCTGATAGACCTGGATATGTAGCCGGCGGCGAATCGCGATGACAGGTTCGGATTTTGGGGCCCCACCCATTGAACCGGACGTTTTGTCCTCAAGGAGGGTGCTTTGAAAAGACGGGAATTCGTTAAAGCCCTGCGAGCGTATCACAAGTGGTTCTGTGTTCTGCTGTTCTTGATCGTTGTGGTTGGCTTGAACTGCGGAAGCGGCAGGGGAGTGAGGCTCGCAAATCTGCGCTGCGAATACCGCGTCGATCCCCTGGGGATCGGGACGGACAAGCCGCGCCTGAGCTGGGTCCTGGAGTCCAGCGAGCGAGGCCAGATGCAGACGGCCTATCGGATCCTGGCCGCGGACAGCAAGAAAATGTTGGCTCGCGACGAGGGCAACCTGTGGGACAGCGGGCGGGTGGAGTCCTCCGATACCCTCCAGATCGAGTACAGTGGGTCCGCCTTGGGAAGCAGGCAGAGGTGCTACTGGAAGGTCCGGGTCTGGGACAGGGACCGGCGTCCCTCCCAATGGAGCGAACCGGCCTACTGGGAGTGCGCCCTGCTCCATCCCGAGGACTGGGAGGGGAGCTGGATCAGCGATGGTAGGCCTACTCCTCAAAGGGATGAGGATTTCTATGCAGAGGACCCGGCACCCCTGTTGCGCAGGTCGATCCCCATAGATAGAAAAGTCGTTAGGGGCAGGCTCTACATAACCGGATTGGGATATTACGAGGCCCGGATCAACGGCCAGCGGGTGGGGGATCGGTATCTCGAACCGGGCTGGACAGACTACCGGGACCGGATCCATTTCAGCACCTACGATGTGACCGGTCTCCTCCAAAAGGGAGAGAACTGCCTGGGCGTCATGCTGGGAAACGGCTGGTACAATCCCCTCCCGCTGCGGATGTGGGGACGGCTGAATCTCAGAGAACACCTACCGGTGGGGCGGCCCAGATTGAGGGCTCAGCTCGAGCTGGTCATGGCCGATGGAACGAAACAGACCGTGGTTTCCGACACGTCGTGGAAGTTCCGGGAAGGGCCGATCCGGAAAAACAACATCTATCTCGGTGAGGTCTATGATGCCCGGCAGGAAGTCGCGGGATGGGATCTGCCTGGCTTCGAGGACAGAGGATGGGAATTCGCTGTGGAAGCCTTCCCCCCTGGTGGAAAACTGCAGGCGCAACCTCTTCCTCCAGTGAGGATCACTCAGGAGATCGCGCCCGTCAAAGTGCAGGAAATCCAACCCGGTGTGTTCGTCTATGATATGGGACAGAATTTCACGGGCTGGGTGCGCCTGCGTGTGGAGGCTCCCAGGGGAGAGGAGATCCAGCTGCGCTACGGCGAGCTGCTCCGCCAGGATGGGACGCTCAATCCCCTGACGAGCGTTGCGGGCCAGATCAAGGGAAAATGGAGAGATGGAACCCCCATCGGGGGGCCGGGCTCGCCGGAGATCGCGGAGCAGCGGGATGTGTACATCGCAAGCGGCGGCGGACTGGAGGACTATTCTCCCCGGTTCACGTTTCATGCCTTCCGCTATGTGGAGGTCACCGGATACTCGGGCCGCCTGGGCCTGGAAGACCTGGCCGGCTTCCGCCTCCATTCCGACATCGAAGAAGCCGGCACCTTCGCATGTTCCGATCTGCTGTTTAACCGGATCCACGCCATGTCGCGGCAGACCTTCCTCAGCAACCTGATCGGGGTGCAGTCGGACTGCCCGCACCGCGAGCGATTCGGGTACGGCGGCGACATCGCTGTCACCTGCGAGGCCTTCATGCTGAACTTCGACATGGCCGCCTTCTATGCCAAGACCGTCCGGGACTGGCACGATGCGGCCCTTCCGGATGGGATGCTGACGGATACGGCGCCTTTCGTGGGGATCCACTACTGTGGGGTGGCCTGGGCCATGGTCCATCCGCTGCTCCAGAAGCAGTTGTTCCGATATTATGGGGAACGCCGTTTGATGGAGGAGCAGTATCCGACCTCCCGGCGCTGGCTGGATCTTGTCGCGTCCCGGAATCCGGGTCACCTCATTCCTGAAGGACTCAGCGACCACGAGGGGCTCGAGCCGGCGCCCGCAGAGAAGATGGTGACCCCGCTCTATTTTGAGAGTGCCAGGATACTCTCATGGCTGGCGGGAATGCTGGGACAGAAAGAGGATCAGGGCCGCTATGGAGACTTGGCGGAGGCCATCCGGGCAGCCTATCTTGAGCGGTTCCTGCACAGGGATTCGGGCCGGATCGAACCGGTGAGCCAGGCCGGACAGGCCTTTGCCCTGGCCCTGGGCATACTACCTGTGGAGGAACAGGGGGAGGCGCTGAGTGTTCTCCTCAGGAAGATCGAGGATGAGGATCGGGGGCATCTCACCACTGGAATATACGGCACCCGGTTCTTGCTGGATGCGCTCTCCCAAGCCGGGAAGGCAGCTTCTGCAGCAGAGATCATCAGGCAAAAAACGTTCCCGGGATGGGTGTTCATGCTGGAAAACGGCGCCACCACCCTGTGGGAGCACTGGGAGTTCAGCGACGACACGTTTTCCCACAACCACCCCATGTTCGGGTCGGTGAGCGAGTGGTTCATGAAGTGGCTGGCCGGGATACAGCCCCATCCCGACGCGGCGGCCTTCGACCGGATCCGCATCCGTCCCCAACCTGTTGAGGGAGTGGATTGGGCCGAGGCTCGCTATTCTTCGATCCGCGGAGAGATCTCGGTGCGTTGGGCACGGAAGGGAGATACCATCGTGCTCGAGGTCACTGTCCCTGTCAACACGCAGGCTGAGGTCTGGATCCCCACCTCGAACCCGGATTCCGTCCGGGAGGGGGGACGCCCCGCAGGTTCGATGCCGGGCCTCCGGTTCTTAGGGCCCGATTCCGGCTGCGCCGTCTATGCCGCCGTTTCGGGAAAGTACACGTTTTCTGCTGAAGCGCCTAGCACTTGGTAGCTTCTACATCCAAGATGCTTTTGGGGATCGGCTTCCCCAGAAGGCGGTATCCCGTCTCTGTGATCAGGAAGTCCTCCTCGTTCCGCAGCCCACCGAAGTCCTTGTAGGTCTCCACTTTTTCGTAGTTGATGAACTGTGTGTGCCGGCCCTCCGCCTTCCACTGGTCGATGAGCTCGGGGATGAAGTAGATGCCGGGTTCCACTGTCACGACAAAGCCCGGTTCCAGCTCACGCGCAAGCCGCAGGGACTTGAGCCCGAACTGCGTGCTCTTTTCCTCCCCGCCGTAGCCCACATATTTTTCCCCCAGATTTTCCATGTCGTGGACGTCCAGGCCCATCATGTGCCCGGTCCCGCAGGGGAAGAACAGCGCATGGGCTCCGGCGGCCACGGCCTCGTCTACGTCTCCCTGCATGAATCCCAGGTCCTTGAGCCCTTGGGCAACGGTGCGGCAGGCCAGGAGGTGGACGTCGCGGAACGGGATCCCGGGCGCTAGCGCCTCCACCGCGGCCTCGTGTGCGTCAAAAGCAACCTGATAGATCTCCTTCTGGCGGAGTGTGAAGGTTGCATCCACGGGCACGGTGCTCGACAGGTCGCCCGCATAGCCCATGGCAGTCTCGGCACCGGCATCCAGCAGGAAAAGGTCCCCCGCCTCGAGCACGTTGCCGTGATAATGGTTGTGCAGGGTTTCCCCATGGATCGTGGCGATGATCGGGAAGGCCAGCTGCCCTCCCGCCGCCAGGGCGGCCTTGTGCACGGCCGCGGCGATCTCCGCCTCGGTCACTCCCGGACGGACCATCTCCATGGCGGCGAGGTGCATGTCCGCAGATATGCTGGCCGCCCAGTCGAGCTCCTCGACCTCTTCTGCGGTCTTGGTGTTCCTCTGAGCCACCACGGCCATGATGAATTCCTCGGAGGCCGCCTGGGCGGCCTGGTCGGGCGGGAGATCCATCAGGTCCCAGAGCTTGATCAGGTGTTCTGCGCGGTATGGCGGCAGGATGTGGACCGTCTGGCCCTTGGTCCTGGCTGTGGTCAGGTATTCCTTGAGTTTTCCTGCGGGCTGGACTTCCTCGATCCCGTTGGCGCGGCACCTTTCCAGCAGGGTGGGCTGCGTGCCCATCCAAACGATGTCTTCCACCGTCAGGTCGTCTCCGAATAGGACCTCCCGTGCCTCATCCACATCGATCACGGCGGCCAGCCCGTGCGTGCTCAGCCCGAAGAAGTAGAGGAACGAGCTGTCCTGACGGTAATGGAAGGGATTGTCCGCATAGTTCATGGGGCTTTCGTCGTTGCCCAGGAAGAGCAGGATGCCGGACCCGACCTGCTCGCGCAGGCGCTGCCTCCGCTGGATGTATGTCTGTGCTGGAAACATGGGTCTTCTCCTTTACTGCTAGGATTGTTGTTGTCAATTTCCAAATGAGGGAAGGCGAGATGTCAGCCGATGCTCCCGATTCTTTCTGGAAACAGTATTAAACATCAAAACCACTCTCTGTTTCAAGCGGAATTGGATTTCTGACTCGGCTAGGCGACACATGTCTCGAATCCAGGACACCGAAGATGTATCTCTTGCCTGGCTAAAGCTGGCATGGTTCTTGCTTATATGTTTTTCGATGAGGCTTACAGTCTGCTTCCATTTCTGCCATAATGGGGATAGATAAGGGGGAGGTTTTTATGTCGATTTCAAAAATCATCCTGGGAATCACGATCCTGGCTCTGATGCTGTCGGCCGTACCGCAGGAACTCCAGCACGAGGCCGTCGCCGTCAACATCGAGATCCCCGTCCGGGTGTATCAGGGAGATACTTTCATCGATGACCTGAACATGGAGGATTTCCTGGTCTACGAAGACGGGGAACTCCAGCCGATCGAGGCCGTCTATTTGATAAAACGGACCAGTATCGAACGCGAAGAGAAACTCGCGGCGTCCCAAAAGCTTTTTGCACCCGAACTCAACCGGCAGTTCATCCTGGTGTTCGAGGTCCTCCGGTGGCTTCCGCGCCTGGCCGAGGCGTTGGACTACTTCTTCTACTATGTCTATGAGCCTGGGGACGAGCTCATCGTCACCACGCCGGTCACGACGTACAAGCTGACAGACCAAGACATCCAAAAGGAACTTAAGGGCCGCCTGAGCGATGAGCTAAAGGAAAAGCTGCGGCGGGATATCAACCTCGGGAATATGGAGTACCAGAGCCTGATCCGGGATATGTGGTCCCTGGAGGGGATCGAAGGTGGAGACCAGGTCACCGTCGGGAGCCTGCAGAGCGACCTCTACCGCCAGCTCCGCGATTACAAGTTCTTCGACGAGACGAAAATGCTGCAGATGAGCGACTATCTAAAGAGCCTGAGCGGACAGAAGCATGTGTTCCTGTTCTACCAGAAGGAGCAGGTCCCTGTCCCCAGGGGTGTCGGTCAATCCGAGAGGCTGCAGTTTTTCGAGTTGTTCAAACACATCTCGTTCGATGTGGAGCGCATCAAGCAGGTCTTCTCGGACTCCACCATCTCAACCCATTTTCTCTTCCTCACTACCAAATTGAACTCACCGGTTGACGTAGAATCCATCGACGGACAGAACCTGGGCTATGCTGACATCTCCGCGGATATCTTCAGTGCCTTCAGTGAGATCGCCACTACCACCGGGGGGCTGGTGTACGGCTCGGCGAATCCCTACGCGGCCTTTCGCAAGGCTTCCGATGCCTCACAGAACTACTACCTGGTCTATTACACACCCAAGGCGTATACGTCCGACGGAGGGTTCCGCAGCATCAGGGTCGAGATCAAGGGGAAGAAATACAAAGTCCTCCACCGCGCGGGATATCTGGCGGATTAGATGGATCAGGATCCGGGACTAGCGGCCTAGGAGCTTCACGCCGGCGATGTGCTCCTTCTGCCACATGACCTTGACGATGGCGCGTTCGGGCTGGGTCACCTTAATGGAATCCTCGAACTTCAGCTCCAGGACCGCACCCGGCGGCACCTCGGCGTCGAGCATCAGGGCAAATCCGCCCTGGCTGATGTTCTGGGTGAAGCCCTGGCCCTCCCTGGGAATGAGGGCCTTGTAGTTGGTCCTGTGGACGGAGTCATGACGGTCAGATCCACGCCTTTCAGACTGTTCCCCGCCTCTCGCTGTCGGTATCTTCATGGGATCTGCTTTGTTTGACTCGCTTTTCGATCTCCCCCATTCTAACAGATTGCAGGATTGGGGGGAAGGACCGGGTAAGGGAACGTGTGGCGGCTTGATTGTAAACTTTGTTTACAGCTGTGGAGGTGCCGCTGCTAGAGGGGGAGGCGATTTTATGCGTTTTTTCGATGGCTTACCCAAGTGCCCTCCTCGAAGCACGGAATCCTGTCATATGTGGCACAGTTCTTGCTCCGGAATGCATCAAAGAGAACAGATTCAGAGTATATAGAATAGGAAACACCTAAGTTCAGTATATAAAGAGGGGAATATCTTGAAAAAGACATTGATTTTTGTGGTCCTGGTCGCCATCCTCCTGTTCCTGACATCCACACCGGCTTTCCATCAGGAACAGCACGAGGTTGTTGTGACCAATGTCCAGGTTCCCCTCCGTGTCTTCGATGGAGATCGGTTTGTACCCGATCTGAACATGGCCGACTTCGAGGTCTTCGAAGACGGTCAGCCTCAAGACGTGACGGCCCTGTATCTCACCCGGAACGGCGAGATCGAACGTATGGATGCCGACAGAGACTACATGCCGATGGTCGACCGGCAGTTCTATTTCGTGTTTCAGGTCTTGGAATATAATCCCAAGATGACCGAGGCCATCGAATATTTTTTCGATCACGTCTATCAACCGGGTGATGATCTGGTGATCCAGACCTCGGTCAAAAACTACAGCCTTCCTGCGCAAAAGGCTCAGACCATCCCAAAAGAAACCCTGATCGAGGACATGCAGTCCATCATCCGCAGGGATGCGAATGTCGGGGCCATGGAGTACAAGAACCTGCTCAAGGACCTGACGCGCATCGTGCGCTCCATCTCTTCGCTCCAGGGGGGAACACCCTCCGGGATGGCAGACATGGACTCCTCGGATTCCGTGGGGATCCAGAGCCTCGAGTTCCTGCTTCCCCGCTACCGCGACACCCTCGGCAGGATGGAGGAGCTCCGGTTGATCGATGAGAAATGGATACTGCGCTTCGCGTCTCAGTTGAGGAGGATCGAAGAGCAGAAGATCGTCTACTTCTTCTATGAACGGGAGTTCCGCCCAGAGATCCAGGCCTCGCTCCTGGGCCAACTCCAGATGCAGTATCACGACGACTACAACATCATGGGGCAGATCCAGGATCTGTTCCAGGCCTATCATCGCGAACTGACGCTGGAAGTGGATCCGCTCAGCCGTGCCTTTGCCGATGCCTCCGTGCTCCTCCATTTCTTCTTCATGAATAAAAAGGCTGAGAGTGTCCCCGGGGTCTACATGCGGGAGCAGTCCGAGGATGTGTACACGGTCTTCTCACAGGTGGCCGAGGCGACGGGAGGAGTGGTAGACAACTCACAGAATCCGGCATCGGCCTTCAAGTCGACCTCAGAGATATCGGAATATTCCTATCTGCTCTACTATTCTCCCCGGGACTATGTCCGGGATGGGAAATTCAAGACCATCGAGGTCAAGGTCAAGGACAGGGATTACCGGATCACTAACCGGAGAGGCTATTACGCCAACTAGAGGGGGGGGGGCTGCCAGGCGCGCTGATCAGATCAGGATGAGCAGCAGCAGGACTGGGATCGGCGAGAATAAAACCGCACCCAACCCCAATCCGATCATGGTTTTTATCTTCATTTTATTGCCTTGTATCGTTTCATGTGTCCGTTCATATCTATAGACGAGACCTAGTCCCAAAAGGTTTCCTCCCCTAGCATAAAGACCTTTTCCCCTTTGGTCCTCCACCGATCCATAATAGCATTCCCCCAGGTTTTTCTGTTACAATACCGTCCTTATTGTGAAAAGGCCCACATGAGCAAGGACACATTCGATCCCGAACAGAATTTACAGGCCTCGCGCCTGGCCGTGGGATACGTTACGCGTGCCGAAGCCACACAGGAAGATTACGATCTCGTAGGTTTCATGTCCGGGCTAGAGGTCCATCAGCAGCTGAAAACGAAGAAAAAGCTGTTCTGCAACTGCCCGGCGGGACTCTATAACAGGAAAGGCGAGTATGACGCGGAGGTCATCCGGCACATGCGCCCCACCCTGAGTGAGCTGGGCGAATATGATGGCACCGCACTGATGGAGTTCAAGACCCGCAAGCAGATCGTTTACCAGCTCCGGAATGAGACCGCCTGCACCTATGACATCGACGACACGCCCCCGTTCCCCCTGAACCGGGAAGCCCTCGAGATCGCCCTTGAGATCTCACTCCTGTGCAAGCTCAACATCGTGGGAGAGGTCCACATCATCCGCAAGCAGTATCTGGATGGGAGCATCCCCACGGGCTTCCAGAGGACAGCCATCCTTGGTGTGGAGGGAACGATCCAGCTGAGGAACAAGACGGTACGCATCATACAGCTGTCGCTGGAAGAGGACTCCTGCCGCGAAGTGTCGGACGTGGGGCACGTGCGTGTGTACCAGACCGACCGGCTCGGGATGCCGCTTATCGAGACCGTGACGTATCCGGATTTTTCCAATCCCGAGGAGGTGCGTGAAGGCGCCCAGTACATCCGCTTCCTGAATCGAAGCACCGGTAAGGTTATGATGGGGATAGGGGCCGGGAGAGAGGATGTCAATGTCAGCTGCCGGGGGGGAGATCGGGTCGAGATCAAGGGTGTGGCACACAACCGGTGGATCCCGGAACTCACACACATCGAGGTCTTCCGTCAGTGGTCTCTCCTGCGGATTCGGGACCTGCTTATAAAGACCGTCAAGGATACTCAGGACTGGCGCATCGTGACAACAAGGCCGGATGCGAGGGAGTATGGCCTGAACCAGCCTGAGTTTGCCGCGGCCCGCGAGGCCGGGCATGGCTGCGCCGCCGTGAAGCTCCCGGGTTTTCGAGGCATCCTGTCGCATTTCACTCAGCCTGGCAAGGTGTTCGCAGACGAGCTGAGCGACCGGTTGAAGGTCATCGCATGTATCGAAAAACCCAACATGACCCACACCGAGGAGCTCAATCCCGTCCTTCCCCCGGAATTCTGGGACCGCCTCCGGGACGAACTACAGGCGGAGGAGGAGGATGCCCTGATCCTGCTCTGGGGGCCGGAGGAGGATATCCCCACGGCCTTGGAGACCGTGGAGGAACGGTGCCAGCTGGCCTTTGAGGGTGTGCCCAGGGAGAGCCGCAAATCTTTTCCCGATGGGACCACCGTATTCGAGAGAGTACTTCCCGGTCCCAACCGGATGTATCCGGATACAGACTCCGTGCCCATCTCCCTGGAAGATGACGCCATCGAGGAGATCCGGGGGCGGCTCCCGCTTGAGGTATCGGATATGTATGCCCGGATGCGGGGGTGGGGGATCCCCGAGGATACCTATCCCTACATACTGCGCAACAACCTGTTCCCGTTATTGAGGCGCGTCATCGAAGAGCTCGAGCTCGATCCTGTGTTTTCAGGAACGCTGTTCGGGCACACTCTGAAACATGTGGAAGGTATGTATCCCCGTTCCCCGCATTTTCGCTATGAGCTCGTATACGACCTGCTGGACAATCTCTTGAAACAAGGGATCGATCCCACCCTCGCGCGCATGGTGATCGGAGAGCAGTATCAGCATCCCCAGATGGACATCACATCCCTCCTGACGGCCGTCAAGTTCAAGCCGATCCCGGCGGAGGAGATACTGGCAAAGGTGCCCTTCCTTAGCAAGATCGCAAAGGAGACCGGGATCTCGACCGACTCGGGTGCACGGGCCCGCTGGATGATGGGCCAGCTCAGGCCTTCTGCCCAGGGCAACATCTCGCTTTCGGAGCTCCATCACTATATCAGGGAAAACAACTCGGGCGGCCGGGCCTGTGCAGGCCCGGAAGGTGCAGGACAATGAGCGACGACATCTTCCAGGGCTACAAGGGCCAGGCACTGAAGGTCCTGCAGGACCAACACGCCCGGGTTTGGGGCCTGGTCAAAGTGGACACGACCCGCGGGCTGTTCGAGGGGACCATCCTGCCCCGATCGGAAAGCGACGACGACCAACACATCGTCCTCAAGATCGGAACGGGATATAACATCGGGGTCAAGGTCGACACCGTCAAGTCCATCACGGAGCTGGGTTATCAGAAGGCGCACTATCAGATACCGGAAAAAGAATTCCCGTACTCGGAGGACAAGCCCAACGTCAAACTGTTCGGGACCGGGGGCACCATCGCCTCCCGGCTGGACTACCGCACCGGTGCCGTGATCCCGGCCTTTTCTCCGGGAGAGCTGTACGGCGCAGTCCCGGAGCTGGCGGACATCTGCAACCTGACCACCGAGAAGCTGTTTGCCGTATTCAGCGAGAACATGGGGCCGGAGCAGTACAAGACCCTGGCCGTATCCATAGCCGAGGAGATCCGGAAGGGGATCGAGGGAGTCATCATCGGGCACGGGACCGATACGCTTCATCACACGGCCGCTGCCCTGACCTACATGCTCGACGGCCTGCCCGTGCCTGTGGTGCTGGTGGGCTCTCAGCGGTCATCAGACCGGCCCAGCTCGGACGCTGCCTTGAATCTGATGCATGCCGCCTATGCGGCCGGGCACTCCGACATCGCAGAGGTCATGGTGAGCATGTTCGGACCGACCTCGGATGAGTATGGTTTCCTGCATCGTGGGACCCGGGTCCGCAAGATGCATTCCTCCTACCGCTCCGCATTCCGAACCATCGGAGACATCCCGCTGGCCAAGGTCATGCGGGACGGGGTGGAAATGCTCAAGCATCCCCATAATCCTCGCCGCAGAGACAGGACGGTGACGGCTCATCCCTATTTCGAGGAGAAGGTCACGATCGTCTACTACTACCCCAACATGATGCCGGATGTCGTCGACAGTCTGGTCGACAACGGTTACAAGGGGATCGTGATAGCGGGGACCGGCCTGGGCCATGTGAACAAGCCGCTCTACCCGGCCATCAAGCGGGCCGAGGAAAAGGGAGTGGCGGTCTACATGACCGTGCAGACGCTGTGGGGTTATGTCCACATGTATGTGTACGAGACCGGGCGCGACATGCTGGATCTGGGAGTCATCCCCCTGCAGAACATGCTGCCCGAGGTCGCCTACATCAAGCTGGGCTGGGCATTGGGACAGACGGATGACCTGGAGAAGGTCAAGGAGATCATGCTGACACCGGTGAACGACGACATCACTGAGCGTGAACCCTATAACGGCTACCTGATCTATCAGGGCGGTGTGCCCGAGGTCGAAGAGTTTATCAAGAAGTTCAGAAAATAGTTATAACGTGGCGCAGGGAGCGGGAAGCTCGCTCATCAACTTGAGGCCGGGGACAGCCGCGATGGTCTTGGGGATAGTGTTGATAGTCATGGACACGGTCCCGGTGTCACCGTGGACCCCGCCCATGATCTTTTCGTGTATGTCGGGCTCGCCCCTGATCTCGATCTCGTCATACTCTTCCTTGATACCGGCGTTGGCGACGAACTCTAGGGTGATGACCTTTTCCCCGCCCATGGCGGCATAGGCGACGCTCCGCAGGCCGATCACATCGCCAGGCGGTACGTTCCCCATCCCGCTCGGAGTCTCTGTCTCGGCGATGACCGCCTCGGGTGGAAGCTCCACGGCCTCGTCGAGCTCCCAACCCAGTCCTGAGGCGATCATGTTGATCGACTCCAGCAGGCCGACATGCCCGGTGATGATCCCCTCGTCGATCTTCTGCCGAAATTCCTCGGGTGTCATGGAAGTCCCGACTTTTTTCTGGAAGGGGATGCGCCGCCTGGCTGAATTCATCATCCGAGTGACCCGGATGGAGTCGACACGCAGGCAGGGAGAGGTGAGCGCCAGGGGCAGCGAATCCATCAAGTACCCGGGATTGATCCCGGTCCCCACCACGGTCACACCGGCTCCCTTGGCCAGGCGGTCGATCTCCGCGGCTAGCTCAGGGTGACGCTTCCAGGGGTAGGACAGCTCCTCACAGGTCGAAACGATGTTCAGGCCTGCCCGGATGCACAGTTCGATCTGCGGCATCACCGTCTTGAGGTGAGACAGGGTGGTCTGCACCACCGCATCGGCCGGGACTCGTGCGAAAAGCGCCGCTGCATCGTTCTCGATGATGATGCCCGTGACCCTGGGCGTTGAGAACAGCTCTCCCAGGTCCTTGCCGGCCAACTCCGGATCGATATCCAACGCACCCACGATCTCGAAACTCTGCTTGGGAAGCAGCGCCTCGGCGACCCTGCGGCCCATGATTCCGCATCCCATTATGATGACCTTCAGCCTATCCATGATCTCTCTCTCCTCGGTTGGTATGATGGATCCAAAAAAAAAGGGGCAGAAACCGGCTCTCTCGGGCCGGCCCTGCCCCTCTGGTGTACCGTTTTACAGCGTGAAGATCAGCTGTTCAGGATGTCTTCGACTTCTTCCTTGTCGACATCCATGACATAGGGGATCTTGCTGATGACGGCGGCTTCCTTCGTAAGCGAAGCCAGGTCGTTCCTCTCGACAAAGCCGAGGTTGAACTTCCGGTTGCCGGCCATGAGCTGACGCAAGCCCTGGTTCAGTCTCGTGAAATACCCGGTGACTCCCAGAGCGCCGGGGGGGATCTCCTCGAAGCGATCACCATATTCGTTCTTCAGGTCCGAAGCGGTGACGAAGATCTCTTCCTTCTTGCTGCCGAAGCGCTCGACATAGACCGGGATCTGATCCTCGGCGATCCGTTTGCCGATGGTCTTTCCGACCATGGCCGCGGCCATGGGACCCCGGGCCATACCGATGGCCTTCACATAGGGAGCACCCAGCGCCAGGGCTTTGTAGATCTGATCCTCGAAGGTGATGCCGCCGGCAAAGCATATGTCGGGCACAAACTCACCCTTCTCATCCAGCTTTTTGCAGTACGCATAGGTCAGGGACCAGAGCTCCACGCTCGGGACTCCCCATTCGTTCATCATGCGCCAAGGGCTCATCCCGGTCCCGCCTCCGGCTCCGTCCACGGTCAGCAGGTCGAGCTTGGCTTTCGAGGCATACTTGACGGCGCGCGCCAGGTCTGCGGGCCGGTAGGCCCCGGTCTTGAGAAAGACGCGCTTGGCGCCGGCGGCCCTGAGTTCCTCTGCACGCGCCATGAAGGAATCGAACTCCACCATGCCCAGGCGGGAGTGCCTCTCGAATTCCTTGAAGGCTCCCTTTTCGAACGCCTTGATGACATGGGGGTCTTCTGGATCCGGGAGCACGATGTAGCCCCTGCGCTTCAGCTCCTGGGCTTTGGAGAGCTTCTTGATCTTGACCTCTCCTCCGATGTCCTTGGCGCCCTGGCCCCACTTGAGTTCGACGGTCTCGACACCGAGCTTCTCGATGACGTATTCCTGAACCTTGAGCCGTGTGTCCTCTACATTGGACTGAACGACCACATCGCCGTATCCGTCCGCCCATTCCTGGAACCAACGGACCCGGTTTTCCATGTCAGGGGAGCGGATCACGCGTCCGTTCTCGATCGTGGATTCCTCATCCATGGCGCAGACATTCTCGCCGACGGTCAGGATACCGCCGCTGATGGCAACACCGATAGCCAGGCCCTTCCAGTTCTGCTTGGCCACATTGGTGGAGCCCATGCCCGGAACGATGAAGGGGACCTTGAGCTTGATGTCCTTGTTGACACCGATCTTGGCCGAGACATCGACTTTTTCAAAGGTCGCATGGTCGGGGTCGGCCTGGACGCCGTGGGCACCGACCGCGGTTCCCAATACGCTGAAGTGGGACAGGTCCACGGGATAGTCCTTCTCCGAGGCCGCGGTGATGATCCCGAAGGGCTGGGGATACAGGACTTCAGAGCCGCGGTAGGCGGATTTGCCGATCTCGCACATTCCAATACAGCCATCGACACAGGTCACACACATCCCGCTGAAGGGGCTGACAGAACCTTCGGTCCTGTTCTTGGTCAAGGTGGCTGCGCTTCTGTTGAGTTTTGTATAAGACATTCTGATTCCTCCTATGATTTACAGTTTGTTGTATGAATATAGAGATCCATGCTAGGCATTTTTCCCTTTGGGCTCCTCGATGTCGTCAGCGACGTCTGAGGGCTTGCGGACACAGGTCCCGCACTGGCCGTGGTCGTACATCCAGCACTGCAGCTCGTCGTAGACATCCACACAGGTGGGGTCCATATCCAGGCAGCCGTTGCAGATGGCCGTGTCGGCATCCGGGCCCTGACAGCGGAGTGCGCAGGCAGGGCAGATGTACATGCAGGCACCGCACAGCCGACATTCTTTGGATTTCACATCAAAGGGCGTGGATATCTTGCGCTGGTAACCTCTGTTTTGAAAGCCGATGGCTCGTGCATCCATCTGCTCCGCACACATGCGTACGCACAGTCCGCAGTACATGCACTCCTCGTTCCGGAGCTCGAACCGCTGCTGTCTGACCCCCATCTTGGCGGCCATGTCCTGAAGGATCTTCGAGCCCGGTGCCGTGGACAGCATGAGCTCGATCATCATCTTCCGTACCTCCAGGACGCGGCGGGTGTCCGTATGGACCACCAGGCCTTCCTGGGCCGGATAGGTGCAGGAGCTGACCAGCTTGGTGTTTGTTCCTTCACCGATCTCGACCAGGCACAGGCGGCAGGCCCCGTAGTTGCTGAGGCCTGGATTGTAGCAAAGCGTCGGAATCTCCAGGCCGTAGAACTTGGCCGCCTCTAAGATGGTCCCGCCTTCTTCTACTTTAACTTCGACTCCGTTCATGATAAATGTGATCATTTTTCCCTTCCTATTGCTTCTTTCCCATCCTGGGTTTCCAGCTCACATCTCAGACAACGCCGTGCCTCTTTTACCGCTAGGTCTTCGGTCATTCCTAGTTCCACTTCACTGAAATTCTTCTGGCGTGCTTTGACGGGCAAACGCGGCATGGAGGGTCTTTGGGCATGTTCGATCTCTTCCTCAGTCAGCTCGACCGGTTCCACATACATGGAAGGCCGGCATAAAGTGTAATCAGGATCCAGGCTTTTCCCCTGGAGGTATCGATCGATGGAGTAAGCAGCTGTCTTTCCGGCGGCCATAGCGTCCACGACGGTATTCGGACCCGTCACAACATCGCCTCCAGCAAAGACACCGTCACAAGTTGTGAGCAGGGTTTTACTGTCCGCCACAATGGTATCCCACTTCGTGTTCTTGAGGCCGTCTCCTCCTTGGATAAAGGAGAGGTCGGGTCTCTCACCGATGGCGGAAACCAGAGTGTCCAATTCAACGGTGAACTCCGATCCTTCAATAGGAATGGGTCTCCGCCGACCGCTCTCATCCATCTCCCCGAGCTGCATTTGGATGCACTCTACTCCGATGACCATGCCATCGTCTGTTTTTACTTTCACAGGAGCGACGAGGTACTGGATGTCGATACCCTCTTCTAAGGCTGCTTCGATCTCCTCTTCATAGGCGGGCATCTCATGACGCGTTCGGCGGTAGAGGATCGTCACTTTTTCCGTTCCGTTTTGGCGGATCCACACTCGTGCTGCATCTACGGCTGTGTTTCCTCCGCCGATAATCCCCACTTTTCTTGCCGAGGGAAGGGCATGGCCGAGATTAGCCTCTCTCAGGAATCCTGTCCCTTCCATCACGCCTGAGGCCTCTTCGTTCGGGATCCTTAACTTCATGGATTTATGGGCGCCTATGGCGAGGTAAATTGCATCGAAACCCTGGGAGAACAGATCATGAATGGAAAAATCTTTTCCGAGTGTCTGGTCTGTTTTTAAGGTGACGCCCGCATTTAGGATACGGTCGATGTCATATTTCAGAGCTTTCCGCGGAAGTCTGTGTTCGGGAATTCCTACCGCCAGCATCCCGCCAGCCACCGGAAGGGATTCGAAGATTGTGACATCGTATCCGGTCCGATTCAAGGTGTGCGCAGCAGCCAGGCCGGACGGCCCGGCTCCTACGATTGCCACCTTTTTATTCTTTTTAACAGTCTCCGGTTCTTCGTCCGGTCGAATACCGTTTTGCTGGGTCCTGTCCATGACAAATCTTTTTAAGGCTCGAATAGAAATCGGCTTGCTGATCTCTCCGGCTCGACAATCGCTCTCGCATTTGTGGTCGCAGACGCGGCCGCACACAGAAGGCAGGGGATTGTCCTTTAGGATGATATCCGACGCCTCTTCATATCTTTTCTGGGCGATCAGGGCGATATAGACCGAAGCCTCTTGGTCTATAGGGCAAGTGTACTGGCACGGTGCGGAAATGATCTCACGGCAAACCAGGGCCGGGCATTTTTTCTCTTGGATGTGTGCCAGGTATTCGTCCTTGAAATACCTCAGGGTGGACAGCACCGGATTGGCCGCCGTCTGGCCCAGCCCGCACATAGAGGCGTCCTTGACGGCATGGGCCAGGGTCTCGAGCAGCTCGAGGTCTCCTTCTTTCCCCTGGCCTTCCGTGATGTTGCGGACGATCTCCCACATGCGCTGCGTGCCCTCCCTACAGGAGAGGCATTTGCCGCAGGATTCGTCTCTCAGGAAGTTCAGGAAAAATTTTGCTAGGTCCACCATGCAGGTTTTATCGTCCATCACGATCATGCCGCCGGAGCCCATGATGGAGCCGGCCTGCATCAGGCTTTGGTAGTCGATGGGCAGGTCCAGCTTCTCCTTGGGAAGGCAGCCACCGGAGGGGCCTCCGGTCTGGACGGCCTTGAACTCCCTGCCGTCCGGTATCCCGCCGCCGATATCGTAGATGATTTCCCTCAGCGTGATCCCCATGGGGACTTCCACCAGGCCGGTGTTGTTGATCTTGCCTACCAGGGAGAAGATCTTGGTTCCTTTGCTGTTCTCGGTCCCGATCTGCGCGTACCAGCCTGCGCCCTTGCCCAGGATAAGAGGCACGTTGGCCCAGGTCTCCACGTTGTTGATGTTGGTGGGTTTCTTCCACAGTCCCTTGACCGCGGGGAAGGGGGGCCTTTGACGCGGCACCCCGACCTGGCCCTCGATGGAGCGCATCAGGGCGGTTTCCTCGCCACAGACGAAGGCACCGGCCCCCTTATAGACCTTGACATCGAAGCTGAAACCGGTTCCCAGGATGTTCTCGCCCAGGAGTCCGGCTTCGCGGGCCTGCTCAACGGCTTGGGTGATGTTCTCGAGGGCCAAAGGATATTCCTCCCGGATGTACACGTAGCCTTCCTTGGCGCCGATGGCATAGCCGCCGATGATCATCCCCTCGAGCACGCGGTGGGGATTTCCCTCCAGCAGGCTGCGGTCCATGTAGGCTCCGGGATCTCCCTCGTCGGCATTGCAGATGATATATTTCACATCCGCTTCCGTCCTGCGCGCCAATTCCCATTTCCTGCCCGTGGGGAATCCGGCACCTCCGCGTCCGCGCAGCCCGGAGGCCTTGACGGTCTCGACCACATCTTCGGGTGTCATTTCTGACACGGTCTTGGCCAGGGACACGTAGCCTCCGATCGAGAAATACTCCCCGATCTCTGTCGGATCGATGAGCGCGTTGTCGCCCAGCACCAGGCGGTTCTGCTTGGTGTAGAAGGGGATCTCGCTCTCCCTGGCGGCCGTTTTGCCGTTGACGGGTTCCCGGTAGAGCAGCGACTCGACCGCTTGGTCTTTGAGCACGGTTTCCGCGACGATGGCCTCTGCGTCCTTGGTCTTGACATGCTGGTAGAAGAGGTCCTGAGGCTGGATGATGATGTTGGGCTCGGCCTCGCAGAAACCATGGCAGCCGGTGACTTTGACCCGGACTTTCTCCTGTAGCCCCTTTTCCTGGATGGCATTTTCCAGGGATGCGATGACATCCAAAGAGCCGCGGGCCTGGCCGCAGGTTCCGGCAGACACGGTGAGCGTGACTCTTTCGTCGGCGGCCCTCTGTGCCGTATGCTGGTCGACGGTCTTCCTGAGTTCCTCGGCAGAATTAATTTTCATCTGGGTTTCCATTGCTCTTCTCTTTCGATGCGTACTTCTTCATGACTGAACCGACCTTGCCGATCGTCTGCTGGGCGTGATAGTCGCCGTCCACCACCACCACTGGGCCGATGGCACAGCATCCCAGACATGCCACGGTTTCGAGGGTGAATTCCTTGTCTGCAGTTGTGCAACCGGCCTCGATGTCCAGCCTCCGCTCGAATTCTTCCAGGATCTTCGGGCCTCCCCGCACGTGACAGGCCGTTCCCGTACACACGGTGACGATATGTTTTCCTCGGGGCGTGAGGCTGAAGGCGTTGTAGAAGGAGGCGACGCTTATGATGTCGATCATGGGGATTTCCAGCTGCTTGGATACCGTAGCCAAGCCGACCGGGGGGAGGTAGCTGTACTCGGACTGGATGTCCTGCAGGATGGGGATCAGATGCCGCTTCTCTGGGGAATGCCGTTCGATGATGGCTTCAAACTCTGAAGGATCGTTATGCATATAATTACTCCCAAATTAGGATTTATATGAAGCATATATCGGGATGCGGGATTGAGTCCTTCCCCGGATAGAGGAAAACATCGGGAAGGAGGGGGAAGAAGGATAGGCAGCAGGAGGGCAGAAGATGCAGATAATAGTTCTCCTCTTGTGGCCTATATTATGACCTGTATTAATCTTATGATAACAGGGTTTTATAGCAAAAATGGATACCCGGGTCAAGGAAATTTCCTCCAGGAGTAAAAGGTGGGATTTCGACAGGCTCGATCGTGCCGTAGGTCATGATGATCTGTCGAGGAAGGAGAGCGATTTTGGAGCTCGTTCCATGGAGAACACGACGAGGTCCTTGAGCACGCGGCGTATGTTTTCGACCTGGGTGCTGGTGAAGGGGACGTCCTTCTGGTGGGGTGGGGGATTCTTTCGAATCCATTCCAGGAATTCCAGCAGTTCCGTTGTGACCTCCTCTTTCCTGCTGGTCGCGCAGCCGTCGCAGTAGGCGCCGTCTCTCTTGTAGGAGAGCCAGCCCCCTTGTTCGATATCTTTTCGGCAGCCCCGACAGCGGTGCATTTCCGGGAGGAAGCCGTTGAGCTTCAGGAACCAGGCCTCATAATAAGCGGTCAGGAACTTGAGGTTTCCCCCTGCCTTCAGAGCCTGCAGGAGCTGGAGGAGGAGCCGGAAGAGCACATCGTCCTCGGTGAGCGAGGGCCGGGAATCTTCGATGAGCTCAGAGAAGTAGCCCAGGGTGAACGAGGCCTCCACATTCGTCTGCAGGTCGAAGAACGACTCCAGAAGGTCGCAGGAGCTGACCGTCACCAGCTCCTTTCCTTCCTTCTCATAGTAGAAGGCTGTGACGAGGGACATGGGTTCCAGGCTGCTGCCGAACCGGTTGGCGAACTTGCGCGCGCCCTTGGCGATCCCCTTGAAGATCCCCCGTTGTCGACCGAAGAAGACCACCAGCTTGTCCTGGTCTCCGATGGGGAAGGTGCGGAGGATTATGCTTTCAGACTGATCTCGAGGCATGGACTCATCTATTATTTGATATAGGCAAGGAACAGGGTGGCCAATCCCAGGAATGTGAGCAGGCCGATGGAGTCTGTGAACATGGTGAGCAGGTTGACGGATCCCAGGGCAGGATCCAGCTTGAGCAGCTTGAGGAAAAAGGGGATCATGCTCCCGATCAGGGCCGCGACGAACAGGTTGATGATGATGGCCACTCCCACCACCATGCCCAGGTAGAGATTTCCGTAGAGGGCGTAGGATATAGCTCCTACGATGATACCGATCACGAGCCCGTTGCCGATGCCCACCAGCAGTTCCTTGAACAGTACCTTGCGGGCCGAGAGCCATTCGGTCTGCCCAATGGCGATCTCCCGGACCATGATGGCGATGGTCTGATTCCCTGCGATCCCACCCAGTGCCGCGACCAGGGGCATAAACACGGCCAGCGTTACAAATTCCTGGATGGTTCCCTGGAAATACTTGACGACAAAGGGGGAAACAGAGGCCGTGAGCAGGCTGAAGAGCAGGAACGGGAGCCGTTTCTTTATGGAGGTGAGCGGGCTGTCCTGGATCCTGTCAGAGGTATCCAGAGACACCATTTTATAGATGTCCTCGGTGGCTTCTTTGTCGATGACATCAATGACGTCGTCGACCGTGACCACCCCGACGAGCTTCTGCTCCGAATCCACGACCGGGATGGCCACCAGGTTGTAGTCCGCCACCTGACGGGCCACCTCCTCCTGGTCGGTCTCTGTCTGTACGCTGATCACATCCTGGGTCATGATGTCCTTCAACGGTGTGTTGGGCCGAGAGAACATCAGCTGCCGCAGAGATACTACGCCACGCAGGTGTTCCTGGTCATTGACGACATAGAGGTAGAAGGCGGATTCCACATCACCTTCCAGCTGCATGGCTGTGATGGCGTCGGAGACGTTCGTGTTCTCGTTGAGGGCATAGAGGTTCGGAGACATGATACGGCCCGCTGTCTCCTGTTCGTGGTCGAGGAGCTCCATGACCTCTTCGGTCGGTGCCGGAGCCATAGCAGCCAGAACCGCATCCTTCATCTCCTCGGGCAGCAGCTCGAGGATGGGGGCGACGTCGTCGGAGGGTGTGATCTGCAGTATGTCGGCGATCTGTTCGATCGGCAGGCTCTCCAGGATGGTGGCGGCGTCTTTCGGGTCCAGCTCGCTCAGCACATCGGCCGCCTTTTCCTTGTCCCGCTCGTACAGTGTGTTGATCAGGATGAGGCGCTCACGTGCGATGAGATGTTCCATGATGTCGGCGATATCCGCTGGATGGAAATTCTTGACAAGGTTCCACAGGCGGGTGAGCGAGCCCATATTGATGAACTTGCGTGCGGAACTGATGACCAGCCTGAGCGCTTCGACTTTCATGTGTTAACCCTCGAAAAATCGCCTCTCAAAATATCATAAATCCTGTTTTATAGCCAATGGATAATTTTTTAGCAAACAGGCGAGAGAGTTTATCTTCTTGAGCCGGGGGCCCGCCCACCCACCACCATGCTTCTCAAAAAGACAAACTCTCTCCGGGCCAGGGAAGTAGGCCATGGCGAAGTTCACGGGCAGGGCCTTTTTCAATCCGAGCGCATGGGGCGGTTCAGCGGATCTTCCACCCGAACCTGTTTTATCCTATCTGAGCACATGGGGTGGATGGGTGGGTCTTCTGCTCGGATAGGAAAAAACCGGTTCACCCGAGGAAGCGGATGTTGAGGCGCTTGATGTTAGCCTCGAGGGTGGGGATGTCGACATTCAGGTCATTGGAGGCCCGGGCCAGGTCCCACTCGTTGCGGAGGAGGGCATTGTGGATGTATTCTCGGTCGAAGCGTTCCCGGGCCGAGGACAGCGAGAGGCTCTCGTCCAGCCCGCTGATGAACTGTGATTCCCTGGGCTCGACCAGCAGGTAGAGATGGGAGGCTTCGATCCGGTCCTCCTTGATCATGATGACGAAGCGCTCCAGCACATTGATGAGCTCGCTGACGTTGCCTGGCCAGGCATAGTTGATAAAGGCCTGCATGGCCTCCGGGCTCATGGTCTTTTCCTTTTTCCCTGTCTCGCGGCCGAAGCGTTTGAGATAGTAGTGGATGAGGACCGGGATGTCCTCCTTCCTTTCCCGAAGGGGGGGGATGGCCAGGGGAATGACATTCAGCTTGAAGAACAGATCCTCCAGGAATGCCTTCTGAAGAGTCAGTTTGCGCAGGTCCTTGTCGGTCGCGGCGATGATCCTCACATCTGCTGAGAGGGACGCTTCGGATCCCAGGGGAGCGAATTTCCCCTCCTCGATCACACGGGCGAGACTGGCCTGGGCCTTGAGGCTCAGCTCCCCGATGTCGTCCAGGAAGAGCGTGCCTCCGTCGGCCAGCAGCATGAGGCCCTTCTTGTCCCGCTCTGCATTCGGAAGCGCCTCCCGTGTGTGTCCAAAGAGCTCATCCTCGATCAATTCATCCGGGATCGCAGCGGCACTGACCTGGATGAAGCGCCCATCCCGGCGCTGGCTGCGCTGGTGGATCTGCCGTGCCACGAGCTCTTTGCCTGTGCCGCTCTCACCCATGATCAGTACGCGGCCGTCCGTGGGAGCCGCGGCCGCCGCCTCCTTCCGCAGGCGCTGGATAGGGGGGGACTTCCCGACCAGGTGAAGTCTGGCCCTGAGTTTTTCCTGGAGCTGGATGTTCTCCTCTTCCAGTTTTTTCTGCCGCAGGGCATTTTTGGCCGTGAGGACGACCTTTTCCAGAGAGAGTGGTTTTTCCAGGAAATTGAAGGCGCCCAGTTTGGTAGCCTCCACCGCTGATTCCACGGAGCCATGACCCGTGATCATGACCACCTGAAGGCTCAAATTCTGTTCCCGGATTTTTTTCAGGACTTCGATCCCGTTCATTTCAGGAAGCCAGATATCCAGGAATACGAGGTCGAATTCTTCTCTCGACAAATAATCAAGAGCCTGTTCGCCTGTCGGTGTCGTCTTTACGGCGTAGCCCTCGTCCTCCAGGACTCCGTGCAGCGATGACCGGATGCCGGCTTCGTCATCGATGATCAGGATCTTTTTATTTGTCATGTCGGGAGTTGGATGACAAACCTGGCGCCCATGGGTTTGTTGTCTTCCACGTGGATGGTGCCCTTATGTTCGCTGATGACCTGGTTGACGATCGCCAGTCCGAGGCCCGTCCCCTTTTTCTTGGTGGAGAAGTACGGCAGGAAGAGTTTTTCCTTGTCTTCCTCCGAGATCCCGGGCCCCGAATCGGAGATGTCAATGGATACCCGCTGCTTGCCGCTGTTGTAAGACGTCCTGATCCCCACTTCGCCCTGCTTGTTCATCGCATCGATGGCATTGTCGAAGAGGTTGATGAACACGCGCCGCATCTGTTCTGGATCGACCTTGATGGAGAGGGGTGTGTCGGCGGCGAAATCCGTCTGGAATTTCACCTCGGAGAAGATCCCGCGGAAGGGGGCGATCGCCTGATGGATGATGTCATGGATGTCGGCATCCATAAGCTGGATCTTGGGCATCCTGGCAAAGTTGGAGAACTCATCCACCAGCGACTTGATGGTCCCCGCCTCCTGCACGATGGTATTGGCCCCCTCTTCGATAACCTTGTCCCTGGGCCCCTCCTTGCTGTTTCTGATTCTCTTGAGCATGCGTTCGGCAGAAAGCTGGATCGGGGTCAGGGGATTCTTGATCTCGTGCGCCACGCGCTGGGCTACCTCTTTCCAAGCAGCGATCTTCTGGGCCTGGATCAGCTGAGTCAGGTCATCGAGGACCAGGATCAGGCCGGAAAAACGGTTGTCCGATAGCCGGAGCGGCGACATCGAGAGGGCCAGGGTCACGTTCTGGGTGGCCAGTTTGAGCATGATCTCCTTGTCCGTGGTCTGGAAGCGGTTCTCCATCCCCCGCCGGATCTGTTTGCCCAGCTCTGCGTAGCGCGCGTCCTTCAAGACATCCGAGTAGTTCTTCCCGACCAGCTTCTTCTCCTTGAGTCCCAGCATGGAGAGGGCCGTGGGATTGATGGTCGTGATGATTCCTTTGGCATCCAGAGTAACGACTCCTGTCGTGACATTGTTGAGGACGGTTTCTATGTACTGCTTTCGGCCTTCCAGCTCGGCCGTCTTCATGGCGATGCTGCGCTGGCTCTCCTTGAGGTCCGTGATCATCTGGTTGAATGATTCAATGAAGGTGCCGATCTCGTCCGATGCCGGATCGTCTACCTGGATGTCCAGGTTCCCCTTGGATACCTCCCTGGTGGCGTTGGCCAGCTTTTCGATGGGGACGGTGATCCCCTTGGCAAGATGAAAACCGATCCAGCTGGCGGCGAACACGATGAGCAGGGTGATGAAGATGAGCGTCAGCAGATAGAACGTCTTGACCGGATTGCGCTGGATCTTGAGCTGCCGATACCGGTCCACATAGGCGCGGATGTTATCGATCTTTTCGGCGTAACTCTGGGGAAGAAACTTGCTCACCACGACGAGCAGGTTGCCGGTTTCCGGGATGTTATATGAGACGCCCCGGCGGATCATCTCACCGCTTCCCATGTCATCGATAGTGCGGATCTTCTCGCCCAGATGGGCCAGCTTGACGAAGTTGGTGTCCAGGTCCTGGTAGTACTTCAGGGGAAGGTCCGGGTTCATGTAGGCGAAGAGCTCCTGCTCGTCCAGATAGACGCTGATCTCGTCGACCTTGTATTCCGTGAGTTTCTCCTTCACGAAGTCCATCATGGGGCCGCGGTTGTGGACGTCCACCAGGTTGCGGGATCGGATGGCGCTGTTCAGCTGCTCCGCATAGTGGAGGGTGACATCGTCGTTGCTCTGATAGATCCCCTCGGACAGGCTGCGGGTGTCTTCCAGGATCCTGTCGATGGGAGTCTTGAACCACTGTTCGATGTTGCGGCTTATCAGGTCGCTGGCAAAGAAGAACAGGAGGAGTGTGGGGATCAGGGTGAGCGCGATGAAGAAAAGGACCAACTTGGTCTTGAAATGGGCTCCCGCGACCTTCCTCTTCCTTTCCAGGTAGAGCTTGACCAGGTTGCGGCCCAAAACGAACAGCAGGATGAGGAACAGCAGCAGGACGATTATCTGGAGCGAGGCCAGTAAAATGTTGGTAATGGAAGTGGGCGAAAACTGCTGGGTCTCGCGCACGAAGATCTCGATAGCGAAGAACAGGATGATGAGGAGGACGATGATGAAACCGATGACACGGGGCCCTTTGGGTTTGGGATTATCCATTGGCCTGTCTAGTCTTCCTCGAGGAATTCCCGGTAGTTCTCCAGCAAGATGACCGTGCCGTTGACCACTTGGCCCGGTAGGCCCAGGGCCTTTGCGGCCTGTCCGTTCAGTGTAAAGCTGAATCCTCCGGCATTCCCCGTGTTGATCCGGAGCGATTCACTGGCCGTGATTTGAAAACTTTCGCCCGGCTGTTTGATGGCATCCAGCTGCATCTCCTCGTCGACGAAGACCTGAACCCAGGTTTCCATCTTAAAGGACATATCGAGTCGGAGCTCGGTCTCGGCCGGCGCTGGCTCCACAACCGGGGGAGGCGTAGGCTCTTGCTCGATAAAAGCCGCTGCCGGTGGTGTGGATTGCGCGGCCGCGGATTCCGGCTCATTTTTCTGGATGAGGATGAAAAAGATGACCAGCACAGCCGTCAGGAACAGGGCCATGGCCGAATAGGAAAATATCTTCCTGGACCTGTCTCCGCTCTCCTTACTACTCCTCTCTTTCACGGTCACTTCCCTGGGTTGGTCCTTCTGCTCCAGGGTTTCCTGATACATGTTCAGGATCGTGTGTTCTTCAAGTCCGAGATAGCCGGCGTAGGTGCGGATAATGCCGCGGGTGAAGAATTTTCCCGGCAGGGCATCGAACCGGTCCTCCTCGAGGAAGCTGAGGAAGCGGAGGTTGATCTTGGTGGATTCGGCCATCTCCTTGAGCGGAATGCCCCTCAATTCTCGTTCGCGCTTGAGTTCCTGCCCTAGGGATGCCATTTGCTCGAATTGTAAATCAATGCGTCGAGCCATGTCAATCGCACTGGTTGGATTCGGCCCCCCTCAGTTCTTGAGGAATCTGGCCAGGGAGGTCAGGCTGCCCATAAAGCCGATAGCCGCTCCACCGAGGATGATGTTCACGCTCTGACCGAAGGTGAGATAGCGGAAGTTGATGAGTTCCCGCAGGGCCCCGAGAGAGCCGCCTAAATAGAAGGGGAAGATCCGGATCAGGACCAGCAGCAGGAGCAGCGAGAGCAACCCGCCCAGGAAACCGAGGACAACACCCTCGAGCAGGAAAGGAATGCGGATGAAAGTGTTGGTGGCGCCGCTCATGCGCAGGATCTCGATCTCATCCTTTCGGGAGAATACGTTGAGTTTGATGACGTTGGATATGATGAAGAACGAGGCAAGTATGAGGATCCCTCCCAGGAAGAATCCGATGGCGCTGGCAAGACGGCTCAACGACTGCATGCGTTCGATCCAGTCCCGATTGAACTGAACATCTTCGACCCCGGGCAGGATCATCATCTCGGCAATGAATTCGGCCGTGACATCGGAGGAAAGGAGGTTCTCCTTGAGAGTGGCCTCGAAGGAGGGGGGAAAGGGATTGTTTTCGAGATTCTGCACGATGCCCTGCAGTTCCGGGAATTTTTCATTGAACTTGGTCACGGCATCCTGTGCGGATATGAAGTTTGCCTGAAGGACAAGAGGAGTTCCGTTGAGCTTCTCCTCCACCGCCCGGATCTCGTCCTGGGTGACGTCCTTCTCCAGGAAAAAGACCACCGCCATGTTCTGAGAGACCTGCTCGGCCATGAACCTGAGGTTGTTCGACAGGGAGAGGAACACACCCAGGATCAGGAAGGACAGGCAGATGATGGTGATCGAGAACAGGTTCCGGACGCGGTACTGCCAGAGGTTGTTCACCGCCTCGCGTCCGAAATACTTCAGTTTCTGAAAAATCAGAGTGCTTCCTTTCTCAGGAGTTTTCCCTTGTATAGAAACAGGATCTTCTGTCCAAAATGCCGGATTAGTTCCCTGTCATGTGTGCAGATGATCACTGTGGCCCCGCGCTTGTTTATCTCGCGGAACAGGCTCATGATCTCGAACGCCAATTCCGTGTCCAGGTTCCCTGTGGGCTCGTCCGCCAGTATGATGGTGGGCTGATTGACGACGGCCCGTGCGATGGCCACCCGCTGCTGTTCCCCGTAAGACAGGTGAGAGGGATACTCCCACATCTTGTTGTGGAGGTTGACCATACGAAGCGCGGCGAACACTCGCCGCCGGATCTCCTTCCGCGGCACTCCCAGGATCTCCAACACGATGGCGACGTTGTCGAAGACCTTTTTGTGAAAGAGCAGCCTGAAGTCCTGGAACACGATCCCCATTTTTCTCCGCAGCTGGTAGATCCGGTGGTCGGATATCTTCAGGATGTTGCGGCGGTCGATGATGATCTGGCCCTGAGTGGGGAGGATCTCGCGGAACATGATCTTGAGAAGGGTGGTTTTTCCCGAGCCGCTGGGGCCTGTGATGAACCAGAAATCACCCCGTTCGACATGGAAGGATACGTCCGAGAGGGCCCAGTGGGGCTTCTGATACTGCTTCCAGACGTGATACAGCTCAATCATGCTCGGTGTTCGATCCGTTCCTGCTGTGGTCTAAATAAAAAGGTACATGAACCAGCCGAAGATAAGGGCTCCGGCTACCATGATCAGGAAGAGGGACAGGCCGTAGCGAATCTGGGCCTTGGTTCCTCTCCGCCGAATGAGGGCTAACACGACACAGACGAAAAAGGAGTACACGATCATGGAGAGGAGATGGCTCTGGAAGATCATGATTTTTTCCCGATCGTGATATCCAAGGCATCCAAGGCCACCAGGTAATTCAGTAGCCCGGCGCCGGCGATGTAGGCGGTCCCGAATTCGAATGTAGTGCTCTGGAGGTCGCCGAGCCCGAAACCGAAGATCTTGGACAAGATGTAGCAGCAGCCATATCCGATCTCGGAGAAGAATGCGAGGATGGTGATGGGATTCTCGGTCTGGAAGGAATAGATCTTGCCCCCCATGAGTATCCCCAGAGCTGTCATGGCCGAGATGCTGACAAAGAAAATCGCCGCCCTGGTATATTTTTTCTGCAGGGCATGTCCCAGGCCGGGGATGAACCAGCCGAGAATAAGGCTCGTTACCGCTTTTACATTCATTTTGTTTGAGTGAGAATGATATAGGAATCGTTGGGGAAATGCAAGATTAGGTTGTCTTCTTGTGCTATTTGGGGGAAGCGGAAGACCCACCCAACCACCCCATGCGCTCCGCCCGAAATAACCAAAGAAGAGGGGTATGAATCATCACAACCTGGAGGAGTGGAAGACCTGCCGTCGAAACACCTAATCGCTTCTAGTCCCAAGGAGAGTTTGTCTTATGGAGACGCATGGTGGAGGGGGGGAGGGCTTCAGCCAAATCGGATGCCTCTCCCCCCATAACACGTGTGTGCATGGTATCCCGAAATCATGGCATAAGGGGTGCTCCATCCCTGGCGAGTGCATGGGTGAATTTGTGGGCCTTGTATGTTACAATGGGGCGCTTTTCAAGCGTAGGAAGTACACCGAAATTACTCTGGGAGCTGAGCATGAAAACCCTAAAAAAGATAGCCGAAAAGGCCCTCTTGAGCGAAGACCGGCTGCGGCAGATCGAGGAGATCATCCTGGGCCACGGACAATACACGGAGCAGGCTGTGCGGGCGGAGATCGACTGGTTCTGCACCAAGCTGGGGATGGCGCCCTATTATTTTCGCACGACGCCCATAGAGACCATCGCCGGGCACATCGAAGCCATCAAGGCGGCCGAGATTATGGCCATGGTCCGCAGTGACAAGGACCTCATAATCGACCTGGAGACCGAATCGGAGGAGGAGGCCATCTACCTCGTGGATGATGACCACAGGAGGGCCCGGGAGATCGAGCGGAGGATCGAAAAACGCTACCCCAACTACCGCATCCAATCGTACCGGACTTCGGGCAAAGCCTGCGGTGCCGAGCATCTGCGCATGTACATCGTGTACAAGCCCAGCATCCGGATGGATAAGGTCTATCCGGACAAGACAGATCTCAAGGCCATCGCCTGCCAGGACTTCCTGAGGACCACGACCCCTGAGACCTTCGCCCGCTACCAGAAAGCACTCGAGGAAACCCGCGGGTGGGAGACGCCCCAAATCGAGGTTTCCAGGAAACAGGATACGGGTGAGCACCGAATCATGATCGTCACGAACCGGGACTCCTCCAGCCGCTTCTTCTCCAACATCTCGGATGTGATCAATTCTCATGGGATGGTCTCCAACCGCAAATACATCGAGCAGTTCGCCAACGGGAAGACCGTATATGTGTTCTACCTGGACCGGATCAAGGACGAGGAGCTCCTGCAGAACCTGATCTCGGAGATCACCCTTGTGTATGTGATCCCCGACAGCCCGCTGTCGGATCTGTTTCGACAGGGGAAACTCACGGCCCGGGAAACGGTGTTCGGCGTTTCCGCCTGGAGCTTCGCGCATCAGTTTCTGTTTGCCTACAACGAAGAATATCTCAAGATCGCCGAGGTCCTGCGCGACTCCCCTGAGCTCATCGGCATCCTGCGGAACCTGAAGACCAAGCTGGCCAAGGACACGTTTACCGAGGCCAAGGTCTGGGATGCATTGATCGAGAACTTTGTCTATCTCAAGGACCTCTTCCGAGTGTTCGCCCGCAGGTTCAATCCCGTCCACGAACATCATGAGATCGAGAAGGATCTCGCCAGGCTCGCCGACGAGATCCAGCGGCGGATCCCGGTGGAGGTCGACCGGCAGGTCTTCCACACAATCCTGCTCTTCATCCGCTCCATCCTGCGGACCAACTTTTACAAAGAGGAGAAGATCTCCATCTCTTTCATGTACGATCCCGCGTTCCTGAATGCGGTGGACTATCCGCGCAGGCCCTACGGCATCTTCCATGTCCTGGGGATCGAGATGCGTGGATTCCACATCCGCTTCCGGGATATTTCCCGGGGAGGGATCCGCATCGTTCGCTCGAATTCTTTCCAGAACTACATCAACAACTCGGACTTCATCTTCGACGAGAATTACAACCTGGCCGACACCCAGCAGAAGAAGAACAAGGACATTCCCGAGGGGGGATCGAAGGGCACGGTCCTCCTGGGCTGGGGATATCAGGACAAGGCGGATTGCGCCTTCAAGAAGTACATCAACGGGCTCCTCGACCTGCTGGTCCCGGACAGCAGTGTCCTGGATTATCACGGGAAGGAGGTCCTCCTGTTCCTGGGGCCGGACGAAGGCACGGCCGACCTCATGGAGTGGGCCTCCCTTCGTGCCAAGGCCCTGGACTATCCCTTCTGGAAGTCTTTTTCCACCGGCAAGCCGCTGAGCATGGGGGGGATCCCTCACGACCTGTACGGGATGACCACCAACTCGGTCCATCAGTATGTCTTGAATCTCCTGGCTGAACTGGGCTGGGAAGAGGAGCGGATCACCAAGGTCATGACCGGCGGCCCGGATGGGGACCTGGGCAGCAACGAGATCCTGATCTCCAAGGACATGATCCGGGCGATCATCGATGGCTCCGGCGTCCTCTATGATCCCAGGGGGCTGAACCGGAAGGAACTGCAGCGGCTCGCAACAGAACGCAAAACAGTGAGCCATTTCCGCAAGTCCCATCTCTCCAAACAGGGATTCTTGGTCGCAGTCGATCAGGAGGATGTGATCCTCCCGGACGGGCAGTCGATCGCAAGCGGGCTGGAGTTTCGCAATTCCTTCCACCTCGATCCCCGATTCGCAGCCGACCTGTTCGTGCCCTGTGGAGGGCGTCCCGCCTCCATAACCATAAACAACTGGACCCGGTTCCTGGACGGGGAAGGAAAGCCCCGCTTCAAGATCATCTCCGAGGGAGCCAACCTGTTCCTGACCCAGGGCGCACGCCTCCGCCTGGAGGAAAAGGGAGTCGCCATCTTCAAGGATGCCTCCGCCAACAAGGGGGGAGTGACCTCCTCTTCCCTGGAGGTTTTTGCCAGCCTGGCACTTTCGGATGAGGAATACACCCGGAAGATGTGCGTGAAAAACCAGCATGTCCCGGCCTTCCGCAAGCGATACGTCGCCGAGATCCTCGACATCATCCGTGAGAACGCCACCCTGGAGTTTCAGGTGATCTCCCAGGAACACCGGGAGAATGGGACCTCATGCGTGCTGCTGACAGACAGGCTGAGCGACAAGATCAACAGCGTGACAGATGCCATCTATACATCCGAACTGTTCAAGGACCGCAAGCTTTTCCGGCGCGTCATCCAGTGCTGCTGTCCAAGTGTTCTGATCGAGGAAGTGGGATTCGAGAAGATCATGCGGAGGGTTCCTGAGGCCTACCTGAGGGCCGTGTTCGCCTCCCGCATGGCGAGCCGCTATGTCTATGAGTGTGGTCTGGATGCCAATGAGATCGATTTTCATAGTTTCATCAAAAATTTCAAAGGATGACCTGGATCATCCCAGGACCAATCTAAGCACATCGACTTCGTCGTGGCCCAATCGATGTAGTACACCACACCTTATGAGCCACATCCTGGTCGCTGCACCAATCTTGGCCCTAGGATGATCCAGGTACCTATTCATGAGGGAGTACTCTAAATCTTTCAGATAAATGCTGTATTTGAGTCACGTTAGTATGTGGGGGTTTTATTCGTATTGGACGAAAGTCCAATAGACACGGGCAGATTTTTGCGTTATGAATAGACATGGTTTACTAGAGCCGGGCTATTGATTATAATAGAAAGCCCGGGATCATACGCGAGTTTGAAAGGAGTTCAATCATGGCAGAAGAAGGCAAGCTTTATGTGTGTGCCCTGTGCGGGCAGGAAGTCCGGGTAGAAAAGTCTGGAGCGGGAACCCTCGTGTGCTGCGACCAGCCTATGCAGCCCAAGGAAGACGAATAAATCGAACTTTAATACCTATACGATAAGGAGAAAGCATGGAATTCAACGATTTTGGAGATGTTATCAAGTTCGCGATCGCGCGGGAAGAGGATGCTGTCGAAGCCTACGGCAGCATGAGTGAGAAAGCAACGTCCCCTGGTCTTAAAGAACTGCTCCTGGAACTGCAGGAGGAAGAGAAGAATCACAAGAAGCTTCTGGTGGAATTGACTCCCCAGAGGATCGCCTCCCTGAAACCCGAGAGGGTCATCGACCTGAAGATATCCGATTATCTGGTCGAAGAGCCTGTCGGAGCGGAAATGAATTTTCAGGACCTTCTCATCTTCGCCGCTAAAAAAGAGCAGAGCGCCGTGGAGCTCTATACCAAGCTCAAGAACAGCACGGATGAGCCGGATCTGCAGAAGCTCTTCGATTTTATGGCGGAGCAGGAGAAAGCTCACAAGTTTAAACTGGAAGTCAAATACGAGGAGCATGTCCTGGAGGAAGATTAACCCTCGGGAATGATCCCGGAGCAACCATATTATTGCATGGAGAATAAAAATGGAAAAATACGAATGCACCGCGTGTGGTTACATCTACAACCCTGAAACTGGGGACCCCGACGGAGGCATCGCCCCCGGAACCGCCTTCGAGGACATCCCCGACGACTGGGTCTGCCCCCAGTGTGGAGTCGGCAAAGAATTCTTTCAGAAGTTGGTCTGATCCACAGCAATCTCTAGGAGAGAGGGCTCCCTAAAAAATGAACATTGTCATCATGGGGAATGGTCTGTCCGGGACGATCCTGGCCAAGACACTGCGGGAACTGGATCCTGAAGCCAGGATCGTGCTGCTGGGTGATGAGAGTCACCTGTATTACCCCAGGCCCAACCTCATCGAATACCTGGCCGGCAACCTCCCCCATGAGAGGCTCTTCGCGTTCAAGGAGGAGTGGTACCGGGAGCAGCGGCTGGAGCTTCATCGGGGCTGTTCCGTGACCTCGATACGGCGGGATGCCCGATCGGTGGAGACGGAGGGGGGTGAGGCGTTTCCCTATGACCGGCTGGTGCTGGCCAACGGGGCCTATGCGTCCATCCCACCTTTCCGGGGAACGGACAAGAACGGGATCTTCACACTGAGAACACTCGATGATGCACAGGCCATACTGGGCCATATGGCGCAGCACCCCCTGGTGGCAGTCATCGGCGGCGGCCTGCTGGGCCTGGAGATCGCGCGCGCGGTCAAGAGCCGGGGTGGAGACGTGGATGTATACGAGTTCTTTCCGCGCCTGCTCCCCCGACAGTTGGACGATCCGGGTGCGGCTGTCCTGAAGCGACAGATCGAAAGCCTGGGGATCCGCGTCCATCTGGACGTAGCCACAGAGGAGATCCTGGGAGAGAGCGAGGCCCGTGGGCTGCGGTTCAAGGACGGGAGCGAGAGCCCTGCCGATATGGTCATCGTAGCCGCCGGCGTCAGGCCCCGGATCGAGCTGGCCCGCGAGGCGGGGCTCGAGACCGACAAGGGGATCGTGGTCGATGATTCGCTCCAGACCAGCGATCCTCTCATCTTTGCGGCCGGAGACAGCGTTCAGCATCGCGGGCGGATCTACGGGATCATCCCGGCCGCCTTCCAGCAGGCCCGGACAGCAGCCCACTCGGTCCTGGGACACCCTCAGGCCTACGAAGGTACCGTACCCTCGAACACGCTCAAGGTCATGGGCGTGGACGTGACGTCCATCGGCCTGGTCACGCCTGAACCCGGCACTGCTCAGGAGTTCCGGCAGGAGAGCCCGGAGCAGGGGATCTACAAGAAGATCGTGATCCAGGACGGCCGGCTGGTCGGCGCCGTCTGGTTGGGAACCAAGGCAGGAATGAACGAGATCAACCGCATGGTCGCCGAGAAGGCGGACGTGAGCCGGTGGATGGAACAGCTCTTGGAGGATAATTTCGACTTCACAGCGACATGAAAAAAACCATTGCCTTAAGTTTATTGTTGTTGGCGAGCGTTACCTGGGTTGGTGCCCAGCAGATGCTCCCCCAGGCGAATCCATTCCAGGTTCAGGCCGGCGGCTACCTGGCCGCCGAGTATGCCAAGAGCGAAGCAGACGGCCTGGATCCCGAAGGCACGTTCGGGAATCCGCTGGCCGGGATCATACTCTCCGGCCAGCTGGCTTCGCAGGTCTCTTTCACTACCGAGGCCACCTTCTATGACGGGAACAGCTTCGACCTCAACCAGGCCTGGCTGAGTTACCAAGCCTCCCAGTACTTCAATGCCAAGCTGGGGCTCTTCATCGTGCCCTTCGGCCAGTACAACGAGAACAATCTGCCGCATCAGATGGACACGGTCACGCTGCCGCTGAACATTGCGCTCCTGTTCCCTGTGACCTGGCGGGACATCGGCGTCAGCGGGAGCGGCACGGTCAGCGGCCTGGAGTACACGCTCTACCTGGGGAACGGGCTCTCCGAGGGCGAATATCTGTACGGTGGCCAGCAGTTCCAAGACAACAACCGCAACAAGGGTTGGGGCGGGCGCTTGAACCTGGAACTGGGAGACGGCCTCTCGGTCGGATATTCCTATTATCGGGGGAAGTACGACGATGCCAACAGCCGCAACCGGATCCTGCAGGCGGGGACCGCGGCCTGGACCACCTCGGATTTCTACATCAGGGCCGAGTACAATCACTCCCGCTCAGAGACGCCGGAGCCGTTTGCAGATGCCGTGGGCTGGGGATATTACGTCCAGACCGCCATGGTCTGGAAGAACTTCCGCCCGGTTGCCAGCTATCAGGTCGTGAATTACCAGGACTCCTTCCACGGGCCCGGATTCGAAGGGCCGGACACTCCAGGCGAAGGATTCAATATCGATCGTACACGTTGGGCCGTGGGCGCCGTTTTCATGTTCGCACAGAACGCATACCTCAAGCTCGAGTATGATTTCAACCGGGAAAAAGACATAGAGATCAAGAACGATGCCTGGTTCGTCCAGGTAGCAGTAGGATTCTAAGAAGGGAAGGTTCGATGAGCAATGTCGCCGTTATCGGTATGCAGTGGGGGGACGAAGGCAAGGGCAAGATCACGGACCTGCTAACACCGGCCTTTGACATCGTCGCCCGTTATCAGGGCGGCCACAATGCCGGCCACACCGTCTATGTCGACGGCCGCAAGGTGATCCTGCACCTCATCCCCTCCGGCGTGCTGCACAGCGGCACGCTCTGCATGATGGGCAACGGCATGGTCATCAATCCCGAGGCGTTCCTGCAGGAGAAAAAGACGCTGGAGGAGATCGGGATCGACATCCGGGACAACATCCTGATCAGCCCCAACGCCCACCTCATCCTGCCCTACCACACCGCGGTCGAGAGCGTGCGCGAGGAACAGAGCGAACTGAAGATCGGGACGACCTGCCGGGGAATCGGCCCAGCCTATGTGGACAAGGCCGACCGGTTGGGCATCAAGGTCGGGGACCTGCTCAACGCGGAGGTCCTGAGGTCCAAGATCGAGCAGAATGTGAAGGAGAAAAACATCCTGCTCACTCACTATGGGAGGGAGCCGCTCGAAGCAGAACCCATCATCCTGAAGTTCATAGAGTATGCCGAGCAGCTCCGCCCCTATATCCGGGATGTCTCATTCATCCTGGATAAGGCCCTTCGGGAGGGCCGTCCCGTGCTGTATGAGGGCGCGCAGGGCAACATGCTGGACGTGGACCACGGCACCTATCCCTTTGTCACCTCCTCGAATTCCACGGCCGGCGGCATCTGCTCGGGCCTGGGGATCGGCCCGGACAAGCTGGACGCCGTGTTGGGCGTGTGCAAGGCCTACACGACCCGGGTCGGGGAAGGGCCCTTCCCCACCGAGTCATTCGATGAGTGGGGCGAATACCTGCGGGACCACGGCAAGGAGTATGGAGCCACTACCGGACGGCCGCGACGCTGCGGCTGGCTGGATGCGGTGCAGCTGGCATACGCCTGCCGCCTGAATGGTGTCAAGCGGATCATCCTGACCAAGCCGGACGTCCTGGATGGATTGGAGGAGATCAAGGTCTGTGTCGACTACACTTATCAGGGGGAAACGCTGCCGAGCTTTCCCCTGGAAAGCTGGGTCCTGGAAAAGGCGGAGCCCCGCTACCGGAGTGTCAAGGGCTGGGGGACGGGTGTCGCCGGGCAGAGTTCCTACGATGACCTCCCCGGGGGATTCAAGGACTATGTTAGGCTCATCGAGGATCTCCTGGAGGTCAAGGTCGCGATCATCTCCACGGGCGTGGGCCGCCATGACACGATCTTGATCGAAGACGAGCTGGGGGAGCTGGTCGACCTTTCCCGCCTAGATCCTGCCTGAGTTCCCATGAATCCTGAACACCTCCAGTGGATCGAACTGGATGCCGCCGCACTCGCCCATAACCTCGCGCAGTTCCGCACCCTGATCGGGCCAGAGCGAAAGCTCCTGGCCATGGTCAAGGCCAATGCTTACGGCCACGGCATGACCCAGATCGCAGACCTGGTGCTGGCGGAAGGTGCTGACTGGTTGGGGGTGCATTCGCTGGGGGAGGCGATCTCCCTGACCGACCTTGGTATTCGGGCCCCGATCCTGATCTCGGGTTCTGTGGCCCTGTCCCAACTCGAGGAGGCAGTGGGACGCGGGCTGAGGTTGACGGTGTACAATCCAGAGACGATCGAGATGTTGGGGCGCATCTGCAGAGATCTAAAGCAGAAAGCGCGTGTGCACATCAAACTGGAAACGGGAACCCACCGCCAGGGCGTCGATCCGGGCCTTCTGTCCGAGATGACCGAGCGGATCGGTCAAAATCCAGGGATCATACTCGAGGGGATCTCGTCGCACTTCGCCGATATCGAGGACACGACCGATCACACCTATGCCCGAGGCCAGCTTGCCAGCTTTAACCGCACCGTTGATGAACTCAAGCAGAGGGGACAAAGGATCGCTCTCCGGCACATGTCCTGCACGGCTGCAGCCATGCTGCTGCCAGAGACGCATTTCGACATGCTGAGGGTGGGGATCGGACTGTATGGGTTGTGGCCTTCCAAGGAGACCTATGTCTCCTGCCTGCAGCAGGATAGGGCGCCCCTAGAGCTCAAACCGATCCTGACCTGGAAGGCCCGCATCGCCCAGGTCAAATCCGTCCCCAAGGGGGCCTATATCGGATATGGGCGCACGTTCCGGGCCACGCGGGCCACTCGGCTGGCGGTTATCCCGATCGGATATTCAGACGGCTATCCCCGACAGCTCTCCAACATTGCCCACGTCCTGATCGAGGGGCAGAGGGCCGCTCTGCGGGGAAGGGTGGCCATGAATTTCATCACCGCGGACGTCAGCGATATCCCTTCCGCAGGCCTGGAGGATCCGGTCGTCCTGATCGGTCGGTCTCAAGGAGATCATGTCTCGGCCGACATGCTGGCAGGTTGGGCCGGCACCATCAACTACGAGATATTGTCCCGCATCAATCCGGGCATTCCCCGGATCGAAGTGGATTCCAACGCCATAGAATAAGTATTATAAAATCTATAGGAATAATTGACTTAAAGGGCCCGGAGTGCTATAAAAAGGGCGGGATTTAGACAAGCCATATTGGACCAAAGTCCAATAGACTTGTCGACACGAAAGAAGTAATATACAATTTATCCCTGCAAAGGAGAAACTGAGGATGAAAGAAAGAGTCGAAGAAGTCTTGAATAAGATCCGTCCCTCTCTCGTCGCAGATGGCGGCAATGTTGAGCTCGTGGACGTTGGTGATGATGGTATCGTCAAGGTGAAGCTGGTCGGAGCCTGTGCGGGATGCCCCATGTCCCAGATGACGCTGAAAATGGGAATCGAAAAGCTCCTGAAGAAGGAGATCCCGGAGGTTCAGGAAGTCGTTTCTGTCTGACCCCTTTCGAGTTTCCACATAGATAGGGACCTCCTCTCCTTCGAGGGAGCAGCGGGTATAATTCCCGGTAGATGTACACACTCTTGAGTTCGAATCGCATAAGGATGTAAGAAGAGGGGGTTGGCAGTTTTGCCGCGGTGGATTCCCGGACAGTTCGAGGAACAACATGAAAAAAGTGTATTTGGATCAGATAGCAGGCACGCCGTTGCACCCCAGGGTCAAAGAGGCCATGCTTCCTTATCTGGGAGAGCGATTCGGCAACCCGCAGAACATCCATTCCTTCGGCCGGACCGCGGCCGAGGCCCTGGAGGAAGCCAGGTCCAGGGTGGCGTCACTCATCAATGCCGATCCGGGGGAGATCTATTTCACGTCGAGCGGGACCGAATCCAACAACTTTGCCCTGAAGGGAATGGCGCTGGCCAACCGCAAGAAGGGGAAGCATCTCGTGGTGTCGGCGATCGAACATCTCTCCATCCTGAATTCGGTGAAGAGCCTGGAGCGCCTGGGATATACCTCCACGCAGGTGCCAGTAGACCAGCAGGCCGTCATCGATCCGGATGAGGTCCGCAGGGCGATCACGCCGGAGACCACTGTGGTCTCGATCATGCTGGCCAACAGCGAGGTCGGAACCATCCAGCCGCACTTCAAGGAGATCGTCGAGGTGTGCCGGCAGGCAGGCGTGGTGCTGCACACCGATGCCGTGGCTGCCGCAGGTGTGATCCCGGTGGATGTCCAGGACCTGGGCGTTCAAGCCCTCAGCCTGGCTGGGAACCAGTTCTACGGCCCCACCGGCAGCGCGGCGCTCTATGTCCGCAAGGGGACAAGTATCCTGCCGCTCATCGACGGCGGGATCCAGGAACACGGAAAGCGCGCCGGCTCCGAAAACCTGCCGGGCATTGTGGGCCTGGGAGCGGCTGCGGAGATCGCCGGCCGGGAGATGGAAGACCGGAGAACCCGGCTACAGCCCTTGCGGGACCGCATTGTTCAGCACCTGTCCTTCGAGATGGAACAGGTGGTCCTCACGGGTCACCCGGTCAACCGGCTGCCGCATCATGCCAGCTTCTGCGTGGCCTTTGTGGAGGGGGAAGCCATGTTGCTGACCCTGGATATGCAGGGTATCGCGATCTCCAGCGGATCCGCCTGCACATCCAAATCCCTCAAGGTGTCCCATGTCCTTCTGGCCATGGGGCTGGACCACGCACTGGCCCAGGGTTCCCTGGTGTTCAGCCTGGTCGACAGCTTGACCCAGGAAGACATCGATTTTTTCATCGAGGTTTTCCCCCCCAGCATAGAGAGGCTGCGCAAAATGTCACCTCTCTACACACAATATTTGGAGGAACAGAAATGATGTACAGCGACAAAGTCATGGAGCATTTCGCCAATCCCCGGAATGTGGGAGTTCTCAAGGACGCCGATGGCGTGGGAGAGGTCGGTAATCCCGTGTGCGGCGATATGATGACGTTCTATATCAAGGTCAAGGACGACCGCCTTAACGAAGTGAAGTTCCAGACGTTTGGATGCGGAGCGGCCATCGCCGTCTCCAGCATGGTGAGCGAGATGGCCATGGGGAAGACCCTGGACGAGGCCATGCTGATCACCAACCAGGATGTGGCGGATGAGCTGGGCGGCCTGCCCGGAAACAAGATGCACTGCTCCAACCTGGGCGCGGACGCACTGCACAAAGCCATAGAGGATTTTCGCGACCACAAGGAAAAGGGAGAGCCCAAGGCAGCCCCTGCTCCCAAGGGCAAGAAGGAACCGGGCACCTGCTGCCCCTACTGCGAAGGCCCCGTGGAAGGTCTCGAGGTCATATGCGGCACTTGCCATATAGAGCTGGGGAGCTGCGATGAATGCGGCGAACCCATGAACAAGAAGGGAGACAAGTGCCCGCACTGCGGCGCCACCACGGTGCGTGTCTGATCCTTCGAAGAGGTTAACGTGGACACTCAAGCCATATCCGCCCGGATCCGGGAGCTCAAGCGGGAGCGCAACGCCACCATCCTGGCTCATAACTATCAGATCGGTGAGGTCCAGGATGTGGCCGACTATCTGGGGGATTCCCTCGGTCTGAGCATCAAGGCCGCCCAGGTGGAAGAGGAAGTGATCCTCTTCTGCGGCGTCCATTTCATGGCCGAGACCGCCGCCATCCTGGCCCCGGATAAGACAGTTCTCACCCCTGAGCCCGAGGCCGGCTGTCCCATGGCGGATATGATCGAGGCTGAGGAACTCATCAAGTGGAAACAGGACTATCCCGGCCGGCCCGTGGTGTGTTATGTCAATACCACCGCGGCTGTGAAGGCCGAGTGTGACATCTGCTGCACCTCGTCCAATGCGCTGCATGTTGTGGAGTCGCTGGACGCGGAGGAGATTCTCTTTGCCCCCGACAAGAACCTGGCCGCCTATGTGGCCCGCCACACCCAGAAGACCATCATTCCCTGGGACGGATACTGCTACGTGCACAACAACATCCTGGCCAAGGACGTGCGGTCCAAGCAGGAGAGGCACCCGGCTGCGGAGGTATGGGTACATCCGGAGTGCCGTCCCGAGGTCATCGACCTGGCAGATCGGGTCCTCTCGACCGGCAAAATGATTAGCGAAGCGCGCACTACTGAAAGGGATGAGATCATCATCGGGACCGAGTCCGGGATCGTCTACCGCTTGAAGAAGGAAAATCCTGGTAAGCGGTTCTATCCGGCCAAGGAACTGGCATTGTGTGCCAACATGAAGAAGATCACGCTCCTCAAGGTGCTCCATTCCCTGGAGAACATGGAAACCGAAGTGAAGGTCGCCCCGGACGTCAGCCGGCGTGCGCGGGGCGCCATCGAAAAAATGATACAGATTCAATAGGAGAAAAAACATGAAAAAAATGACCGAAAACAACCTGAGGGACGCCTTTGCCGGTGAGAGCCAGGCCCACATGAGATATACGGCCTTCGCAGACAAGGCGGAGAAGGAAAACCTTCCCAACATCGCCCGGACCTTCAGGGCCAACGCCTTTGCCGAAGTGAAACACGCCACCAACCACCTGCGGAACCTGGGCGGCATCGGCGCCACCGCGGAAAATGTCAAGGCCGCCATCGAGGGGGAGACCTTCGAAGTTGAGGAGATGTACCCCGTCTACATCCAGACCGCCCAGCTGCAGGGCGAGAGGGGCGCCGAGACCTCGACCACCTGGGCCCTCGCCGCGGAGAAGGTCCACGCCGAGATGTACAAACAGGCCCAGGGCCCCGTGGAGTCGGGACAGGATATCGATTACACGCCCATCCACGTGTGCGGCGTGTGTGGATTCACTATGGAAGGCGATGCGCCTGACAACTGTCCTGTGTGCGGTACCCCCAAAGATCAGTTCAAGGAATTCTAGGATCTTTGGGGATCGGTTAAAAGATATTTTGTATTATCCGGGCCCGTGAGTTTCACGGGCCCTGTTTTGATCGCGGATCCCTCCCGCAGCCAGGAGCTGTTCGGGAGGCCTGCTTTGAGGATCGGGGGACGACACATGCGTCACAGCTGGAGGATCGGTCGGTTGTTCAAGATCGACATCTATGTCGATTCCAGCTGGTTCCTGATCTTCATCCTGTTTACCTGGCTGCTCTCGACCTCGTACTTTCCCGAGAGGTTTCCCGAATGGTCCTCTCTGCAGATGTGGACCCTGGGGACTCTGACCTGCCTGCTGCTTTTCGCCTCCGTCCTCTTCCACGAGCTCGCACACTCCCTGGTGGCGATCCAGCAGGGAGAGCAGGTCCGGCGCATCACTCTCTTCATCCTGGGAGGAGTGGCCCAGATCAGCGGGGAGCCCAAGGAACCGCTCAAGGAATTCACCATGGCCCTGGCCGGGCCCTTTGCCAGCGTGATGCTGTCGGTGGCCTTTCTTCTGATGTCCTTCGGTCTGCACGGCGTGAGCCGCCCCCTGTCTGCCGCTGCCTTCTATTTGTGTATGATCAACCTCGCCCTGGCCGCTTTCAACCTGCTGCCCGGCTTCCCCATGGACGGGGGTCGGGTGCTGCGCTCCCTGATATGGAAGGTGACGGGAGACCTCCAGCGGGCCACTCGCATCGCCTCGCGTGTGGGCCAGGGATTTGCCGTGTTCTTCATCCTCATAGGCATATTCCAGATCATGCAGGGATTTCTCCAGGGCTTCTGGTTCATCTTCATCGGCTGGTTCCTCAACAGCGCGTCGACCCGGAGCTACACTCAGGTCATGTTCGAAGGCATCCTGAAGGGGAAAAAGGCCGTGGACCTGATGGAAACGGATTTCGAGACCGTTCCCGGAAGGATGAGCGTCGAAGAGCTGGTCGATGATTTTATGCTCAAGAGGCGAAACAGGGTCTTCCTGGTGTCCGATGGGACCGAAGAGGTGGGTATCGTCTGCCTGGAGGACGTCAAGGCCCTCGCCAGGGAATCCTGGGCAGACACACCCGTCAACCGAGTGATGACTCCCCGGGAGGAGCTGGTCCCCGTATCGCCGGATACCGATGGGACCGAGGTCCTCAGAACCCTCAATTCCCGAGACATCCATCAGGTGCCCGTATTGGAGGACGGCCGCATCGTGGGGATCATCTGCCGCACAGACCTCATCCGGACAATACGACTCCACAGCGAGCTGAAGAAATAGATGAAAAAGGCCGAGGAGCGCATCGAGGAGATCGTCCGCATCCTCCGTTTGACCTACCCTGACAGCCGCACCGCCCTCTATCATTCCAATCCCTTCCAGATCTTGATCGCCACCATCCTTTCGGCCCAGTGTACGGACAAAAAGGTCAACGAGATCACACCGGGCCTGTTCGCGAAGTATCCCACGGCCGCGGACTTTGCTCGGGCCGATCCCGCCAAGCTCGAAAAAGAGATCCGGCCGACAGGTTTTTTTCGGAACAAAACGCGCAGCATCATCGGTGCCTCGCAGAGGATCGTGGAGGGCTACGAGGGACGCGTGCCCGACACCATGGAAGACCTCATCACGCTGCCCGGTGTGGCGCGCAAGACCGCGAACATCGTCCTGTCCAGCGGGTTCCAGAAGGCCGAGGGGATTGCCGTGGACACACATGTGAAACGCATCTCGGGACTCTTGGGCCTGACACGGCAGAAAGAACCAGGCAAGATCGAACAGGACCTCCTGAGGATCGTACCCAGGGAGGCCTGGCTCGATTTCAATTACCTGCTCGTCAACCACGGGCGAACCCTGTGCCCGGCCCGCAGGCCGCGCTGCACGGAGTGCCCCCTCCCCCCCGTCTGTCCATCCTCGGCGGCGGCGGCTCCTGTATAGGATCCGCCCTGAAACAAGGAGAGCAAAATGAACGGCTGTCACCTGGGCCTGATCAGCGACGATCCCACGGCCCTGATCAGGTTCTACACGGAGAAACTGGGATTCAGCGAGGGGGAGAACCGCACGATCCCGAGCGACCTGGTGCATGAGATATTCGGCCTTCCGGTGGAGTGCCGCATGACAAAGCTGCACCGGGGCGAGATGATCCTGGAGGTGTTCTCGCCGCTGGGGCTGGAAATCGAGCCTCGGGCCGATACCCAGGCCGGATACAATCATTTCGGACTCTGGGTGGAGGATAAAAAACAGTTCTGCCGTCAACTGGCTGAGCAGGGGGTCGAGGTGATCGAGACCCCCTACAAGGATCGGTTTGTCTACTTTGTGAAGGATCCGGACGGGAATCGGATCGAGATCTTCGAGACCTGAAGGCCATGGACAAGGAAGCCATGCTCTACGATTCCCTGGACGGGGGGAGTGTGGCCTGCGGTTTGTGTCAGCACCACTGCCGGATCGAGCCGGGAGAGCATGGAGTTTGCGGCGTGCGTATCAACCGGGCCGGCCGGCTCTTCACCCGGGTCTATGGCGAGGTCATCGCCGCCCATGTCGATCCGATCGAGAAGAAGCCGCTCTTCCACTTCCTGCCAGGAACTCAGTCTCTTTCCGTTGCCACCCTGGGCTGCAACTTCCGCTGTTCGTTCTGCCAGAATTGGCAGATCTCGCAGGGCTCCAAGGGAGGGGGGGCGGAGCTTGGCGGGCGGCGGATGGATCCCGCGGAGATCGTGGCTTCAGCCATCGGGCAGGGCTGCCGCAGCATCTCCTATACCTACACCGAACCCACCATCTACTTCGAGTATGCCTACGACACGGCCCGGCTGGCCGTCGAGGAGGGGCTCTCCAACGTGTTCGTCACCAACGGGTACATGACTCCCGAGGCGGTGGAGGCCATCCGGCCCTTCCTGCACGCCTGCAACGTGGACCTCAAGTCCTTTCGGGAGGACTTCTACCAGAAAATGTGCGGCGCACGGCTCGCCCCGGTCCTGGAGGCCATCCGCCTCCTGCGGGGATCCGGGATCTGGGTGGAGGTGACGACCCTCGTGATCCCCGAGCAGAACGATTCGGACCAGGAACTCACCGAGATAGCCGCGTTTCTTGCCGATGTGGACCGCGATATCCCCTGGCACATCAGCCGCTTCCACCCGGATTTCCAGTACCTCGAATCCACGGCCACGCCAGTGGACACTCTGCGCCGGGCCTATGACATCGGCCGGGCCCAGGGCCTGCGCTACATCTACGTGGGCAATGTGTGGGGAGAGGCGGAGGATACGGCTTGTCCGAACTGCGGCCTCACCGTGATCGGCCGCAGGGGATTCGACATCACGTCCGACAAGCTCGAACAGGGGAAATGCCCCAGCTGTGGCGTCGCTGTGGCGGGGATCTTCGATACGCATATTTAACAATAAATGATGTCGACAGTGCGCACAACGGATTGTATATCGAACGGCTGCGTAGCCAACCGTGGAGATCGCCCAGGACAGACAACATGACCGTCGCTGCGAAATTCCGGTACCTGGAGCACACGGCAGATGCCAAGTTCCAGGCTTTCGGCGCCACACTGGAGGAGGCCTTCGCCAACGCTGCTCTGGCCGTGGCATCCCTGATGTGGGATCCGGCCTGCGTGGGGGCCGTCCAGAAGGAGACCGTCCGCGTGGGCGGGAACGACCTCAAACAGCTCCTGATGGCCTTCCTGGAGGAGGTCCTCTATCTTCTGGAAACCAGAGATTATCTTCTGCACGGAGTAGAGCAGGTCCGGATCGGATCCGGACAGGACGGATTCGAGCTGCAGGCTGTGTTTGTGGGGGAGAACACAGGCAAGGGGCAGCACGAGATCTTCGGCGATGTCAAGGCGATCACCTATCATGAAATGCGGATCGAAACCGGTGATGTCCCCCTGGTTCAGGTCGTGGTCGACATGTGAGGCTCCCCAATGGAATTGAAAAAGATCGATGAGTTCACCTGGGAGATCCCACGCCAGGGCGGCATGCGGGTCCCTGCCATCCTCTACAGCTCTCCCCGGCTCATGGAGGGTGTGCGCGGAGACCAGACCCTCAAGCAGGCCGGCAACATGGCCTGCCTGCCCGGCATCCAGCGCGCGGCCTATGCCATGCCCGACGCCCATCAGGGCTACGGCTTCCCGATCGGGGGCGTGGCCGCCTTTGATATGGACGAGGGAGTCATCTCTCCCGGCGGGGTGGGCTATGACATCAACTGCGGCGTCCGGCTGCTCAGGACCGAATTTCAGGAGGAGGACATCGCCCCGGTCCGGAAGCAGCTCCTGGACGCGATCTTCGAAGAGGTCCCCGCCGGAGTGGGCAGGGGCGGAGCCACACGGCTCAACAGGCGGACGCTTATGGAGGTCTGCGAGAGGGGCGCGGAATGGGTCGTGGGGCAGGGGTATGGGAGTCCGCAGGACCTCGAGTTCACCGAGGAACATGGGCGCATGGCCGGCGCCGATCCAAGCTACCTCTCCTCCCGGGCCATCGAGCGAGGGATACCCCAGCTGGGCACGCTGGGATCCGGCAATCATTTCCTGGAGATCCAGAAGGTGGAAAAGATCCACGACCGGGAAGTGGCCGAGAGATTCGGGATCCATGCGGAGGGCCAGGTCCTGGTCATGATCCACTGCGGGAGCCGGGGCCTGGGACATCAGGTGGCCTCGGATCACATCCGTGCTATGGAAAACCGCTTTGGATTCAAAGACCTGCCGGACCGCCAGCTGATCAACGCTCCCATACGATCGAAGCTGGGGGAGCAGTACATCAAGTGCATGAGCTCGGCGGTCAACTACGCCTTCGCCAACCGCCAGATGATCGCACACTGGGTACGGCAGGTGTTCCACAGGGTGCTGGGAAGCGCGCGGGGCATGGATCAGGTGTATGATGTGTGCCACAACGTGGCCAAGTTCGAGCGGCACAGGATCCAGGGCCGCATGAAGGAGGTCTGCATCCACCGAAAGGGCGCCACCCGGAGCTTCGGACCCGGCCGGGAGGAGATCCCTGAGGCCTACCGAAGCGTGGGCCAGCCCGTCTTCATCCCCGGCAGCATGGGCACGGCGTCCTACATCCTGGCCGGGACCTCGGAGGCGGAAGAATTAAGCTTCTCATCGACCGCCCATGGGGCCGGGCGCGTGATGTCTCGCCACGAGGCGCGCAAGCGGTTCCGGGGAGAGCAGATCCAGCAGGACCTGGAGAGCAAGGGGATCGCGCTCAGGTCGGCCAGCTGGAAGGGAGTGGCCGAGGAGGCTTCCGAGGTCTATAAAGATGTTGACGAGGTGGTCCGTGTGTCCCATGAGACAGGCATTGGTCGGCTGGTGGCTCGGGTTGTGCCCCTCGGCGTCATGAAGGGGTGATCCTTGACGGCGGCACGCGGCTGGCCTAGGCCTTGTGCAGTGAGATCTTGCGCTTGGTCAGGTTGATCAGCTTTGTGACCTTGATGGAGCGGGGGCAGACCCTGGTGCACTCGAAGTGGTTCTCACAGGGCCAGATTCCATCGGGATAGTCCAGCTGCGGCATGCGCTCCTCGAATCCCCGGTCCCTGCTGTCGTCCAGGAAACGCGAAGCCTGGACCACTGCAGCGGGCCCCAGAAACGCGGGATTGGTTTCCTGGACCACGGGGCAGGCCGAATAACAGGCCCCACACAGTATGCAGCTGGTGCCCTCATCGATCAGTTCGCGCTCCTCAGGGGTCTGGATCCTCTCCTTCTCTGGCGGGGGCTCAGGATTGATGAAAAAGGGCTTCACATGGGCGTAGTTGGCGAAGAAATGGGTCTGATCCACCATCAGGTCCCTCTGAACGGGAAGTGTGCGCAGCGGCTCGACGCGCACGGGGCCGCCATCCTCAGTGACGAGCTCTTTGATCAGCGTTTTACAGGCCAGGCGCTCCCGGCCGTTGACCACCATGGCATCCGAGCCACATACTCCATGGGCGCAGCTCTTCCTCAGGCCCAGCCCTGGGTCCCGCTCCCATTTGATGCGCATGAGCACGGTTAGCAGCCGGTCCTCGGGTTCGGCCTCCATTTCGAAGGTCTGGAAATGGGGCCGGTCGTCTGCCTCCGGGTTGTACCGTAGGATCTCCAGTGTGATCTTCATGGCGGATTCCCTTTCCTCCCTCAGTATGTCCGCGGCTTGGGCTGCCAGCGCGAGACATCGACCGTTTTGTAGTCGATGGTCACGGTGTCTCCTTCCAGCCGGGCCAGTGTGTGCTTGAGCCAGTTTGTGTCGTCCCGATCCGGGAAGTCCTCCCGGGAATGAGCGCCGCGGCTCTCCTGCCGATTCAGCGCGCACACAGCAGTAACATAGGCGTTGTCGAGGAGGTGTCCCAGTTCCAGGACCTCGAGCAGGCCCGTGTTGAAGGCCGAGCTGACGTCGGGACAGCGCACTTCGCGGTAGGCATCGCGAAGCTCCTTCAATTTTTCCACCGCAGAGGACATGTCGGTCCCGTTGCGGTAGATCCCCACATTGGATGTCATCACGTCCCGCATCTGCTCCCGCAGGCGTTCCGGCGGGGGGCCCTCCTTTCCGTCCTTGATCTCTGCGATCCGGGCCGCCATGGGTTCTGCGGCACCGGCCGGGAGCTTGGGAAGGTCTGTCCGCTGGATAAAGCCTGCCATGTTCAATCCTGCCCGACGGCCGAAAACGACCAGGTCCACCAGGCTGTTCGTGCCCAGCCGGTTAGCGCCGTGGACCGAGACGCAGGCGCACTCGCCGGCAGCATACAGGCCCTCTATCTTTGTCCCGCTTCCATCGCACAGGACCCGGCCCTCGAGGTCCGTGGGTATGCCTCCCATGGCATAGTGAGCCGTGGGATGCACCGGCATGGGCTGCTCTGCCGGGTCGATATCCAGGTAGGTGCGCACGAACTCAGCGATCTCTGGAAGCTTGCTCTCGATTTTTTCGCGGCCCAAGTGTGAGGCATCGAGATGGACGTAGTCATCCACACGCCCATCCCCCCGGATCCCGCGTCCGGCCCGGATCTCGGTGATGATGGCCCGGGCCACGATGTCCCGGGGGGCCAGGTCAATGAGTGTGGGGGAGTAGGACTCCATGAAGCGCGCACCCTTGGAATTGCGCAGGATACCGCCCTCGCCTCGAACACCCTCGGTGATCAGAATCCCCATGCCACGGATCCCCGTGGGGTGGAACTGGAAAAACTCCATGTCTTCCAGGGGGATTCCCCGGCGGGCCAGGACGGCCTGGCCGTCGCCCGTGTTGGCGTAGGCATTGGAGGTGATCCGGAACATGCGCCCCACGCCTCCATTGGCAAAGAGCACGGCCTTGGCTCTGAAGGTGAGCAGCTCGCCGGATGCGAGGTCATATGCCACCAGGCCCTGGCACCGTCGGCCGTCCAGCAGGACATCCAGGACCTGGACCTCGTTGTGGAAATCCACCTGGTTCTTTACACACTGCTGAAAGAGGGTCTGCAGGATCATGTGGCCGGTCCTGTCCGCCGCATAGCAGGACCGCCGGACCGCGGCCTCACCAAAGTTCCGGGTGTGTCCCCCGAAGCGACGCTGGTCGATTCTACCTTCTGGTGTACGGCTGAAGGGCAGGCCGCGGTGCTCGAGGTCATACACGGCCTGGATGGCCTCTTCCGCCAGGACAAGGGCCGAGTCCTGATCGGTCAAGTAGTCCCCGCCCTTTACGGTGTCGAAGGCGTGCCATTCCGCCCGGTCTTCCTCCACGTTTCCCAGCGCTGCCCCTATGCCGCCCTGGGCAGCCCCAGTGTGGGAGCGAACCGGATAGAGCTTGGTCAGCACTGCGACCCTCGCTTTCTGGCTGGCTTCCAGCGCCGCATACAGCCCGGCTCCACCGGCCCCCACGATGATGGCGTCATATTCCAGGATCTTGCTCATTTTCCTTCCTGTTGTTGATATCTATCACCTTATCGAGTAAGCCCAGGGCTTGTCAAGAATGGTGCGACATCAGGCAGTATTTCCATAGGTTCTTGATGCAGGCGGGCAGTTCTTTGCATGCGGCACCTGCCTGGATCTGAGAAATTCCCAGGGATCGGAGATCTGTCCGCTGTCAACCCTCAAGGATCACTATGAGATCGTGAGGGACTCAGACAAGCTGATTACCGTTTAGCGGCCCTTCAACGGATCCGCGCATCCAGCCTGCCAACTGCCACAGGAAAAAAATATGAGTGGTGTGGAATGGGAGAACTGGCGGTTTTCGCATGTTTATGACGGTTTACAATGGGGGAAGTGTGATATAGACTTTTGGGGGTGGAGGGGAGAGAGAAAAGCATGGCAAAGATCACACGGTTAGAAAAAGATTCTCTGGGTGAACTCGAAGTCCCGGCGGATGCATATTATGGGATCCAGACGGTCCGGGCCGCCCGGAATTTCCCCATAAGCGGCCTCCGTGCCGATCCTGTCTTGATCGAGGCCGTCATCCGGATCAAGAAGGCCGCGGCTCTCGCCAACGCGTCCCTGGGTTGCCTGGAAGAAGCCAAGGCCAGTGCCATCGATCAGGCCTGTGACGAGGTGCTTGCCGGGCAGTTTCGTGATCAGTTCAAAGTGGATGTCTTCCAGATGGGAGCCGGCACGTCTTTTCACATGAACTGCAACGAGGTCCTTGCCAACCGGGCCATCGAGATTCTGGGAGGCCGCAGGGGCGAGTATCGGATCCTGCATCCCAACGACCATGTAAATCTGGGGCAGAGCACCAATGACGTGTTCCCCGCCGCGATGCGCCTGTCCGTGCTCTCCCTCCTGCGGGACCTCCTCTATCCTGCCCTGGACGGGCTGGCTTCTGCCTTCGCGGCCAAGGGAAAGAAATTCGATGGGATCCTCAAGTCGGGGCGGACTCATCTTCAGGATGCGGCCCCGATCCGGCTTGGTCAGGAGTTTGCCGCCTATGCCCTGACCCTGGAAAGATGCCGCCTCTCCACAATGCAGTCCGCTGAATCTCTCCTCGAGCTGGGGATCGGCGGAAGTGCCGTGGGCACGGGCCTGAACACCTGTCGGCAGTTCCCGGAGCGCATGGCCGGTCACCTCTCTCACCTGACTGACATGGGGCTGCGCGTTGCTCCCGACCTGCGGGAGACCATGCAGAGCATGCGGCCCTTCGCCGAGGTCTCGGCTTCCCTGCGCAACCTCTGCCTGGAGCTGGGCCGCATCGCCAATGACCTGCGCCTGCTCGCCTCCGGTCCCCGGGCAGGTCTGGCGGAGATCGTCCTCCCCCCGGTAGCACCCGGCTCCTCCATCATGCCCGGCAAGGTCAATCCTTCCATGCTGGAGATGCTGAACATGGTCTGTTTCCAGGTGATCGGCTGCGACACGGCCGTGAGTTTGGCCGTACAGGCCGGGCAGCTGGAGCTCAACGTGATGATGCCGGTTATCGCCTTCAATCTCCTCTTCATGCTCCGGATCCTGGGGAATGCACTGCCGGTGGTCAAGTCACGCTGTATCGAGGGCATCCAGGCCGATCCGGCACGGTGCCAATACTTCGCCGAGGAGAGCATCGGCCTCATGACCGCGCTCTCGCCGCACCTTGGATACGAAGCCGCCTCCGAGATCGCAAAGGAGGCCGTAGCCCGGGGGATGGGCCTGGTTGAGCTGATCATCGAACGGGGATTGTATACCGCGAATGAGTTGAGCCGGCTCCTGGATCCCGGCCGGATGACGGGGCCCGAGGACTGTCGAACTGGCAAGGACGAGGACGCATCCGAGTAGACATTTCGCAGTCATTGACTTTTACTCCCGGGATTCCTATTGTAGGGGGACCATGCGCGTATTACTGGCCGGCTACAACCTCGACAGCACCGTAATCGAGGAGTTGAAGGCTCATGCACCCCCCAGAGAAGACGTGACTCCGGAAACCCTATCCGCCTCCTATGCCCGCATCTCCCGAGATCCCCGCTCCGTGGACAAACTCCGGACCGCCGCACGCGCCGAAGTGGAAAAGGCGCGGCGTTCCAACCGCAGCATCATCTTCAAGATGGGTCACCACTCGGTGGCCGAACACGCGGTATTCAATTTCGATATCATCGGGATCAGCCGGCTGGCCATCGAGGAGATCGAGAAGTTCCGTCTCTGTTCCTACACGGAAAAATCCCAGCGCTACATCAAGCTGGAAGACGATCACATCATCCCGGACGAGGTCACCAAGGCTGGCATGCCCGGGCAGTTCGGTGCCCTGATCCGTTCACAGAACGCGCTGTATCATGTGCTGTACGATCGGCTGCGCCCCTACTTCTTTGACCTGCATCCTGAGATGGCTTCCCAGACCAAGAAGCATTCCCTGCTCAACGGCTGGGCCAAGGAGGATGCCCGCTATGTCCTGAGCCTCGCGACCCTGGGGCAGCTGGGCATGACTCTCAACGCCCGCAACCTTGAGCACATGATCCGTCGGCTGGCATCCCACCCGCTGGCGGAGATCCAGGAGTTCAACCGCAGGATCTATGGACTGGCCAGGGAGGTGGCTCCCTCCATCCTCCTCTTCACCGAGGCCAATGAGTACGATGCCCTGACCTACGGCGGTCTCGCAGCCCGCGCCGGTAAGGCCCTTGCCACCGCGGCCGATGCGGAAGGGGAGGCGGTCAGGCTCGTGGGGCACACGCAGGACTCGGATGAGAGGCTGATCGCTGCCCTGCTGCACACCACATCCAACCGAGCATACGATTCATGCTGGGAGGCTGCGCGGAAGATGAAGCCGGCCCAAAAATTGGGCATGCTCAAGGCGGCTCTGGGGCGAATGGAATTCTATGATGCGGTCCTGCGGGAGTTCGAGCACGTGGACCTCACCTTCGAACTGTCCGTCTCGGCAACCTGTTTTGCCCAGCTCAAGCGGCACCGCATGTCCACACTGACCGCCCAGCCCTACGATCCCACGCTGGGGGTGATCGTGCCCCCTTCGGTCGAGGCCGTGGGCGCCCGTGCCGAGTTCATGGCCGTCATGGCAGAGACAGAAGCCTTCTTCGAGGGGCTTCACGGCCGCATCGGAAGGGCGGCCGAATACATCCTGACCAATGCGCACTGCAAGCGGGTGCTCTGGAAGACCAACGCCAGGGAATTCTATCATTTCTCGCGGCTCCGGGAAGATGCCACGGCCCAGTGGGACATCCGGCAGGTGGCGGCGGAGATGAGCCGGCAGGCCGTTGGGGTGATGCCGCTGACCCTGGCGCTCATCGGAGGGAAGGATGCGTTCCCAGAGATCTATCACAGGGTGTTTGGCAGGCTGCCCGGCATGAAGCCTCCGCCGCAGTGATCCGGCCTGTAGCAAAGCCCTGATGTTTGTGATATACATGTCCGCGGGAGAGAGGCGGGTCTCCCGGGATCGTGGGGATGCAGGAAAGAAGAAGGATCTTGGCTCGAATCGGGCTTGACTCTCATGGAATCGGAATATAATATTACCGTGTATATTATCTAATTTAATAAAATAACGATGAGAGTTTTGAAAAATATAGGACGAGCGTCTCAATATGTTCGAAAGGTGGTCAACAATGCGTAACTCGATCGAAACAGCCAGGCTTGGGATCTTGGTGATGGTCGTATTTTTCCTCCTCACCGTTCCCGTCGGCCTTCTGGTTTCCCAGGAAGACTCCCAGGAGGAGTTCGAAACCATCACCAGCGGAGACTGCATGACCTGTCACGAGAAGAGCAAACACGACACGGATTTCAGTGACGACCTGTCCCACTCCGCACATGATGGGATGGAGTGTTTGGACTGCCATCAGGACCGGGGAACCACTCCCCACCAGGCCGCGGAGGGATTCGTGGTCGGCGGCCAGGGATGCCGGACCTGTCATGACCAGCAGAGCGAGGAATACAAAGCCCACGGGAGGGAGAACATCGGGGGCTTCGAGGATATGCCGACCTGCGCCGACTGCCACGGGGACCACGACGTGCTGCCCTCCTCCGTTAAAAACTCCAAAACCCACCCGGTCAACCTGCCCCAGACCTGCGGCAGATGCCACGAAGACCTGGATTTGACCACCAAGTACGAAATCTTGATCGACCATCCAATCAAGATCTACAATACCAGCGTTCACGGACAGGCCACCATGGGAGGGATCTATGTGGCCGCCTCTTGTAACGACTGCCACTCCACAGGGGATACCTCACACAAGATCTTCTCTCCCGGCCATCCGGATTCGGCCATCAACCATTTCAACATCCCTCAGACCTGCGGGAAGTGCCACAAGGCGATCGAACAGGACTTCTGGGACGGCATCCACGGCCGGCTCGTGGCTCGCGGCGAGACAGACTCCCCCGTGTGTACGAACTGCCACGGCGAGCACGGCATCCTTTCCCCCGACGACCCCGCGTCACCGGTATCCTCTGCCAAGGTGGCGGAGATGACGTGTTCTCCCTGCCACGAATCCGTCACCCTGACCGAAAAATACGGGCTGACCGCGGGCCGGTACACATCGTTCATCGACAGCTATCATGGATTGAAGAGCAAGACGGGAGACGTGCACGTGGCCAACTGTGCCTCCTGTCACGGCGTCCACCGCATCCTGTCCCACACGGACGAGACCTCGAGCATCCACCCCAGCAACCTGCAAACCACTTGCGGGGAATGCCACCCCGGCATCTCCGTGGAAATGGCCAACGCCTCGATCCACGGGATGGAGGGCGAGGAGGCCATGCACACCAAGGTCGGGGTGATCGTGAAGAACATCTACATCATCGCCATCGTCGTCATCATCGGGCTGATGGCTCTTCACTGGCTCATCGACCTCTTTCGCCAGATCGTAGTCGTCCTCAAGCGGCCCCAGGTCCGCCGCATGCGGCTGGGGGAACTCTGGCAGCACCACCTGCTCATGTCCAGCTTCATCGTCCTGGTCATCACCGGCTTCTCCCTCCGTTTTTCCGAGTCCTGGATCGCGGGGCTGTTCTTCGGCTGGGAGGGCGGCTTCGGGCTGCGAGGCCTGATCCACCGCGTCGCTGCGGTGGTGCTGATGTTTGCCACGGCCTGGCACTTCTTCTATCTATTCACTCCGAGGGGGAGGCGTTTCCTCAAGGACATGATGCCCAAGGTCCGCGACTTCTTCGATTTCGTCCAGAAGGTACTCTACAACCTGGGCGTCACGAAGAAGGCGCCCCGCTTCAAACAGTTCAGTTATGTGGAGAAGGCCGAGTACTGGGCCCTGATCTGGGGCAACGTGGTGATGATCATCACGGGAATCCTGCTCTGGTTCGACAACTTCATCGTTACCATCTTTCCCAAGGGCGTGCTGGATGTTTCGCTGGTGGTCCACTACTATGAAGCCATCCTGGCGTCGCTCGCCATCCTGATCTGGCACATGTATGCCACGGTCTTCAGCCCCGAGGTCTATCCCATGAATCCCTCCTGGCTGACGGGCAAGATGCCCCGGGACATGTTTCAGCACGAACACCCGGATGCAGAGATAGAGGAAGTCAATCCCTCAGAGAATAGGGACGAACCCTCAGAGAATAAGGACGAACCCGCAGAGAACAAGGACGAAGGATCCGAATAAAAGCCGGATCTTATTTGTAGCCGAACAGCATGCTGTAGATGATCAGCACGATCAGGCTGAGCCCCAGCGCCAGGAAGGTGAATCCGAAGATTCGGACCAGCCGCATCCATTTTTCGGAGATCTCCTTAAGCAATACATCCTTCTTCAGCTGACCGGATTCCTTGAGGTAGCGGTATTCCTCCGGCCGATCTTCCTTGTACTCATCCAGGGGGACGAGGCCGGTGAAGATGACGGGATCCAGCGGGAACGACTCGGGCCGCAGGTGCGTGTTGAAGAAGTGGATGGTGAAGATGAAGCCCACGGCCAGCAGGGCCTCGTCGCTGTGGATGATCATGGCCACGTTGATGAACCAGCCCGGCAGGATCTTGGTGAAAAGCTCCGGGAACCACAGGATCAGACCGGAGAAGCCGATGACACCGACTCCCCAGAAGACGGCCATGTAGTCGAATTTTTCCCAGTAGGTCCACCGTCCGTAGTCGGGTCGGGGACCCAGCCCCACGAACCATTTGACGGAGCCGACGAAGTCCTTCAGGTCTTTTTTATTGAACCAGAGGGAGCGGGGGCTGAAGATCATCCTCTTGACCGTGGTCCGGGTCTTGCGTTTGTGCTTGAATAGCTGGAGCAGATGGAATGCGAAATACCCGAACGTGATTGCGGCTGAAAAGCGGTGGATGCGTCCGGCCCCTTCTACTCCTCCCAACAGGTCTGCAAGGAAGCGGGCCCAGGGCATGCCGGCGAACTTCAGCATCATGCCGGTGAGAGCCAGGCCCATGAAGCTCAGGATGACAAAGATGTGTGTAATACGCTGTTCCTTGTCGAAGCGCTGTATGTAGTAGCGCTTGTGTTTGTGCTCCGCCTCAGCGGCCCGTTTTACCTTGAGATGCTTGTAGGACCTCGGGAGCCAGAGCAGCGTGTGGATCCCGAAGAAACCGAAAACACCGATCAGCAGCGAGGTCATGGCCCAGAAAGTGAAATAGAGGACGGGATACTTCTGCTTGTCATGATGGGTGGCATGTGTCAGGTAGCCGGTAAACTGCCGGTTGGCGTCGGAATGGCATTTCTGGCATGTCTCCACGACGTTGTTGAATCCGACGTGGGAATCCGGGTTGTTGACTCCCAGGACATCGTGTGCGCCGTGGCAGTCCGAACACCGGGCCGACTGCAGGTAGCCCAGGGTGTAGGCCTTGCCGTGTAAGGTTTCTGTGTATGTTTCCGAGAGCTCCTCGTGACAGGTTCCGCACTGGTGGGTCACCTCGGACATGAACTGGTCCTGTTCGATGGACGTTACCTTGTGAGCGGAGTGGCAGTCTTCACAGTTGGGGAGCCGTTCTTGAACCTCGGGATTCTCTATGTTGTGGATGCTTTCCACATATTCCTTGTAGATCCCCTCATGGCAGGTCGCACACGTGGCAGGGATGTTTTTGTAATATGTCGAAGAGCGGTCGTCTTCGTGGTTCAGGATGTAGTGTGTGCTGTGACAGTCGGTGCAGACAGCGCTTGAGAGCAGGCCTTTTTTGGTCCATCCCTCGCCGTGAACGCTTTTGGAGTAGTCCACCATCACGTCTCCCATCTCGGTCTGTATGGAGGCGGAATGGTCCAGTTTGCCGTGACAGTCGCCGCAGAGCTGAGGGATGTTGGTACGATAAGTCTTTGCCTGATCGTTCAGATGAGATTGGACGTCATGGCGACCGTGGCAGTCCGTGCAGTGGGGTGTGTCGGGATTGTTCTCCACATTCGCTTGACCGTGTCCGCTCTGTGTGAAGTCTTCCGCGACCTGGGCATGGCAGTTGGAGCAGTCCACGACCCTCGCGGTCTCGCAGGGCCGGTCAAGACCCGGGGTGATATCCACGTGGCACTTAACGCAGGGCGTATTTTTATGAACAGAGTCCTGGATCACCTCCTTGTTAACTTGGAGGGAGATTCGCTCCCCGTCCTCGATCTTGTGGACGGCCTCCTGTTCGTGACACCTCAAACATTCCTGGTCCGAGGTGCCGACGACCACATTCGTGCGACGGATGGTATGCGGCTGGTGGCAGACGGTGCAGGCAGGTACGGCGCCGGGCTCTGTTTCCCAGAGCTCTCCCTTGATGATCTTGACGTGGACTTCTTCGATGCGAGCGTGACACACCATGCAGGTGTCTGCGATGTTCCGGGCCGAGACCGTTGAGCGGGTGTAGGTGTGCGGTAGGACCAGGTGATTGCCGTGGCAGTCGTTGCAGGTGGCCGTCACGATCAGGCCCTGCCGGAACAGGCCCTCGCCGTGTATGCTCTGGGAGTAGTTGGTGAGGATGTTGTGCTCGGTGATGTTGTAGACGCGGGCCACCGGGGCGCCCTCGCGGTGGCATTTCCCACACAGCACCGGGATGTTCATCTTATAGGTGCGGGAATTCACATTCGAAGGTGGCAGGATGTGATGCTTGCCGTGGCACTCCGCACAGGTCGGGGCATAGGCTGCCCCCCGTTCCAGGGCCCGGCCGTGGATCCCTGCCATGAATTCCTCGTCCGCGACGTCATGACACATCCCACAGTTGACGTCCGCCAGGTCCTCCTCGTGAGGGAAATCATCCGTGTCTGCATCCTGGTGGCAGTCGATGCACTCCATGTCCTGGTGGACCGAGCGCCCGTAGCGGTTGAAATCCACGAACATGGAAGCGGTGCGCCCCTGGCGAACGGCGGTCAGTTCACGATCCGAATGACAGGCCTCGCAGTCCTCATTGGACTGGGCCATAAGCGGGATCGTGATCAGACAGAGCCACAGAACGGCGACCAAATACGCTTTTCCTCTAAACATGTGCAGTCCTTCCCAGAGGCCCCTGACAGCCTTGTGACTCATAATCGGGGAGTCTCATCCCCGCGGGGACGAAACTCCCTATGGAAGTGCTCTTCTATTTTTCCAGCAGAGAGGCTATTTTTCGGGTATCGGGTGATTGACCTTGGCCCAGGCTGCCGCAAAATCGAAAGGCTTGTCGTGCGCGCCCTCATGGCAGGTCAGGCACTGCTTTTTGATGTCTTCCTCGGACTTGTATTCGGTAATCCCAGCGCCCACGGCTTGGGCGTGGTCTTTCATGATGCTCATCTTCTTGTAGGCGCTTCCCGGGCCGTGGCAGGCCTCGCACCCGACGCCTTCGGCCTTGAGCTCGGCGTTCTTCTCGGCGAGCGGAGCGTGACACTTCAGGCATTTGGGATTATCCGGGGCATCCGCGGCGATCTCTTTGGCCGCATCTGTGGTCAGTGCTTCGAAAGCTTTGGAATGCTTGCGGGATTCCCACTTGGGGAACTGTTCGCCCTGTTTTTCCGACTTGTGGCACATCTTGCACTTGGCAGCACCCGCATACGTGGCATCCTGGCTGTAGAGGTTGAACACCAGTGCCATGGCAGCCAAAAGGAATATCATGGGTATGATTTTCTTCATCTTCTTCTCCTCTTCTTCCTGATAATTGTGGGGTAAAAAGCAGGTTTAAATTATACCGCACTCTCGAGAACTTGTCATCCCTATTATTCTGTTTCTACACCGGCCAGCGTGGTCTGCCGCTCTGAGATGCGCTGCTCAAGAAAGGCGGACATCAGATCCAATGCTTTGCCGATGTTGGCGTGGGAGAGGCTGTAAAAGATCTTGGTGCCGTCCCGGCGTGTCGTGACCAATCCCTTGTCACGCAGGATGTGGAGGTGTTGAGAGAGGTTGGAGATATCGATCCCGGTGTACTCGGCGAGATCTGTGACCGTCCTCTCTTTCTCCCTAAGTGCGCTGATCACCATGAGGCGCTTGGAGTGACCAAAGGTTTTGCATACTTCTGCGTGCATTTCATAGTATTCTTTTGATTTCAACATTGACAACTCCATATCTAAACAAGTCTCGGAAAACGAAGGATCACAAGCAGTTGTTCTAATTTAAATGAATTATAATCTGTGCATAGATTATGTCAAGCACAGAGATTGAAACTTCACAGCAAAGGGTTGGAAAAATGCGGGAACCTAGTTTGAGCGGCTTCCTGAGAGTGCCTCTACCTGGTCGGTAAGTTCAGCCAGGATCTCATCGAAGAACATGGCGTTGTGGATCCCGGAGCTTCCGTCCATTCTTAAAGACTGTCCGATCCGTTCGATCCGGGCGAGCTGTTTCCGTTCTTCGGGGGACAAGCCCCTTCTATTGACACCCTGGATGGCTGTCCTGAGTTCCTGGATGTTTTCCTTGAATGAGGCCTGCCACTCGGCAGAAATCTCTTCGTAGCCTTCGTCGTGGCAGTCCAGACACTTTGTCCGATCGGAGCGGTAGACCTTGCCCGCGTCGTCGAGGTGACAGTCGGTGCAGGCCGCCTCTGCTTCGGCCATGATGTCCTTGGGGATCTTAAGCCCCTCGAGCTCCCCGCCCTGATAAAACCGGGACTGGAGTTCGTGGCAGGCCGTACAATCCCGGCCCTGGTCCTGATGGTGACACTCGGCACAGCTCTCCTTGGTGGCGATGAATTCGCCGTGGGTCCGGGTGTTGGAGTGGCAGGCCGAACATTCCAGTTTCTCGTTCAGGATGTGTTCCTTGTGGTGGAATCGCATCCCGAAGATCTGTGAGGTGTTCTCCTCGATCCCGGCATGGCAGTTGGAACACTGCGTGGGGATCCCTTCCGCGACCTGGGCGATCACCTCCGGCTTGTAGGTGGATTTCACGGTTTCCAGGGAGGTCGTGATGGAATCGAAGGCGGCCCGGATGAGCTCCTGAGAGAAGGTCACGTTGTGGACGCTCTTGCCTTTTTCCACGAGTTCGATGTTGAATAGGGCATCCTGCATCTGGGCTTCGGCCCTGGCCTTGTCTTCTTTGCTTCGGCTCTTCCCGATCTCTCCGGCAGCCCGCCGGTAGATGGACCGGATCTCGGCCAGCTTCTTGGTCGTCGATGTTTCCCAGTTTTTCATGATGCGCGCGAATCCTTCGCCATGGCAGGATTCGCAGGCCTCGGCCTCTGAGACCAGTGTGTCGCTCTTGATCAGGCCCCCGCCGGATTCTTCGTGAAACATGTGGCATCCCTTGCAGCTCAGGCCCTTCTCCAGCATGATGTTGGGCACCGGATGGTCCACGCCCCGGCCGCCCTCTCCCGTGTACAGGGCCTTCTGGGCCTGGTGGTAATCCGTGTGGCAGCTCTGGCAGTCGGCGATGGTCTCGATGTCTTTGTTGATCTTGTGCTGGATGTCTGTGTGGCACTGGTTGCACTCGATCTTGTTGAGTGCAATATGCACGGAGTGCATCAGCTCTGTATCCTCGATCTTTTCGAGCCGCTCCCGCTCCATGTGGCACTTGTAGCAGTTCACAGGCGGAACATCGCCGTCGCCGATGATGGTGTTGGTGTGGCACTTGTCACAGGCGAAATCCTTTTCGAAAACCAGCGTGTGGTCATAGCGGGACTTCTTTTCATCGGTCAGGGTTCCCTGGTTGTGGCAGTGGCTGCAGTCATCGATCTGGGGGTAGTGCTCGCTCTCCTTGAAATGGCAGATGAAGCAGGATGACTCGGTCACCGTGATGTGCTCTCCCTGCACGATCTGGGAATGGCAGCTCACGCACTGCAGCTGCTTGCCACGCTTGAGATCCTCGAAGTGGACGCTGTGGTCGAAGACCACGTTTTTGAAGGAAACCTCTCCCGCGAGGAGCCGCTTGTCGTGGCAGCCTGACTGGAGGCAGCTTTCGTCCTTGATCTCGGCCCAGGGCTTGGACTTCACGTAGAGTTTGGTCCAGTAGCGGCCGACCATGACCAGGCCCTCGATCTTCTTGCGGAGCTTGGACTGGATGCCCCCACCGGGGGGATAATGGCATTTGCTGCACTCGATCTCCTTATGGGTCGAGCTTTCCCAGCTGGAAAAATAGGGCTCCATAAAATGGCAGGAGGCACAGAAACCCGAATGCGAGGTGAACTCCACGGCGGCCACGGAAATTACCACGAGAGCCCCTGCCAGGATGGCCAGAATGATCAATCGTTTTTTTGCTTTTTTGCTCAGTTTCTTTAGTTTTTTCATGGTTGCCTGTTATATTCCCACCGGGATATCGTTCGCCTCGTTCCCCAGAGAGGGGCGCTGTGCCATCGTATCAGAAAGGACTCTCCAGGTCATGCGGGACTCAGGCGTAGCTGTGGAGGCCGGACAGGAGGTAGTTCACTCCGAAGTAAGTGAAGAGGGCGGCCAGGAAACCCAGGATGGCGATGATGGCGGAGCGGCGCCCCTTCCAGCCCATGACCACGCGTGTGTGGAGGTAGAGCGCGAAAACGAACCAGGTGATGAGGCTCCAGACCTCCTTGGGATCCCAGCTCCAGTAGGTGCCCCAGGCCTTGTAAGCCCAAACCATGCCGAAGACCAGGCCGCCCAGCGTGAACAGGGGGAAGCCGATGGCCACGCAGCGGTAGCTGATGGAGTCGAGTTTTTCCGAGGAGATGGCCCCTTCCTTGAGTGCTCCCTTCTTCTCGCGGGCCTCGGCGATGAGGTACATGATGCTGGTCACGAAGGCCACGGCGAAAAATGCCTCTCCCAGCAGCGTGACCGAGACATGCAGCCAGAGCCAGTAGCTCTGGAGGGCCGGAACCAATGGGGTGGCATCCGAAGGCATCAGAGGGGACGACGCCAGGGCCATGAGCCCGATCACGATCAGCATGAAGTAGGGGCCGGCCTTGCGGATCTTGAACTTTCCTTCCATGACGACGTAGGCCAGGATGGCCGACCAGGCCAGGAAGGAAAGGGATTCGTACATGTTGGTGAAGGGTGCATGTCCGCTCTCTATGGTCCGGACGATGAGGGCGGCTGTGTGGATGATCAGTCCCAGGACAGAAAGCGTGTATCCCATCTTGGCCAGGCTCTCCTTTTTTCCAAACAGGAAAGCGAAGTAGAAGAAGGCCGCCGCGATGTATGTTAGGAAGGCGATGGCAAACAGGGTGGATTCGTTCATTTATTTGTTGCTCCTTAGGTCTTCCAGGATGGCGTCGAATTCCGTCTGAAAGGCGTATTTGTTCTTGGGCGCGATCCCTCCAGCCGTGACCTGGGTCCGGTCCTGGTCCTCTTCCAGGACCACGCGGATCTCGGAAGGAGGCCAGAAGAAGGCCACGAACAGGCCCAGCGTGAGCAGGAAGCAGCCAGCCCAAATGAAGTTGACTCCCGGGTCCTTGGCCATCTCGATCCCCGAATACTGAGTGGAGTCGAGGTTCAGGAACTGGAAGGAGAATTCGTGTTCCTTGTCCGAATGCATCTGGCTGAAGTCCGGATGCCTGGAAAATACCCAGGCGGCGAAGAGCCTCTCCCCCTGCTGTCGGCCTTCGATCAGCACGGCCGGGTTGTTGGGCTGTGCGGAACGCGATCCCACGCGGCCGTCCTCGCCGATGAAAAAATCCGGGACAAAGCTGGTGACCTCCACCTCGGTCTCCCCGTCGCTGAGGAGCTTCTTCTCTTCCAGCCCCACGTTGAGCTGATCTCCGAATTCGGGATCATCCTTTCTCTGGGCCAGGATTTCGAAGCGGGGATTTTCCCAGTCGAAGCCGTAGCTGTTCTGGTAGAACATGAAGCCCCCGAATGAGAGCGGATGGTTCACCTCGACCGTCTGGGTGCGGACATCCTGCCCTCCCTCGATCACGGTGAGGGTACTCTTCCAGTCCCGGACCGCGCCGTTGGGGTAGTAGTCGGTCTGGAACTTGTCGAGCCTCAGGCTGATGCCTGCTTCCGGCACCTCTACGGTCCGTCCCTCGTGTATGGTGAAAATACGCCGCATGCCGGTGAAGCCGCTGATGATGCCGCCGGCCAGGATGATGAGGAGCCCGACGTGGACGATGTCGGAGCCGAAAAGGCCGGCGATCTTCTTCTGTCCCAGGAGAGAGACACGGCCCTCATGGCTGGACTTCCGCATCCGGAAGTGCCGGGACTTGAGGACGTCCGCGACCTTCTGGGAGGCTTGGTCGAGCGTGCCCTTGAGTTTGACGGCTCCGCTTATCTTCAAGGTCTGGATCTTGGTTGCCTCGCCTTCCACACGGGGATGAAAGGCCTTGCGCCACTTGGCGCCGAACCGTGTCAGCGTGCACACGGCGGTGTTGAGGGCGAACAGGAACAGCAGGCCCAGGTACCACCAGGAGTGGTAGAGGTCGGTGATCTCCAGTTGGATGAGCAGGGGAGCGAGCCGGCCGTACCGCATGGCATACTCAGCCTCTGCGCGGTGCTGGGGGACCAGCGTCCCCAGGATGGAGGCCAGGGTGATGATGATCAGCAGCGTGATGGCCAGTTTGACAGAGCTGAAATAGTTCAATATGAATTTCATGAGAACAGGTTCCTTATCTAAACTAATATCGAGAAATTATATCGGATTTATGCAGAATTGGCAATGGTTTATCACTCAGCTCTTTCGACGACACCTAGATGGTGCGTATTTCCCCTCATGTGCGTGTGCAGGCGCCCTCAAACTCCGGATATATCCCCCTACATATCAGATGGATTCCTGGAAATCAATGTGCAAGGATGGAGTCATCGGGGCAAAAAAAAGGGCGGCCCGAAGGCCGCCCTTGTGAAGTGAGCTTCTGCTGTCCGGGTCTAGCGCCAGGGGTAATCCTTGGTGCCGCCCAGGTCCTTAGTGGAATCGATCAGGAGCTGTGCGATGTAGATGGGGTTGTGGATGTATCCGTGGGGTTCCTTCTTGCTCATCTGGTAGTTGTACGCGCCCTTCAGCATCTTTCCGGTGGGGAACTTGTAGGCATTGGGGTAGATGGCCTCTCCGGGATCCACCTCGCCGTTGTCGTTGGTGTCGTTGAAGAAGTAGGGGTAGGCGTGGGAGTCGTAGACCACGGGGAATCCGGCCTTGCGGCCTGCGGCCTGAATGGCCGCGTAGAGGTCGGCCTCGAGGGCCTTGACCTCGTCCTTGATGGACTCAGAGATGTCGCCGTTGCCGTTGAGATCGGGGATGGACGCAGGGCGTATGCCGCTGAACTTGAACTTGGCCGGGTCGGCTCCCGGGCTGGGCTGGGAAATGTCGTAGCCGTGGCAGTTGACGCAATCCTTGGGATCGGGTTTGTAGACGTTGTGCAGCATGCCGGTCTCGTCGAACGGCTTGTTCTCGCTCATGGTGCCCATGTGGCACTCGATGCAGGTGTCGAACTCGCCGCCGTGGTTGGGGTACATGTTCTGGCCCGCGTAGGTCTTCCCGGCGTATTCGAATCCGCCCTTGACCTCGGTGCCGAACAGAACGGCTGCGGTGGGGAAGTAGTGGATGTTCGTGAAGGAGTAGGGAGCATCGCCGGCGGCCTTCTTCTGGATGTCGTACATGGAGGCACGGCCCTGGTGGCAGTGCAGGCAGTAGTTGCTGTTGTCGCCCATGTCTTCCTGTTCGCCGGACGGAAACGTCACCAGGCCGAGTTTGGTCATGCTGGGAGGACCTCCCCAGTGGCAGGTCGTGCAGAGCATGCCGTTGGCAAGGGGCTGAACTTCAGGAATTCCATCTTGATTGTTTTCGACGAAGGCCTGGAGGCCGGTGGCGCTGTGGCACTTGGCGCAGCTTGTCGGGACGTCTCCGTCCTCATCCCAGTGTCTCCAAGCTTCGGTAGAGCCGTCGAAGTGGCCCTCGTCGCCGCGGTGCATGCCTTCCATGCTGATGGGAGTTGCCAAAGCTGAATTCCGTTGCATTCCATGCATGCTGATGGGGGTTGCCAGAGCTGAGTTCAGATCTTCCAGGGAATCGTAGAGCAGCTGGATCACGTATTTGCCGCCGTGGGCATAGGCATTGGGGTCTTTCAGTGCGACCTGGAAGTTGTAGGCGGCGCGCAGCAGGCGGGGAGTGAACGATCGGTAGCGGTTGCCGTAGGTGGCCTCGCTCTCGTCGATGACGCCGTCGCCGTTGGTGTCGTTGAAGAAGTAGGGATAGGAGTGGGAGTCGTAGCCGATCGGGGCCATGATCACCTGGTTGGCGTAGGCCTGGATTCCCGCATAAAGCTTGGGCTTGATGTCTTCCAGCTCCCAGTACATGCCCTCTTCGGTGTCGCCGTCGCCGTCATAGTCGACGAACGAGCCGTAGTAGCGGAGGTCATGAGGATCCGAGAGCCCGACGTGGCAGGTGTTGCAGGGTCCGAGGTCGACGTGCAGGGAGTGGGGATCGTGGCAGGTGTAGCAGGCATTGTATCCGGTCACGTGCGCGAAGCGGGCATCGTACATCTTGTCGTCGTATTCGTAGCCGCCCTTCACCACGCTGCCAAACTGGGTCGCGGCAGCGACGTGGTAGTGGATGTTGATGAAGCCTAAAGCGGAGCTGGCCTCATCGTCTTCCACGTCCGCCTTCTCAATGGCGGTGTCCACGGTCTTCTTGGAGGCGCGGCCCTGGTGGCATTCCATGCACAGGGCTTCGGGTCCAAGGTCCTTGATCTCGACGCCGGACGGGAATATGACATCCGAGTGGTTCCTCAGGGTGCCGCTGTCCGGGTCGCTGTGGCAGGCCTGGCACGTGATGCCTTCCTGCTCGGGGGCCGCCTCTTTAGTGGCCCGGTTGTTCTCGATGAAGTATGCGTATCCCTCGGACGTGTGGCACTTGGAGCAGCTAGACGACACGACCGCGGGCTCGTCCTCGTCCCAGTGGCGGAACACCTCTGAGGCGGAGTCTGAGTGACCGGAAGTGGCCCAGAGGGCCTCGATGTGGGACTTGATCGACTGGGTGGTCATCTGTTGTGTAGTTCCGGTCGTGACCAGCACGATCGCGAACGCGGCCACGATGACAATGGAACCAATTATGTGAGGTTTCTTGATCATAGTTTCATCCTCCTTTATTGCCACTTATAGCCGAAGTTGAGCTCAAAGATGTTGGCCGTATAGTCGTTGTAACCAGACATCTCTTCCTCGAACTTGACATAGCGGTAGGCGACCTCTCCAAACATGCCTAAGGGGAAGTCATACTGCAGGAAGGCCTTGACCATGTTGCGGTCGATCGTCCAAAACCCGCGGTTCCAGTACATGTTGGCATAGGCGCCGATGACGCCGAGCTCGCTGATGTTGAATTTGATCATGGCGTCCAGGATGTTGGACTTGCCTTCGTAGTCGATCTGCCACGTGAACGTGCCGCCGGGTCCGGAATATCCGGGGGGATAGGCCACGGTGCGGTCGGCCATGTGCTTCTGCTCGATGTAGCCGTAGCCGGCGTAGAGGTTGAGCGTCTCGCCCTGATAACCGCCGCGGAAGTTCAGCTGCAGCCGGGTGGATTCCCAGGGTTCGCCGTCCATGAGTTCGTTCTTGGCGCCCTTGTAGAAGAGGAGCCCGGAAAAGTAGACCTCCTTGAGGTTGACCCGGGCCGTAGTCCGGAAGCGGTGGAACGTGGAGGGGGAGATCATGGTGTAGGGATCCTTGAAGTCGCCGTACTGGTAGTCCAGGTTCAGGTGGAACACGCGCTGTATATTCCAGTCCACGCTGCCGAACAGTCCGTTGCGGCGGGTCTGGTCCTCATACATGAAGGTCTGCAGGTTCTCAAGCTTCCGTTCCTCGAAGCGGTAGCCGCCGGTCACGGTGAAGCCGGGAGTGGCCTGGTACTGGAGGCCGGCGTCGACACCCAGGGTGTCGTAGCCGAAGTCCTGGTCCATACGGTCGCCGTCCACGGTCATGAAGCCTTCCTGTTTGAAGGTGTTGTTGCGGATGGCGCCGACCAGGGCGAACTTGTTGGTCAGCAGATAGGTCAGGTCCAGGTCCAGCAGGTTCATCTTGCGCTGGAACTCGCCCTTGCCGGTGCTTGCATATTCGAACGGGCGGTTGGTGTAGTCGGTGCCGGACGCCTCTTCGTTGTAGTTGAGCGTCATGTCCATGTCGCTCAGGTGGGCCACGCCCTTGATCAGCAGTCCGCCAATGGGGCGGGCATTGAGCCGGAAGATGTGATTATAGGTCTTGAACTCATAGGGCTGGTTCTGCGTGAAGTAGAACAGGTCCGAAGGATAACGGGCGCCGTCACCGCCGTCCATGTAGCCGGGCAGGAAGAAGCCGTTCTCGTTCTCGTAGTCCTGGATCCGCTCTTCGAACATGAGGGCCCAGCCTTTGTAGTTGAAGTTCACTCCTACTGCGATCTCGCGGTTGGTCTCGTCGACGGGCTTGTCGAACTCGAATTCTACGCGGTTGATGTCGAGCGTCGTGATCGAAGCGCCCCTCTTGGTGTAACTGTCGAAATCCGCGAAGACCGAGACATTCTGGCCCAGGCGGATCTTGAGGGAACCGCTGTCTGAAACGCGGTCGAAATCGAAGCTGTGGTAGTCGTAGAGGTGGCCCCCGCCGATCTCATAGCTGTCGGCATAGAAGTAAGTGGATTTGCGGCGCGCCCAGGAGAACTGGTATTTGTTGTATTTCTGCACCGAGAGGTCGAATGTGGAGAAGGGCTCATTGCCCAGGTTGCGGACATTGATGTCGAGCCGGTCGAGGAGGTTCTTTAAGGCCTCGGTAGGTGTGAAGTGGAGCGTGAACTCGGGGAGGTAGCCGCCCTGGTTCAGGTTGTAGTCCTGTTTGTAGCGGTCCATGGAGCCGTCGGTGTCGAGGAACCGGTATCCCAGCTTGATGGTGCCCTTGAGGTTCTGGGTTTCCGCCCATAGGGATGAGGACACGGCTAAGACCAGGATTATACCTAAAGTGATCAGTATTTTCTGTGTTCGCATTTGTATCCTCCTATTTCAAAAAGATCTTGCTCAGGTTGGAGCCGTGGATTGTCGCGTGGCAGGAGGTGCAGTTGCTGGAGTAGGAATCGAAGCGGGCGTGCCAGGATGGGGCGGCGCCGTGGCAGCTGAAGCAAAGGTCTGCGATGCTGTGATGGGTGAGCATGCGGCGATTGGGTGAGCCGTGAACTTCATGACAGGATGTGCAGCCCTCGATGCGTGAGGCATCGTGCTCGTACAGGAAGGGACCGCCCTTGTCGGTATGGCACTGCAGGCAGGCTTCGTGTTTGAAGCCGCCCAGCCGCTCCCGGGGAGAGGGTCCGTGGGGATCATGACAGGTCGAGCACGTCATGATGCCTTCCTGTAGGCGGTGGCGCTCGTTGAGCTGGAACTGGGATGCGATGTCTTCATGGCACTTGGTGCAGGTCTTGGCTTCCATGGAAGGGGGTGAGGCACCGTGGCCGTGGACGCTGTGGCAGGTCGTGCAGTCCAATGCACCCTTGGCATGGGGGCTCTGCATGTAGCTGGGGTGAGTCTTGCCATGACATGTCAGGCACTTGTCGGTTTTAGCGTTAGGAAGATCGGTGTCCCGGAATGCGAAAATGTTGGGTCCGCCGCCTTCCTCCAGATGTGTGTCAGCATCCCCGTGGCAGGCAGTACAGCTGCCGCCGGCTGCATGAGAAGCGGTGGCAAAAGCCTTGACCGTGTCCTCATGGCAGTCTGCGCAGGTCTCGAAGTCCTGATCCTGGTAAGCGGGACTGGCTGCCGCCGTAACGACGAGCAGTCCTCCGACCAGGAGAACGAAGACAAAGACCTGCAGGATGGGGATTGTCGCGAAGGTTGCTCTTTTTCTTTTGTGCAACATAGACCTCCTTTTCCTGAGTATTATGTCTGGAGAGATGTATCGTTATTCCCGACCATCGCGAGGATGGAGCGGATTTGTTCAGGCTCGAAGGGCTTTTCCACGATCCGGAAAACCTCGATCCCAGGCAGGCGGGATTCGATCTGCCCGCTCGGCAGGGCCGAGAGGATGATCACAGCCGCCTGGGGGCGGATGATCCGCAGGTTTTTCAGCAGATCAGCCGCATCGGAATCTTCCAGCTCGAAATCGGCGAAGACCACATCATAGTCCGTGGCCCGAGCGTGATTTAAAGCCTCTTCTTCGTTGCATGCTTCATCGACCTGATGCCCGTCCTGAGTGAAGATCTCTTTGAGAGACCAGCGGATGAGCTTGTCGTCGTCGATGATCAGTGCCTTCAGCATACAATTTCTCCAAAAAGAGGTATAGCAAAAACCGTGCCAACAGTGGGGGAAATTCCGCATTAATTTATAAAATATTGATATTAAATGAGTTATGACGACAAGAATGTATGTGTGAAAAGAAGTCGATTATTAGGGGTGGGGCATATGCCTAAGAAGTGGGGCATATGCCCCACTTTTGGGGCTTCAGGCAGAGTCCTGCCAGTCTTCGTCTTTAAGCTCCCACTTCTGGATCTTGTACCGCAGCGTGTCTCGTGAGATCCCCAGCACCCTGGCCGCCTGCGACTTGTTGCCGGAGGCTTTTTTCATCGCCTTGATCAGAAGATCGCGTTCCATCTCTTCCAAGTTCATCGCGCTTCCCTCATTGGATCGCGTACCGGGGCCTCGCCGGCTAGCTGCGCTCGTTTCTGCAGCCCGGCTCATTTGGAAGGGAAGATGAGAGGACGTGATGTAGGCGCTCTTTTCGAAGATCATGGCCCGCTCCAGCGCGTTTTTCAGTTCGCGCACGTTCCCGGGCCAGAAATAATCCAGGAACATCCTCTCGGCCTGTTTGTTCATTCCCTTGATATCTTTTCGGAACTTCAGGTTGAATTCCTCGATGAAGTGTCGGCTCAGGGGGAGGATGTCATCCATCCGGTCTCTCAGGGGAGGGATGTAGATGGGACACACGTTCAGCCGGAAGAAGAGGTCGCGGCGGAATTCCCCATCCAGTGAGGCTGCTTCCAGATCCTGGTTGGTGGCCGCGATCACTCGGAGGTCCACCTCGATGTCCCGCAAGCCCCCAACTCGCTTGAAGGTCTGGGTTTCCAGGAAGCGCAGCAGCTTGGCCTGGAGCGGGAGGCTGAGTGTGCTGATCTCGTCCAGGAACAGGGTGCCGGAGTGGGCCAGCTCGGCCAGCCCCTTCTTCTGATGTTTGGCATCGGTAAAGGCCCCCTTCTCGTATCCGAACAGCTCGCTCTCCAAAAGGTTCTCCGGGATGGCGGAACAGTTGATGATGAGATAGGGGCCCTTCATGCGTCGGCTCTGATGATGGATGATTTGGGCCAGGAGGTCCTTCCCCGTGCCGCTTTCCCCCTGCAGCAGCACGATGGAGGCCTCGCTCTCCGCGATGGTCCGCGTGATCTGCATCACCTCGCGCATGGAGGGATCCGCTGCCACGATCTTGCCGGGAGCGGACCGCTCCTGTTCCCTTTCCTTATAATAGGCGACCTCTTTTTTGAGCGAAAAGGTCTCCAGGGCATTCTGGATGGTGTTCTGCAGCTTGAGGAAATTGATGGGTTTGGTGATGAAGTCATAGGCCCCGCTGCGCATGGCGCTCACGGCATCGTCGATGGAACCGTAGGCCGTGACCATCACCACCGGAAGCTCGGGCACGGCATTTCTGAACTGCTTGAGGAGCTCCGTCCCCTTCTCATCCGGGAGGTTGACGTCCAGGATCACCAGGTCTGGTTCTTCCCTGGGAAAGACCTGCAGGGCCTCCTTGCCGTCCTCCGCTTCGACCACATCCAGGTCCCATTCGTTGAGCTTCTGGCGGACGCTCCAGCGGATGAGCTTCTCATCGTCCACGACGAGGATCTTTTTTCTCTGCATGTCAATCGTCCCGGGGACCGAGGGGCAGGCTCAGGGTGACGGTTGTGCCCTCACCGACCATGCTCTCGGCCGAGATGTTTCCCTTATGGGCCTCCACGATCTGCCTGCATATGGAGAGCCCCAGCCCGGTCCCCCGTTTCCGTGTTGTAAAGAAAGGCTGGAATATCTTGCCCAGGTTCGCGGGCTTTATACCGGCTCCCGTGTCCGCGATGCGCACTTCCAGCATGTCGTCCGGCTTCTTGTCGAGCCGGATCTCGATATCGCCGGCCGTATCGATGAAGGCGATGCTGTTCAGCAGCAGGTTGAGGATGACTCCCTGCAGCTTGTCGGGATCACAAAGAACCGTTTGCTCCTCTTCCAGCCCTGTAAAACCGAATCGGATGTCCTTGTCCATGGTCTGGGCCTCGGCCATGTGGATGGCCTCCCGAACGCATGCGTTGGGCTCGACCGGCTGGATGTTCAGTTCCTTGGGCTTGGCATAGTCCAGCAGGTCCTGGATGATGTGGTAGATCTTTCCCGTCTGCTTGAGGATCTCCGTGAATATCTCGCGCTGGGGATCGTCTTCCGCGGTCCTGTCGCGGATGATCTCGAGGGATCCCTTGATCCCAGCGATGGGATTCTTAATCTCGTGTGCCAGCCCGGCGGCCAGCTCTCCCAGAGAGGCGAGGTGACCGGCCCGCTCGATCTGTTTTTCGTGAAGCTCCGCGATCTTCTGGTTGGCCTGCTTGAGCCGTTGCACCATGTGATTGAAGCTCTGGGCCAGGTCCCCGAATTCGTCGAGTTTCTTCGGCTCCAGCTTGATATCCAGGTCCCCTCTTTCAACCTCAAGCATGCTGTCCTTCAACTGCTGAAGGGGCCGGTTGATCACGCGTTCGTAGAGGCGGAAGATGACGAAAACCAGGACGGCCAGGGTCGCGAAGGCGATGAGAATCCCCTGGGTGCGCTTGTGTTTGAGAAGGGCCGCCTCCAGCGATTCGTCCAGCTGCACCTCCAGGATCCCATTGAAGGGCTGGTCCTGCGCATGACACTCGGCACATTCGGTCCGGTTGCGGAGGGCGATATAGCTCTTAGTATGGGTCACAGGTTTTATTGCGAAAATATCCGCCGGATCTGGGTTCACGAAGAGGCGCTTCAGCTCGGCCTGCTCGCCGGGCGGGAGGGATCTCCCGATCTCTCCCTGCTGGGACGAGCTTCGGATCACACCCTCCAGATCCAGGATGCGAAGACGGGAGATGCTGGTAGACTCGGTGAGCCGCTCGAGGTTGAGGGGGATCGTCTCCGGCTCCCCCTTCGTCATCTGGTGCCGCACATTGCAGTCGATCATGTTGCCCACGAGCTCGGTCTTCTGCTCGGTCAGGGTCTCGATCAGATCTTTCTCGCCGCTTATGTAGAGCATGGTCAGCCCGAAGACGGAGATGAGGCCGATCACGAAGATGTGGAAGATGACCTTGGTCTTCAGCTTCCAGTTGATCGGCTTTAATTTTGCTTTCATGTTCGGCTCAGGGAAACTGGATCGTGATCTGTGCTCCCGGGGCGTTCTCGAGACACAGCTGGCCATCGAGCTGGGTGACCAGATCTCGGACCTGCTTCATTCCCAGCGTTTCTGTAGATGTTAGACTCAGGTCTGAGGGGATTCCGATCCCGTCGTCGCTGCAGACAAGCGTGTACCCTTCCTCCGCACTCCAATCGATCGCGACGCTTACCCTCCCCTTTTTATCTCCGGGGAATGCATGCATAAATGCATTTCCTAGCAGCTCGATGAGGATCTGGGCGCATGACGCGGCCCTGCGGATATCCATGGTGATGTCGCCAATCTCCAGATCGCAGGAGATGCGCCGAACATCCACGGAATACAGGGTCAGGAGGTGCTTGACCAGTCCTGAAGCGATCTTTGAGAAATCGATCCGCGTCACGTTCTTATGGCTGTAGATCCGGCCCTGGACATAACGCAAGGCCTTGATCCTGCGGATCTGATTCTCCAGCCCGTAAGTGGGCAGCGCGGTCTCTTCGTGATGCTTCAGCAATCCCAGCCCCATGATGTAGAGGTCGTGGTGCAGTTGGATCCGCTGCCTGATCTCCTCCAGGAGGATTTCCCGCTCCTGCAGGGCATGTTGGGCCACCCTCTCGGCGGTCTTGCGTTCATGGATATCACGCACGATGCTCTGGATCAGCTTCTGCCCATTGTATTCGATGACACGTGCACTCACCTCCACCGGTAGGGCCGTGCCGTCCTTCCGCATGTCGGCAGACTCGAAAATGGCGACTCCGTCCTGCTCCAGCCTGCTGACCCTCGCTCGGATCCTTTCGCTGAATTCCGGAGCCACCAGATCCTGCAGGCTCATCTTCAGCATCTCCTCATGTGTGTATCCCAGCCTCTTGTACATGGCTTGGTTGACCTCATAGATCTGCCCTGCGTGGTCATGGATGATGATGCCGTCGTTTGCGTATTCAAAGACCTTGCGGAAAAGGTCTTCCTTCTCTGGCGTGGCGGTGGGGAAGTCCTGCTGCCGGGCCTGCAGCTCTTCCAGCTGTTTGAGGCGTGCCTGCAGTTTCTTGATCTTCTCTTCGTCTTCCATGTCCTCTGTTTGTCTAGATCCGAGCGTGTGGCCTCCAACCGCACCGAACGGGGGAGGATCCCGCTTGCTTCATGACGGATCTCAGGATTTTAGAAATTCTATCGTATAATGGGACTTAAGTCAAAAACGAGAAGGTTGGCAGGATCGGCTGACTCGACCGCTCAGGGCTCCCCGGCCTTCCAGATCTCTGGCCGTACGATGACCTGGAGCAGGGCCCTGGCCGGGTCCTCGTCCGCAGCCTGGGGAGGTTCGAGCTCCCAGGCAGGCCAGGAATCATCCAGGATCCACCTCGTCATGAGGGGCGCCGTGGCATTGATCTTGCTGCCCACGAATTGAGAGTCTGCAGGCGTCTCCGGGATCGGGGCTGAGAACGATACGGAAAAGATGGGGAAGCCGAGAAGTCTCGCGAGCCGAGCCCCCGCATCCTCCACCTGTTTTACGATCTTCCCCCTGGGGGGCGGTGTGTCCGGGAGGGATTGGTAGAGACCGATCTCGTGCCCAAGCCCTCTGATCCTTTGGAGCAGCCCGACAGTGTCCGGATCCGTGATGTCCAGGCCCGGGGAGTCGCCCGGGATCATGTAGGAGGCTCGATAGCCGAGCTCATGTTCCACCCGGGCCATGTCCCACGCTCGGGAGATCGAGCCGGAGACGTCATGCCGGACAAGGATCTTGGGCCGGTGGATCTGGCTCACGATCTGCGGGATCTCGGCGATCAGGTAATTCGTGGGGAAATCCGTTTTCAGCGTGCTCAGCGCGTTGCGGTATGCCCTCAATGAGCGCGTCCCGTCCCAGATCTGTTTCATGCCCGCCTCAGTCCTGCTTCCGGACGATCCGATAGAAGCGTTTCTTCCCGATCTTGATGACGACCTCGGTCTTTTCTTCGAGTTCCAGCTCCAGGGCGATGTCTTCTGCGCGCTGCCCGTCCAGGTAGATCCCTCCCTGGCGGATCAGGCGCTTGGCCTCACCCCGTGACGGGAGCAGGTCGTTTTCAGTCAGCAGGTCGAGGAGAGGGATACGGTCCTTCGAGACCTGAATTTCCGCCATCTCCGTGGGTACCTCGTGCTGAGTGAAGATGCGTGCGAATTCTTCTGCGGCTCCCTTGGCCGCGGCCTCTCCGCAGAAGTCGGCAACGATTTTCCGCGCCAGTTCGACCTTTTGATCCCGGGGATTGATGTCCCCACCAGCCGCCCGTTCCTGCATGGCCTCGATTTCGGCCAGCGGGACGTCTGTCAGCAGCTCATAGTACCGGTACATCAGGGGATCGGAGATCGACATGAGCTTTCCGAAGATCTCCTGGGGTGGCTCGGTGATCCCCACGTAGTTGTCCAGGGATTTGCTCATCTTTTCCACGCCGTCCAGGCCTTCCAGCAGCGGCATGGTGTGCACGATCTGGGGTTCCTGTCCATACTCCCGCTGGATGTCGCGCCCCACCAGCAGGTTGAATTTCTGGTCCGTGCCTCCCATCTCCACATCCGCTTCCAGGGCCACGGAGTCATAGGCCTGCATGAGGGGATAAAGCAGCTCGTGCGTGGATATGGGATGCCCCTGGGCCAGGCGGTTGGCGAAATCATCCCGCTCCAGGATGCGGGCCACCGTGTACTTGGCCATGAGCTTCATGATCTCAAAACTCGAGAGTGCGCCCAGCCACCGGGCATTGAAATCGATGACCGTGGTCTCGGGATCCAAGATCTTGAACACCTGCTCTTTATAGGTCTCGGCGTTCGCATCGATCTCTTCCCGGGTCATGGCAGGCCGCGTCTTGGACCGCCCCGAAGGATCTCCGATCAAACCGGTGAAGTCTCCGATCAGGAAGATCACCTCATGTCCCAGGTCCTGGTAATGTTTCATCTTGCGGAGCAGCACGGTGTGGCCCAGGTGAAGATCCGGAGCCGTGGGATCGAATCCGGCCTTGACCTTGAGGGGGAGGCCGGTCTTCAGGGAACGCTCCAGTTTGGCCTTGAGCTCCCCCTCCTGGATGATCTCGACGCTGCCCTTCTTCAGATAGGTGAACTGTTCCGCCACGTCCTTGTCTATTGCCATGATCCTAGCCTACTTTTTGTTCATTAAAATGAGCGCTTTATTGTGACACAACTCTGACGCGATTAGCAAGATAGGGGAAGAGGAGGGCTTGAATTTCCAGGCCTATTCCAGGATGAACACCCTGCGGCCCCGAACCTCCAGTCTGCCCTCGAAATAGAGCTTGACCGCCTCCGGGTAGAGCTTGTGTTCTTCCTTCAGGATGCGGGCGGACAGCGTTTCCTCCGTGTCGTCCTGCAGGACCGGGACCGCGGCCTGGACGATGATGGGGCCCATGTCCACCTCAGGGACTACGAAGTGGACGGTTGCTCCCGAGAACTGCACTCCCCAGTCGATCGCCTGCTGCTGTACATGCAGGCCCGGGAATGCTGGGAGGAGGGCGGGATGGATGTTGATGATCCGGTTGATGAACTCCTGGCAGAAAGGAGAGGTGATGATGCGCATGTAACCGGCCAGAACAATCAGATCGATGTCCCGGGCCCGGATCTCCCGGGCGATCTCCTGGTCATAGGACTCCCGGTCGGGGAAGTTTTTCGGCCTCAGGTTGAGAGTCTCCAGGCCCTGCTCCTGAGCGAACAGGTATCCCGGCGCCGCTTTTCTGTTGCTGAATACCAGGGCGATGTCGGCGTTGATCCCGCCGGCCCGGATCGCCTCGTGTATGGCCACGAAGTTGGATCCCCGCCCGGAGAGAAAGACCGCGATCCGCCCCCGCTTTTTCGGACTCCGAAATACATCTTCCGTCATCAGCATTTTCCTTTACGTGGTTTTTCCCAGTTTATAAAAAGAATCAACCTCCTGTCCACGTTTTCCTCATATAAGCTGCGGCATGAAGTATGTTCCTGGGCCGGAGGACCCACCCAACCACCCCATGCGGGGTGAAGTGTTTATTCCTGAACCGAGGGACCCACCCAACCACCCCCTGCGGTTCAGGAATAAACACTTCACCCTGTAACGGCTTCAAGAAACGGTAGTCACAATTTTTCAGGAAAACATGGTCGAGGTGGATGAGTGGAACAGCTGAATCAACCTCGTGAACATCCTATCTCGATGGTTGGCTCACATCCTGGGAAAACGAACACATAGGTTTCATCGAGATGTGTGGAGTTCTTGATCGAGTCGCATAGGGCAGTGGGGTGGATCCTCCAGCGTACAATAGGGCTGCAGTGAACGAGCTAAAACTTTATTGCGACCCCGAGGATGAGCGAGAAACCGGAGAAATCTACCTCTGTCTCCCGGACGGAGCGGATGGTTTCGCCAGCCGGCGGTAGGACGGAGAGGCGGTTCTTCGCCTGCCAGAAATCGAGATCCGGAGTGTACTCCTCGAAATGATACAGCGTGGCGGTCTCGCCGGTCCCGGGATCTCCGCTGAAGCCGCGCAGTCGCATAGAGCGGTAGGAACCCTCCAGGAAGAACCGCACGGAGGATTCCAGGGAAAAATCCAGACCCAGGCCGGCCTGATAGGTGGTGTCTGACACTGACGCGTTCTCTTCCAGGGAATAGTTGAAATTCTTGGATGTTTCCTTTTTTGAGCCCTCTCGTTCCACATGCTTGGCCCATACGAATCCCGCCCCGGCCTTGGCATACGCCCTGAACCGGGCTGTCAAGGGAATGTGGTAGTACAGCGAGAATATAAGGGGCACGGCACTCAAGATCCGCGGCTGGATCAGCAGCGTGAGGCCCTGGGGCTTGATGATCTGGACCTCGGTGTCCGCTGCAGAGAGGTCGGAGTAGAGGAAACCGGACCCGATGGAAACGGCTACCCGGCGGGTGATAAAAAACTGGAGCTCTCCCTCGAAGCCGTACCCGAGCTGGATCTGAGGTTCCGATCCCCCCACATATGTCCAGGTGTCCTTGAATGTGGACTGGCGCTTCTGCCATTCGACCCAGTCCTGGAGAGCCCGGTTGACATCGCCGGGGCTGAACCAGCCCAGTCCGCCGCCCAGCTTGAGGTGGATCTCGAGGGCATAGGCCTGAGCCCCCAGGATCAAACAACAGGCAGCGAGAACAAGTAGGATCTTGCGCATGCTTCTCCTGTGCCGGCGAACCTTCCTCACGTGACCTTGAAGTGATCCGGGATGGCCTGCTTCCAGCGATCGAAGGCTTCCCGCACCGGGAGGCCGATCCTCGACTCTCCCCGGTGGCGTATGGAGATCCGGTCGCCCCCCGTCTTCCCCAGGACCGAGGCGGGGACACCATGCTCACGGGCCATCTGGAGGAGGATCTCCAGCTTGTCGGGGGATACCGTCACCAGTATTCGGGATTGTGATTCTCCGAAGAGCAGTGTGTCCGCGCGGAGGTCACCGTCCAGATCCAGGCTGCAGCCCCAGAACTCGTCGCTGTGGAAGGCGCACTCGGCTGCGCAGACGGCGAGCCCACCCTCCGAGATGTCGTGTGCCGACCGCAGCAGTCCCTTGGAGATCGCCTCCAGGCACAGGCCGTGCAGGCGTTTCTCCTCTGCCAGGTCGATCCCCGGAGCCGAACCGGTCTCGCGCTGATGGATGAACCGGAGGTACTCGGATCCTCCCAGTCCATCCCCTTTTGTGCTGCCCAGCAGCACGACCGTGTCGCCCTCGCCCTTGAAACCCGGCGAGACGGCCAGTTCGATGTTGTCCACGATCCCCACGATGCCCAGGACGGGAGTGGGATGTATGGAGGCTCCCTCGGTGTCGTTGTAGAAGCTGACATTTCCTCCTGTCACCGGGATCTCGAAGACCCGGCAGGCCTCCGCGATACCCTCCACCACTTCCTTGAACTGCCACATGATCTCCGGTTTTTCCGGGTTGCCGAAATTGAGGCAGTTCGTGACCCCCACCGGATAGGCGCCCACACAGGCCAGGTTGCGGCAGGCCTCGGCTACAGCGATCTCCCCCCCGGCACGAGGATCGAGGAGGGTATAGAGGGAGTTCCCGTCCAGGGTCATGGCCAGCGCCTTTTTAGTGTCCTTGAGTCTGAGCACCGCGGCGTCGGCCCCCGGGAGGAAGGAGGTGTTGGTCTGCACCATGTGATCGTACTGCCGGAAAACCCACTCCTTGTCCGCGATGGTGGGGGAGGACAGCAGTTGGAGGAAGAGTGGATCGAACTCCGTCGGAACGGGGATGGCTTCTTCTTCGGGAGTCTTGGGGGAGGGGGCCGGGGCGCTGTAGCGGCGCTGATAGATCGGGCAGAGCTCGATCACGGCCGCCACGGGGATGTCCACCACCTCTTCGCCGTGAAAGCGGACGTGGAGGTGGCCGTCTTCCGTCACGCGCCCTATGACGGCTGCATCGAGGTCCCACTTGGCGAATACGGCCTGGACCTCGGCTACCCGGGACTCCTCCGCCACGATGAGCATGCGTTCCTGGCTTTCTGAGAGCATGATCTCATAGGGGGTCATGCCTTCTTCCCGCTGGGGCACCAGGTCCAGGTCGATAACGATCCCGGAACCGGCGTTGGCCGCCATCTCAGTGGTGGAGCAAGTGAGCCCGGCCGCACCCATGTCCTGGATGCCGACGATCAGTTTTTGATCCATGACCTCCAGGCATGCCTCGAGCAGGAGTTTTTCCTTGAATGGGTCTCCCACCTGGACATTGGGCCTCTTCTCTTCCAGGTCTTCCCCGAATTCCGCGGAGGCCATGGTGGCACCGTGGATTCCGTCCCGGCCTGTCTTGGAACCCACGTACAGGACCGCGTTTCCCTTGCCCTCCGCCTTGGCATAGAAGATCTTGTCCTTTTCCGCTATCCCCAGGCAGAATGCGTTGACGAGGGGATTGAGAGAGTAGCACTCGTTGAAATACACCTCCCCGCCAACTGTGGGCACGCCGAAAGAGTTGCCGTAACCGGCGATGCCGGAGACCACGCCGTCCATGACGGAGCGGTTCCGGGGCGTGTGCAGGGGACCGAAGCGCAGGGAATTCATGGCCGCGATGGGCCGGGCGCCCATGGTGAAGATATCCCGCAGGATCCCGCCCACACCCGTGGCCGCTCCCTGGTAGGGTTCTATGAATGAGGGATGGTTGTGCGATTCGATCTTAAACACGGCCGCCATCCCGTCCCCGATGTCGATGATGCCCGCGTTCTCGCCCGGGCCCTGGATCACGTTCTTCCCCGTGACCGGCAGTTTCTTCAAATGGGATTTGGAGCTCTTGTAGCTGCAGTGTTCAGACCACATGAGGGAGAATATCCCCAACTCGGTCAAGTTTGGATCGCGGCCGACAAGTTCCACTATGAGGTCGTATTCTTCGCGCGAGAGACCATGATCTCGAATGACTTGTTCGTTGATCATTTTTACCCTGTTTCCTTGATATGTTCGATGATCGATCGGAAGATGATGCGTCCGTCATCGCTGCCCAGCAGCCGCTCGGAGGCCCTCTCCGGATGGGGCATCATCCCCATGACATTACCCTGCGTGTTGATGAGGCCGGCGATGTGATCCAGGGACCCGTTGACGTTAGCATCCGGGCTGAGCCGCCCATCCGCATCACAGTAGCGCAGCACTGTCTGCCGGTTGCGCTCGATCTCGTGCCGTCCGGCATCATCCGTGAAATAATTCCCATCGAAATGTGCGATCGGGATGCGCAGGACCTGCCCCTCCTTTGCCGCGCGCGTGAAGGGGGTCTCCGCATTCTCCACACGGATATGGACGTGCTGGCAGAGGAACTTGAGGTTCGTGTTGCGCAGCATGGCTCCGGGCAGCAGGCCCAGTTCCAGCAGGACCTGAAAGCCGTTGCAGATGCCCAGGACCATTCCGCCGCTCGAAGCAAACTCCCGCACCTCCTGCATGAGCGGAGAGAAGCGCGCGATCGCGCCAGAGCGTAGGTAGTCGCCGTAGGAGAATCCTCCCGGCAGGATGATGCAGTCGGCGCCGCGGAGGTCATGGTCCTTGTGCCAGAGGAATTCCGCGTCCTGTTGGAACACATCCCTCACGGCGTACAGCGTGTCGTAGTCACAGTTCGAACCGGGGAAAACCACCACTCCGAATTTCATCTTTGCCTGCCCCCTAGTCGATGATCTGCCATTCGAACTTCTCGATGATGGGATTCGCGAGCACCTTGTCCGCGATCTCAGGGATGACCTGGTCCAGCTGTTCCCCGGAGAGGCCTTCCATCTCGAGCTCGAAAACCTTGCCCTGGCGCACCTCCTGGATATAGTCATATCCCAGGGTGTGCAGGGCGTTCTTGACTGTTTGACCCTGCGGGTCGAGGACACTGTCCTTGAATGAGACCAGAACTCTAATCTTCATCGGTCAACACCTTATTGAAAATATAGTCGATCTTGTCCAGGTAGGGATCGAGCGAAAAACAGTCTTCCACTTCCTGGGCGGTCAGCTTCTCCATGACCTCCGGGTCCGCCAGGAGCAGCTCCCGGAATTCGCTCCCCTCGTCCCATGCCTTGAGGCTGTTGCGCTGTGTCAGATGGTAGGCGTCTTCCCGGGAGAGCCCCTTGCGGGTCAGGGCCAGCATCACTCGCTGCGAGAACACCAGGCCGCGCGTGAGGCCGATGTTCTCCTGCATGCGGTCGGGATGTACCTGCCAGTTCTCCACGATGTTGGTGGTCTCGGACAGCAGGTAATCGGTGACAATGAAGCTGTCCGGGAAGATGATGCGCTCTGCCGAGGAGTGCGAGATGTCCCGTTCGTGCCAGAGCGGGATGTTCTCGAGGGCGACCAGGAGGTTGGCCCTGGGGATGCGGGACATCCCGGAGATGCGCTCGGTCCGGACCGGATTCTTCTTGTGGGGCATGGCGGAGGATCCCTTCTGGCCTTTGGTGAACGGCTCCTCGACCTCGCGTGTCTCGGTCTTCTGGAGATGGCGGATCTCCTGCGCGATCTTGTCCAGCGTGGCGCAGATCAGGGCCAGGACGTACAGGACCTCGGCGTGTCGGTCGCGCTGGAGTACCTGGGTCGAGACTCTGGCCGGAGTGAGGCCCAGCTTTGCGAGGGCCTTGATCTCGACCTTGGGATCCAGGTGGATGTAGGTGCCCACGGCACCCTGGATGCGGCCGTAGCCTATGGTCTCAAGGGCCTGCTCCGCGCGGCGGAGATGGCGGCAGACCTCGTCATACCAGACCAGGATTTTCACTCCGAAGGTGATGGGCTCGGCGTGGACACCGTGAGTTCGTCCGACCATGGGTGTCATCTTGTACTTGAGCGCCTGCTCCTTGAGCACGTCTTTCAGGACGATGAGGTCCTTTCGGACCTTTCCCAGCGCTTCTCGGATGAGGAGCGAGAGAGCCGTATCGACCACGTCGTAGGAAGTGAGCCCCAGGTGCACGAAGCGGGAATCTTCACCGACGAATTCGGCTACAGAAGTCAGAAAAGCGATGACATCATGCTTGACCGTCTTTTCGATCTCGTCGATACGGTCGACCTCGAAGGAGGCCTTGGCCTTTATCCGGTCCAGGGCATCGGCCGGGATCTCTCCCAGCTCATGCCATGCTTCGCACACGGCCAGCTCCACGTCCAGCCATTTCTGGAAGCGGTTCTGATCTTCCCAGATGGCACCCATTTCGGGTCGTGTGTAGCGTTTGATCATCCAGGTTATCCTTTTTATATATATAGAGAGATGAATCAGAATCATATCAGCAACCCTCCAAAGCTGTCAATTTTTGAGTGATTTTGTGGAAATTTATAGCCTGACTGGCAAAGCTCTTTGGGATAGAATGTGTCTAACATAACGGAAAAGACACATGGAGGATTATTCGGATGACCGGCTGGTTGGGATGGCTAAGGCAGGCGAGGTCGAAGCCTTTGCCGAGCTGGCCCGCCGGTACCAGGAAAAAATCTTCCGGACGGTTCTGAGCTTGACGCGGCACCGGTCGGATGCGGATGACCTGACCCAGGAGGCGTTCATGCAGGCATTCAAGGCGTTACCCGGCTTCAAACAGGAGGCGGGCTTCTACACCTGGCTCTACAGGATCGCCATTAACCTGACCCTCAACCATCTCAAGAAGACAGGCCCCGGAAAAAAGATGCGGAGGGATCTGGATCCGGAGCTGCAGCCGGATGGCCATGCTGCGGGCGCGGCGCATTTTTCTCCTGAGCAGCGCTCCTTGAACACGGAGCTGAGGCGCATGCTGAAGGAGGCCGTGGATGCGCTGCCCCTCGGCTACCGGCTGGCTTTCGTGCTGGTGGAGGTCCAGGGCATGAGCCACCGGCAGGCGTCTGCAGTACTGAAGTGTGCGGAGAACACCGTGTCCTGGCGCATGCATCAGGCGCGACGGATTCTTCAGTCTCGACTGAAGCCCTACCTGGATGGAGGATGAAAATGAGCTGTCGAAAATGGGAACGCTGGATATCGGATGCTCAGGATGGTGTGTTGAGCCCGCTCCGGCAGCAAAAACTGGATGTCCATCTCGATGCCTGCCCGGAATGCCGAGGCTATGCGGCCCGGCTTCGGGCTTTGCATGCCCATGCCCAGGCAGGGGAGGAGGACCAGGTGACGCCGCAGGAAGCGGTGGACATGCATGCCCGCCTCATGGACAGAGTGCACAGTGCGGCGGGCGGGAATGCGGATCCCATGCCGGTCCCCTCCGGCTCAGGAAGGCGCTGGGCCTGGTTCGGGACGGCTGCTGCCCTGACCGCGACCACCGCCCTTCTTTTGCTGGTCCTGCTGCGACCCGGCCCCGACATGCAGGAGCAGGTCATCGCCTTCTCACTGAATGAGGCTTTGGAGCAGGCGTACAGCGAAGTCTGGAGCGACGACCCTGAGTTGTCCCGTGCTTTTGAGGCGCTGTTGGCCTCCTCCCTCAGCGGGCTCTTGGAGGAGGCCCTGGTGGAGATCGGGCCCTTTCATTTTGACAGCCTGCTGCTCGGGGCGGACCTGACCGAAGAGGAGTTGCGTTTTCTCGAAGAGGAGATCAAAAAGGAGATCAAGTCGTGACCCAACAAACCCAACTCCAAGGAGGAATCCAATGAAGATCACAAGATCCACAGCAGCAGCCCTGCTGCTTTCGAGCCTGCTCTTTGTGGCGGCCGTGCCGATCCTGGCCCAGGACCCGCCCCCGAAGAAGAGGACCACCCGTGAGAACATCGTCACTCTCATGCTCCTGCGTATGACTCAGGTGCTTGAGCTCGATGAGGCCCAGGCCGCCGGCCTCTATCCTCTGGTCAATCGGATCGAGAAGGAAAAACTCAGGCTGACCCGGCAGGCCGGCACGCTCCTGCGCGAGCTGCGAACCCAGCTCCAAGAACAGGGGAGCGATCCTCCGGAACTGAGACGGCTGATCGATGAGATCTATGCCGTGCACGGCCAGATCAAGGCAATGGATGGGGAGGTGCAGGCCTTCGTGAATGAAAACCTGACCCTGGAGCAGCAGGCAAAATACATGATTTTCTTCCAGGATTTCAATCAGTATCTGCGCAACAAGATCCAGGAGGCCCGGCAGCAGCCCCCGAAGAAAAAGCCGCCCAAAGCCCCTCTTCGCTGATCCTGTGATCCAGGAGGCCCGGTGATCCGCCGGGCCTCCATCTCCATCCCCGCCCTTCCTTTTCGTTTTATGTTTGAAGCGCCGCTCGGCATGTTTAAGCCCCGAGTCATCCCCGCAGAAAAGGTGCATTTTTTTGATTATTCCTTGTTGACAAATGATTTACTTTTTTGTAGCATACACATTGTACTATTTTTGTGCTTTTCTGAGTCGGTAGGAGAAGTGTAGAGGTCGTTCTTTCTCTTCTTCGCATATCCCTGACAAAAACTTAAAAAAAAAGACATTGTTGACGAGCCGAAGAGGAGATTGTGCCAGCGTAGCTCAGTTGGTAGAGCAGCTGATTTGTAATCAGCGGGTCGGGGGTTCGAATCCTCTCGCTGGCTTAACCGAATGGATTGGGCATTCGCTCAAACCAGGGGCTCGTGATGGAGTCAGGTTTGGGTGATGTTTTTTTTATATATGCCTTGAGTGGGCAGGTACCAAAGTGGCCAAATGGGGCGGGCTGTAAACCCGCTGGAGTGATCCTTCGGAGGTTCGAATCCTCCCCTGCCCACCAGGTCGTGTGCGGGAATAGCTCAGTTGGTAGAGCAATGGCCTTCCAAGCCATTTGTCGCGGGTTCGAGTCCCGTTTCCCGCTCTTGAGCTAGGAGGACGCCCACGTAGCTCAGTCGGTAGAGCACGTCCTTGGTAAGGACGGGGTCACCAGTTCAAGTCTGGTCGTGGGCTTTTTATAAACTTATTTTTTTAATATGAACCGACAAGGAAAGTAAGGAGGTAAGGCAAAATGGCGAAGGAAAAGTTTGAACGCACGAAGCCGCATTTGAACATAGGCACGATTGGTCACG
>RCNB010000021.1_pt1 | contig 120861 bp, 91 predicted proteins | sample 2041321 | NCBI WGS metagenome assembly RCNB01 (sample SAMN09708232, study PRJNA481090) | Marine sediment metagenome, whole genome shotgun sequencing project. | reverse complement strand
ATCCTGATCGAGACGAAGTGAAGGATGCCCGCTCCCGCCTCAATTCTCTCTAATTCGGGGTCGGACCATGAAATCCCCTTGAAAACAAAAGAGTTAGCACCTTAAAATGCCACTTTTTGAGGCTTAAACTGCTCATTTTGGGGGAAAAAAGGGCGGTTTAAGGACCATATGTTTCTGTCTAGTTCGCCTTTCTGTCCTCTTCTTCTCGAATGCGTCGGGATATCAGGTTGAGTTTTTCCTGTGTACTGCGAGTGCCGCTTCGGGCGGCTTTTCTGTGAGGAGTTGGCTGCCATTTATGCCGAGATTGGCACCTCGAGAGAGGATAATTCCATAGGTTATTCATTTGTCTTTCCCTCGCGGATGCTTAAATTGCATGAATTGTGCCAAAAAGAGGGGAGCGAACACTGGACGATTGAAATGCGACCTAAAGTTAATATTATGAATATGATAGGCGTTGGAGTGGGATAGGTTGACATAGGAATACTTCTGTAGCCCACGCGAGTAAGTGTCCCTAACAGGCTACACTTGTTGGTAAATTAGGCTCTTCTCAAAAGACCCTATGGATGGCGTATGAATGCGCCAAAATCTCTTAAACGTGCGAAAATGACCCTAAAAGTGGAGCTTTAAGCCTTCAAAAGTGTACGTTTAAGGTGTTAACTCTATTGTTATCAATAGGATTTCATGGTCCGACCCCGAAAAAAAATGAAATAATGTTTGGCGGAGCGGAGTCTATAGTATTAGAATAATGAATTGGAGCCGCAAAATTGAAGCAGCAACCCGCATCCTTCACGATTCCCACCTACGCAATCCTGACATGTCTGCTGCTGCTGTCGTTCTCTGTAAGCTGCAAGAGCATCACCGGTTCTGATGATGAATTCTCAGCCAGCATCGTCGTCTCCAACAACTTCGGCGCGACGCTGGATATTCATCTGGATGACTCTCTCCAGTTCGCCCTCGAATCCGGCAGCACTCAGGCCATCGAAAACCTGACACAAGGGCTTCACACACTCGAGGCTTTCCTGACCGGGACCAGTACGCTGATCGAGTCGGAGTCGTTCGATGCCACGGCCGAAGGTGACTATGAATGGCCGATCAACGGCAAGGCTACGATCGTTGTGACTAACAAGTATGGAGAGATCCTCCAGATATACGAGAGCGGGGAATACCTCGGAGTTGTCGAGGATGATGATTCTGTGTCCATTGCCGACGTGCCTTTCGGATCGTTCAGTTTCGAGGCCACACTGCTGAATCAAACGGCCGTGGTGGCCTCAGCTTCCGTCACGGTCACGGCGATCGCGGAATACACCTGGACCATAACCAAGTGAGCGGCACCCAAATGTCGATGCCAACCTTCAGCATCTCCCGCATCGGCACTTTCGAGAAGTGTCCGATGAAATACAAGTTCAGCTACATCGACAAGATCAAACCCGACATCCCAACCACGGTCGAAGCATTCATGGGCTCCCGAGTGCATGATTCCCTGCAGAAGCTTTACCGGGAGAAAGGCAAGGGCACGGTCATGCCCCTGGATTGGCTTCTCCGCTACTACTACTGGATCTGGGATAAAAAATGGGAAGACACCATCCTGATCGTCAAGGAAGGCAAAACCCAGGACGACTATCGGAAGGAAGGGGAGAGGCAGCTCAACCTGTATTATGAGACCCATGAACCCTTTGATGAGGGGAAGATCTTGGGGCTCGAGACATGGGAACGGCTGGCGCTGGTCGAAGATGACAGGGACGCTGTGGCCGATCAGGACAGTGAGGGCGATACTGCTGGCGAATCGAACGAGCTGAAAAAGCCCAAATATTCGTTCCACATCCGGATCGATCGCCTGATGGACGTCGGTGGCGGGATCTACGAAGTCCATGACTACAAATGCGGCGCCCGCAAGGACACACAGGAAAGGCTCGATAAGGACCGTCAGCTGGCCATGTATTCGCTTTGGGTGCGGGAGCGGTACGCAAACTGTAAGGATGTGCGCCTGGTTTGGCATTTTACGGCCCATGGTGCGGAGATGGAGTCCTGGCGTACAGCTGAGCAGCTTGCGGAATTGAAGGCTGAGATCCTGGCCCAGATCAAGGCGATCGAGGCAGCCGAGGAATTCCCGGCCAATGTCACTCGCCTGTGTGACTGGTGCGAATACAAGACCATCTGCCCGGAGTGGGTATAGATTTAGGTTGACAATTCGGGGGGCTCTTCTCTTAAATAGGAGGAGTAGGAGGACAGGGGATGTCCAAAACACACTTCACAGGATTTGCGATTTTGTTTGGGATTTTGCTACTTGCCGGGGCGAATCACAGCTATACCGGAGCGGATTATGGCTCTTCCAGGGATGAGTATGATTCCGCAGCAGAGGATCAATCCCAGAACGAGGCCGCGCGCATAACGATAGTCAAGAGCGGCATCGAGCAGGAGGTGGCCGGGCAAAAAGCCACTGCAGGCATGATATTCCTCGTGATCGAAACCGAGTGGGAGAACATCCATCCCAAGCAGAAGGTCGACAAGGATAAGGTCGAGGGCAAGACCGACCGCACCATGGGAGTCAGCGGCCTGGCCGGAGGCAAAAAGAAGAAGACCGAGTATGTTGAGGTCGATGTGGCCTACCAGATCCCGAAATTGTTCGATCACGCCTATCTCCTGGCAGACGGGTTGGCCGTCGCCCTCCATGAGGCCACGGAAGACATTTCCGGTGGATACAAACTGCAGAAACGGTTTACAATCGCCAAACTGGGCGAAGTCCGTAAGGTGACCTTGGTCTACATGGTGCCGGAGGCTTCGAAGGACCTGGCCTTCCAGTTGTTCGACTACCAGTACGGCCATGTTGTGGCGCCGGTGAAAGGGAATGTGAAAAGTGCCAAAGGAACCGGGAAACCCCCAGAGAATAACTTGGACACCGCCCAGACGGATATGATCGAGTTTGCCTCCCTGGCCATGCATACACAGCCGCAGTACATGGGTCAGGCCGCCCCGGCTGGATGGACCTATGTCGTCACACTGCTCTCTGGGAAGAGCCTGTCCGGAAACTCGATCAAGGACATCGCGCAGATCAAGCCCGAGGAGTACACATGGGTGACGACTGACGGCGGCTACCTCTACGCCTGCTCGGGAAGCGCCACGGCTGTCACCGGCGTCCTCCGCTTCACACCCGAGATCTACCAGCTGCAGGAGCTGGCATTTCTAGTCCCGGATACAGACGAGAATTTCAGGCTGGGCGTCCGGGTCCAGAACCAGGTGCTGGACCTGGATCTCGGCACCAATGCTCCCAAGGGGATGCCGGGGGTAAAAACCACCCATAAGGACGGCAAGGTGATGGAAATCCTGGTCTTCGGCACGAGAGCGGATCAGGGCAAGGTCGTTGTCGACCTCGGGATCCGCTCACTTTATGACCGGGGGGGGATAGACATCCAGATGAAACAGCAGTTCTTCCTGCAGATCGGGGAAGCGGAATTCTCTGTGGATGCCGCAGCCACAGCCGCACTCCTGCGCCGTCCTCCGAACCCTTTCACTGTTCCGCCGGGTGCCTCCCTTCGTTTTGAGCTCGCCTTCGATGCCCAGGGAGCGGCCACGGCGCTGAGATACCGGGGCTACGAAAGCGAAGCGGTCCTTAAGTTCTTACCCTGACTTGAGCATTCAGATCGGGGTTGTTATCCGAAAATTGATAGAGTGGTTCATGTGCATTTTTGGGATAGAGGAGGAATCATGTCGATGTCCAAAAAATTTGTCTTTTTGATCGTTGCCATATCGCTGGCAGTGGCTTTGCCGGCACACAACTCCCCCGTGTACGAAGATGGCGCCCGCAGCGGCGATGTCGATCCCATGGACAGCATGGGGAAGAGGGCGGATCGCGTCAGCCGAGCGGGCACTCCAGGCCCCGCAAGCGGCTCGCAGCAGGATGCCTTTGTCACTGTCGGAGAACTCACCCGGTCATTCGGTGGGAACTGGCAGGAGGCCTTCGCCTTTGTCCGGGACAGCATTCGTTTCGAGCCAACGACCCATTTCATGAAAACAGCCCAGGGAGTGCTGTGGGGACGTTCCGGGAATGCCAGGGAACAGGCTCTCCTGCTGGCGGAAATGCTGCGCGGGCTCAGAGTAGATACACGCATGGCTTCGGGCCGGCTCGGCAAAGATCGGGCCGCTGCCCTGATCGGATCCCTGTTCCCTGAAAAGAAAGATTTCTCCTACGCCGATGATGTTCCGCTCTCGCAGCCGCTCGAGGATGAGTCGCTTATTGCGCACATCAGTGATCATGTCTGGGTTCAGATCGAGCAGGATGGGCAGTGGATCGACCTCGATCCCAGCTTTCCCGATGCCAAGCCGGGCACGGCCTACGCTGATGTAGACCAGACTTTCACATCTCTACCCGAACGCGTCCTTCCCCGTATGATGATATCCATGAGCGTACAGAAGGGAGGAACGCGGGAGGATATATTTGTGCTCGAACAGGGCCTTCGCGATATAGCCAATCTGCCCGTTACGCTGTCAATCTCCACGAGTTTCGCGGAAGGCGAGGAAGAGTCCTCCGGTGGATCTGTGGGAGGAGCCTTCGGTGGGCTTTCCGGCGGTGCATCCGGGAAAAAGGCCAAGAAGGGGCTTGTCGCCACCTACAAGGCCGAGCTGATCGTAAAGGAAGGGATGGAGGCCTCGGGAGAATTCACGGAAAAGATCCCTGAAAAATCACAGAAAATTTCCGCCGAGGATGTCCTCGACCGGGTCTGGCTCACATTCCGTCTGACCCTGGATGGGGACCCACTGCTCGAGTCCGAGCGTGTCCTCTTCGAGAAGAACAAAGCGGACGACGAGTTCCCTCTCTTCCAGAGACATTCGATCCTATTCGCCCCCAATTCGATCCCCCTGGAAGCTTGGGAAGGCGACCTGTCCAAGGTCACGGATGACCGGCTGCTGAAGCAGATCAAGTCCGCGGTCGATCAGATTAAAAAGGACGTCAAGTCCAAGAAGGATAAAAACGCGCTCCTGGAGCAAAGCCTTTCTCTGGAGCAGGAACTGGGACGCGGCACGGGCCACTTGATCAACATGATCTTCGCCTATACTTCCGATGGCATCACCGCCGATGCGGGCGAGGCACTCTCGGTCCGCAGCTATTATGCCCTGCCCCGCATCATCATATCCTCTGTGGAGGGCGACGGCAAACAGGTAACGACTGTCATGGACCTCCGGCAGGACAGCATAAAGGCTCTCCCGTATCCGGGTCAGGCCCTGGGTATGACCGGGACATTCCTGTATGGGAGAGGAGTCTTCGAGTCGGTCCTGGAGGGAAAGGTGTTGGAACTCTTCCTGGGGGGGCAGGCTCTGACCACAGCCTTCATCATGCAGGAGGCCGCCAAGAGGAAGATTTCGGTCCGATTTTTTTCGGAAAATGAAAAGGCCGATCTGGAGAAACTGGGCATGCCCGAGTTTGTGTCGGGCCGGGCCTTAGAGGCCATGGCGGCCGGCGCCGTGCTCGTGATCCCCGAGCGGAGCATCCGTTTCGCTGGACAGGACCGCTGGGGCTGGTGGCAGGTGGATCCGGCGACCCAGGAGGTCGTCGGAGTAATCGATACGGGCCTGCACCAGGCCATGATGCAGCGCACCGTCCTTGACACCGAGGGCATGCTGAATTCGAAGATGGGATTTACCATAGGTGCCATCACCGGGGCCGTGGACACGCAGTGGATGCTGGCCACCATGACCCTTAAGTACGGGGAGATCAACAAGGCGGCCCTTCAGGAGATCAAGGACTACATGAAGCAGCTCAAGGGCTATATGTGCCCGGAGTTAGAGAAGTCTGCATCGGTGACCATCGCCTCGGTTGGTGTCTCGATAGAAGACTGCTACGAGAAGGGATATTCCTGGAGCTACGAAGCCGGAGTCAAGGTCGAGATGGGCTGGTGCCAGGCTTTTGCCAAGGGCTTTGCCTGTGCTTCCACATCGATACTGAATGCTTATCTCAGCCAGTATGACTGAGTTTAGTGCGGAGGAAAAATGAACAATCTTAGATCTACGGGGATCCTGTTGGTCTTGCTGGCGATCGGGCTGAATATGACATCCGGCGGCCTCGAGGCCCAGGAGGTCTTATTCAAGAGCAACTTCACGGACCTGGAGGAGAACTGGGAGGTCGTGGACGATCCAACCGCTGATGACGGGCCTGGGCAGTGGCGCGTGGGCCTGGTCGAGCTTTCTGGCATCAAGAACAGCGATTACACCATGGCCACAGCCCTGCTGGCCGGAGAGAAAGACTGGAAGAACTACTCGATCGAGACCTCCCTGACGATGACGAGCCCCGAGGGATATCTGGTCGGGATGCTCTGCGGGTATCAGGATCCGACACATTTCTATCTGGTGGGCTATAATTATAATGAACGCCGGTTCGAGTTGGTGGTCCGTTCTCCCGAGGGATACGAGCTGCTGGCCTTTTTCGATGTCGATCTGGTAACCAATGCCGAGCTTCCGCTGCGCCTGGATTATGCAGGGGGCCGACTGCGCCTCACAGCGGATGGGCATGTGGTCTTCGACCTGAACGACGACCGCTATGCCAATGGGCAGTTCGGGCTGGGAGCCTCCAGCCAAAGTGGATCAAAAGTTATGTTCGGTCCCGTGGTTGTGAGGTCTGTGGATCCTTCTGCCCTGCCCCCCCGCGAAATCCAGGACCTGCTTTCTTTCCAGCGGGGTGCCGAGGTCGTGTCCGAGGCCGAGAAGAGCGCAGCCAAATGCCTGATCGACCATAACTTCCGCTTTGACAAGAAAGAATTCGATCGGGGTTCCTACATGACCCTGACGCTCAAAAGGGTTCCACTTCCCTTCGAGGCCGTGTACGCCTTCCCACAGGGAAAATCCGTCGAGATCCACAGCATAGGGCTTGAGATGGCCGGCTCGTATTTTCCCAAGGATGTGGAGTTTCTGGTGGCGCAGGAAAACCAGGACGGAGCCTTTGAGTCCGCGGGCAGCTTTCAGTTTAGGCCTGAAAAGGACAGCTATCAGGAATTCGAACTCGGCGGGGCCAAGGCCAGGTTCCTGAAGGTCCGGTTTCTATCTGCGGATAAGGAGGCGTATCTGCAGCTGAACGAGATGCTCGTAAAGGGGTATCGTGAGGGAGATGGGCCGACTTCGGCTGCTGCCGGAGGAGATCCGGCCGCAGGAGCGGGGGAAATCCTGTTCGAGGATGATTTTTCCAGCGGCACGGTCGATAAATGGCAGATCTGGAATGACCCAGACGCCAATAAAAAGGAGAGCCAGTGGGAAATTGTTCTCTCCGAGTACTCGAATATCTACAATTACCTGGACCATCCCGCGACTTTCCTGGTGACGGGAGAGCAGAACTGGGCCGACTATTCCGTAGAGGCCCGTTTGTTTGCGGTACAGAGCGACGGCAACCTGTCCGGCCTCGTGTTCGGATTCAAGGGCGCGGACGATTATTATATCGCCGGCTATAATTTTCAGGCCAGCCGTTTCGAATTGGGAATGCGAACTCCGCTCGGATTCGAGATCCTGGCGCGGGCCAAGGTCGATTACCCGCGCAGCGAGTGGCAGCCTATGCGGGTGAGTGTCCGAGGCAGCCGGATTCAGTTCTGGTTCGACGGCCAGGTGATATTCGATCTGGATGACGGAAGGCAGATATCGGGCCGCGTGGGGCTCGGGACCTGTCACCTGGATTCCGGTGTGATCAACTTCGATAGTTTCGAGGTGACATCCACGGCCGAGACCGGCCTAGTTGAGAAGGAGATGCAGGACCTCCTGGCCAACAAGAGGGGAGCCGCCGTCATCTTTCGGGAAATCCCTCCTGTGGGCGAGAGGTTTGTCGACATGCTCGATCATCCCCTGCTGCAGAAGGATAAATTCGGCAGCACCTACAACCCGGATTTGTCCCAGGACAAGCTTCCCCAGGAAGTGGTGTTCTGCTTCCCGCAGGGCCGATTTGCTGAGATCCACCGGATCGGCTTCAGATTCGGCAGTCAGGATCAGCCCAAGGAGATGAAATTCTGGGTGTCTGACCAGACACCGAGGACGGGATTCTCGCCGCTAACCACGATCACGATCCAGCCGGGATCCGAGAGAAGCCAGGAGTTTCCGGTGCCGCCGACGCGGGCCAAGTATCTAAAGATGCAGATTTCACAGAGCACCGGCAGCAAAAAAGTAGAAATCACCGAGATGTTTGTCACAGGCTATTATCTGGAGAGGGCCGACCGGCAGCCCGGAGAAGCGACGCTGGGTGAGGTAAAGCTCCGAGAGACGGAGCCGAACGACACGCCCGGGCAGGCACAGGCCCTCCCGCTTAGCACTTACCTGGGAGGGGAAGTCGCCGAGGGCGAAGTCGACTATTATAAGCTGGCGCTCAAAGACGAGCCGGGGAATACGCTGACCCTGTACATCAACAACCTGGGTGTGCTGCGCCCGGGATATGTGCTGACGAGCCTGGACGGTGCCGAGATCGATCCTCTGGGAGAGTCGGTGCTCGGAAACACGGTCAAGGTGACCTATCAGGTGGGGCCGGAGGATTATCTGCTCCGTATCAACCGCCCGGAGTCGTTCCTGACCATCGTGTTTGACGACAGCGGCAGCATGGGGCCCAGCGTGGATATCGTGAAGAGGATCCTGGGAGGATATCTGGACAACCTTGGCGAGGGTTTGAGTCTCAAGCTCATGAAGTATGAGGATGATCCCACTTCCCTGTCTGATTTCACGCATGATGCGGCCATGCTGAAGCAGGCCATGGAAAAAGAGGTCCAGGGAGGAGGGGGGACCGACACGTTCAAGGGTTTGCTCGAAGCAGTGGACAGCGTGAGCCTTCAGGATGGGAATAGGGCCGTGCTGGCGATCTTTGATGTCCTGGACTGCTCGGGAAGTATGTGCATGAAGAACTACACGGATCTTTGGAACGGCATCTTGAGATCCGGCATCAGTTTCTCCACCATCGCTGTCCAGAAGGGCTGGGATTCGGCGACATCGTATTACACCAATTCCCGGCAGCGGATATTCAAGGAGATCGCCTATGCGAGTCAGGGGGAATTCTATTATTCCCCCTCGCCGGAAAAGATCGAGGAGAGCGCGGATAGAATTTTTAAGCAGCTGACATCGCCTGTGCAATATCGGTTGAAGGCAGAACTGAGCCAGACCGAGCAGAAGCCGGGTGCGGTGGAGGTGCGGTTGGAGGAAGGCGAGGAGGCGGCGGCGGCCAAGAACGTGGAGCTGATCCTGGATGCGTCCAACTCCATGTGGGGGCAGATCGCGGGCACGGCCAAGATCGCTATCGCCAAGGAGGTCCTAAAAGAGATCATCAGGGGACTGCCGGATGAGATGAACGTCGGGCTGCGGCTCTACGGGCATCGATACGGTTTGAACGACAGCAAGGCCTGCCAGGATACGGAGCTGGTGACGCCGATCGGTTTGATCAACAAGGCGCAGCTGAAGGACGAGGTGGAAGCCATTACGCCGCGTGGGAAGACACCTCTGGTGTATTCCGTGCTGGAGGGGATCAAGGATTTTAAGGAGATCGGGAGCGGTACCATCGTCCTGATCAGCGACGGAGTGGAAAGCTGCGATGGGGACATCGACTCGATCGCGCCGGCGTTGGAGGAGGCCGGTCTGGATCTGCAGGTCAACATCGTGGGATTCGACATCAAGGAAGTGGATGCACGGAAGCAGCTGGAAGCCATTGCTGTGTCGACAGGGGGGATCTACCTGGATGCCAAGGATTCGGAGCAGCTGCTGGATTCGCTGGAGCAGACGCTGCGGATCGAATTCGTGCTGCTGGACGACCGGGGCGGAGTGAAAGCCCGGGGTGTCGTCGGGGGAGAGCCGGTGCAGATTATGGAGGGCACGTACACGTTGAAGCTGCTGCTACAGCCCGAACCTCTGGAGATCCGCATCACCATCAAGCCCGATGCCAAAGCAACCCTGACGCTCAAGAAAGAGGGCGATCAGTGGATATTAAAGTAGCGTCAGAAAATTCAGAGTGCTCATGCACTCACAAGGAAGTAGTCACCTGCGCAAGGCAGTAGTCACCTGCGTGTGCGAGTGCTCTGGCGGATCTCTTCGAGGCGTTTTTTCATCTGCTCGGCCCGGTCCGGGAATTGATCGATGAGGTTTATCGTCTCGGCAGGATCCTGTGCAAGGTTGAAGAGCTCGAACTGGCCGGGGCCCTTCTCGTAGGTCAGGGACTTGACCGGCTTGTCATTTGGGTGCTGCAGGAACTTCCAGTCGCCCATGCGTAGGGCCAGGCCGCGACCCTGCTCCACCAGGTGGTCACGACCCTTGGCTCCGGGTTCACCCAGGAGTGCCTGGAGCAGGTCGAAGCTGTCCGGGCATGCGTCCCCTATGAGCGTCTGCCCGACCAGGCTCGCCATGCTGGCCGCGATGTCGATCACACAGACGATCTCCTCCGAGGTCCCCGGCACGATGGTTTCCGGCCAGCGGGTGATAAACGGCGTGCGGGTGCCCCCTTCGTAGATGCCATATTTTCCGCCGCGAAAGGGACCGGACTGCCTGTGGCCGCCTAGCTTCTCTATGGCGCCGTCCTGATAGCCGTCGTCCAGCACAGGGCCGTTGTCGCTGCAAAATATGACGAGAGTGTTCTCCACCAGATCCAGCCGGTCAAGAGTGTCGAGGAGCTGGCCAACACACCAGTCCGTCTCCACGATGGCATCCCCGCGGAAGCCGAGTTCGGTCTTGCCCTGGAACCTCTCGTGGGGCATGCGGGGCACATGGATGTCATGGGTGGAAAAGAACAGAAAAAATGGCTCCTCCGCATGCTTTTCAATGTATGCGACCGCCTTCTCTGTAAAGACGTCGGCCATGTCCTCGTCGCGCCAGCGGGCCTCGTGTCCTCCTGTCATGAATCCGATCCGGCTTATACCATTTATGATCGAGGAATTGTGCCCGTGGCTCCAGTCCATCTTGAGTGAGTCGCGGTGTGTTTGACCGGAGGGTTGGCCGTCAGGATTGTCGTTCGTCACGGTGATGGGATCGTCGGGATCGAGGTTGACGACCCTGTGGTTTTCCACATACACGCACGGCACACGGTCGCCCGTGGTGGGCATGAGGAAGCAGTAGTCGAATCCGATCTCGAGGGGCCCGGGTTTGAGCTCCCCGTTCCAGTCCGGTGCGGGCGTTTCGCCCAGTCCCAAGTGCCATTTGCCGACGATACCTGTGGCGTATCCCGCCTGCTGCATGATGGAGGGGAGCGTCATGGTTCCTGGCTGGATGAGGGCGGTCGCATTGGGAGGCGCGATCCCGGTGCCCTCCTGCCGCCAGGCATATTTTCCTGTCAGGAACGCGAAGCGGGTGGGCGTACACGTGGCTGCGGAAGTGTAGCCGCTTGTGAAGCGAATGCCTTCCGCGGCCAGGCGGTCGATGTGCGGCGTTTCGACCGCAGTGGCACCATAGCTCCCCACATCGCCGTATCCGAGGTCATCCACCATGATGACGATGACATTGGGCTGCTGGATGACGGCCGGCGCTGGCTGGCAAGCAGCTGTCATCAAGGCCGAAGCCAAAACCATATACAACGTGAATCTCATGTGTCCGTGGCTGGTTTTTCTCATGGCTACTCCTATTCCTCCGTAAGTTTCAGAGATGAATATTTCCTTAAATGCACGAAAACACCCCCAAAAGTGGCGTTTTAAGCCTTAAAAATGGGCCTTCTAAGGTGTTAACTCCTTTATAATCAGCAGGATTTCATGGTCCGACCCCGAATTATTTCTTTTTATCCAGGAAGGAGATGCCGCGGGTCATCCAGTCGGGGGCGTCGGCGCCCTTCAGGTGGTGGTCGAAGTACTGTTTCATCCTCACCTGGAAGTCCTTCTGGTTTTCGACCTTGCTCAGGTGGTGCGGCTCTCCCGGGTAGGACAGCAGGATCACTTCCTTGCCCAGCCGGCGCGCCGCCGTGTAGTACTCGAGCCCCTGGTTCCAGTCCACGGCCCCGTCTTCTGTGCCGTGCAGGATCAGGAACGGCACCTTGATGCCCTCGGCCTGGTGCACGGGCGACTGGCCGAGGTAGTGGTCCATGTCTTCCCAGGGGGTCTTGCCCAGGCGGCCCTGGCCGAACTGGATCAGCGGCTGGTTGGTGTTGCCCGAGCCCTTGTAGAGGATGTTGTACATGCTGATCAAGTTGGTGAGCGGCGCCCCAGTCACGACACAGGCGAAGATCTCGGTCTGTGTCACCATGAAGGACGACTGATATCCGCCCCAGCTGTGGCCCTGCAGCCCGATCCGCTCGGGATCGGCATAGCCGAGCTCGATGACCTTTTCGACCGCCGGCACCACGCACTCCAGCGCGTTCGATCCGGGCGTCCCATCCGCGTACACGATGTCGGGCATCAGGACCAGGTACCCGTCGCTGGCATAGGTCGACATGTGGGGGCGGTCGTCATAGACCGGCATGGAATACTGGTGGTGGCGCTGGGACATCTTTTCGTAGTGATAGACCAGCATGGGGTAGGTTTTGCCCTGTTCGTAGCCCGCCGGCAGCGTGAGCGTGGCCTGGAGCTTCTTCCCGCGGGTGCTTTCGTAGTCGATCAGGACCCGCCGGCCCCAGGCATACTCAGCCTGCTGCGGATTGGCGTCCGTGATCTTGGAGGGTGAGCGGAACTCGGGGTCCACGGCATAGTAGTCTGGGAAATCCGTAAATGTCTCGCACGAATAGATCAGGACCTCGGCATCCTTGGCCTTCTGGAGGCGGCCGTAGCGGCAGTCGTCGAAGGTGAGGCTCCTGAGCTTGCCCGCTGCCGAGAGGTCGTAGAATCCGCTCTTTTTGGTCCACTCTCCGTAGGCCGACAGAAGGAGCGTCGAGGTTGTGTCGATGTACTCCTCCTCGGGGTCCAGCCGCATGTATCCGAACCGGATCTCTTCCTGAGTGCCGGTCCCGCCGGTCAGATTCTTGACGCCGCTCCCATCCAGCGCGACCTGATACAGGTCGTACTTGTGGGACATGATGACGGATCTTCCATCCTTGGCCCATCCTGCAGGGCGGTACCCGGGCTTGGCATCGTACTGGTGGTCATCGTCCTCGTTCACGAAGAATCCGGGTGTCTCTCCCTTGAGCAGGGTCGCCGCTCCTGTCTCCATGTCATAGGCATGGAGCTCCTTGTCCTTCAGATACAGGAAGAAGCGCCCGTCGGGCGAGGATCCCAGGGGGCGCTCGAGCCTCTTCGCGATCTCCTGTTTCTTGTTTGTGCGCGTATCGATGCGGGTGTAGTCGGCCTTGCCGCGGCTTATGTCGAGCTGGAGTAGATACGGCGTGTCGTCCCTGCCCAGCCCCCAGCGGCCGTCCTTGGTCGTGGTCACGGTCCGCATCTTCTCGTCTGCCAGCCGCACGAACAGCTTGTCCCTCAGGTGGAACACAGACCGATAGGTGAATTCCCGGTTGCGGCGCGCGCGGATCATCTGCACAGACTGGATCTCCTTGTCCTTCCAGTGCCACACGTCCACGTTTGCCACCTTGTCCTTGCCGGGCTTGGCCTTCTCTTTCTGTTCCTTGATGCCAAGGAAGACGCTGGTGGCGTCCTTGTCCCAGAACAGGGAACCGAACTGGCTGATCACCATGTCTTCTGGGAACTCGGGATCGTTCTTCGGATCGTACGAGGCGGCCGCCACCCGGTTCTGATCGATCCCGGTGAAGGCCAGCAGCACATTGGACTTCTGGAACTTGTCTTCCTCTTCCGTTCCTTTGAGCGCCGCCACCGCTGTGCCTTCCTCGTCCCAGGTGAGCCGGCTGTAGTCGCTCTCTCCCGTGTCGAGTGGGTGCATGCTGCCGGTGTTGAGCGTGAGCAGGTAGAGGCCGTTGCCCGACTTCCCGTCCGCGTCCACGATGTAGGCCAGGTGCGTGCCCGGCTTGTTGAATGCAAACTGGGAGACGTTACCCAGGTTGAGCGTGGGGCCGTCCTTGAGCGAGTGCAGGATCAGGTCGCTGCCCCCATGCTTTGCCTTGGCGTCGGCTTTCCGTTTCTTGATCGCCAGGGTGTAGGCACCCTTGGAAAACACGAACGAATCCGCGGCCTCCACGGTGTATTTGTCACCCGATCCCAGGTTGAGGAGCTCTGCCTTGAAGGTGATCGGCGTCTTGGCCTTCCGCAGCTTTTCCTTTTCTTCCTTTAGCAGCTCGATCCGGTAGGCGGCCCAGCGGGAGTCGTCGGAAAAGGCCGGGCGTGAACCGCCGGCGATCTCGTAGACCGTATCCGTGGTCAGGCTCTTGATGTAGAGTGTGTTGTCCCCGTCGTTGGGTTGATATCCGTAGGTCGCCCACTTGCCGTTGGGCGCGATGCCCGGAGCCGTGATGCGAGACCACTTGGGGTAGTCCTCGAGGGTCAGGACCTTTTTGCCTCCTTCCTGGGCCGCGAGATCCGGCGCCAGGAAGCCTCCTGCCGCCAGGATGAGGATCACGGCCAGTACGGCCGGCCATCTGTGTGTGCTGCGGTTGCGGATATTCATGGTGTCTCCTTTATTTGTTTGCTATCATGCGCAACAATTCTATTTACACGCGGGTCTTTTGTCTATCTTTTTGGGGACGGACCATGAAATCTTATTGATTTCAATAGAGTTAGATGCTTAAAGGCATGGTTTTTTGGCCTTAAAACGCTATTTTTGGCCCTAAAAACGTGGATGTAAGGGACAATACCGGAGAATCAGTTCTATCCAGGCGGCTCAAAGCGATGGGATGATATAGCCCAGCCCGCGGCTGAAATGGAGGCCAGCCAACAGGCCGGGGATGCGGAACAGCGCGCCAAAGGAGCGGAGCTTGAGGCTGCCGTGCAGTCCGGCCGCAGCGAGTAGAGCGGCGTAGGCACCCGGGATGACGAGCACGATCCCTCCCAGCGTACCGTTCATCAGGGCGGCCGCCAGGCTGGCTCCTGTCCCCAGCACGAGCAGGGCGAGCAGCGTCTGAGCGAGGCGATGTGTCCCCAATCTCCGGCACGCTCCGCCCAACCGAAAGTTGCGCATGAGAAAGCTGCGCCAGTTCGTGTCCCGAAAGTGTTTGACGTAGACATCCTCGGCAAAAATGAGCTTGCGGCCGCTTTTCCCGATCCTTTCCCCAAGGTCGACATCCTCGTGGACCTTGAGAGCCTCATCGAACACACAAAGTGTCTCAGTCTCTCTTATCCCAGCCGACTCACTCATCCTGGCACTGGAGATGTCCAGGGCCGCTCTGCGTGAGATCCCCATATTGAAGAGCTTGGGATAGTACTTGACCAAACGCCTCCCGGGGAGCAGGGACGATCTCCCCCGGACCAGGGGGGATCGCAGGACATAGTCCAGGGAGTGGTCGAATCCGGAGGCTCCCTCTTCCAGGATATCCGGTCCTCCTACCAATCCGATCAGGGGATCCCCCGTCAAGGCCTCTTGGTAGCGGCCCAGCCAGTCGGGGATGAACCGGCAGTCGTCGTCTGTGAAGATCCAGAACCGGCCCCGAGCTTCCCTGCAGGCCGCGTTAAGGAACGCCGCCTTGTGATCGAACGGACTCGGAACGTAGCGGACGCTTACAGCAGCGTCACCTGCTTCCTCGACAACAATGCGCCGGCTCTCCTCATCATCCCGACTTCCGGCCACCAACACTTCGAATTCGTCGGTGGGATAATCAAGTTCCTTCAGAGAGCGTAGAGCCGCCCTCAGGAACCGCCCGCTGTGGCAGACGGGGAGGATGACGGAGAAATCAAGGTCTTCAGGCATGGGCTACTCTAACACGGGAGGTTCGATCGTATACCACCTAAATCCGGAATGCAATCTGCCCCACACCTCAACCGCTGCTGCGAAACCTTTGCTCCTCTTGTTTGCCTCGATTCCTCCCTATCGGTCATGACGTATCAAATGAAAATTGCAGTTGTGGATGATGAATCGCATTGATATAATCCATTGCGAGCTGCAAAAGGGAGCATTAAAAAAAATGGGTACACTGCCGAGCCGTGTTCTCGTGATCGCAGACTATGGCAAGCCCCATTTTGAAGAACATTTGGGTGGAGGCATCGAATTCGTGCTTTCTCTCGGGGATGTCCCGTTCCACATCCTGCAGGAGATCTTCGACGTCTTCACACAGCCGATCTATGCGGTCAAGGGCAATCACGATCCGACCGGCCCGTTTCCCGAGTGTGTGGAGGACATCCACCGCAAGATCGTACAGCAGCGGAATTGGGTGATCGGGGGGTATCATGGCGCCCCGTCCTCCAAACCTACGGGTGCCTATGAGTGGGACGATGCCAAGGCCGGCTTCGAGCTCAACCACTTTCCCTACGTGGATATCTTCATCACGCATGCCCCGGTCTTTCGCATAACCGACCAGCCGGATTCTGTGCATGAGGGCAGCCAGTCCCTGCGCCGCTACATCGAGGACAAACAGCCCCGCTATGTCTATCACGGGCATGTGTACTCAGAGATCGGGGCCATGTTGGGGGAGAGCGCCGTGGTGAGCGTGTTCGGAGCCAAGGTCGTCACCCTCCGCTAGAACTTTTGTTTTACAAATCCGTAAATTCTACTATAATGGTAGGCATTCCACAGCAAGAAGTTTGGAAAGCCTTGCATTATGAGATTTTAAATCTATTTTCTGCCTTACTGGAGGAGGACATGAAACGTTTCAGCAATTTAGGTATTACCGTGGTTCTGGGTTTGCTCCTGATCCTGCCTGCCCTGTCATTCGCGCAGGGGGACCAGGTCCGGCCGAGCCTCCAGGCGAGCGTCTCCCAAACCCTGGGGGTCGAGACGAACATCACCATCGTGTACAGCCGCCCCGGCGTGAAGGGTCGGAAGATCTGGGGAGAGCTCGTACCCTTCGGCCTCGCGCCTGGAAACAGATACTCCAAGGACCAGCCCTTTCCCTGGCGTGCCGGTGCTGACGAGAACACCACCATTGAATTCAACAAGGACATCCTGATCGAAGGGAAGAAACTTGCCGCGGGCAAGTACAGCATCCACATGATCCCCTCGGAGACGACTTGGATCGTCGTCTTCAACACCAATAACTCCGGTTGGGGCAGCTATGCTTACAACAAGGAGGAGGATGCGCTCCGCATAACCGTCACACCGATGAAGGCCTCACACCAGGAATGGTTGGAATTCGGCTTCGCGGGCCTGGCTGGCACCTCTGCCTCAGCCTATCTCCACTGGGAAGAGCTCGTGGTCCCCTTCAAGATCGAAGTGGTCACAGAATAATCGTCTTCTGATCTGATCTCAGGGCTGCTTCCCTGATCTCCTGCTCGTTTCGAGTCTGGAAAGGAAAGGCATGTGAACAAGTCCATATTTCTAATCTGTATTCTGGCCGGGCTGCTCGCGCTAAGCACGGATTCGAATGCCCAGCGGATCGAGCTCCCCGATGCCGCGGAGCTGCAGATCGCCCTGCACAAGCTCAACGTGCTGGGGAGCGTGCTCTATGTTGCAGCCCATCCCGACGACGAAAACACCTCGGCACTGGCGTACTTTTCCAAGGGCCGTAGGTTTCGTACTGCTTACCTGTCCTTGACCCGCGGCGACGGCGGCCAGAACCTGATCGGCCCGGAAAAAGGGGCCGAGATCGGGATCATCCGCACGCAGGAGCTCATGGCGGCGCGCCGGATCGACGGCGCTGAGCAGTTCTTCACACGGGCCATCGATTTCGGGTACTCGAAAACTCCAGAAGAAACACTCGAGATCTGGGGCAGGGAGGAGATCTTGTCCGACCTGGTCTGGATCATCCGCCGCTTCCGCCCCGACGTGGTCGTCTCCCGCTTCGCGGTCGAGGGTTCCAGCGGGCACGGCCATCATTCGGCGGGGGGATGGCTCATCAAGGAGGCGTTCTCAGCGGCCTCCGATCCGGCCCGCTTCCCCGAACAGCTCGAGTTTGTCGAGCCCTGGCAGGCCAGGCGATTGTACGTGAACAGCTGGCGCCCCAGCCAGGAGGAGGCAGGGAGCCTCCAGAACTACGATTCGGGTGCCTACAATGTCCTGCTCGGCAAGTCCTACTCCGAGATGGCTGCGGAAAGCCGTTCCATGCACAAGAGTCAGGGTTTCGGAGCCACGGGCCGGCGCGGATCGCGCCTCGACTACTTCAAGCTGGTCGGCGGGGAGCCTGCCCAAAAAGACATTTTCGACGGGATCGATACCTCTTGGGCACGCGTGCCAGGTGGGGACAGGGTCGGCCGCCTGCTGGATTCGGCCCTAGGGTCCTTCGATCCCGAACGCCCAGCCGATTCCGTTCCCGAACTGCTGAGCGCCTACGGGGAGATCACTCGGCTCAAGGAAACGCACTGGGCCTCGATCAAGAAACAGGAATTGCTGCGCGTCATCCAGGCTTGTTCCGGGCTCTGGATGGAGGCCATCGCTGCCGATTATGCGGCCGCCCCGGGGGACGAGGTCCGGATCGCCGCGACACTGGTCAACCGTTCGGGTGTGCCTTTTCGGATCGAGGGGATCCGCTGGCCGGGGACGGCTGCCGATGCCACCTACGGAGAACCGCTCCCCGATAACTCTCCCCGGATGTTCGAGGAGACCGTGCGCATCCCCGAGGGCACTTCCATCTCCCAGCCTTACTGGCTGAGGGAGACTCCCGAAATCGGCATCTTCCAAACCCGGGATCAGCGGCTCATCGGCGAAGCCGAAAATCCACCCGGATTGAGTGTCGATGTCCGACTGGGAGTTCGAGGAGAAACCCTGGAATTTTCGCTGCCGGTCCTGTTCCGGTGGACGGACCGGGTCGCCGGCGAGCTCTTCCGGGCCTTTGAGGTCCGGCCTCCAGTGACCATGCAGATCGAAGAGAAGGTCAGCGTATTCGCGGACGGCAGCCCCAGGGAGGTCCTTATCAAGCTGAAGAGCCACACTCCCAGTGCCTCGGGCCGGCTCAGGCTCAAGGGCAGCGGCGGGTGGCGGATATCTCCGGAGGAGGTCCCGTTTTCTCTGGAGGGCAAGTATAGAGAACAGCAGATCTCTTTCTCGGTAACGCCTCCTGAGGGGACGGGAGAAGCATTCCTGACGGCAGAGGCCGAGATCGGGGGCCTCACCACGGACCGGGCCCTGGTGGAGATCTCCTACCCGCATATCCACCGGCAGGTCTATTTTCCCAAGAGCCGTCTCAAGGTCGTCAAGCTGAATGTCCGGCGGCTGGGGAACCGCCTCGGCTACATCATGGGCGCCGGAGACGAGGTCGCAGCCGCCCTGCGCGGCCTCGGGTACGAGGTAGTGGAACTCAGCGACGAGATGCTCGAGGACGCGGACCTCTCCCAATTCGATGCCATCATCGCCGGTATCCGGGCCTACAATACTCGGGATCGTCTCAAGCACACGCATGCCAGGCTGTTGGAGTATGTGGAGGAGGGCGGGACCTTCATCATCCAGTACAATGTCTCCCGGGGGCTGCAGCTTGCAGACCTGGGTCCCTATCCCATGACCATCGGGCGGGACAGGGTCAGCATGGAGGACGCGCCCGTCACTTTCCTCGAATCCGACCACCCCCTCCTGAATTTCCCCCACTCGATAACCGCGGACGACTTCACGGGCTGGGTCCAGGAACGGGGCCTGTATTTTGCCACCCAATGGGACGAGAGATACGTGCCGGTGCTGGCGTCGCGGGACACGGGGGAGCCCGACAGAAAAGGAGGGCTTCTCTACACGCGTTTTGGAAAGGGTGTGTTCATCTACACCGGGTTTTCCTGGTTCAGGCAGCTGCCGGCCGGGGTGCCGGGAGCGTTCCGGATCTTTGTCAACCTGATCGAGGCGGGGAAATACGATGGCTCGAAAGACCGGCAATAACGAAAAGCCGCGCTGTTCTGTGCCTCAGGACGAGGAAAAACCTCCTGTATTTTCTTCCTGGAACAAATTGTATGCCCTGGTTCTGCTGAACCTCGCCCTCCTCATCACGGTATTTTATCTGTTTACCAAGGCGTTTGAGTGAAAATAGACTACCTGAACCGCTTCGATGAGATCGCCGCGTTTTTCAACGGGGACTATCGCGATCCGGCCGCCTTTGACCGGCAGGCCGCAGCCGTGGTGGACCGGGTCCTGGATCGAGGGCGCCTGACCGAGATCCTGCGGGAGCAGAACGAGGACTGGGGATTCGGTCCAAAGACGAAGACGCAGGAAAACATCGCCAGGCTGGCCCGGCCCGAAACATGCGCCGTGGTCACCGGTCAGCAGGTCGGGCTCTTTTCTGGCCCGCTCTACACCGTATACAAGGCCCTGACAGCGGTCAAACTGGCTGAGTCCCTCTCAGAAAAAGGAAGAGGGAAGAGCGACTTTGTGCCGGTCTTCTGGCTTGCCTCAGACGACCACGACATCGCAGAGGTCGATCACATCAAGCTCCTGGACGGGAAAAACAGCATCCAGGAGATCCGTTACCTGGACTATGGGAAGGAGCTCAAGCTGCCGGCATCCCAGGTCGTGTTCTCATCGGAGGTGAGCTGCTGCATCGAGCGGCTTGACGACCTGACCCCGGATACGGAGTTCAAGTCCGAGGTCCTCTCGCACCTGGGCCAGGCCTATGCGCCCGGGCGGTCGTTTGCCGATGCATGCGCCCGCTGGATGGCCCGCATGTTCGCTTCCTCGGGTCTCGTATTGATCGATGCATCCGATCCCCGGCTCAAGGACCTGGGCAAGCAGGTATTCCTGCATGAGATCGCAGGATCCTCTCCCTCCTCCCGGCAGGCGATCCAGAGCTCCCGGGAGCTGGAGCGGACCGGATACGCCGTCCAGGTCCCGCAGCATGAGGGGATCCTCAACCTGTTCTATGCGGAGGGGGAGCGCCGGGCCGTCCGCTTCAGTGATGGGGGATTCCAGATCAAAGGGATGGCGGAATCTTATCCGCGGGACAGGCTGCTCGCCCTGGCAGAAGAGAAACCGCATTTTTTCAGCCCCAATGTCCTGCTCCGCCCGGTGTATCAGGACGCGCTCCTGCCCACAGTGGCCTATGTGGCCGGTCCGGGCGAGATCGCCTATTTCGCGCAGATGCGGGGCGTCTACGAAAGCTTTGGCCTGCCCATGCCGATCATCTATCCGAGGAAGACCGTAATCCTGCTGGAGAAGAAGGTTGAGCATGTCCTGACCGGCTTCGGCCTCGAGATCCAGGACCTGAACCAAGATGTCGAAGGCTTGATCCTGAAGATCGTGCGCGATCAGGTTCCCGCAGCCCTGGACCAGGCCCTGAAAACGGCGGCTTCTCATCTGGAGCAGGATCTCGCGGATATCCGCCGGGCAGCCGCGGCGGTTGAACCGACGCTGGAAAGATCGGTCGATTCCGCACGGGGTAAGATCCTGGGGCAGGTCAGGTCCCTGGAAAAGAAGATCCTGCAGGCCACGAAGAGGAAGGATGGCCTCACGGCCGACCGGATCCACAAGGCCAAAAACAGCCTGTTCCCCCAGGATCACCCCCAGGAGAGGACGTTCAACATCACGCCTTTCCTGATCAAGTACGGCTATGCCTTCATGGATAGACTCAACGAGGCCATAGTACTGGACGAATACGATCATCAGATCGTTCGGGTATCGAAGAAGGATGGGTGACCGATGAGCCGCATCGACTGGATCGTGATGAGCTGTTTCCTGGTCTTTGTGGCGCTCTACGGGATCTGGAGATCCCGTGGGAAAAAAGACCTCACGGGCTACCTCCTGGCAGACAGGAAGACGCCCTGGTACACCATCACCCTCTCCATCATGGCCACCCAGGCCAGCGCCATCACCTTCCTGTCCACTCCGGGACAGGCTTATGTCGACGGCATGCGTTTTGTGCAGTTCTATTTCGGCCTGCCCATCGCCATGGTCATCCTCTCTGTCACCGCGGTGCCTGCCTACCACAAAATGAAGGTCTACACCGCCTATGAGTTCCTGGAACAGCGGTTCGACCTCAAGAACCGGACGCTGGGAAGTATCCTCTTTTTGATCCAAAGGGGACTGGCGGCAGGCTTCACGATCTTCGCTCCCGCCCTGATCATCTCCGTGCTCCTGGGCTGGGACATCCGGCTCACCATCTTCATGATCGGCGGGATCGTCATCCTGTACACCACCACCGGCGGCACGGATGCCGTGAACAAAACCCACCTCCTGCAGATGTTCATCATCACGGCTGGCATGGTGACCGCCTTCTATATGATCTTCCGCCTGCTGCCCCCGGACATCTCGTTCCTGGATGCGACCCATGTGGCCGGCAAGCTGGGCAAGCTGAATGTCGTGAACTTCGCCTTCGATATGAAGGACCGCTACAACATCTGGTCCGGGCTGATCGGGGGGACGTTCCTGGCCCTCTCCTATTTCGGTACGGACCAATCCCAGGTGCAGCGCTACCTGTCCGGCCGATCGATCGCCCAGAGCCGCATCGGGCTCCTGGCCAACGGGATCTTCAAAATCCCCATGCAGTTCGGCATCCTCCTGACCGGCGCCATGATCTTTGTCTTCTACCAGTTCGTGGCCCCACCCCTGATGTTCAATCCCGTCGAGACCGCCAAGGTGAAAAACAGCGTGTATGCCGAGGCCTACATTCAGCTGGAGGCGGAACACAGCCGGGTGCATGATGAGAAGCAGGGCCACATCCGGGACATGCTGTCCGCCATGGAGGCCAAGGGGGACGCTGATGTGGAGGGCGCCGTGGACAGGCTCAAGCGCTCACGGGAATCGGAGCTCGAGATCAGGGAAGAGGCGGCCCTGCTGCTGGAGAAGGCCGATCCTGAGGCCGATACCAATGACACCAACTACATCTTCCTGAGCTTTGTCATCAACTTCCTGCCGGTGGGGCTCATCGGGCTTATCCTGGCTGCGATACTGTCCGCCTCGATGTCATCAACGGCGGCGGAGCTGAATGCGCTGGCCTCGGTGACCGTGGTGGACATTTACAAGCGAGTGTTCAAACAGAATGCCTCGGAGCGCCACTATCTCGTCGCCTCGAAGATCGCCACGGTGTTCTGGGGGATCTACGCCATCAACTTCGCTCTGTTCGCCAACCGCCTGGGCTCTCTCATCGAGGCGGTCAACATCCTGGGCTCGCTTTTCTATGGAACCATCCTGGGGATCTTCATGCTCGCCTTCTGCTGCAAATATATTGGGGGCGATGCAGTATTCATCTCGGCCATCGTCGCGGAGCTCGCCGTCCTGGCCTGTCACTTCTTCACCGACATCCCGTACCTGTGGTTCAACGTGATCGGCTGCGTGGTCCTCATCGCCCTCGCCCACTCCCTCAACCCCTTTTTTCGGGGTCGGACCATGAAATCTAGTTGATTATAAAGAAGATAGATGCAACAGGGGAGGGTGCAGAAATATACAAATAATCCTTGACAGATGGAGAGGACACGCTTATATTTAAAGTACTTTAAAAAATAAAGTAAGAATATGAGAGCAATACACAAGGAGTAAACATGGACGAAACACAGGCCAGAGAAGAGATCCGTTTCATCCAGGACATGGTCGAGCAGACCCGTAAGATCACGGCCGGTTCATGGATGTTCTTCCTGATCTGGGGCTTTGCGGCCATATTGGGCATAGCCGGAATGTATGTCCTGGTCTCGTTCGAGATGTACAACCTGATCTGGCTCAACTGGATCGGTTTTATGAGCATTGGCGTGATTTTCACCATGGTGTATGGCCGCAGACAGCAGAAGGCGTGTGGTGCCAGAACCTATTCTCAGGTCGCCACGGCACACATCGGATTTGGATGCGGCATGGGCTTCGCACTGGCTGGTTTTGTCCTGCCCATGCTCAAGCTCTATGCCTGGGACGTGATCCCCGTGATCATCGCCCTTGTTGCGGGGATATTCGTGTTTTCGCTGGGTGGAGTTTACGATTGGAGCCTACTGCGATGGTGCGCTGCTTTCTGGTGGCTTGGTGCCGTGGCCATGTCCCTCATCCACGCAAACTATCGCGCGCTCCTGTTCATACCCCTCATCCTGATCGGCTACATCCTGCCCGCTCTGGTCCTGCGCTCCATGTACCGGAAACAGAGTAACGACAATGCCTACTGAGACCTTCTCACAACTGGACCCCGTGATCCACTCCCGGGTCCGGCTGGGCGTTCTCACCATCCTGGCCTCCGTGAAGGATGCGAGTTTTGCATATCTAAAAGAAAAGATCGGTGCCACGGATGGGAACCTGAGCGCGAACCTGACCCGACTCGAGGGCGAGGGATTCATCAAGGTGAAGAAGACCTTCTCCGGAAAGAAGCCGCTCACCACGTGCAGCATAACTGGGAAGGGGAGGGCAGCCTTTGCTGAATACTTAAGGACCCTGGAAAGCCTGCTCCCCCTGAATACGGAATGAAGTGAATGATAGAAAGAAATAATGAAAGAAAGAAAGGAATCGATCAAAATGAAATCTAAAAAAGAAGTCACAAAAATTTATTGCAAATGGATCGTCCGCGGAGCTTTATCTCTGGCTATCCTTCTCGGCTGCCTCTCAACACATCGAGCAGGGGTGACCAGGCCGGCCGCCGATGCTTCATCAGCTATAGCCGTGAAGAATGTGGCGGTTTTTGATGGGGAAGAAATTCTCCCTCCCTGTACTGTTGTTATGCAAGGGGGACGGATCACGGCACTGGGCGAAAACGCCTCCATCCCGCCTGGGGCGGAAGTGATCGACGGTACGGGCAAAACGCTCCTGCCGGGCCTTTTTGATGCCCACGTGCACATCTGGCAGGCCCAGAACCTGAAACAGTCGCTGGTCTTCGGCGTGACGACCGTGATCGACATGTTCATGGATGTGACCGCTATGAACGCGATAAAGAAAATGCAGGACTCAGGCCAGGGCAGTGACATGGCATATCTGATCTCGCCCGGGATCCTGGCCACGTCTCCAGGGGGGCACGGCACCCAATACGGGCTGCCCATCCCTACGCTGACAAAGCCCGCGGACGCAGGACCCTGGGTGTCTGACAGGATCGAAGAAGGCTCGGATTTCATCAAGATCATCTATGATGACGGAAGCGCCTACGGAATGACCCGGCCCACCCTAGACCATGCCACGGTGGCGGCTGTGATCGCTGCGGCCCACAAACAGGGAAAGATGGCGATCATCCATGCCGCTACGCTGGCGCAGTGCAGAGAGGCCCTCGAGGCCGGAGTCGACGGCTTGGCGCATCTCTTCTTCAACGCTGCGTACGATCCGGAGTTTGGCAGCCTGGCCGCGCGCAAAAAGGCCTTTGTCATCCCCACGCTGGCCGTGCTGGAGGGTTTTCCCGGAGATTCCGGAGCCCCTGAACTGATCGAGGATCCTGCTCTGGCACCGTTCCTCACACCCGACGACCATCAGATGCTCAAAATGACCTTTCCGTTCACCACACAGGAAGGGGCCTATGCGGCGGAAGAGAAAGCCATCCGCCAGCTCGCTCAGGCCGGAGTTCCGATCCTGGCCGGGACGGATGCCCCGAATCCGGGAACCACCTATGGCGCCAGCCTCCACCGGGAGCTCGAACTCCTGGTCAAGGCCGGGCTCTCACCGTTGGAAGCCCTCCGGTCCGCCACCTCGATCCCGGCTCAGACCTTTGGGCTGACCGACCGGGGCGCCATAAAGGAAGGCCTCTTAGCCGACTGCGTGCTGGTCGAGGGCGATCCCTCCCAAGACATCAAAAACACCCGCAGGATCGCGGCTGTCTGGAGAGCCGGGATCCGGGTCGATAGGGATGCATACCATGCTGCAGTGGAAAAGGATAAAAAGGCTAGGGCAGAGCAGGAAACCGCCGCACCCCCGAAGGGATCTGAGTTGGGTCTGATCAGCGACTTCGAGGGCGAGAATATCCGGACCGAGTATGGGGCCGGCTGGAGCATCTCAACCGACACCATGACTGGCGGCAAGTCCAGCGCGAAATATGCGCTGACCGACGGAGGCGCTGTCGGGAGCAAGAGATCACTTCTGATCACGGGGACGGTCGTGGAAGGGGCGCAGTATCCCTGGGCGGGAGCATTCTTTTCTCCCGGCCCTGCGATGATGCAGCCAGCCAACCTTTCGGCCTGGTCATCCATAAACTTCTGGGCCAGGGGAGACGGGAAAACCTATTCCGTGATGATCTTCGCCCAGAGCCTCGGTTTCATGCCGGCCATGCTGAGCTTCGAGGCGGGTGCGGAGTGGAAGGAGTTTTCCTTTTCATTCGAGGATTTCCCGGTAGACGGCTCTGATATCATGGGGATCTTCATCGGCGGCTCGGCCGACCTGGGCGACTTCGCCCTCCATATCGACAACGTCCGCCTCAAGTAAACTCTATTTGGGGGCATGCCGGTTTCTTCCCAGTCTCCGTATCTGCTATAATACGTGCGACTCAATTGTGTGTGTGTATTTAGCCAAACTAATCGAGGTGTGATATGACGGAATCCATGGGGGATGGAGCAGACCGAAGACAATATCCCAGAGTAAAAGCAGAGGTGTTCTACCGCGAGCCGCGTCTGGCTCCACGCAAGCAGGCCATCCACGACATCAGCCTCGGAGGTGTCCAGATCCACTGCGAAGAAGAACTGGAAAAGGACCAGCAGCTGGAGATGGAGTTTTTCCTGCCCAACGGAGAGGTTCTGGTCGCCATCGCTCAGGTGCGCTGGACAAGTAAACTCCCCGAGGGCTCGGATACTGCCTTTGCCGCGGGGCTGCAGTTCATGCACCTCAATCCTGAAGATGCTGAGGAACTGAAGAAGTACCTCGAGGATATCAAGTAATCACTATCGGACGCTGAAGCCTATTCGTCCCGCAATGAATTGACTGGGTTGGCCGAGGCCGCCCGCACTCCCTGAAATCCCACCGTGGCCAGGGCGATCGCCAAGGCCCCTGCGGCCGCAACAATAAAAACGATCCCTGTCAGCTCTATGCGGTAGGCAAAATCCTGCAGCCAGCGGTTCATGGCGTAGAAAGCAAGCGGGGAAGCGATCACGATGGCGCCCAGGATGAGCCAGATAAACTTTTTGGAGAGCATGGTCACGATGTCGGCCGTGCTGGCCCCCAGTACCTTTCGGATCCCGATCTCCTTGAGCCGGTAGCGCACCACAAAGGACGCCAATCCGAAAAGCCCCAGGCAGGCGATTGCGAATCCCAGGATCGTGATGATGCCGAGCAGCCTGCTCATCTGGGCCTCGTACCGGTACTCCCGGTCGAAGTTCTCATCCAGGAAGGAATACTCGAACGGAACCCCGGGGAAGTGCTCATCCCACTGCACGCGCACGTGCTTCATGATCTCCTGTATATCATCGATCCGGATCGAGAGCGTGATGGTGCTGAACAGGGAATCTTCGATGTCCAGGATCATGGGCTCGACCTGCTCCCGCATGCCCCGGTAGTGGAAATTATCCACGACCCCCACGATGCGCTTGAACTGGCGGTGGTAGGAAGCCTGAAAGCTCTGCCCCAGGGCCTCTTCCGGAGTGGCAAATCCCAACGCCTTGACTGCGGCCAGGTTGATGAGGTAGGACTCCTGTTCGTCATTGCCTCGATTGCGGTCGAAAGCACGTCCGGCCACGACACGGATGCCGTACTGCTCCAGGAAGTCGTAATCATGCGTGATGACTTCGAGCCAGGGGGCTTTGCGGAAATCCTCGTTGGTCCTGGTCAGGTAGTAGCCGGATTCGTCCCCGTCGCCCGGCACCGTGGACGATACCGTGGCCCCATGGACCGAGGGGTGGAGCATGAAGCTCTTCTTGATCTCTTCGTAGTCCCGCCTCAGGTGGTTCAGGTTGCTCTTCACTCGGAGCAGGAGCTTCTGCTCCGTGTCGAAGCCCAGCGCCTGCCCCCGCATGAAATCGAGCTGCTTGAAGACGGTGAGGGTGCAGATCACAAGGAAAATGGAGATGGCGAACTGGCCGACGACCAAGGCTTTCTGAATCAGGGTGCCGCGCGATTTGGTTACTGATTTTCCCTGTAGGACGGCGGCAGGCTTGAAGGCGGTGAGGATGAAGGCGGGATAGCTGCCGGAGACGATGCCGACGAAAAGGAGCAGCCCGAGGAGCGAGACCAGCACGACCGGCTGCCTGAGCCCGTCCAGCGTGAGCTCCGTGCCGGCCATTTGGTTGAAGGGGTAAAGAAGCAGCCAGATCAACCCGAAGGCCGCAACAAATGCCAGCAGTGTGATCAGGAACGATTCTCCCAGGAACTGATTGATGAGCTGTCGGTTCTGGGCGCCCACGACCTTGCGCAGCCCCACCTCTTGAGTGCGCGTGGTGGACAGCGCAGCGGAGAGGTTGATGAAGTTCATGCATCCGATGAGCAGGATCAGGAGCGCGGTGATGGAATAGATGTAGACATAGTACCAGTTGCCTGGGGCCTCCAGCTGGCGATCGATATCCTGGGAATACATGTGGATGCGACTGATGGGTTCGAGAAAGTGCTCATGAAGCTGGAGTTCGCGGCCGAACCTCTCTTTGTAACCCTGGGCGGCAATGGCGGCGGCCCTCTGGATCTGTTCCTCGAACTCCTCCGAATCGGCCTGGGGAAGAAGCTTCACATAGGTGTATTTGGCGGGCCAGTGCATCCAGTCCGTGTCGATGTTGGGGATGAAGCGTTTTATGGTCGAAATGGACAGGAGCATGTCGTATTTGAAGTGCGTGTTGGTGGGGGCGTTCCTCACGATCCCGGTCACCTGATAGTCCTCGATCCTGACGTTCGCATTTCCGATATCATAGTCGATCTCGATCTCGATGGTCCGGCCCAGGGCCGGCTCATCGCCGAAATATTTGGCGGCCATTCCTTCCGTGAGCACCACGCTGTTGGGAGCATCCAAGGCTCCCTCGGCCCCCCCGTAGAGGAACGGGATGTGAAAGACCTCGAAGACCTCGGGATCTGCGAAAAAGAGGCGGGGTTCGAAGAACCGTTTCTCACCGCGCACCACGAGAGTATTCTTCGGATTTTCGAAGGGGGGAACGATCCGGACGGCCTGCTCGACCTGGGGGTAGGATGCCTTCAGATCCAGGGCCAGAGGCGCCGGAGTGGTGGCTGTCGAGTGTTCCCCCACCTGATTGATGCTGTGGGTCCCGATCCGGAAGATTCGTTCGGCATCCGCATGAAAGGAGTCGTAGGTCAGCTCATTGGTCACATACAGGATGATGATGGCGCAGCATGCCAGGCCCACGGCCAGTCCTGCGATGTTGATGAAGGAATAGACCTTCTGGCGTCGGACTTTGCGGAGGCTGATCTTGATGTAGTTGGCAAGCAGCGGTGGCAGCCAGCGGCTCTTCTGCCAGGGCGGCCGCCCGCTCAGGTGGCGGGTCGTGGCCTTGAAATACTCGGTCCCCAGCGTGTCTGCGGTCCCGATCTTTGCAGCCGCCTCCTCGAAGGCTTCCTCTTCGGACCGGCCCTGACTCATCAGGTACTCGATCTTGTCCCGGAGGTGGCATTCCAGTTCTTTCTTGGCACCGTCTTCCAGGGATTCACTGTGATTCAGGCTCTTACGCCAGTTTCGTATGGCTTTTTCCAGATCAAACATGGGTTTCCTCCTCTGCCTTTGTCCTGTTTTCCTTCCGATTATCTCGGCCTCTCCGTCCCTTTCAGTCGAAGGAGGGGAGGGGAGCCCACAGCTTGGACAGGACCTTGTGAACGCTCATCCACTGCAGCTTTTCCTTCTCCAATTCTTTCCTTCCCAGGGCGGTCAGCCGGTAGTATTTGCGGTGACGGCCGCTGTCGGACATCTTCCACTGGGACCGGATGAAGCCGTCCTTTTCCATCCTGTGGAGCACGGGATAAACCGTGCCTTCTGACCACTCCAGGATACCGCCCGAGATCTCGATCATGCTGTGTATGATCTGATAGCCGTAGATCTCTCCTCCCGCAAGGATTGAGAGGATCACGGGCTTGGTGGATGCTGCAACCAGGGCTTTTGATATCATTGTCGACCTCACATGCCTAGAATCTCTAGGTAGTATACCTTGAATCTCTAGGTGTATCAAGAAATACGAAAAAGGATGCATAGGGTTTATAAAAGGAGACAGGTGCATTGAGACCAGGGCCATTGACAATACAAATTCCCCTGTGATAAGTCTGTTTCAAACACATTGGAAAAATGGCTCATCACACGTTAAGGTCCGAGTATTCCAGGTTGGCCGATCGGCTCAACCGATTCCCCCAGGGCGCGCCTCCGTCTGAACTGCTCTACAAGATCCTTGAGATTCTTTTTAGCGAGAAAGAGGCGGGGCTGGTGGCCCTCCTGCCCATAAAGCCCTTTACGGCCTCACAGGCCGCCCTGACCTGGAAGCTCACGGAGGCGGAGGCGCGAAAGGTCCTCGATGAACTGGCCGGCCGGGCCATCCTGGTGGACATCGAGCAGGACGGTCAATTCCTATACTGCCTGCCTCCGCCCATGGCCGGATTCTTCGAGTTCTCCATGATGCGGATCCGGGATGACATCGATCAAAAACTCCTGGCCGAGCTTTTCTACGAGTACCTAAACGTAGAGGAAGATTTTATAAAGGCACTTTTCGCCGAGGGGGAAACCCAGCTGGGCCGGACGTTCGTGCAGGAGCCGATGCTGTCAGAGGAAAACGCCCTGCATGTCCTCGACTTTGAGCGCGCCAGTGAAGTGATCAGGACGGCGTCCGATATGGGAGTTGGGATCTGCTACTGCCGCCACAAGATGCAGCACATGGATCGGGCCTGCGAGGCTCCCATGGACATCTGTATGACGTTCAACTCCACTGCGGCCGCTTTGATCAGACATGGGGTGGCGCGGCGTGTTGATGCAGCGGAGGGCCTGGACCTCCTGCAGGTGGCCTATGAGAACGACCTGGTCCAGTTCGGCGAGAATGTTAAGAACCGAGTAAACTTCATCTGCAACTGCTGTGGATGCTGCTGCGAGGCCATGATTGCGCAGAGACGCTTCGCCGTGTTGAACCCGATCCACACGACGAACTTTATCCCCAGTGTCGATGGGGAGCGGTGCACGGGCTGTGGGAAGTGCGCCTCTGTCTGTCCCGTGGAGGCCATGACCCTGGTGTCTGCCAACGATCCACACAAACCCAAGCGGAAGGAGGCGCGTCTGAATGACTCCGTCTGTTTGGGCTGCGGGGTGTGTGTTAGGGCCTGCGCGGAGGATGCTCTGGGCCTGGCCTCACGTGAAAAGAGGGTCATTACGCCTTTGAATGCGGCACACAGGGCCGTCGTGATGGCGGTGGAGCGGGGCAAGCTGCAGAACCTGATCTTCGACAACCGCGTGCTCTGGAGCCACAGGGCGTTGGCCGCGGTATTCGGCGTTATCCTGAAGCTCCCCCCCATCAAGAGGGCCTTCGCCTCCGAACAGTTGAGGTCCCGCTACCTTGAGCGCCTGATCCAGCGCTATAAATAGAAGCGGTTGGGTCGGGATTCATTGGATAGTAACGTTATGTGTCCACGCGCATCGGGCTTTAATTGGACCTGTCCCCATTAATCTAAATGCACCTGTCCCCTTCGTCTAAGCTGGCTAGTATTTGCCCTGATAGATTGCGTTGACGAATGCGTCAACCTCCGGCTCGCCTTGGAAAAAATCGCCGCGCTTTCCCTGTGTCAGTGCCCAGCGGTGGAGCCAGGTGATCCCGCCGGATCCCGTGTAGCTGTCCTCAGAGGCATAGGCATCGTCTTCCAGGGCCTCTGAAAAAGATATGAAGGCGTATCCCCGTTTTCTAAGCAGCTGTGCCAAACCATCAAAGTATTCGGAATTCAGGGTGTTGGCATGGATCAGGAGTATCTGTTTGATCTCCCTTCCGAACAGGTCCAGCGACTGGCTTTCGTAATAGGCGATGACCTGTTCCATGTAGTCGAGGTAGGCGGCCGCGATGCGCTGCTTGAGCGTTTCATCTCCCTTGGCGTCGGCGATGTCGAAAGCCCGGGCATAGATCCACTCGGAGTTGTCCATGCTGACGGGCGCGATCCGGTATCCCAATTCCTTAAGTGTCCGTTCCAGGCCGTGTTTGGTCTCGAGGTCCAGCCCCGTGTGCAGCAGGGGATGTCGGAAAAACTCGAGAGGGCGGCCGTGTGTTTCACAGAGATCGCGCAGGATGTGCTCATCTCGCAGCAGATCCTCTTTGAACTCGGGCAGTGAGGCCTTGTGGAGGTCCAGGTGGGAGAAGGTGTGGTTGCCCAGCTCGAAACCAGCCTCGAACCATCGGGTAAGCAGTGCCAGCCTCCTTGGCTCCAGCTTCCCGCCCTCGCCATAGAGCTTCCCCAGGTTGACGAATCCAATGGCGGGCACGCCGTGCTCTTTCAGGCTCTCGAGCAGTGCTGCCGTGATTCGTTCCCAGCCAGAAATGCCCTTGTCTGTCATCCAGTTGACCGGAAGGTCGTCGATGGTGATGGCGATCTGCCGGGCTGAGGTTTCCCGAGAGGGCCCGGCTTCGCAGGAAACGGCGATGAGTATCGACAGGCACAGCAGAATGCCGAATCCTGATGGCTTCTTCATCTTCCCTCTATTGTAGCGGAGTCCAGGGAAAAGCCAAACTTCTATTTGTCCGCCTGTTTGTCAGTTGACGGGCTGTGGCACGAGGATATAGACTCGTCTAGACTGGAAAGAGAGGAGAGATGCACATGACACAAAGACATGGGGCTGCAGTCCTGATCGTCGTGGTACTGCTGTTGGCCGCCGGGGCCTGTTCAGAGAAGGCAGCGGTCGAGGAAAAGGCAGAAGAGTGGATCAGCCTGTTCAACGGCACCGACCTGACCGGATGGACCCCCAAGTTTGCGGGATATGAGCTGGGCGAGAACTATAGGAATACCTTCCGGGTAGAGGAGGGCGTCCTCAAGGTGAGCTATGACGAATATGAGGCGTTCGACGGAGAATTCGGGCACCTGTTCTACAAAGACATCTTCTCACACTATCGGATGCGTGTGGAATACCGGTTTCTGGGAGAACAGACCCAAGGCGGGCCTGCCTGGGGCTTCCGGAACAGCGGCATCATGATCCATGGGCAGGCTCCGGAGAGCATGGATATGGGCCAGAACTTTCCCGTCTCGATCGAGGTGCAGCTCCTGGGTGGCAACGGCGAGGAGGAGCGCCCCAACGCCAACCTGTGCACTCCCGGCACGCATGTCGAGATGGGAGGCGAACTCATAACCCAGCACTGCAACAACTCCAGTTCAGAGACCTATCATGGAGACCAGTGGGTGACCGTAGAGGTCGAGGTGAGGGGAGGGGAGGCCATCCGCCACTATGTCAACGGTGAATTGGTGCTCGAGTATGGAGCGCCCCAGCTAGACGGGAGCGACGCCGACGCCCAGAAGCTCATCGAGGCAGGCGCGGTGATGATGCTGACGGGGGGCACTATCTCCCTCCAGGCAGAGAGCCATCCCATGGAGTACCGCAAGGTCGAGCTCCTGCGGCTCAAATAACACCTCAGGATTCCACTTCCCCGAATCCAAGGGGACAGGTGCGTTTGATGCGCCTCTGGCATCAGCTGCTCCTGCTTTTCTGTCTGAACATTTTTTTTAATTTAACAAAATCCTGACAATTCCCCGTGTCATCTCCACTATATTCTTATAGAATTAGGATCGGGAGCAGGAGCCGAGTCCGGCCCCTGACGCTTGTGCGGTTGATGTCAGCAAATAGGAGGGAAGGCATGAAAAACAAATGGTTTGTGACTTTGTTTGTGATGGGACTTCTGGTATGCAGCCAGGATGGCCTATCGTCTCAGGATTTCCTAACTCAAGCCGGTTTCAAGCTCAAGGCCATGAAACCGCAGGGATTCGAAAAGTATCAGGGCATGCTGACCTGGGTGCCGGTATCCAAAAAAGCCAATGTTGGATTTGCCAGAGATTACATCGCTGGATCGGATGAGTACATCCTGGTCAGCCAGGTCTTTTCCACCTCAGGCAAATGCCAGCTATCCATTCCCTTTGCCGAAGGCAAGGGGCAAGCGCGGCATGCGGATGCGGTGTGGGTTTCGGAAGATGCGAAAGGACTGAGCCAGCATCAGGGATCGGCAGGGCTGGTCTTTGTCCTGTTCAATACGATCCGCCCCTGGGATTCTTCCGCCCTGGGAGGCAAATTTATCCTCTCTGTCGCCCGCTTCGATGCAGATGGCGTTCGGATCGGAGAATGGGTGGATCTGGCCACGATCAAGGCCGATCCCAATTTCCGCATCATAGGGACCACGATGGGAGTATCCATTGGAGATGGCTGTATTGGGGTGGCGGTCTGCGCAGAGATGCTGGCTTGGGAACCGCAGATGAAGTATACGGCGTTTTTTTTGAGGACCGATTTTGCAGGGAATCCGCTCGACAAGAAGCCCGTGCCGCTGAAGGCGCCCGCAAAGGGCAATATGCCACTGACCCTGGTCTATCGTCCGGCCTGGAACGGTATACGTTGGCTCGTCCCCATGATCTATGGCAGTGCCCCCTGGGGATCAAACGGCACCAGTCAAGTGTATATTTTTGCCAGCAAAGATCATAAAGCCAATAAATTCCAGGCTAAATTGATCGATCGGGACAAACAGGACCAATTCGCTTATGAGGACCTTTGCCTGGTGCCTGCTCCTATGGATTCATCGCCACCGGTAGCTCAGGTGCAGGCACAGGGCCTCCCGTATCTCCTATTTGTCCAGCATGTTATGATCAATTATGCTGGGAAAAACACGAAATTGTTCTATGACTATAGTCTCTTTCCGATCAACAAAAAGGGAAAAAAGGCTGGGCAGGCTGTGGAGGTGATGATTCCCGCTGAGGCTCAGAGCCATCATATCTACAACCGCTTTTCGGACATTGTGCCTTCCTATGGGGCCGGCATGGGTACTTTGTCTAGCGACGATGTTTTGTTTGTTGCCCTAACCAAGTCGCTTTCGAGCTGGCCACCGAAGCAGTGGTTCTATTACTACGCCATAGATCCGGACGATGGATCTGTGGCCACGCTCGCCCAGTGTGTGAAAAGCTACTACCCGGGAGTCGGCGCGTATCCCCAACTCAGGGACAATGGGAAGCTTATGGAACTCATCAACCAGGCCGGCCCATCCGGTAACGCGCGTACTTGTGTTACGTATTTCACCAAATTTAAGAAATAGGAAAGAGCAAAGGGGACAGGTGAAAAATGAAGGGGACAGGTGCATTCATACGCAATGAATGCACCTGTCCCCTTCATTTTATCCCTTTATTTTCCTGTCCCCTCCATACTATTTTTTCTCGAGCTCGATCGGGATCTCGACTTCCTCGCCCCAGATGTACTTGGCGAACCACTGCCAGTTGTGCCACTGTGCGGCCAGCTGCTCCTTGGGCCGGGTGATGCCGTGCCCGAAGTCCTTGTACACGATGAGCCTGGCTTCCACGCCCATGTCCTGGAGACCCTGGAAGAGCTCATAGGCGTTGGGGATGGGAACCCGCTGGTCGAACTCGCCGTGCTGGATGAGCGTTGGTGTCTGAGCCCTGGTGATGTTCGTCATGGGGGAGGTCTTAAGGTAGACATCCATGTCTTCCCAGGGCGTGCCCTTCAGATAGTGCCGCGTGAAGGGGTGGATGTCCGTGTTGACATAGTAGGTCACCCAGTTTGAGATGCCAGCGCCCACTGAGATGGCCTGGAACTTGGTGGAGTTGGTGGTCAGAAAGGCTGAGATGTAGCCCCCCTGACTCCATCCCATGGCCCCCACCCGGGCCGCGTCCACCATACCCTTGTCGATCAGGTGGTCCACTCCCGACTCCACGTCCCACATGTCGCCCACACCCAGGTTGCGGACGTTGAGCGAGCGGAACTTCTCTCCGTAGCCAGCCGAACCGCGGTAGTTGGGCTGCAGGATGAGCGCCCCCTTTTCAAGCCACTGCAGATAGGGGTAGACCCCGCCGGAGACGAGTGCGGGCCGGGAGGTGCCCGTGGGCCCTCCGTGGATGACGACCAGCAGGGGATACCTCTTGCCTGCGGCATACCCCTCGGGCTTCCACAGGATGCCCTCGATCTCTGCACCATCTTTGCTCTTCCACCTGATAACTTCGCGTTTCCCCGTCCTCCAATCCTCGACCTGTCCGGTCATGTCGGTGATGCGCTCCGGTCGGTAATTGTCCAGCCTCGTCCGGTAGATCTCGGCCAAGGTCGTGCGGTCCATGCCGTAGAGCGCCACCGTTTTTCCGTCGTCGGCAAAACTGAGACTGTAGATGTTCTCGGGAGTGGTGGCGATCTTTTTTACCAGCCTCCTCTCCGGATCCAGCAGGAAGAGCTGCCGATATACGGTCTGTGAGGCCAGACAGTAGATGCCCTCCGCGGTCCATTTTTGTGGGCTTAGGTTTTCATCGAACGACTCGGTCAGGACCTGGATCTCCCCGCCTCCGGCGGATATCCTGGCCAGTTCAGAGTTTGTGTAGTAGCGGTCATCTCCCATCTTGGTGCCGAACAGGACCCAGCGTCCGTCGGGAGACCACCGGGGGCCTCCATCCGATCCCGGCTGAGTAACGAGGGGCGTGATATCCCCGGTGCCGATGTCCAGCAGGGATATGTCGGTCTTGGTGGAGGAATTGATCAACGGATCGGGGCGGTGATCGAAGGCGATCGTCTTCCCGTCAGGAGACCACCGAAAGCTTCCCACCATGAAGGCGTTTCCAGAAGTGAGCCGCTGGGCCTCCGGTTTTCCCTCCGTGTCCACCGCTATCTTCCAGAGGTGGGTCAGTTGGTATTCCGCGTCTTCGACCTCGAAGCGCCCGTACTGTTTTTCCCTCGCCTCCGCTTCTTTGCTTCTCGGTTCTGTGGCTGTGAAGGCGATCTGTTTGCCGTCGGGAGACCAGCTGTAGGAATTGATCCCCTCCTCGTGGGAGGTGAATTTGAAAGCCTCACCTCCCTTGGGGCTGATCAGGTAGATCTGTCTGCCTTGATCCCGGCTGGAAGTGAACGATATCCATTCCCCGTCCGGAGACCAGGCTGGCCCGGAGGAGCTGCCGTCCTTGGTGCGGCTCAGTTGAAACGGTTTCTGGCCATTGCGGTAGAGCCAGATCTCCGTGTCGTAGCGGTTCTTCTCCCAGTCCACTTGACGTACTGTGTAGAGAATGGACTTCCCGTCCGGGGAAATGACCGGGCTTCCGATGGACTTGAGGCCCAGCACGTCCTTGAAAGCCGGCCCAGGAACTTCATCCCCTGGCTCCGCCGTGTGGGCCGCGCCTGCCATCAGGCTGCTCAGGAAAAATCCCGCGATAAGGAAAACATATAAGAACCTGATACGATTTTTCATGTCGATTCCTCCCACTGAATTATGAGATGACTATACTTACAGCAGATTCTTGAGTCAATGACGATTTGGCTGTATTTTGGGGACGGATCACGAAATGTGGCTGAAAAGAATGAAGATACGTGCTTAAACAGACGGTTTTTGAGGCTTAACGTGCTGTTTTTGTGGAGAAAAACAGCGTTTTAAGCCATATGAACGGGGGAAACTGAGGGGGAATCTGAATGCACCTGTCCCCTTTGTTTTATTTAGTGGGCCGCAGTGGTGGTTGTGACGATGATGGCGGGCATGATGCAGGCCACGAACACGGCCGCCTGCGTGGCCGCGATGGCCTCCTTGGTGGCCTTGCCCGAGAGATCTCCATTCACGACCTGTTCGATCCGCTCCTTGCGCGCCTTGAGTTCTTTCTTGTCGAATGTGACCTTCAGGAGTCCGGTGGCATCGGCCAGCGACACCAGGACTACAGTCCGAGGATCGATGTCTTTCTTCTCCGTGAAGATCGCCTCCCGCAGCCGCTCGGTCATTTTATTCTCCGGCCTCGGATCGACTTCGGGATAGATCTTACGTGTAAAAAGGAGCATCACCTTGTCTTCGTCTGCGCGCAGGATGCCGCGTTCCACCAACCGTCGGGCCACCTTGTTTTTGAGGTCTTTCACGCCGGAAAAGCGCGAGACCCAGGTCTGGAGCTGCTGCTTATTCTTGGCCTTCTTGACTTTTTCCAGGCATTCATCGATCACGGGATCGCCCATTGGCGTCGAATCCTGGATGATGCCGTATTTTTTCTTTTTCCGTTCCTCGACAGTGATCTTCTCGCTCAATAGAAGCTCGGCCAGGACGGCCCCGGCCAACGCGTACTGGTAGCTTGTTCCCGATGCAATAGTCCCTTCTTCGTCCTTTAGCGCCAGAAGCATGACTTCTTCGTGCAGAAACAACTGTTTATTCCAAGACATGGTTTTTACCTCCGAATCCAAAAATATTATATCTGACTTGAGAACCTCGCGCTTTCCTCTCTATTAAAATACGACACCAAACAGGATTTATTCAGGGAGCCCTCCTCAGCAACTGGACTGCCAGTCCCTGGTTATTCCATCCGCTCCATGGTCCGTCTCAGCCCTTCCTGGTACGAGGGATACTCCGGCTGCCATGCCAGGACTGTTTTTGCCTTGGCATTCGAGACCTTGCAGTTCATGGTAATGGTCTCATAGGGGAGCCTGCCGATGATGCCCCGCATCAGCCATGAGGGAATGGATTTGGGTGTCGGGATGCTCATGCACTGCGCCATGTATTTCGTGAACTCATGCACCGTACAGGGAGTGTCATCTGCCAGGATGAACTTCTCCCCACAGGGGCGTTTCTCTAAAGCCTTCACATAGGCATCAGCCAGGTCTTCCACATAGATGCGGGGGATGAAATTCTTTCCGTCCCCTACTATCCTATAGCGGCCCCTTTTCATCCAATCGAACATCAATCGGAACAATCCTCCCGGGCCGTAGATCTGACCGGGCATAAAGACGATGCAGCGAGGCGGATTTTTCTCGAGTGCTTCGTCGATCAGTTCATCCACATATTCCCCGATCCTGGGCATGCCGAGCCGCTGGATCGGGTCCTCTTCAGTGAACACTCGGTCCGTATCGGAGTGGAAACTTGTCCCCAGGGTCAGGACATAGGGGCAGTCGAACTTTTCTGCAAGTTGGATGGTGTTTGCGATGTAGAGTGTGGTTTCATCGCGCAGCCTGAGGAATCGTCTTTTAGATATGCGCCCCGGTTTCACAGGGGGCATGGCGATGTTGATGATGAAATCAGGCGTATCTATGAGGGAAAAGAACGGATCGATATCCAGGATGTCCCCCACGATGCCGCCGGCCCCAGTCTGTTCCAGCGAAGAGAGACGCTGGCGATCTCGTGTCAGGACCGTGACGTGATGCTGTTGCTTGATGAGCCTTGGAACCAGGTGGGAGCCCAGGAAACCTGTGCCCCCTATAACGAATACCCTCAATCGATCTGGCTGACGGTGAGCTTCACCATGGTGTCGCCCTGAGCGATGGCATCCACGATTTCTTGGCCGGAAACCACCTTGCCGAACACGGTGTGGTTGCCGTCCAGGTGGGATTGGGGCGAGTGCGTGATGAAGAACTGGCTGCCGTTGGTGTTGGGTCCGGCATTGGCCATCGAGATCACTGCCCGCTTATGCTTGAGCGGATTGCCAGCCAGCTCGTCCTCGAACTTGTATCCCGGGCCGCCGCGCCCGGTGCCGGTCGGGTCTCCGCCCTGGATCATGAAATTGCTGATCACACGGTGGAAACTAACGCCGTCGTAATATCCTTGCTCGGCTAGAAACACGAAGTTGTTGACGGTCTTGGGGGCATGCTCCGGATAGAGTTCCAGTTCCATGGTGCCCTTGCTGGTCTCCATCGAGACCTTGTAGGTCTTGGCTGTGTCGATCTGCATCTCCGGTGGGGTGGTCCACTGTTTGTCGGTCATAATTTTTCGCTCCTCTCGAATTTATCTCCTCACCTTAGCAGATATCCCGCGGAAATGAAACTTCCCAGCCTCTGCTGACGAAGCAACCCTTGCCCCGAATACAGAGTCTAATAAGATGATGGCAAAACTGAAAAGCACAAAAAAACGTTTCAATCGTAGCGCTTAAGAGGAGGGTGTCCATGTTCACAAATTACCTCAAGGTTGCACTGCGGAGCATCTCTAAACACAAGGGGATCTCGTTCGTAAACATCTTCGGGCTCACCGTGGGCATGGCCTGCGCCGTCCTGATCTTTCTCTGGGTCCAGCAGCAGCTGAGCTATGATAAGGACCAGGTCCTGGGTGACCGCCTCTACCGCCTCGAGTCTGAGTCCTGGGTCATCATGCCTCCCTACCTGCGGGAGACCGCAGCCGCCTTCCCCGAGGTCGAAGAGGCCGTACGTTTCTACTTCTGGATGGAGCCCACGCTCAAATACCGTGAAAACATCTTTACGGTCACGGATTTTGCGCTGGTCGACGACTCGGCCTTCAGGGCCTTCAACTTTGACTTCGTGGCCGGGCAGCCGGAGTCCGCCCTGGCTGCACCCTTCTCCATCGTCTTGACCGAATCCATCGCCGAAAGGCTGTTTGATACAGAGCCCCCTCTGGGCCAGGTGATCCGGATGAACAACGCCTCTGACTACACCGTCACCGGTGTTGTCCGGGACATCGACAAGTTTCACATGAACATCAATGCCTTCTCCTCCATGACCGACATCGTGCGCCGAGATCCGGACAGCGATTTCCTCACGACCCGTAGTTACAATCATTCCATCTACCTTCTCGTATCCCGTGGAACCGATGCTTCCGCCCTCGCCGCAAAGATCGACAAGCGCGCCCGGGAGGTGGACAAGTTCGAAGGTGCCCGCCTGAAACTCCGGCCCTTCAAAGACATCTATTTTGCTTCCAACCTCAAGGCCGAAAAAAACACCAAGCACGGGAATGTCGGACTGGTTTTCGGCTTTTCCCTCATCGCCGTCCTGATCCTGCTCATCGCCTGCATCAACTTCGTGAACCTCACCGTCGCCAAGACCGGCACTAGGGAAAAGGAGATCGCCATGCGCAAGGTAGTAGGGGCTCGGCGGTCTTCCCTGCAGGGGCAGTTCTTCGGGGAGACAATGGTGTTCGTGGCCGCCTCTTTCCTCCTCGCGGCGGTCCTGGTCGCGATCCTGCTGCCCGTGTTCAACAACCTCACGGGTGAAGAGATCGTGCCCTCCAGTTCGAGCCTGGGATTCCTGCTGATCGTGGCCGCCATCCTGATCTTCACGGCCTTTGTCTCCGGGGCCTATCCCTCCCTGTATCTCTCCTCACTCAATCCCGTCCTGATCCTCAAGGGAAAGTCACGCAAAGGCCGGAAAAACTCGATCCTGAGTAAGCTGCTGATCGCCTTCCAGTTCACGATCTCCATCGCCCTGATCATTTCCACGTTGACCGTCATCCGGCAGCTGAATTTCATGCAGAACCGGGACCTGGGTATGGACTATGATCAGATGCTGACGTTCAGCCTGAGGGGGGAGAAGTTCCAAGGCGAGCGGGACCACCGGCTGAGCAGCAAGGGGGCCTTCAAGGAAAGGCTCCTGTCCAATCCATCGGTCCTCGGGATGACCTACCTGAATCAAGTACCTGGGAAGATCACCAACACCTGGACCTGGAACCGGACCGAGGACGATGCCGGGATCCCCCTCAAGGTCATCAACGCCGATCCTGATTTTGTGGACCTCATGGGGCTGGAGGTCATCGCGGGCCGGAACTTTTCCTATGAAACACAGACCGACCTGGACCTGAGGTTCCTGATCAACGAGGAGGCCGTGCGAGTCCTGGGTTTCGAGGACCCGGTGGGCCGCACGACCCACAACGGGCGTATGCACATCATCGGGGTGGTCAAGGATTTTCATTACAACTCTCTGCACACCAAGATCGCACCCATGGCCATCAGCTGGAGCCACTGGAACGGCAGGGCTGGGGTCAAGATCTCCGGACACAACATCGGGGAGACCATCCGCTTCATCGAGGGTGTCTACAAAGAGTTCTGTCCCGGGTTCAGCCTGGAGTACAGCTTCCTGGACGAGACCTTTGCCCTGCAGTACGAGGCGGAACAGAGGCTTGAAAAACTCCTGGTCTATTTTGTCAGCCTGGCGATCTGCCTGTCCTGCCTAGGCCTCTTCGCCCTGACCGCTTTCGTGGTGGAGCAGCGGACCAAGGAGATCGGGATCCGCAAGGTGCTGGGCTCCAGCAAGGCCGGGATCGTGGTCCTTTTTTCGCGCAGCTTCACCTCCTGGGTGCTCCTGGCCAACCTCCTGGCCTGGCCAGTGTCGTATGTATTCCTCGAGCGGTGGCTCCAGACGTTTGACTACCACATCAATGTGAGCCCGGTCATCTTTGTGCTGAGCGGATTCCTGGCCCTTCTGGTTGCTCTGTTGACGGTGGGGATTCAAGCAGTCAGGGCTTCTTCGGCCGATCCCATCCGCTGTCTCAGATACGAATGACGGGGAAGCCCAGTCGGCGCTAGACCGGCTTCTTTTTTAGCGAATTGATATTGAAGTTTTCGAAGATGATGGCGATCGCGATCTTGGTCATCAGGGTGAATATCAGGAAGCCGATGGCAAAGATACCTGCCGAGATCTTGAGCTCAATCAGAGAGGGGCGATAGATGTAGATCTGGCCGAGTACATCCGGAGTGAATCCGGGGATGAGGAGTGCGATCCCTTTTTCGATGTATACACCAAACCAGATCAGGATGGCTCCGATGTTCAACGTGATCACATTCCTGCGCGTGGCCGGGATCAAGAAGAGCAGGAAGGCGATGACACTGATGATGAGCGAAGTCCAGCCCCACATGACCATGTCGCGGTTTTCGCCCACGCCCTTGAACAGATACTCCAGATGGACCAGATGTTCCGTGTCGGAGTAGACCTCCTTGAATACTTCTGCGGCGAAGAAAAAGAGGTTGATAAACATGGCATAGGCCATGAGCTCGGCGATCTTCCAGATGGCCTCATCCTTGATCTCGAAGGTCGTGGTCTTTTTGAGGATCTGGAACAGGATGATGAGTACAGCCGGGCCGGAACAGAACGCTGAGGCCAGGAACTTCGGCGCCAGAAGGGCGCTGTTCCAGAAGGGCCGGGCGGCAAATCCGTTGTAGAGGAATGCGGTCACGGTGTGGATGCCGATGGCCACGGGGATGGACAGCAGGATCAGGGAATTCAGGAGGCGTTTTTTGGTCTCGCGCTGGTAAAAATGGCTAAAGAGCAGGTAACCGACCACCACCAGGTTCAGGATGAAATACAGGCTCAGGACAAGCGAGTCCCAGGCCAGGAGTGAAGACGGCAGGTTCAGCGTCCCGATTCCGGGGATCATGTGCCAGAGCCGCAGGGGATTACCCACGTCCACGATCACGAAGAGTATGCACATGATGACGGCGCTGATGGCGAGCAGTTCCCCGAAAACGACAACTTCCTTGAGGGGCTTCCAGTTGTAGATGTAGGCGGGGATCACCAGCATCACGGCGGCCGCGGCGACTCCGACGAGGAACGTGAAATTTCCGATGTAATAGGCCCAGGATATGGGATCTCGCATGTTGGTGACGAGCAGCCCCTGTTTGATCTGCTGGATATATCCTGTACTCCCCCAGGCGATCAGCCCGAAGAGAAACGCAAGCCAGATATAGTAGCGCTTGCTGCCGTGGACGATGACCTTGGCGCATTCCTTTAAAAAGCGGATAAATTTCACTCGATTACCTCATGCTCGGATCAAGTTCCATAGAAATAGTAAAACTTAGGCTGGGTGTTGAGCTCTTCCTTGAGGATCAATACCCGTTTGTTTTCAAGTATATACCGGATCTCACTCTCCGGATCTAAAAGGTTTCCGAACTTCCTGGCGCCGACGGGACAGACCTCGACACAGGCCGGATACTGCCCCTTTCTGACACGCTGGATGCAGAACGTACATTTCTCGACGGCGCCCTTGTAGCGGGGCCGGTTGCCGAGGTAGTGAGTATCGGGATTGATGCTCTCCGGGTCCAGCTCCACTTTTCCCCAGTTGTAGTGGCGGGCCCCATAGGGGCAGGCGGCCATGCAGCAGCGGCAGCCGATACACCAGTTGTAGTCCACCACCACGATGCCGTCCTCGGTGGACCAGGTCGCGCCGACCGGACAGCTCTTCACACAGGGAGGATTCTTACACTGCTGGCACTGCACGGGCAAATAGAAATGCCCCTCGTGCGGTACCTCCTCGTGGTCGTAGTAGAGGTCGGCGTGCAGAAAATCGATGCCCTTTTCCTTTTCCATCTCCAGGACCTGGATCCAGTGCAGTTGGGGAACCTGGGTCTGATTGTTCTCTTCCACACATGCGTAGACACACTTGCGGCAGCCGATGCAGCGGGAGATGTCGAGCGCATAGCCGAAAAATGTCTCAGGCATGGCCTCTGCAGCTGAAACCGTGAAATCCTTCCCATACTTCTGTGTGTACTGGGATTCCAGGCGCTGGATGACTTCGCCGATCTCGTCTCTTGACATCGTCCGGAAATTTTTCTGCATGAATTCATCCCGGGCACTTTTTGACCCGCAGGCAGCCATGGCGGCGGTAGAGGATGCCACGGCCGATGCCTTCAGGAATGTCCGGCGGTTCAGTTTTCTGGGTGAGAGAATCGTCTTGTTAATGCTCATTTGATCTTCCCCGGCCGTTCTGGTGCTGGCTCCGGCGTCATACTCTTGAAGCGCGGCGAATGAGGATCATGGCAGTGGGCGCACAGGAGATACTCCTTTTTCGCGTTCCACTCTCCGGTCCGGCGGCCGTGGATGCCTGCCCGCCAGTCCCGCAGCTTGGGCCCGTGACACTGGCCACAGAGCTTGTAGGATTCCTCGAATGCGATGGGCGCTCCGGCAGCCGTGTGCAGCATGTCCCGGTTTTGTGCGTCATGGCAGGCCATGCACCAGCGGTTCTCTTCATCATGTGAGAGCACGATGTCGTCATGGAACTCCTCCAGCTCCCGGCGCTCGAGGTTGGGGTCCATGTCGGCATGGCAGGCGCTGCAGGGATAGATGTCCTCGCTGAAGGGAGGCGCGGGGACGGCGATCTCCTGCTGCGTGCCCTTGGGGGACGGTGGCGCGGTACTGTTGGCGCCGAGTACTGCATCAGAACCTATGAGGCCCAGGCCGAGCAGTGCAGCCGCTGTCCAGGTCAAGCAGATGCCCAGTGCAAGCCGTTTTTTATTCATTTCTCACACCCATTTGAAAATCATATAAAATATCTCGAATTAATCGGTTTTGTTTTATCAATTAAATCCCCTTGATGTCAACCACATTGTTTTCCGCTTTGCAGCGAAAATTGTGGGGCTGGGGCTTGCGCAGCGCACGGAAATGTTAAAAGATATTGGTGATGACAACCGACACGAGCTTCCCCTGGCTCAGCAGCTTCCTCGCTTCTCATTTGCTAGAGGAAAAGGTCTTCGTGGTTCCCTCCTACAGGATCGGGCACCAGATAGGAGAATCGCTTGCGAGCCAGGGGGCATCCTGGATCAACCTGAGGTTTGTGACTCTGCCGGCACTGGCTGATGAGATCGCAGGAGAGGCCTCCGCAGCGAAGGGACTGAGGCAGATAACGGGGGCTGCCTCCCTCCTTTTGATCGAGCGGATATTCAGAAGACTGAAACAGCAGGGCCGGCTCGAGTATTTCGGCCCGCTGGAATCGGCAATGGGTATTGTCAGGTCGGTCCTTCGGTCGGTGAGGGCTCTGAGGATGGCGGGCGTGTCCCCTGACGAGCTGGAGCCGGAGTGTTTTGTCGATGACAGGAAAGGGAGCGAGGTCGCGCTCTTCCTGCGGGAATATATAGAGGAGCTGGCGAAAAACCAGCTGAAGGACCTGGCGGACCTCTATGAGCTGGCCGCGGCCCTCCTGGAGGACGCCGGGGAGGCGCGAGGCGCTGGGGATGGGCGGCTCTATCTGTGTTTCCAGGATCAGGCATGGGGCCGCCTCGAACGCTCCCTGCTCGAGAAACTGTCCGGGGGGCAGCTGGTGGTCCTGCCCAGGGGCGAGGTGTTCGGTCTGGAAAGGCCGCGGACGTATTGGGAGATCGCTTCGCACTCCTCGAATGCTCTCGATGGCAAGAGAGATAGTGGGAGCGATAGCAGCGAAGCAGTGGGTGTGAAGGGCCCTCCGGTTCCGAATACCGACCTGCAAAGGATGCCATATCTTTTCGCGCCAGAGCAGGCGGGGCCGCCGTTCCAGGACGGGACGATACGCCTCTTCAGCGCTACGGGCCCGACCAGCGAGTGCCGCGAGGTGCTGCGCCGCGTCATCCAGGCCAAGTGTCCCCTGGACGAAGTTGAAGTCATCTGCCCCCCTGGTTGTACCTACCCCGTGATCTTCCATGTGATCGCTGCCAAGGCCGATCTCGGCGTGACATTCAGCCAGGGCATCCCGATGGGATTTTCCTCGCCGGGGAAGGTTTTCTCCGGCCTTCTGGACTGGCTCGAGAAAGATTTCCTGGCCGTCGCTCTCTGCAGGATGATCGAGAGCGGGGCGCTGCGGCTGTCGAAAGAAAAAGGCAAGGGGGCCAGGCCTTCAGCCATGCAGGCCTCGCGGCACCTCAAGAATGCCATGATCGGATGGGGCAGGGATCGCTACCTTCCCCGCCTGCGGAGCCTCAGGGAAAGCCTGGAGAACAAGGCTGTCCTGGTGGACGAAGAGGGGGAGCCGGAGCAGGGGGATCGTTTCCGCGCTGCCAGGCAGGAAATCGAGTGGTTGGAACCTGTCGTCCGCGGCCTTCTCGCCAGCATCCCTAACAGGAGAGAGGACGGGCTTGTGGACCTGGGACTCCTGTGTCAAGGGATCGCACAGGTCTTAAAAGATCACTGCCGCGTTCAGGGAGAGCTGGATGTCGAGGCCCTGGGGAGCCTCACCGTGCGGCTGTCTGAGGCGGGCGCCGCGGCAGAAACCATGCTGCGCTGGGAGGAGGCCCTCGAGTGGCTGCGCGGCCTGAGCGAGGGCCTGGCAGTGGCGGCCTCCGGCCCCTTGCCGGGTCAAATGCACGTCTCAGGATTCCAGGGCGGGGGATTCTCCGGCCGCCCCATGACGTTCGTGCTGGGACTGGACCAGGGCTCGTTCCCCGGAGCCGGGCTTCAGGACCCGGTACTGCTGGACGAGGAGCGTGAGCGGATCTCTCCGGACCTGCCCACCACGGCCGATATCCTGCGCGAAAACCTCTATGCGATGAGCTCACTGTTGGCATCGCTGAGGGGACGGGTCATACTGAGCTATTCCGCCTACGACATCATCGACGAGAGGCCGTCTTTTCCCTCGTCGCTGCTGCTGCAGGCCTTCCGGCTGGTCGAAGGGAAGCCGGATCTGGACTATTCTGACCTGTTGACATCGCTGCCGGAATCGACCGGGATGCTTCCCGGCGGGCTGGGGCGAGTGTTCGACGAGATCGACTGGTGGCTGGCCAGGCTGGTGCCGGGCGGACGCTTCCTGGAAGGGCGTGCTGCGGTGAGGGCGCATTTTGAGGGGCTTGACCGGGGTATCCAGGCGGCAGACATCCGAAAGAGCGATCTCCTCACCGAGTTTGACGGGATGGTGGATGTCTCGGGAGGGGAGTTCCACCCGTTCCGGAATCCGGACATCATCGTGTCGGCCACGCGGCTCGAGCTTCTGGCGGGCTGCCCCTATGCCTATTTTCTGAACTATGTCCTGGGGATCTCCAAGCCGGACGAACTGGAATATGATCAAACCCGCTGGCTCGATCCCCTGCAGCGTGGGACCCTGCTGCACGAGATCCTGTGCGACTTCATGCGGGAGCTCAGAGAGCGGGCAGAGAACGTGGAACCAGAGCGTCACCGAGGCCTGATGAGAGAGATCGCTGCGGGGATCATCCAGTCCACGCGTGCCGAGATCCCTCCTCCGTCAGAGGGCATTTTCCAGCGTGAGCGCCAGGAACTATACGAAAGCCTGGAAGTTTTCCTCCAGGCGGAAGAAGGCCGGGCGCGCCCCGTGGATCCGGTGCTGTTTGAGGCTGGATTCGGATTGAAGCGCCATGACGGCGAGGGGATCCGGGAGGCGGTCGAGGTCCCGGTCGCAGCCGGGAACAAGATGCGTATAGGAGGCAAGATCGACAGGGTGGACAGAGTGGGTTCCCACAGTTACCGCGTGATCGATTATAAGAGCGGCGGCTTCCAGCGCTATGAGGACATCGTGTGCTTCAACAGAGGCCGCTCCATCCAGCACGCGCTCTACAGCCGTGCGGCCGAGGCCATCCTGAGGGCCAAGGGCCTGGACGAGGAACCGGTCGTGGTGGAGAGCGGTTATTCGTTCCCAACACGGCGGGGAGAGGGCCGGGAGATCCTCTTCGGGCGCGAACGATGTGCGCGGTTCGAGGCGCTCCTGAGTGAGCTTATGAGTCTATTGGAGCAGGGTCACTTCCTGGTCCATCCAGAGGCACGCTGCGACTACTGTGATTATGTCCCGCTGTGTGGTTCCGGGGCTGTGCAGCGTTCCAAGGGGAAGCAGATAGGCAATCCGGATGCCTACGGCGTTTTCGAGCGCTTGAAGGACTTCGAGTAAGGCGCGACAGGGCATGCTAGATAAAATATCCCCAGTGGATGCGGAGGCGAGAGCCCGGATCGTCCGGGAGCTGGACCGGACCTTCCTCGTGGAGGCCGGGGCCGGATCGGGCAAGACCAAGAGTATGGTCGACCGCATGCTGGCCCTGCTCCGGGAAGGGCGGTGCCGTATCAGCACTCTGGCAGCCGTGACTTTCACACGAAAGGCTGCGGCCGAGCTGCGCGGCCGTTTCCAGACCGAGCTGGAAAAGTCCGTGCGAAAAGAAGAGGGCGGGGAGGTCAAGGATAGGCTCCGGGAGGCCCTCCGGAACCTGGAACAGTGCTATATCGGGACCATCCACTCCTTCTGCGCCAGGCTTATCCGCGAACGGCCGGTGGAGATCGCGCTCGACCCCGATTTCCGTGAGATGGAAGAGATCGAGGATGCCGTCTACCAGGACAAATGCTGGCATGAATTCCTGCTCGAGGCGCGGCTGGGCGATGCCCCTGTGCTGGAGAGACTCGAAGACGTGGGGCTGGCTCCAGAAGATCTCAGGGATTCGTTTATTATCGTCAGCCGTTTCCCTGAAGTGGTACTCATGCCAGGAAGGGAGGATCCGCCGGAATATTCCCTTTACAGGCAGGAGCTGAAGGATTTTCTCGACTTGGCGCGGAAGGCTGTTCCCGGTGAGCGCCCGGAAAAGGGATGGGACGGCCTCATGCGGAAGATGAGGCGCTGTTTTTACCGCGAACGCAACCTGGGCTTTGGCGACCACAGGATTCTGATGGAAACCCTCGAGCAGCTCGACAAAGGTTCAGGATTCAAGAAGACCTATTGGCCGGACAGGGAGAGTGCCGAATCCTTCTGCACGAGGTTCGAATCGTTTCAGGACGATGTGGTTCGCCCCGCCCTGCAGATCTGGAGGGAGTACCGGCATGGGATCATCCTGGATTTTCTGAAGCCTGCACTGGAATTTTATCAGAATAGGCGCCGGGAGCAGGCCCGCGTGAATTATGAGGACCTGCTCCTGCTGGCTTCAAGTCTATTGCGGGACAATCCCGAGGTGCGGGCATATTTTCAGCGCAGGTATACTCACTTGATGGTGGATGAGTTCCAGGACACGGATCCCATCCAGGCCGAGATGCTGATGTACCTGGCCAGCACGGATGCGGCAGAGAAGGACTGGAGGAAGATCAAGCCCAGGCCGGGCTCGCTCTTCCTGGTGGGGGATCCCAAACAGTCCATCTACAGGTTCCGCAGGGCGGACATCGATACCTACAACCAGGTGAAGCGGCAGATCGAGGCTGCCGGAGGGGAGGTCCTCCCCCTGACATCCAATTTTCGCTCACTGCATGATCTGCGGGATTGGATCAATCCGGTATTCGAGGCGATCTTACCGGGAGATTTTACGCGTTATCAGGCCGCCTTTGCCTCGCTCGATACCGTGAGGCCCAACCAGGAAGGCGCGCTGGCTGGTGTGTACAAGGTGGTCGTGCCGGGTGTGAAGCACAACAAGCAGAGAGGTATTGCCGAACTGGACGCGGCGGCGATCGGCGATATTATCCAGTGGGCATGCGATCCGCACAGGGATGAAGTCCGGCTGGCGCGCAGCACGGAAGAACTTGAACAGGGAAGGACACCAAAGCCGCAGTGGTCGGATTTCCTGATCCTGTTCCGGTACAAGAAGCAAATGCATGTGTATGCCCGCGCCCTGGAAGAGAGGGGTATCCCCTATGAGATCACGGGGAGCGGGGCCTTTGCAGGCTCCGAGGAAATACGCGATATCGTAAACCTGGTGCAGGCCCTTAATGATCCGGAAAATCCGATCTTTACGGTGGCGGCGCTCAGAGGGATATTCTTTGGAGCGAGCGATGATGACCTGCTCCAATACAGGAGGGGGGGAGGACGGTTTTCTTTTTTGAACCCCGGGATCCTTTCGTCCCAGAGTGATAAGGAACGTGTCGAACGTGTGGGTGCGGCCCTGGAGCAGATGAGGGAGTGGTGGTCCTGGACCCGGACGGTCCCGGCCTCCACGGCGCTGGAAAAGATCCTTGAGACTTCCGGGATCGTGGCCTACCTGACGGCCGGCGAGATGGGCAGCAGCCGGGCGGGGAACCTGATCAAACTGCTCGAGATCCTTCGCGGGCAGGAGAGGGAGGGGCTCACGGCCTTTTCCGATGTGGCGGCCTTCATGTCGGACCTGTTGTCGCTCTACGAGATCGAAGAGATGAGTCTGACACCGGGGAAGGCCGATGCCGTGCGGATGATGAACCTGCACAAGGCCAAGGGATTGGAGGCTCCGGTCGTGTTTTTGGCGAACCCGGCTGGAGTGCGGGGGCATGAGCCGGACCGTCACATAGTCCGGACGGGTGAAAAGGGTCCCCGGGGCTACTTCGTGTTCGAGAAGAAATGGGGATTCCAGAGGATCCGGCTGTCTCAACCGCTGGATTGGGCCCAGAAGGCCGAGGAGGAGGCCCGGTATCAGGAAGCCGAGGAAGAGCGGCTGATGTATGTGGCTGCCACTCGTGCGCGTAATGCTCTGGTGATCAGCACCTATGGTGCAAAGATGAGCAGCAGGGCTTGGGAAGCTCTGGACGACAGCCTGGAGGCATCTGAAGGAGGCTCGCGTGTGAGCGTGTCTGAACTCGAGTTCCCGCGGGGGATGGAGCGACCGGAAAAGGAGATGCTCATGCTCTTCCCCGGAGATGTGCAGAAAGGGCGGGATGAGATCCGCGTGAATAGGGAAAAGGCTATGACTCCGAGTTATGCTGTCGATTCCGTGACCTCCCTGGCTAAAGCAGATGTCGAGCTGCCCGTGCGGAGAGAGAGCGCCTACGGCATGAGCTGGGGACGGGTCGTGCATTCGGTGTTGGAAGTGTTGGGGAAAAGGGCTTGGGGGGAAGAAAAAGTGGGTCCAGAGATGGAGAGGCCGGAGAGCCTTGACCTGCTGCTCGAGAATGCGCTGGCTGTCGAGGAGAGGGACCCGGCCGACATCCACAGGCTGCGGAACCTGATGGCAGCCATCACTGGATCGGAGTTCTGGCAGCGGGCTCTGCGATCGGAGAAGAGGCTGTTCGAAGTACCGTTCAGCTTGAAGTCCAGCGGAGTGGAACTAGGCCTCGATCACAAACTCCCGGTCATCCTCACGGGTGTTATCGACCTGGTTTTCCTGGAAGCTTTGGATACTGGGGATGATATCGGCCCGGATTCAGGCTGGGTGATCGCCGATTACAAGACCGATGAGATCCTCGACGACCTCCAGAAGTATGTGGACTACTATGCCCCTCAGGTCCGCCTCTACAGCCGGTACTGGGCCAGGCTGACCGGTCAGCCCATCAAAGAAACGGGCCTCTTCTTCACCTACCTCAACCGCTGGGTTCCTGTCGAAACAGGATAACCGATCAGACGAAGGATCCGCTCAATTTTTTCTTAGAGGCCTGGTTTTGGTACCAAAAATAGGCGTTTAAGCTCTAAAAAGTGGTGCTGTAAGGTGTTAACCTGTTTGTTATCAGCGACATTTCATGGTCCGACCCCAAAATACAGTCGCAGAAATACAGCGACTTTTAGGAAGGGTGTAAGGCTTACTTCTCTTTTCCCATCCTGTATTCGACGGCCTTCCGGGTCTCGAAGAGGAGTTTGGAAACGAGTCGTTCCACCTTCTCTTTGTCGTTTTTATTGGCGTGTTCAGCCATCCCATTGACGACCTGCTCGATCTTTATGTCGGATTTGAACTCTGGATGCAGGCTCTTGGCCATGAAGAGGGCAGCGGAGCTGACCTGGATGCGGATCACTTCTGAGATCTTCATGTCGTACTTGTCGGCTAGGTAGTGCACATAATCGGCCAGCCACTCCGGAAGCAGGACCTGGAACTTCTCGACCATAATTTCTCCTCTCCTCAGGATGAGATGTTGTTTTTATAACAAAAAATGTGATTTGGTGTCAATTGCACTTTAGTACAATGATTAGGAATGATAATCCTATTAATAGTAGAACTTTTTGTGCCTTGACACGTAATATAAAATAAGAATACTATAAAACAAATAATTCAAAAAGAATATTGTTGGGAGGTGTGAAGTTATGGATGTGCTCTCACGGATAGAAGAAATGCTCCTGCTGGCCATCTGGAAGCTGGAACACAATGCCTACGGGATTTCCATACGGGGGCAGGTCGAGAAGGACACGGGGGTCAAGTGGATGTCCGGGGCCATATATGCACCTCTGAACCGTTTGAGAAAGAACGGTTATGTCAAGACTTTTAAAGCCGAAGGATCGACCGAGAAGGGTGGGCGGCCCCGTGTGTATTACAGGCTGACTCCCCTGGGCAAGGACAAACTCGCCGCTCTTCAGGTTGTGAACCGGGCGATCTGGCTGGGCGTCCCGGATCTCGAGAAAGAATTCGAAGCATGAAGAATAGGGGAGAGTTTCGCCTCGCGCGAGCGGCCCGCCTGCTTTTGGGCCTCTTTGTCGATCGGGACATGCTTTCGTCGATCGAGGAAGACCTGGCACAGAAGCATGCGGATGCCGCGGCGGCGCACGGAACATGTTATGGGCAGCTGCGTACTGTGGGCGCGATCCTATCTCTCCTGATGTCTCTGACTGCTGAATCATTCAGATGGAGCCTGACAATGTTCAAAAACTATCTTAAGGTGGCCCTGCGTCACATCCGTCGGCGCAAGGTCTACTCTTTCATCAATATCGTGGGCCTGTCCGTGGGCCTGGCCTGTTTCATGTTGATCGGGCTCTGGGTAAAGGACGAGCTGAGTTTCGACCGCTTCCATGAGGATCGGGACCGAATATTCCGTGTCCTCAACAGGATGGAGGACGGGGGCGCGAGCTATTCCATCACCTATGCTTTGGGACCGGCGCTCAAGGCTCAATACGCTGAAGTGGAGGATACATGCCGTGTCTGGCCCTGGTTTGGGTCGCTTCTGCGCCATGGGGACCGGAGCTTCATGGAGTTCAATATCGCCTTGGCCGATCCGTCTTTTTTTGAGATGTTCTCGTTCCCGCTGCTGAGAGGGGATCCAGCAACGGCACTCCAGGACCGTCTCTCTATCGTCTTGTCGGAAGAGACCGCCCACAAGTATTTCGGTGACGAAGATCCCATGGGCAAGGTCATCCATCTGGCCAGCGAAATGAAAGACCTCAAGGTCACGGGGATCATGGCTGATGTCCCCCTGAATTCACACCTCCAGTTCGACATGGTTTCACGGATCGAGTTTCTGGGGGAAGACCGATTGGCTCGCTGGAACGAGTGGTCCGGCCCCAACTACGTGCTGCTCAGGCCCGGAGTGTCCGCGGCAGACTTCGAGGCCCGGATCTCTGGCATCTATAAAGCGAATATCGCGGAAGATGCGACCTATGTTCCAGTGCTTCAGCCTCTGACCCAAGCCTATCTCTACGACTATGCGCGGAGCCTGTCCGGCACCCCCACCAAGATCAGGAGGCTCACCCTGTTCTCCGTGATCGCCGCCTTCATCCTCTTCATGGCCTGTATCAACTTCACGAATCTGGCCACGGCTCAGTCGGCGAAGCGTGCCCGCGAGGTGGGCATGCGTAAGGTGATCGGCGCTCTGCGCAGGCAGGTGATGCGGCAGTTCCTGGGTGAGGCCGTCCTGATCGCGTTCCTGTCTCTGCTGGTTGCCCTGTTTCTGGTGGAACTTGCGCTGCCCTCCTTTAATCAGTTCACAGGCAAATCCATGGCCCTGCTCTCGGGTACGAGTGTATCACTCGTGCCTATGCTTGTCCTCATCACCTTTGGGACTGGACTGTTGGCCGGGAGCTACCCGGCACTGTTCCTCTCGGCATTCATGCCGTCTCAGACACTCAAAGACCGCTCACCATCCGGAAGCCGGGGGGCGGCTGTGAGGAAGGGATTGATCGTGGTGCAGTTCTCCATATCTGTGTGCCTCATCATATGCACGCTGGTTGTAGCCAGCCAGCTGCGCTTCATCCAAAGCAGGGACCTGGGGCTTGAGAAGGATCATGTGCTCTATTTCTGGAACAATCCGCTCCTGATGCCGAAATTCGATGACTTCCGCAGCCGCCTGCTGAATCTGCCAGGTGTCCAGAATGTGACGGCGGCGGCACAGCTCCCCAATCAGATCGGCGAGAACATCAGCATGGACTGGGAGGGGAATCCGAGCGATGAGATGATGTCGGTGGACTATACCGTGGTCGACTTCGATTTTTTTGAGACATTCGACATCCCCTTAATCCAGGGGCGGGGCTTTGCGCGGCAGTTTCCCACGGACAGGAGATCCGCTTGTGTGATCAACGAGACCGCAGCGCGGCGCATGGGGCTCGAGGATCCCGTGGGAGCCAGCCTCTATCTTGCCCACCCGGCCTGGAAGGAAGAATTCAGGAAGGTCAGAGTGATCGGTGTGGTGAAAGATTTTCACTCCCGCTCGCTGCACACGGCTATCCGGCCCTTTGTTTTCCGCATGTACAAGCCCTGGACCAACCTCGCCTTCGTCCGGATCGAGGAGCCGCAGCCTCGCGCCGCCCTGGCCCGGATTGAAGCCGCGTATGAGGAAGCAGCTCCGGGATTCCCCTTCGACTTTGAGTTCCTGAGCGAGGTTGTGAACCGGCAGTACATTTCGGAGCAGGGGCTAGCCAGCCTGTTCAGGGTGTTCAGCCTGCTGTCCATTTTTATCGCGTGCCTGGGCCTCTTCGGCCTGGCCTCTTTTACGACCGAGCAAAAGACCAAGGAGATCGGGATCCGCAAGGTGCTCGGGGCGTCTGTCGCGGGGATTGTCAGACTGACGGCTCGGGATTTCATCAGGTGGATCCTGCTGGCGAATGTGGTCGCCTGGCCTTTGGCCTACACCGGTATGTACCTGTGGCTGCAGGAATTTGCCTACAGGGTGAAGATCGGAGTAATGTGGTTTGTCATAGCCGGCGGGCTGACACTGCTGATCGCGCTTCTGACGGTCAGCTACCATGCCCTCCGGGCTGCTCTTTCCAATCCCATCGACTCGCTCCGCTACGAATAGGCTTTCTCCTTAGCGTGCTGTTTTTAAGGCCAAAAACAGCGCGCTAAGGCCTCAAAAACGTATCTCTAAGCATGTAAGTATAATCTTATCAATAAGATTTCATGGTCCGACCCCAAAAAGGGTATTAATCCTGTGGGAAAAGTCGTATAATATCCATGTAGAGTTATTGAAGGAGGCACATCGATGAAGAACATGCTCACAATAATGGCCCTCTCCTGTGCGGTGCTTCTGGGCTGTGCCCCGAGCGAAGGGAGAGAAAGGATGGAAAACAACAAGGACAAACGGTCCATAGATCGAGAGAACCTGGCTAAGGCCACGTTTGCTGGCGGATGCTTCTGGTGCATGGAGCATCCCTTCGAGGAGCTGGACGGGGTGGCCGATGTCGTCTCCGGCTATTCCGGGGGGGACACAGCGAACCCGACCTATGAGCAGGTTTCGACGGGCAGGACGGGACATCTGGAGGCCAATCAGATCCTCTACGACCCCTCCCGGATCAGCTATGATGAGCTGCTCGAGGTGTTCTGGAGGAACATAGATCCGACAGACGAATACGGGCAGTTCGTGGACAGGGGACCACAGTACGCCACTGCTATCTTTTATCACGATGCGGAACAGAAAAGATTGGCCGAGGAGTCCAGGGACCGACTGCAGCAGTCTGGCAGGTTCACACGCGCGATCGTGACCGAGATCAAGGAATATGAGGAGTTCTATCCTGCCGAGGACTATCATCAGGACTATTACAAGACCCATACGACACGGTATGGCTATTATCGATTGGCATCGGGGAGAGACCGCTTCATCGATGAGGCCTGGGAGGATGAGAAGGGAAAGAAGGTTGTGAAGAAAGATCCGGAGCCCAACGGCGATTCAGAGGAAGTGTTGGGGAACTTTGAAAAACCCAATGATGAGGACCTCCAGTGCAGCCTCACGCCCCTCCAGTATGAAGTGACACAGAATGAGGGCACCGAGGCCCCCTTCCGGAATGCCTATTGGGACAACAAACGGGCAGGCATCTACGTCGATATCGTATCGGGGAAACCCCTGTTCAGCTCTCTGGACAAGTACCAGTCCGGTTCCGGGTGGCCAAGCTTCACGCAGCCCCTCGAGCCCGAAAACCTCATGGAAAAGACCGACCGGAGCCTCCGGGCTGCCCGTATCGAGGTGCGCAGCAAACACGCCGACTCACACCTGGGGCACGTGTTCCCCGACGGCCCCGCATCCACAGGGCTTCGTTACTGCGTCAATTCCGCCGCACTCCGCTTCGTGCCCAAGGAGGACCTTGTCAAGGAAGGTTACGGGGAATATCTGACGTTGTTCGAGAAGGAATGATCCCGTCCTGCTGTCGCAGGTCTTAGGACCCGGATTCGTCAGGTTTAGTACTCCCCGGCTCTCCGTCTTCGGAGCCTGATCCCTCCGAGGAGCCTTCCTCCGAGGCTTCTTTTTCCGATCCGGTCTTGACGAATTCCTGTTTGAACTCTTCGGGATCGACCTCGAGGAGTTCATACACTCGTTCGACGATCTTGGACATTTCCAGGGGCTTGGGAAAAAAATCATCGGCGCCGCAGTTCTTGGCCTCGGTCGGCCCGAATGAGCCCTTGTACACTCCCGTCATCATGATGACCTTGGTCTGATGAAGCTCTGGAGATGTCTTGATGGCCTTGCAGACATCCAGTCCGTGGATCTTGGGAATGAGGAAATCGCAGATGACCAGATCGGGGCGTTCTTTTTTAGCGATGTTGCTGCCCTCTTCCCCATCCTTGGCGCTGTAGACCCAGAATCCCTGCAGGATCAGGGTCTTTTCCAGCATCGCCCTTATGGTGCGGTCATCATCAATGATTAGGATTGTTTTTCCCATACGACCCCTTACATGTCAAATCGCTCCATTAGCCTGTATTCTTCATACCACAATCGAACACAGAGTTCAATCCTGGTTTGATTTTAATACATGCTCGGATCAGGGATCTTTGAGCTGTGCCAGAAAAGCCTGGAAGCGGGGACGATCCCGGAGCGAATCGAGGTCCGGATCGTTTTCGAGCCATGGCTTGGGCAGGCTGCCGAACAGGCGTGCCCGTTCGAGGCAGGAGATGGCCTTGTCCGCTCGCCCCAGCATCGCGAAGTTGCAGGCGCAGGCATAGAGGGTCATGGGCTCGTCCGGTGATGCGGAAAAGGACCGCTCTACCCATTCGAGAGCCTGGGATTTCTCTCCCAGGTGATTGAGGGCTCCGGCCCCGAAGCTCAAGGCCCGGGCATCATCGGGGAAGAGCTCCAAGTAGGTTTCGGCCCGCTGCAGACTCAGCTGGAATGCGTTGTGGGCGTCCATGTCACGCCCCAGATCCGTGCAGATCATCCCCAGGAGATAGGGCGACGTGAAATCATCCGGCCTCTGTTCCGTGGCTTGCTCGGCCAGTCGTGCAGCCTTCTCGTATTTTCCCTGTGAAAAGCAGTTGCGGGCATAGAAATAAGATGCTTCATAGAGATCCGGGTGCAGGCGCAGGGCGGTGTCGAACTCACGGTCAGCTTCTATGCGCTTATTTCGGAGGGAGAGGACCATGCCCCGCGCAACGTGGGACTCTGCCAGCTCGGTATCCAGCGACAGGGCCTTCCGGCTCGTGGTTTCTGCCTCTTTGAGGTTTGTTTCGCTGGCATCGAACCAGCTGTAGAGGAACGCATAGCAGTAGCAGGCCCAGGCGTAGGCCGCCGCGAATCCCGGATCAAGTGAACTGGCATGCAGGAAATGAGAGAGGGCGCGCTCGATGCTCTTTCGCTGGAAGAGATAGAAATGCCTCCTCCCCTGCAGCAAATGATCGTACGCCTCGATGTTCTCCGTGGGCGCTGTGGTGATCGCTTCTTTCTCCTGTTCGGTGAGTACGACCTGGAGGGATGCGGCGATCTGCTCGGCGATCTCCGACTGGACGGCAAAAACGTCCTTGACCTCACGATCGAAGGTATCGGACCAAAGATGATACCCGTCTTCAGCTTTGATGAGCTGAGCCGTGACCCGCAGCTTGTCTCCGGACTTCCGGACGCTGCCCTCCACCACGGTCCGCACGCTCAAGTCCTCCCCGATGCGGCGGATGTCTTCGGAATGATCTTTGTACAGCGAAGAGGCCGTCCGCGAAGTGACATGCAGGCCACCGATCTTCACCAGTGAGTTGATGAGCTCATCTGTCAACCCGTCGCTGAAATATTCGTTCTTCTTGTCCTGGCTCATATTGGTGAAGGGGAGCACCGCCACCGAAGCCGGGTGGATGTCTTTTTTTCGGAAGCCTCCTTCCGTGATCTCGCTGAGCCGTTCGATGATATCTTCCATTGACTGGAAACGATCTTCGGGCTCCTTTTCCAGGCACCGCAGTATGATCTGTTCCAGCAGCTCAGGCACGTCCTTCTGATAGTCCCGCAGCGCGGGGATCTCGTCGTAGAGCACGGCGGCGGCCGTCTCTACAGGTGTCCTGCGAAAGAACGGCCGGCTTCCGGTCAACATCTCCCACAGGACACAGCCCAGCGCGAAGACGTCGCTGCGCGGGTCGGCGAACTCGCTCCGTATCTGCTCCGGAGACATGTAGGCCACGGTCCCGGCAAAGCCTTCGGAAAAACCGTGCTGGGTCAGTGTGGTCGCTTGATCTCCGTCCTCGCCCCTGCTGCGCCGCGTGGTGGCGTGGGCCAGACCGAAATCCAGGATCTTGATCTCTTCGTTCTCTGTGAGGAAGATGTTGTGCGGTTTGATGTCCCTGTGGACGATACTTTTGCCGTGGGCGGCAGCCAGGCCGGAAGCGATCTCGCGCGCGATGTGATAGGTCTCGTTCCAGGGGATCGGGCCCTTCTCGATACGCTCGGCCAGGGTTTCGCCCTGCAGGTATTCCATGACGGCATAGGTGCGGCCGCGCCAGGTGCCGATGTCGAACAGGATCCTGATGTTGGGATGGGAGAGCGAGGCGACCTTCTTGTTCTCTTCCTGAAAACGCTTCAGGGCCAGGGCATCTCTGGAGAGATGATCGGGCAGCACCTTGATGGCCACTCCGCGCTCCAGGCGAGAGTCCTGGGCCAGGTAAACCTCTCCCATGCCTCCTTCTCCGAGCTTGGAGACGATCTCGTATGGGCCGAGTTTTACGCCTTTCCGCAGTGCCATGACAGCCTAGTTACCTCTAGTGATTATACGCTCTTCCCAGGTGATTGATTCAGAGATTTAATATATAACGCATTAAGTCCAGCTTTGCAATCCTCATTCGGAACGCACTGTGGACCAATATGCCGGGAATGGCACATCCTTCGGAGATAAAACGAAATCCATCGAGCGCCGTATTAGATATATATGTGTTACCTTGTCAACGTGTTAGGGCTCCGATCCGATCCCGGGCGGAGTGAATCCAGAATCTAGGGAGGGGATCATGCTGCGAAAATATCTGGGAGTGTTCGCCCTGTGTCTGTGCCTGTTTCACCCGGCCGTTGCCCAAGCGCCGGGGGAGGTCAGCTATCAAGATGGATCGATCATGCCTGATGGAAAGATCGGGGAACGCATCCGTTCACTGCTGGAGACGTTCAATGCCAATGATCCCGAGAAGATCCGGCGCTTCATCATGGACGAGTGCACGGTCCGTTTCCGGGATATCGCGCCCATGGAGGAGCACATCCAGGTGTTTCAGGGTCAGTATCGACAGTGGGGCGGCGCCGACTTCCACAGCATCCGCACCTATGTGCCGGAAAGGGTGGGGGAGACCGTGGTCATCCTCAAGGACCACAATTTCGGGGCCTGGCGAGCGTTCGTACTGAGTTTCGATGCCGGCAACGACTTCCGGGTCGCCGGGATCCGGATGAATGACGCCCGCACCCCCAGCAACATCAGGGAAGAAGCCCTGACCGAGCGCCAGTTCCTGGCAGAAGTCGAGAAGATGATGGGGAACCTGGCCGCCGGGGATGTCTTCTCCGGGACCCTGCTTGTGGCCAAGGGAGACAGGATCCTCTTCAGCTTCGCCAGTGGAGAAGCCAGTAAGCGTTTCCATGTCCCGAACAACATCGACACCAAATTCAACCTGGGCTCCATGAACAAGATGTTCACTTCAGTCGCTGTCATGCAGCTGGTGGAAGCCGATAGGCTTGAGCTGACCGATACACTGGACACTTTTTTGGATGAGACTTGGCTTCCCAAGGACGTGACATCCCAGATCACGATCCATCACCTACTGACCCACACGGCCGGGCTGGGGAGCTATTTTAACAGGACCTATGCCCGGAGCTCCCGCCAGCTTTTCCGCAGGCTCGATGACTACAAACCCCTGGTCAAAGAAGAAAAACTCCTGTTCGAGCCGGGCAGCCGCTACCGCTACAGCAACACGGGGATGTTCCTCCTGGGAGTCGTGATCGAGAGCGTGACCGGGGACGACTACTTCGACCATATCCGGGAGCACATCTATGCGGCGGCCGGCATGAAGGATTCCGACTGCTACGCGATGGATCAACCGGTCGAGAATCTGGCGATCGGCTACAGCCAGGCGCCAGACAATCCCTGGGGCTGGGAGAACAACCTGTATAAGCATGTGATAAAAGGCGGGCCGGCAGGGGGCGGTTTTTCTACGGTTAAGGATCTCCACAGATTCGCGCTCGCCCTCCTCTCAGGCAAGATCGTTTCCCAGAAGGCGCTGGAGAAGATGTGGACGGATCATTCCGGATCGGGCTACGGCTATGGATTCGGGATTCAGGAAGGGCCCTCCGGCAAGGTGGTCGGGCACAGCGGTGGTTTCTCCGGCATCAATTCCAACCTGGACATCTATGTGGACGGGGGGTACATCGTGGCCGCTATGTCCAATTATGACCAGGGAGCCAGCGCCGTGACCGCTCGGATCGGCACGCTCCTGACCCGGCTCGAGTGAGCCGCTTCCGCAGCTGCGACCGGGCAATGCGTGAACTGGGGCGAGGAATTTCCCCAGGAACAGGCTCTCAAGGACCGTGCCTGTGTCCTCCCGCACATTCTATGATATGGTAGGGCAAGCGGAGGCATACGTACATGAGCGAGTTCAGAGATCCGGCCCTGCGGGTGACACTGCTTCCCCGGGACACCAACAAACACGGCTCGATATTCGGCGGCATCATCCTGAGCCACATCGACCTGGCCGCATCCGTCGAGGCCCGGAAGACCTCCGGTTCGAAGAACATCGTGACGGTGGCCATGGATAAGGTGGCGTTCCACAAGCCCGTTTTCGTGGGCGATGTCGTGAGTTTCTACACCCGGACCCGGGAGTTAGGCCGCACCTCGGTCACTATCGAGGTGCGGGTTGAGGCCACTCGATCCGACAGCGGGGAAACAGTCCGGGTGACGGAAGCCGAAGTGGTGTTCGTGGCTGTGGACTCGGATTGGAATCCTGTCCCCGTGCAGTAATTCCCTCAGAGCAATCGGGAAGTCCGATGTTGGGGGGGCACTCCATGACAGTAATAAAAACCCTGTCGCTGCCCTTCAGTCGATGATCGATTGATAGACCAGGAGCTTGAATCGGGCGTCCATGTTCAGGTGATAGTGAGGAGAGAGCTGGGACAGGGCGATCGCGACGAGCTCTTCCTCCGGATCGATAAAAAACGTGGTGTTGAAGATGCCCGACCAGCGGAGGGTCCCCTCCGATTCGATGAGCCCTGACTCCCCCTGATCCATGTGGACGGCGAATCCGAGTCCGAATCCATATCCCCTTCCTGTATATAGGTCGCCTACGTGGTTTTGAGACATGAGCTGGATGGTCTTGGGGCTCAAAAGGCGCGTACCCTGCAGTTCCCCCCCGTTGAGGATCATCTGGCAGAACCGGAGGTAGTCCATGGCCGTGGAATACAGCCCCCCGCCTCCCGAGAGCAGCTTGGGGCGTCGGCTGACAAAGGGATTCTTGCGCGTGTTGATGTAGACCTCCAGCCCGTCCTGAGTGTCGTTGGGCTTGTAGACCGTAGCGGCCCGCCCCACTTTCTCTTCGGCGATGTGGAAGCCGCTGTCTTTCATGCCCAGGGGCCGGAAGATGCGCTTCTCGAAAAACTCGTCCAGGGTCATGCCGGAGACATTTTCGATGAGTTTTCCCAGGACGTCGGTGGACACGCCGTAGTTCCAGCTGTCCCCAGGCTGAAAGAGCAGCGGCAGCCCGGCCAGCTTCCGCACCATGCCGTCCAGGTCCGGTGTGAGGACACGGGCTTCGTTGTAGGCCCTGTCCACCGGCGTGTCGCCGAAGATGCCATAGGTAAATCCCGAGGTGTGTGTGAGCAGATGGCGGATGGAGATGGGGCTGGCCTGATTCGTGTACTGCGGACTTCCGCTCGACATGCCCGTGTAGACCTTGAGGCCCACCTTGAATTCCGGGATGTAGCGGGCCATCGGCTGGTTGAGGAACAAACGGCCTTCCTCATGCAGGATCATGACGGCCGTGCTGGTGATGGGTTTCGTCATGGAGGCGATCCGGAAGATGGAGTCCCTGCGCATGGAAAGTCCTTCGGCGAGGTCCATAAGGCCCCAGGTCTTGAAGTACGCGATCTTGCCCCGCCGGGCCACCAGAACCACGGCTCCGGCCAGCTGCTGCTCCTCCACGAATCCCTGGAAAAGCCCGCCGACGCGCTCCAGGCGTTCGGATGACATCCCGACCTTTTCGGGTTTGGCCTTGGGCAGGCTCTCGGCATTGATCCAGACAGCCAGAGTCAAACAGAGCGCTATCAGTGCGGAGAACTTCTTTCTTCGGTTCTTCATCATTGGTCTCCTGTTTGGGTCCGGGATCAGTGGGTGTCGATCTCCTCTTTCCAGATCCCGTGGAGGTTGCACTTCTCGAAGGCGACGAGTCTATCCGGAATCCTGGTGAGCTCGAATACGGCCTCGGCTTTATCTTCCTCGGCCTGGAATCTCCTTTCACCAAGGGGCCGGCCGCGGCCGTCCTTGAGCTGGATCCACTCGATGAAATGAGGCTTTTCCGCATTCATCTCGTGGTTCACACTCACTGTCACCGTGAGCCCGGATTCCGATTTTTCAAAGGTGATCACCGGAACATGGCTGTCCTCTTTGCCCCCGTAGGCACCTGGATCATCCCGTGTGAAAATGACCTCCGCATCGGGAGACTGGCCCGAATCCGTTTCCTGAGCGGCCGGCTCCTCCCCCTCTGGAGATGGTTGGTCCTGGGAGCGGCTGCATGCAGAAGGCAGAAACACCACCAGCAGCGCTGCCAGGATGACGATCGATATGCGGTATTCCCTGAGTCTCATCTTTTTCCTCCTCCTATTCGTCTATCTTATGGCAGACTTTTTCCCAAAAGGCAACCTGCCCTGGCTGCTCATGTTTTCCCATGGTGCCCTCGATCCGGACGGAAGCATCCCATTGTCTCTTGGCTAACTTGAATGATATCAATAGTTTGAAACAAAGCCAACACGAAGGCATTGAGGAGGGGCTGGGAAATGCGTACAATGGAGTCAAATGGAGGCGGGGATGAAAAAACCGATCGTTATCCTGGGGATCGTTACGGCGCTATTCTGGACATCTCTCACACCGCTCTCTGCGCAGGACGTGAGGCTGCCTATGCGGCTGGAGGATGTGTTCGCGCCCGTGTTCCTGTTCGTGCCGGCTAGCAATGGCGGGAGCCTGATCTCGGAGCCGGGCGGAGCCGTACGCTTCCTCTACCGTACCGGGCCCGGCCACGAGGGAAGCGGCGGCTTTATCTACGAGGATACCTCTCACGATGGAGGAGAGAGCTGGTTTCTCGAACAGCTCTCTTTCGACACCGGAAGGGGATCACGCAGCGAGATCGCCGAGGTCCATCCCCATACGGGAGAAATCTACCTGATGTACACCCGCGGCGACGGACGGCTCATGCGCACCTATGACCACCGCACTCGCTGGGGGGCGGAAAAAAGGCTGCCGTTTCATGTCAACTTCACCACCGGCAGTTTCATCTGGCTGCGAGAGGAGGAATCGACGGGATTCCACCGGCTTGTGGCGGCGGTGCCCGCTGAGGGCGGTGTGGTCAGCTACTATTCGGATGATGACGGAGAGACATGGTACGGTCCCTCCAACCTCGTGTTCGCGCCCGAATTCCCGGGCCGCTGGGACAATCCGGCGGGTTCTCCCCAGATGGTGGAACTGGAGAATGGCAAGCTCTGGATGCTGACCCGCAACTCGCAGGACCATCTCTGGGAGTGTTTTTCCGACGACTGGGGCAAAAGTTGGAGCGAGCCCCGCCCCTCGCGCTTCTTTGGGGTGTTCAGCAATGTGCGGATCAAACGGATCCCGGACGGCCGCCTCCTGATCATGTGGCTCAATTCCATGCCCCGTTCCGGCGTGACCCGGGACGGCAGCTTCCACAACACAGCCCGGGATGTGCTCCACGGCGCAGTCTCTGAGGATGACGGCCGCCACTGGATTGGATTCCGCGAAGTGGCGCTGGGACGGCAGAGGCATGCCCGCATATTCTCGCGCACAGCGGCCTATGATGCGGGGATCCACCACCAGAAATTCGCCGTCACCGAGGACAGCAAGGTGATCGTATTTACAGGACAGGACGACGAAGCTGTAGGGCGGGAATCACTCCACAGACAGGCCCTGATCTTCGACCTCGGCTGGTTATACGAGCGGAGCCGTTTCACGGATTTTTCAAGAGGTGGATACCTCGGCCTGTCTGTTTTCAAGCTCTCCGCAGATCTTTGGGGCGACACCAACTACTATTCGCGTGTACCGGGAGCCACACTGCTCGAGCACCCGGACCGGCCCAACCAGCGTGTCCTGCATCTGGGGAGGGAGCCCTGCGGCTGGGTATTCAATGAACAGGACGGAGCATGTTGGAATTTTCCCATCGGGAGGACCGGTTCCCTGGAGACGCGCATCCTGCTCAGGGAAGGTTTCAAGGGAGGGCTCATCAGCCTGACCAACTGCTTCACTAATCCATCGGATAACAGCGGTGAGGAAACGGCCATGTATGTGCTCCCGCTCCCCCTCGATGGCAAGCTCAACGTCGCCACCACTCTCGAGACGGGGCGCTGGTACACCCTCCGCCTCCAGTGGACCGGTACGCTGGATTCCGAGATCCACTCCTGCCGCGTGTTTATCGACGGCGTGCAGCAGCCTGAGAGTCTGCGGTTGCAGAACTCTTCTCTCGACGGGATCTGCTATGTTCGCTTCCGCTCCACGGCTCAGGAAACAGACCTAGCCGGTTTCCTGGTGGAGTCGATCCGGTCGGAGATAGACTGGTAGCTTGCATCTTCCCGGGATTGCCGATACACTCGTCCCGCTATGAGTAATCAAACCGACCAGACGGACAATACCGGTACGCCAGATTCTGGCCTGCCCCGTGTTCTGGGGCTCTGGGATATCGTGGGGATCATCATCGGGGGGATCGTGGGATCCGGCATCTTCATCGTGCCTGCGGCGATCGCGGCGGCCATCGGTTCGCCCCTGCTCTTCCTTGCGGTGTGGGTGGTCGGCGGCCTGCTGAGCTTTTTCGGCGCACTGAGCTTTGCCGAGCTGGGTGCCGCCTATCCTCAGGCCGGCGGTGTCTATGTCTACCTGCGGGAATCCTACGGCTCCATGATCGCTTTCCTCTTTGGCTGGACGCTGTTCCTGGTGATCGATTCGGGAGCCATCGCCACACTGGCGGTCGCCTTTTCCACCAAGTACCTCCCATTCTTCTTCCCCCTGTCCAGCCTGGGAGCCAAGGTGGTATCGGTCCTGTTCGTTGCGGTCCTGGTCGCCGTCAACTATGTGGGTGTCCGCTGGGGTGCCAACCTCCAGAACCTCCTCACCGTGATCAAGTTCGCGGCGCTGGCCGGCGTGTGTGTGATCGTATTCGCTTTTGCCAAGGGAGATCCCTCAAACATCGTGTCGCCGGCCCCTGGCTCGTTCAACCTGAACCTCCTGAGCAGTTTCGGCGTGGCGCTGGTAGCCGTGCTCTGGGCTTACAAGGGCTGGGAGGCCTCGACCTACAGTGTCGGAGAAACCCGCAATCCCGGCAGGAACCTCCCCCTGGGGCTCTTCATCGGGACCATCTCCGTGATCGGGATCTACCTCGTCACCAACCTGGCCTATCTCTATGTCTTTCCCACCGGACAGATCGCCCAGTCCGACCGTATCGCCAGCGATGCCATGAGCCTGGCCATCGGGCCGGTGGGCGCCACGGTGATCGCAATCATCATCCTGTTTTCCATCACCGGTGCTGCCAACCAGGTGCTGCTGACCTCTCCTCGCGTTTACTATGCCATGGCCCGCGACGGGCTGTTTTTCAAGCGGACCGCCGATGTGCATGCGCGGTTCCTAACGCCGCACGTATCCATACTGGCCATCGGGGGCTGGAGCATCATCCTCAGCCTATCGGGGACCTTCGAGCAGCTCTTTACCTATGTCATCTTCGGCCAGTGGATCTTTTTTGCCCTCACGGCCGGTGCAGTGATCATCCTGCGCAGGAAGCGGCCGGACCTCAAGCGCCCCTACCGCGTGTTCGGATACCCGTTTACCCCCATCATCTTTATCCTGTCGGCCATGTTCATTTCCCTGAACACTCTGATCAATGAATTCTGGAACGCCATGGCTGGCCTCATCATCATCACGGTGGGCCTGCCCGCGTACTTCTACTGGAAGCATAAGGCCTCCAGAACGGATTCCTGAAAAATATTCTGAGGGACCCTACCTATCCTTCACTCCTCCAGCGACTAATACCCTATGGAGGATCCATGAAAAACGATGGAAACGACTGCTGCGGCACCTGCCCCTTCAACGGCGTGAATAAAGGCATACTGGCCCCTGCAGATAAGAATGGGAAGTTTTTTTGTGAGATCCGCGATTTTGTGGTCCAAGATCCCTATGTGACCTACTGCAACAACCATCCCATCCGGAACCCCCTCTGGCTCCGTACTCCTCGAGGGCCCGTCTGGGGTTCGGTTCACCTCTCTTTTGATTCCAAGCCCCTGGACGCGGGGATCCAACTTCCTGCGGAGCTCGTCCCTCCTCAGGGAGAAGGGAACTACTTCCGCATACCCTATTTTCGTCTGGTCCGTCCGCTCTCGGGAGAGGCCGGGATCTGTGACGTGTGCGGGGATGCCAGCGAGAAGTCGATCATCCTGATGCTGGATCAGGACAAGAAGTTTTTCTGCAGCACGGCCCACTATTTCGAGTGGTGGTTGAAGACCGATCCCACGGCCATCACCTACCTGGTCCGGACTCCCCTGGACCAGGAAGCCATCCGGTATCGGCTCAAGGCCCTGCCTGAGAAGCTGTCCGATGGGCTGTCGGTCCTGGCAGACGGTGAGCAGGAGTGGGTGTACGATGTCCTGCGCGAGATCGATGACCTCCTGACTGAAATACGGAACGGTAGGAACGAACTGATGTATCAGGTAGTCTACGCAGACGAGCCGGAGTTCGACAATCCCAAGTTCCGGGACAGGCTCTCACCCCATCTGCTGCATATCCAATCCGGCCTGACCGTGGTCGGGGATCTCCTGCGCAGGGATGACCTGAACTACCACGCCATCAGCGATAGTGTATCTCAGATCGGAAAGGCTGTGGGAGCCTACCTCCGCCAGGATGGGGCACGCATCTAGCGGTAGAGTCCCGCCTTATCCCACTTCCGGATGATCTCTTCCACCAGGCTTGCGACCCGATCGTTGACCTTCCTGAAATACTCCTCTGCCTGGTCCCGGTCAAAGGTCGGATATCCCTGGCCCGGCTCGTAAAGCAGGATCGAGGCCGCCACCGGCACGGCATACCAGGCATTGCCCGCCGGATTCACCACGGCCATTTCCGGATCGTACTGCTCCGGATGGATGTGCTCCGGCACCACTGCCTGGATGTAGGCCGTTTCGTTGTTTCCGGCATGGCCGCCGTTCTGCCCGAAGACGGCAAAGGTGTCCTCCTCGGCCAGAGACCACCAGTTGACGACCAGGATGCGCACCCTCTTCTGGGTGGATACAACCTCGGCAGCCCTCTTGAGGACATCCGTGTTCCCGCCGTGACCGTTGAGGATGATGATGTTCTTGAATCGATTGGCTGCCAGGCCGCTCAGGATGTCCCGGATGAAGGGGGCATAGGAATCCGCGTGGACGGAGACGGCGCCGGGATAGGCCGCCATGGCCTCGGTGATCCCGTAGTTCAGGGTAGGTGCTATGAGGGCGTTCACTCTCTGGGCGATCGCCCGGCCCATGGCTTGGGGTGCCAGGTTGTCGGTCCCGTTGGGGATGACGCCGTGCGGCTCGATCGATCCAACGGGAAGCAGCACGGTCTCGATCGTATCCGGCACCAAGCTGGAGAACTCCTGCCAGGTGACGAGGTTCATTTCCCGCGTCGTCGGGACATCCTGTCCCGGCCCAGCCCCGTGTGCCCCGCTCGACAGCAGGATCGCCAGGATAAAAAGGATCGGCAAATGTGCTTTGCCCATGGTCGGGCCTCCTTGATGCAAAGGGATTCGCTCTTGAGCTCGGACTATTTTAACACAGGCCGTCGGAATTGGGCAGTCAGCCCAGCGGGGAGAGGTTGCGGAGAGTCGTGTGCGGATTGAGGTCGGGGAAAGGGCGGCGATTTCATTGAGGCTTCATTTTTGGGGCATCGCTGCCCTTTCCCCCCTACTTTTGTTGACCCACCTTTTTGGTTCCCGCGACACGATTTCTCAAAAACTTCGTGTCTGATACAAAGATAGGCAGAAGGAGAGGCCTGTCAATTGTTTTCAGGGATATGTCGTATTATGACGTTATATGTCGCACTATGTCCGATGTTTCACCTGGAGTTATCGACTGTGCTATACTCATGTCACCAAGCAGATGGAGGACGATATGTACAGATCAAGGCGCCTGATGAGGCGGCATTTCCTGAAGATCGGGCTGCAGGGTGGGCTCGCGTTCCTGGCCGTGGGGCCGATCAGACACAGATCCCGAGCGCAGGTGATCCACGGTACTCCGGATGACCGGCTCCAGCGGATCCTGAAGAAATACGGCGGCGAATTCGGGGCAACGTCCTCAGCCGCTCAGGAGGATGGCCATGTCTGTGTTTGAAGTCGAGAGCTGGCTGGTGGCCGAAGGCAAGGAAGAACGGCATGCCGAAGCCATGCGGGGATGGCTCGGTTTTGTCAAGCAGAACCGCGGTTTGTTCAAGGAGTGGAAGAGCGTCCGCTATTTCGCAAAGACTTTTGCCGGAGAGGAGTCGGAGCGGCATTTTGTCATGTGGGAATACGACAGCCTGGCGGATTTCGAGGCCTATAAAGCGCGGCGCGGAGACTACCAAGGGCCCTATGCGGAATACAAGAAGCACGATCCCTACTATATGGGAGTCTTTCAGCACGGCACCATGCGCCTCGAGATTTGGAAGGACCTGGACCGGGATCTCTGGGTGGAATGAGGTGAATTGGCGCAGCGTGCTGGTCGGAGCGCTCATGATCGCGTTGCTCGGATCCGGGGCTGAAGCGCGGGTCCGGATCGGCCTTGAAAACCTGCTGTCCGATCACCTGGACCTGATCAAGGGCAAGCGGCTCGGTATCATCGCCAATCACACCTCCTTGGATTCGCAGGGTCGGCACATCGTGGATCTCCTGTCCCGCCACGCCAGGATCGCCGCGGTGTTCGGGCCGGAGCACGGATTTTTGGGAAATGTGGAGGATATCACCGGAGTCCGGGATTCCCTCTACAAGGATATCCCCGTCTACAGTTTACATGGAGAGTTCTCTTCCCCGACGCCGAAGATGCTCCGCAATGTGGATGTGCTGGTCTATGACATCCAGGATGTGGGAGTCAAATTCTACACCTACATCTCCACACTGTTTTTGTCCATGCGGGCGGCTGCCCGGGCCGGCATTCCCGTGATCGTGTGCGACCGGCCCGATCCTGTGGGGGCCACCCGGGTGGAGGGGGCCATCACCAATCCGGCCTTCTCCAGCTTTGTGGGCGTGATCCCGCTTCCCACCCGATACGGCATGACCGTGGGAGAGCTGGCAAAGCTCTTCAACTCCGAACGCTACGGCGGATTCCACATCGGGGGGGATCTGGTCGTCATCCCCATGACGGGATACGAGCGGAACATGTGGTATGACGAGACTGATCTTCCCTGGACCGGGCCTTCTCCCAACATGCCGACCCTGGAAACAGCCGTGATCTATCCCGGGATGTGTCTGTTGGAGGGGACCAATTTGTCCGAGGGACGCGGCACGGATGCTCCCTTCCTGATCGTAGGCGCCCCTTACATCGATCCCCAGAAATGGCTGGAGGCCCTGCCGGAGGGCGTGTTGGCTGGTGTCGAGGCGGTTCCCACGGCCTTCGAACCTCGTTCCATTCCCGGAAAAGTTTCCAGGCCCAAATACCAGGGAGAAAAGTGCAGGGGACTGCGCTTCTCGGTCTCGGATAGGGACAAATTCCTGCCGATTCCCCTAACCGTGTCCCTGCTGTGTGCTGCACAAAAGCTCTGGCCGGAACGATTCGTCATGAACAAATACCTGGACACGCTCTGGGGCAGCGAGATCCTGCGCGCTATGGTGTCAGAAGGAGCGAGCCCCGATGAGATCCTGGCGACCTGCCGGGCCGGGATCGAGGATTTTAATGCTGTGAGGGAGCTGTATCTTATCTATAAATGATCCCTGATCGAGCTCGGATCCGATTGAATATCTGCTGTATGAGGCGAAGATGAAAAAGACCTTTCTGGTATGCATTCTGTCGGGCTGCATGCTTCTGCCCGCTCTGGTTTTTGGTCAGGGATATGATCCCGATTGGGATTCGCTGGACACACGTCCCATCCCGCGGTGGTTCCAGGACGCCAAGTTCGGGATCTTCATCCATTGGGGCGTGTATTCGGTTCCGGCCTGGCGCAAGGTCACATCCGGGCGCTATGCCTCCTATGCCGAGTGGTATTATGCCAGGGTCATGTTCGACCGTGAGAACGGGGGGAAGGAATTTCATGACCGGGTGTACGGCGAGGATTTCGAATATCGGGATTTTGCCCCCAAGTTTCGCGCGGAGCTCTATGACCCTGATTATTGGGCCGGGCTCTTCGCCCGTTCCGGAGCCAGGTATGTGGTGCTCACCTCAAAACACCATGACGGCTACTGCCTGTGGCCCACACAGAGTCCCTATAAGAAAGGGTGGAACAGTATGGATGTGGGTCCAAAGCGGGACCTGGTGGGCGAGCTGGCCGCGGCCGTGAGGCGTCGGAGCCTCCGCTTCGGGCTCTACTATTCCGTCATCGAGTGGGAGACCAATGCCACCCACCGCACCGAGACCGGATATTTTATCCCGGAAGCCCTTGTGGAAAAGTACCGCATCCCGGAGGAACGGTATGTGGACGATCATCTGATGCCGCAGCTCAGGGAACTGGTCTTGAACTACCAACCGGACGTGCTCTTCGGGGATGCGGGCGAGTGGGACCGCACGGCGGCCGAATGGAAAACCCTGGATTTTCTGGCCTGGCTCTACAACGAGGCCCCTAACAAGGAGTCTGTCGTGGTCAATGACCGGTTCGGAAAAGACATGCCCGGGAAGCACGGCGACTACTATTCAAGCGAGTATCAGGATGCCGAGGGCGTCGGGACCTATCATCCCTGGGAGGAAAGCCGCGGCATCGGTGGCTCCTATGGCTTCAACCGGGATGAGAACATCGATGACTACCAGACTTCGGAAGCGCTCGTGCATGAACTGGCCGACATCGTGAGCCGCGGAGGAAACCTGCTGCTCAACGTGGGCCCGACGGCCGACGGACGGATCCCGGTCATCATGCAGCAGCGGTTGCTGGATATCGGCGGGTGGCTCGAGGTCAACGGCGAGGCCATCTACGGCACGCGTCCCTGGCAGGGATCAGCCCGGAACCGCGATCGGGACGAAACGATCTTCTTCACACAAAAGAAGGAAGGCGAGGTGCTGTATGCCATCTGCACGCACTGGCCGCAGGACGGATTCGTCATTCAGGGAGTGGATAGGGGAGAAGAGGGTCTGAGGATCAACCTGCTGGGCTACGAGGGCCCCATTACCACGGAATCCGGATCGGGATTCCTCAGGATCGAGCCCCCTGCTCTGAATCCGGGAGCCCTCCCCTGTCAATATGCCTGGGTGTTCAGGATACGCAGAAACCCCTGAGCTCCCGCGCTGCCTTGGGACCTTCAGATCGAGGCGAAGGATTTCAGAGTACAGCTGGAGGGATTCGCCCGGATCTTTTTGAGGGCCTTGGATTCGATCTGCCGTATCCGCTCGCGTGTGACCTTGAATTTCTGTCCCACCTCTTCCAGTGTGTGCTCCCTCTCGTTGCTCAGTCCGAACCGCATCCGCAGGATCTTGGATTCCCGATCGGAGAGTTGTTCCAGGGCCCCTTCGATCTGTTCCTTCAAGCTGATGTAGATCACCGTATCCGGAGGTGAGGGCATGTCGGGATCCTTCAGGAAGTCCCCCAGCTGCCCGTCGCCGTTCGTCCCGACCGGAGTCTCGATGGAAACGGGATCCTGTATGATCTTGTACAGTTTTTTCACTTTGCTCATGGGGAGTTTCATCTTCTCGGCCAGCTCATCGGCGGTCGGTTCCCGACCCGTTGTCTGCAGATAGATCTTGGTGATCCTGTGGAGTTTCTGGAGCTGCTCGGTCACGTGCACAGGAACCCGGATGGTCCGGCCCTGGTCGGCGATGGCCCGGGTGATGGCCTGCCGGATCCACCACGTGGCATAGGTTGAGAATTTATTCCCCATACGGTATTCGAACTTTTCGACGGCACGCATCAGGCCCAGGTTTCCCTCCTGGATCAAGTCGAGGAGCTGCAGGCCCCGGTTCTGATATTTTTTGGCGATGGATACCACGAGCCGCAGGTTGGCAGAGACCAGCGCCTTTTGGGCCTCATCTCGAACACGTTTGCCTGCAGCGATATCCTGGAGTATGGACCGTGCCTCCCGATTCCGCGTCCGCGGCCCGGACCTACCTGCATCCTTTCTCAGTTTCTTATAGATGCTGTCGATGATCTCGTCCATGGCCTTGGGCCGGATATTCAATCCGCTTATGAGCTGCTTCATCCGGATCGCGGGTCGTCCGTGTGTGAATCGGGATGTCTTCTTGCCGGTCATGCGCTTGAGCCTGACGGCGATCTTCCGGATCTCCTTGAAGGTGCTGCGGATCTCTTCGATCTTGTTCTGGTAGCCTTCCCGTCCCATATCTTCTTCGTTGAGCTCGAAATAGCGGCGGCCCGCGTTGGGATCGCTCTTCAAACTCTCCTCGAGAATCATGATCTCGTCCAATATGTAGGGAGTGCGGCAGAGGGCATTGATGATGACGTTCTCGCCCTTTTCGATCCTTTTGGCGAACATCACTTCCTCGGCCTGGGAGAGCAGAAAAATGCTCCCCATTTCCCGCATGTAGAGCTTCACGGGATCTGTCGTCGCGGCCAGCTCCGGGTCCGGTTTGCTTCCCCGGTCTGGTTCGATCTTGTAGAAACCTCCCTGGCCCTCGAGGATCCTTGTGAGTATCCGAGAGATGTCTGGGTCGTCGAAGTATTTTGTCGTTGTGTTGGACATTGTACTCATCCCCTATGAATCCTATCTAAATAGTATAACGTATTACGAGCCTTTTGTGTTGCATTTTTTTTTAATTGCCCGATATCCAGTTATGTCGTAAGCTCGGATTGAACAAATCCGGGATCTGTCTCGTATTTATTTATAGTGAGCAGTATGTGGAAAAAATTTCACCCAGGCTTATGGTTCTGGGGATGAATTGAGTGGAGGAGGGAAGATTGAGCGAAAACGAAACCAAAGTGCAGCAGATGGCCCTGGCCCGCCAGCAGGTCTCAGGCCCTTCGTTGGGGCTGTTGATCACCGGGATCATAGGTGGTGTGTTTTCCCTGCTGACCGTGATGGGGATTGGGCTGGGTTCGCTGGCCCACTATGCCGACCGGTGGGCGGATGAGATGCCGGGCTGGTATGAGGAGATGTTCGAGGGCGTATTTGCCATGGGCGGTGCGTTCATCGGACTGTTGGTAGCGGCGTTTATCATCTTTGCTGCGCTCAAGATGAAGGACCTGCAGCAGTGGAGCCTTGCGGTAGCCGCCAGCGTGCTGGCTATATTCCCCTGCATCAGTCCCTGCTGCGTGATCGGGCTTCCCATCGGCATCTGGTGTCTGGTTATCCTGATGAGGCCGGAGGTCAAGGATTCCTTTACCTGAAGGGGGCTATGAGCTAAGGATCCAGAATGAATCCGCAGACCGGCCCCCGGGCCCTCTCTATTAGTAGGAGTCAGCTGCCCCACCTGGTGGTTCTCTTTGCCTGTACGGCAATCCTGGCTGCCGCTTTCCTGCTGACACCGTCCGGACCTGCGGGAAATCATCTGCAGTTCTTTTCTGTCCAGATCCCCCCCACGTGCTCTTTCCTGGATCTGACCGGGCTGCCGTGCCCGGGCTGCGGGCTGTCGCGCTCGGTTGTGGCAGCGGTCCGCGGGGACCTGGCCGTGAGCTGGGGATTCCATCGGCTGGGGGCGCTCACCGTGCTCTACATCCTGCTGCAGGCGGTATTCCGGATCGGATTGTTGGTATTCCCCCTCGCGACAGCAGCTCTCTCCAAGACCGGAACCTGGCTGAACAGGGGGCTCATCGGCCTTGCCCTCCTGTTCGGGATCAACTGGCTGATCAGCCTGGCCCAGCTTTTACTATAGCGGCGGGTCCTTGCGTCCTCGTCCCCTCCGAGGGACCGGCGCCGCGCTGGGAGCCTCCAGGCTGTCTAGGGACCAGGACCGGGCCATGGCCACCGCTTCGGCGATCTCGACCAGGCCGTGCCCCGAGTAGGGGTTCACTGCGAGGCGACCCACCTTCTTGTTGGAGGCGGTCTGCTGCAGGATGCTCCGGATGGATTCCACCAGGCGTCCGGGTCGAGACTTCAGCGCCAGACGTGTGTCCGCATCCATGACCGAGAGCAGAAGGGCCGCGCTGCCTGCGACAAAGGAGGTCGCCAGCGAGTTGCCGTAGCGGTTGTTGACTCTGGGCTCGCGTCCCCTGTACTGCGGGGACTCGACCCAGATGTCCTTGGCCGGGGCTACCACATCCACATACGATCCGGCGGCCGAGTTCTCCCACACCTGGAATGCCCCCTCTTCGCTCTTTTCGATCCCCCCCACGGCGATGGTCCACGGATAGGCGGCAGGATAGAGGGGAGGACTGGGTTGGAGAGGAGAGCTCTTGTTACCCATCGAAGAGAGGACCACGATGTTGTGATCCCAGCAGTACCGGATGGCTTCGCTCAGCGCCGGGGTATCGTGGCGCAGGGTCACGCTCAGGTTGATGATATCGGCGCCGTTCCGGGCGGCCCACATGATCCCTCCCGCAACGAGGAAGTGTGTCCAACGGGACGCGGGGACCCGCCCCATACTTTCCCCCTCATAGAATTTTATGATCATGAGCTCCACGTCCGGGGCCATCTGGATGATGACGGAGGCAAGTGACGTTCCATGCCCCTCCCAGTCATACGGGAAGCGGCTCTCTCCTCCCGGGAGTGCGGCACGGTCCAACAGATCTTTGTGGGCGATCACGCGGCTGCGGATATCCCTCAGGCTGGGATCGAGGCCCGTGTCGATGATGGCCAGCCGGATGCCCTTACCTTTGGTGATCTTATGGTTTTTGCGGACCTCCAGGTCCACAAAGGCCCATTGGGTCTTCACTTTCCGATGGATCCGCCGGGAAAAACTGCGGAATGTGGGAAAAGCCTCCTGGGAATAGTAGCCGGTGGAGAGAACCAGTGACTGCAGAGGCGAGATATTCGGGCGGGGGCTTTCCATGGGGATCGAGCGGAGGAACTCGTGCGCCATTTCTGTCGCGAGATCCTGGAAAAAAGCACCTGGTTCAAGCTCTCGAGTTTCGGTAGGATCCGGAGTCAGGGAGTAGAAGTTCATGAGATGTTCATACAATCCGGGCAGAGACAGCTGTGCCGACTGCAGGTGATGGAGGTCCTCCGGGGCAAAGGGCGGTCCCTGCGAGCCCTGCTGGAGGATGGAGTAGAATGTCTTCCTGGCTGCCAGGTATGCTTCTCTATCTCCCGAATCGCCCTGATATGCAGACATGAAAACTGGGAGCAGCATAGTGCATGCCCCGATCAACACGAGGGCGAGGGCCGAATGTTTCTTCAATATCCTGATCCGTTAGAAGCAATTTCAATGCCAACTCATCAATAATAGCATAACATGTACTAAACAAAAAGGTTATAGCTCAATTTCGCAGCATGGGAATCCTTGGGAGTTGTAAAAGACATTTACAGTCCAAAAAAGAATGTTGGCAAACCGCCGGCCCGTGGCTAGAATAAGAGGGCAATGGAACTCTTCCTGGTCGTCCTCGCCGGTTTCAGCATGCTGGTGGGCCTTGTGGGCTGTGTGATCCCGGGTATCGCAGGGCCTCCCTTCAGTTTCGTGGGCTTGATCCTGCTCTCCTTCGCCAAGAGTTGGGAGCCGTTTTCCCCCGGATTCCTCCTGGGCATGGGAGTGCTCACGGTCGTGGTCACGGCCCTGGACTTCCTGGTGCCTGCGGCCGGGGCCCGAAAGTTCGGTGCGTCGCGGATGGGATTCTGGGGCGCAGTGGCGGGCATGCTCCTGGGGCTGCTGGCCTTCCCGCCCTTCGGGCTGATCTTCGGGGCTCTCCTGGGAGCCATCGGCGGGGAATTGTGGGCAGGGAAGCAGGCCCACGAAGCCCTGCGTGCTGGGTGGGGAGTGTTCATCGGTGTCCTGATCGGCATGGTGCTCAAGCTCATCGCCTCGGGGATCATGACCTTCTATTTTGTAAAGGCTCTGTTTTGATCGGAAGGAGTGAACATGAAGATACGTACAATTGCGGAATCGAAGGATGGCAAGTGTCCCTACTGCAGATCGAATTATGTGGTAAAGACCGGCGGCTTAGGGGATTCAGCTTCCCAGGACAAAAACGAAGACGATGGGAGCACGACCTATAAGTGCTACACCTGCAACAAGGAGTTCTACTGTATCCTGGAGGACTGAATGAGTCGACATCGCCAGAAGGCAAGAGTGAGAGGCCTGGCCGGCAGCATGGTCTTGGCAGTCGTAGCCCTGCTGCTTTCCGGACAGGAGGGATCTCAGGCCGGAGAGCCGGACTGGCGCCCGGTCCAGGGCCGGATAATGACCCGCTGGGCCGCAGAGGTATCCCCAGACAATGCGCATGCCGAATATCCCCGGCCTCAGATGGCCCGAGACGCGTGGCTGAGCTTGAACGGTCTCTGGGACTATGCCATACAGTCCCTGGACCTGGATGAGCCGGAAGAATATTCCGGCCGGATCCTCGTCCCCTTTCCCGTGGAGTCTTCGCTTTCCGGTGTCGGCCGCACCGTGGGAGAGGCGAATCGGCTCTGGTACCGGCGCACCTTCCTCCTCCCTGAGGACTGGCGGACGAAACGCCTGCTGTTGAATTTTGAGGCCGTCGACTGGGAAACCACGGTCTGGATCAATGGGCACGAAGTCGGAACCCACAGGGGAGGATACGATCCCTTCTCATTCGATGTCACCCATGCGCTTGAGCGGAGGGGAGAGCAGGAGATCGTGGTCGCGGTGTGGGATCCCACGGACACAGGGACACAGCCCCGGGGCAAACAGGTCGGGGAGCCCAGGGGGATCTGGTACACGGCCGTCACCGGCATCTGGCGCAGCGTGTGGCTTGAGCCGGTCCCCCCATTGGTCTACATCCAGACCCTCCGGATCACGCCCGATGCGGCCCGGGGGCGTGTCCTGGTTCGGGCTGACTGCGCTGGTGATGCTGCGGCCTATGGGATCGTTGTGGAGGCCATGGACGGGGAATCACCGGTTTTCCTGGGTGGAGGTCGCGTGGGGCGCGATGTCCTCGTCATCCTGGAAGATCCCAAGCTCTGGTCCCCGGATTCTCCCTTTCTCTACGGCCTGAACATCAAACTCGAAGATGGCGACGGCCGAGATGTTGACGGCGTGAGCAGCTATTTTGGACTGCGGAGCATCGCCGTGAAACAGGACTCGGAGGGCGTCAACCGCCTGTTCCTCAATGGAAGCCCCCTGTTCCAGTTCGGCCCCCTGGATCAGGGCTGGTGGCCGGACGGCCTGTATACGGCTGCCAGCGACGAAGCGCTGCGCTACGATGTGGAGGCCACCAAAGAGTTGGGATTCAACATGCTGCGCAAGCACGTGAAGATCGAGCCCCGGCGTTTTTACTATTGGTGCGACAGAGTGGGCGTCCTGGTCTGGCAGGACATGCCCAGCGGCGATCGCTACATCGGGAGGGACGATCCGGATATGGAACGATCCTCGCCGTCCGAGGAACAGTTCTTTACTGAACTGCGCCGGATGATCGAAACCCTGTACAACCATCCCAGCATCGTCATGTGGGTTCCCTTTAATGAGGGCTGGGGGCAGTTCAAGACTCCGGAGGTCGTGGAATTCATCCGGAAGCGGGATCCCACCCGCTTGATCATTAATGCCAGCGGCTGGTCTGACCGTGCTGTGGGAGACGTACACGATGTGCACGCCTACCCGGGCCCGACAGCACCTGAAAACGAGACAGCCAGGGCGGCTGTCCTGGGCGAATTCGGCGGACTGGGGCTAACGGTGTCCGGACACACCTGGCAGGAGGAGAAAAACTGGGGCTATCGGTCCTTCAAGACACCGGAGGAGCTGACCACTTCCTATCTGAGTCTATTGGACCAGCTGGAGCCGCTGATCGAGGCCGGGCTCGCTGCGGCCGTCTATACACAGACCTCGGATGTCGAGATCGAGGTCAACGGGCTCTTGACCTATGATCGGGCGCTGATCAAAATGGACCGGGCGAGGATCGCAAAGGCCAACCGGGAGATAGCCCAAAAGCTCGAAAAGAAGCAGCCATGAGAGGAGCCGTGCCGCCCCGTTCAGGCGCGCACGGTTTCGGGACCCGTTTTTTCAGTTTGCTCTGCGACTAAATTTAGGATGTTGTGTTACAATAACTTTGAAGTGAATACGAGGGGAGGTAGAGGAATGTTGTCTCGTTGGTTTTCTATCTGCTGGATCGTATCCGGCCTGATCTGTGTCGCGGCCGTGACCGCGCAGGATGTCCAGGATGAGGAATATGTCCTCATCCAGGCGCGTTCCGTGGAGGGAGAAGGGATCTATTCCAACAGCCTCGGGCTGATCGTTGACGGGAAGTCCGCCCTGGAAACCGGGATCTGGAATGGGGAACGCTGCGTGTACTGGGAGGACGAGGAGACCTTTTTTGTCCTGGACCTGGGTGCCGAGTTTCTGGTTGTGGATGCTCTCCTGCAGGTGGACGACGATGACATCTACACACTGGAATATTCCACAGACGGATTGAACTTCCTCCCTTGGTATGTTTTCTATACGGGCTATGGAGAGACGGGGAGGGGGCTCGACACCATGAGCACCAATCCCCAGGACCCCGATTTTGTTCCCCTCCCGGAAAAAGATCCCGTTCAGGCCCGCTACCTACGGCTCTCCGCTTCGAGCGGGGATCGTCAGTATTCCCTGGCAGAGCTCCAGGTTTATGGCTATGCCCTGACCGGGCCCGAAGTCGAGCAGAACAGGATCCTCACCCCCGCCGGGATCCAGGGATTCGGAGATTTTTCGCGGGATCCCGCCATGATCATCGACGGCCATACTCCGGCACAGGGGGGCGTTTTCGATGATGACACCAACCTGTATTGGGAAGATCTTGAGACCTATTTTGTGGTGGACCTGGGACAGGTCTATGAGGTGACCGCCATCCAGATCCAAGTCAGGGTGGGCGGTCATTATCGCATCGATCACTCCCTCGATGACAGGGAATATATTTCGCTGGTCGATTTCACGGGTTCTGTAGGGGACCTGACTTCGGGCATGGATACGCTGCATACCCTCCCGTCGCATCCCGAGTATGGGGTCGACCTGGATTTTTTCCCGGCTGAGGCACGCTATCTCAAGATATATGCGGTCGAGGGAACCGGACCCTTTGCCATTTCCGAGATCCAGGTTTACGCGACAACCCCCGTTGGCCGGTAGGAAGAAAAGAAGGAGGACTTGGTGGATCAACCTGAAATCATACAGATCGCCGCAGACGTGCTGGTCATAGGCTCTGGCCCGGCAGGATTGACGGCCGCTCTTTACGCCGCGCGCGCGAGCCAGAACACCGTGATCCTGGCCGGGAAGAGCAGCTCCAAACTCGACCTGGATTACGCTGTGGAGAACTACCCGGGCTTCGTGTCCATAAAGAGCCGGGACCTGCTCGACAAATTCAAGGAGCACTGCCTCTATTTCGGTGCGGAGATCATCGAAGCGGATGCCATGGACATCAACCTCGCCATGGATCCCAAATTCGTGGTCACCAAGGAACATATGATCGAGGCTCGGTCTGTGATCGTAGCCACCGGGCGCCCTGCACCGGCCAAGGACCGGATCAAAGGGGAGGAGAGCTTCATCGGCATGGGCGTCAGCTACTGTGCCACCTGCGATGGGCCCCTCTACCGCGGCAAGCAGGTGCTCGCTGTCGGGAACACTGATGAGGCCGCAGAGGACGTGCTCGCCCTCGAACAGATGGGGGCCGATGTGGAGTGGTTGACCGGGGACGGCAAAGCAACAGGGGTGTCGGATGCGATGCTGGACCAGGTGAAGGCCAAGGGTATCCCATTCCGCCCCGGGACACGGGTCCACGAGATCCGGGGAGAGGGTCGGGTCAAGGAAGTGGACATCGAAGAAGGAGGAGAGGCTCAGACGCTCCGTCCCGACGCGGTGTTCATCTTCCGGAACATCCCTTTTTCCTCCCTGTACAGTAAAGCCGGACTCGAGACAGATCACCGCAGCTGCATGCTTGCTGACCGGACCCAGAAAACCAACCTGGAGGGTGTCTTTGCGGCGGGGGACGTCACATGTGGGGAAATGCAGATCGTGACGGCGGCCGGAGAGGGTGCGCGCGCTGCCATGTCCGCGCTAAAATTCCTGCGCCGCAAGTCCTGATTCTCCATCCGTTTTTCTCCTGGATCTAAATCTCACCCCCATTTTCATCTCGAGAGAGGATTGTCCACTCTATCCCTAGCCATTAGTATGGATGTGTCTAATCAAGGGAAGAGACTATGGCGAGGAGGCTCTAGATGAAACTCCATAAATACTGGGCCCCTGTCCTTTTTTTATGTGTGGGTCTGACAGCGGCAACGGCACAGATCCAGAAGCTGCGGGTTGAGCATGCTTCGGCTAAGATCTATATCGAACCCCACGAGAACAGCACGGTGATCGGTACGGTGAGCAAGGGGACGATCCTGACGCTATTTGATTCCGGTGCCGCGCAGAAGGACAGATCGTGGTTCTATGTCTCCTTTTATTCCGAGGAGAAGTGGGCGACCATTACCGGATTTGTCCAGGCCTCCCGGGTTTCCATGCTTGGGGGAACACAGGCAGCACCGGCCGAGGAGCTACCGGTTCCCGTGAAGAAGCAGGAACCTGCAAAAAAGCCCCCGCCCCCCAAGACCGTGACTCCCGCTAAACCTGAAGTGAAAGCCGAAAAAGCCGCGGCCGCAGTCGAAGAGGCCGCAGCGATTTCGGATGGAGAACCATCCCCGAGCCCGGGAACCGAGGCCGATCTCGTCCGCTGCACAGGAGAGGTCAAGGTCAGCGGAGAAAGGCCTGCAATCCGGGCAGCCGCCGCGGATGAGGGGCGTATCCTCCTCTTGGCCAAGTTCGGAGAGGTGTTGGAACTGAACGGAAAGAAGGGAGACTGGTATCGCGTTAAATACCCCCGCCCGGATGGGATCGTCCTGGTCGGTTTCGTGAACGCTGCCCAGGTCGAGGTCCTGTCCAGCTCCCTCCCGATGGAAGATCCCGCTCCTGTCGAGCCGGAACCGGAAAAGGAAGAGGGGCTCGAGGCCGCAGCAGCGGCCGCGGCTGTGGCTACAGAGGCAGCCAAAGAGACCGAAACCAGGGAAGCTCCTGTTCCCGTCACAGCGCCCCCCCCGGCACCACCCGTTCCGGAACAGGATCCCTCCGCTGTGCAGGAGAGCGACTCCATGGGCATCAGACCCCTGAGCCTGGCTTTGAATGCCGGGTATGCTCTGCCGTCGGAGAGTGGGTATGAGGGAGGCTTTGTCTTTGGTGGTGACCTCGCCTACCTGCTGCATCGGAACCTGGCCGTGGTGCTGGGATTTTACCGGTATCAGACACAAATCGAAGGCTCCCCGGAGGGTCTGAGCAAGGGGAAGTTGACAAGTATGCCCCTCTCCCTGGGCCTACAGGGACGATATCCCCTGTCCGAGCGGCTGATCCCTTATCTTGCAGCAGGGGTGGCCTATCATTTCAACACATTCAAGCTCTGCCAGATCTGCCAGGACAACTGGGATGCTCTGGGATTTGACGTCCTTGAAGAGGTCAAAAGCAGCATGGGATTCCAGGTGGGTGTGGGGCTGGACTATGAAGTGACAAGCTACATCGACCTGAATCTGGATGTCCGCTATCAGATCTCCAAGGGCTCCGGCTCCTGGTCCCAGACAGACCAGTTCAGCGGGACGAGCGTGTCAGGAGACCTGGATAGCCTCAATTTCGATGCGCTGATCATTCGGATCGGGGCCAAGATCTTTCTCAAGATATAGGAGGGAGAGAAGGGATGAACAAGACAATGAAGATAAAGATTGCGATGGGCATTGTGGTCCTCGGTTTTTTCCTGGTCACGAACGGATCGTATGTGAAATCCCAGCCTATAGTGGAGGGTACGGAGGGCCTGTACCCCGGATTGGAATATGCGCTGTGTCAACTGTATGACGCCTACCTCGAGGGAGGCACCAAGGGTGCCCGACGCTTTGCCAGAAGGCACGGCATCCATATGGAGGGAGACAGCTTACAAGTCGTCATGGAGTCCGATCCCTCGGGAACGGATCCCCAGGTCCAGGCCGCATCCGCCGCGGCCGTTCTGGCGGTCGAAGACCTGGGAGGGCATGTGGAGGCACGCTTCCGGTATATGGTACAGAGCATGCTGCCCCTCGAAGCCCTCGTGGTGCTCTCAGAAAATGCGGCGGTGGACCGGATTCGCCTCCCCCTGCGTCCCGTCCAGCTTGCGACCTCCGAGGGCGTTGCCAGGACCGGTGCCGATCAATGGCATTCTGTCCCCACCTACAGAGGCAGTGGGACCTCCGCACGGGTTTGTGTCCTGGATCTGGGTTTCAGGGGCTATCAGGACCTGCTGGGAACGGAACTGCCTGCCAATACCGCAACCGCGTCGTTCCGTGCCGACAAAGACCTCGAGGCCGTGACCGCGCACGGGACCGCCTGCGCAGAGGTCATCCATGACATGGCCCCCAACGCCTCCCTGCTCCTGGTCAACTATTCCACGGACGTGGAACACCACCAGGCCGTGGAGTGGATCATCGCCAACGGAGTGGATGTCATCTCCTATTCCATGGGCTGGCTGAGTGCCGGGGCCGGGGATGGGACGGGTCCCATCTGCGATGATGTAGACAAGGCCCATCAAGCAGGGATCATGTGGATCTCTGCCGCCGGCAACAGCGCCGAGCAGCACTGGCAGGGCAAATTCACGGACAGGAGTGGAGACGGCTGGCACGAATTCGACAAGAAGAGTGTCGAGGCCACGGATTATTATTCCTTCAGGGTTGAGAAGGGCACCAATTTTTCGGTCTGGTTGAACTGGGACGATTGGGGCGCCTGGAACGGGACCGCCTATGTCGGCTCCGAGGGCCAGGACTATGACCTCTACCTCTACGACAGGAACTTCGAGCTGCTCGAAAAATCGAATTCCAAGCAGACCCAGGGCGCAAATCCCTTGGAGGGGATAAGCCTGAGGGCGAGATACCAGGGGAAATACTATATACGCATCAAGAACCGCAATACAAAGCGGGACTGCAGCTTGGAGCTCTTTTTCAGCAATGCCAGCAATCTGGAACACATCGTTCCTTACGGCAGCCTCAACGTGCCCGCCGATTCTCCCCAGGCTGTGGCCGTGGGGGCCGTAGGAGTCGGAAACGATGGCTTCCACGCCTATTCCTCCCGCGGACCCACCAGCGACAAGAGGATCAAGCCGGACCTGTGTGCCCCGGCAGGAGTGTCTACCGAGACGTTTGGGAAGTTCGGATACTTCGGCACCTCGGCCGCCGCGGCCCATGTGGCCGGGGCTATCGCCCTTTTGAAGGAGAAAACCCAGTATTCCAACGCTCAGATCCTGGCCATCCTAAAGGCCCGGGCGCGCGACCTGGGGCCCGCAGGGAAAGACAATCTCTATGGAGACGGGCGGCTCAACCTGATCAAATAATTAGTGAACTATCCTCCACAGTGTTCCCCAGATAGACTGCCCCCTTTTTAGGGGAATTGGGGTTTTTTGGCGGATTAAGAAAGGGGCAGTCTTTTGCTTTGGGCCCAAGAGTAAGTGTCAGGGGAAAATAAAGGAGGGAGAATCTCCGGGCCCACTCTATAGTGAAACTTGCCTTTGGTGGGCATGGTGAACAGCAAGGATATTTTCATTCCACCCCTTGTGATGCATATTTAGTGCCAAATTAGTGGCAGGCCTAACATGTTAATAAAAATACAGATAGGGGGGGGCTGGCCTGAGAAAACAGCTTCAGGTTCTTTACACCTGTAAATAATTTTTACACAGAGCAGAGGGACCTGTCTGTATGAGCCGGAAGACCCACCCAACCACCCCATGCGGCTCATACAGACAGGTCCCTCTGTTTCGCCTAGTCAGCCGGAAGACCCACCCAACCACCCCATGCGGCTCATACAGACAGGTCCCTCTGTTTAGCCAGCTGTCCGTGCATGGCAGCCCACTCCAATGTAGGATAGTGAGAGAGGGTTAACGTACAAAAGAAAAAAACGGGACGGCGCCATTCTCGCCGCCCCGCCTTGAATATCGGATGGCTGAAGCCGGTTATTTCTTTTTGAGGTAGATCGATCCCCCAGATGTGCGTAGATAGAGCTCCGGCCCACCGCCGTTGATCTTGGCCTCAAGATTGGTGCGCTTGATCTCACCCTTTATGGTCACGGGGAATTCCGTGTTCACGCGTCCTCCGGATGTTCGTGCATCGAGATTGACCCGGATGTCGTCGGCCATGGTGACCGTTACGGATCCGCCCGAAGTAGTAAGGCGGCAGGGGGCTTCCGGCTGTCTGGAGATGTAAGCCTTGATGGATCCGCCCGAGGTGTCGGCCTGGATCGTGCCCATCACCTCATGGACCGTGATGCTGCCGCCAGAAGTGTGGGCGTCCACCTCGCCGGCGGCTTTCTCGATCGTGATGCTGCCGCCCGAGGTGTGGATGTCGGCGTTGCCATCCACGTTGCCGATCTTGATGGATCCACCCGATGTGCGTCCCTCGATGTCGCCGACGATGCCGTCAAAGGTCAGGCTCCCGCCCGAGGTCCGGCTGAGTACACGGCCTTCCAGCCCGCGGACCTGGATGCTGCCGCCGCTTGTGCGCAGGTCGACGTTGTAGACATCGGGGACGGAGATCACGAACTTTACTCGGAGCTTTTTGTTCATACTGTCAAGCAGCTTCTTGACGATGTTGCGCTCCTCATAGGTGGCGGTGATGAAAACGTCGTCTCCGCGCTGCTCGAATTCCACGGGGAATTTTTCCAGGATCTCCTGGGCCTCTTCCTTATTCGAGGTTTTCACTTCCCGGATCACCTTGACCTCCACCGTGTTCCCTCGGTGGCCCTCCACCTCGATGGATCCCCGCTTGGTGTCCACCTTCAGTGTTCCGCCGGGATCGACCGTGAAGGATTTATCGATGGTGTCCTCGATGCTTGCGAAAGCGGTCCCCGGTAGCATCAGGGCAGCCGCCGCCATAATCACAATGGTGAAATAAAATTTCTGGACATGCTGACTCATGCTGTCCCTCCTCTTAAATTGAAGTCACTCATATACACGTCATCCTCATCTGTTATGACGCATGTGTCTCCCAAAAAGTTCGTAGTGAAGAGAAATTATTCCAGTGAAAGGACCGAGTGTACAACTATGGCTTCGGTGGCCGTTACTTCATAGCGCGCAAACCGGGCCTGCGTTTGGGCATCGACATCGCGCGCGGCCCCGAGGAATGGGCCTTCACCATCGTCCTCGGGAGCGGCTGGATCGTCAGCTGAATCCCCAGCCCCTTCATTGACAGATCGGGCCGTCTGTGCTATTTAATCATGTTCTTGAAATGAAACGCTTTAAATTCGAAACGGTACTCCCCATTCTGCTGGTTCTGCTGGGCCTGCTCGCCATGGGCTCCTGCAGCCCGGGCGAACGCGTGCCTCGCAACGTGATCCTGTTCATCGCGGACGGCTGCGGTTTCAACCATTTGGATGCGGCCAGCCTCTATGCCTACGGCCTCCCGGATGCCCAGGCCTATGCCCGGTTCCCAGTCAAATACGCCATGAGCACCCATCCCTCCGATGGTTTGGATTACGATCCCCACTCCGCCTGGCGAGTCTTTTCCTATGTCGAGGAAGGTGCGACAGATTCGGCGGCCGCGGCCACTGCCATGGCCACGGGTGTGAAGACCTACAACGGGGCCGTCAATGTGGACTCAGAGAAAGAGCGCCTGACTACCTCCTTCGAGGCTGCCGAGCAGCTGGGTAAATCCACAGGAATTGTGTCTTCCGTGTACTTCATCCATGCCACGCCCGCATGTTTTGCGGCCCATAATCCCAGCCGCAACAACTATCCGTCGATCGCCCAGGAGATGCTCCTGGAGAGCGCCGTGGATGTGCTAATGGGCTGCGGCCATCCCCTCTACACCAAGCAGGGCCGTCCGAGCTTGAAACCCCGATACAAAAATGTCGGTGGCAGGGAGATCTGGGAAGCGATCCAGTTGGGCCGGGCCGGGGGAGATGCGGACCAGGACGGGGAAGACGATCCCTGGTCGCTGATCGAGACCCGAGAGGATTTCATCGCACTCGCGTCCGGACCCACCCCCGGCCGGGTGCTCGGTATCCCTCGGATCTACGCAACACTGCAGCAGGACAGGATGGGTGATGGCCAGGCCGAACCCTTTGCGGTGCCCCTGCTCGAGTCAGTCCCCACACTGAGGGAGATGACACTGGGGGCCCTCAACGTGCTCGACGAGGACAGGGACGGATTCTTCCTCATGGTGGAGGGGGGAGCCGTGGACTGGGCGGCCCACGACAACCAGACCGGCCGCATGATCGAGGAGCAGCTCGATTTTGATAGGGCCGTGGAAGCCGTCATGGAGTGGGTGGAGGCCAACAGCAGCTGGAAGGAAACCCTGGTCATCGTGACCAGCGATCATGAGACGGGGTACCTCACTGGGCCCGGATCCGGTGAACTGCAGCACGGTGATGATGGCGGGTCCCCGGAGTGGATCCCCCTGCATGGCCGCGGCCGTGGAGAAATCCCTTCCCTACAGTGGAACATCGGCGGCCACACCAACTCTTTGGTTCCCTTCTTTGCCAAGGGGGCCGGAAGCGCCCGTTTCCAGGTCTACGCCGACAAGGAGGATCCGGTCCGCGGCCCGTATCTCGACAACACCGCCATCGGCCTCGTCATGCTCTCCTTCCTGGAAGACCGCTGAGTATTTCGGCTTCCCCGGCCGATCTCAATACCGCAAGCTTGAGAATCTAAAATGCGCGGGCAATGGAATCTTGACTGTCACGAGCGCGTGATATAATCTAATCCCTTGTGATACAGCCATCGAAGCCAGAAACCGCCTTCCATGTGAATCCCGATCTGCCCGATCCTGTGTGGATAACTCAGCTTCGTTGCCTGTAAGAGTAGAGAGAGGAGGTAGCATGAGAATGAGGATAGTAAGGGGAAGTGTGATCCTGCTGGCCCTGGTGGTGCTGATTCCTGGAACCGCGATCTGGGGAGTAAACGCCGATGAAGAGAAGGCCGAGATCACCAAAGAAAAACAGCTCGTCCTGGATTGGCTCGCTCAGCCCCAGGTCGTGGAGAAGTTCGGAAACATCTCGGATTCCATCTGGTCGTTCGCCGAACTCGGGATGCAGGAGTTCAAGTCGTCCAAGCTCCTGGCCGACACCCTGGAAGAGGCCGGTTTCACGGTAGAGAGGGGCGCCGCGGGCATGCCAACGTGTTTCGTGGCCAGCTATGGATCCGGGAAGCCTGTGATCGGTATCCTGGGTGAGTACGATGCTCTGCCCATGCTCTCACAGACAGGACGTGATCCCACGCAGAATCCACTGGTAGAAGGGGCTCCGGGACACGGGTGCGGACACAACCTCATGGGAACTGCGGCCACTGCCGCGGCCATCGCGGTGAAACAGGCCATGGCCAAACACAACCTATCCGGCACCATCAAGGTTTTCGGTTCGCCTGCCGAGGAAACCCTGATCAGCCGGCCCTATATGGTGAAGGCCGGGCTGTTCGAGGGTGTGGATGCCGTCATCGACAACCACAGCAGCAGCACCCTGGCCACAGGATATGGCAAGGGCGGCAATGCCATGTATTCTGTGATCTTCACTTTTAAAGGCATAACCGCTCACGGCGCCGGAGCTCCCTGGATGGCCCGGAGCGCGCTGGATGCGGTCGAGCTGACGAACATCGCCGCCAACTACCTGCGCGAACACCTGTTCTACACCTACCGCATGCACTATGTCATCATACACGGCGGCGAGGCGCCCAATGTGGTCCCGGATCGCGCCTCGGTCTGGTACTACATACGCAACACGGACGAGCGTGTCACGGACATGTATGATCGTGTGGTCAACTGCGCCAAAGCCGCGGCGCTGGCCACGGGGACGGAGCTCGCAGAGTTGCGTCTCCTCTCCGCCATCCATCAGCGCAATGCCAATAAACGCCTTGCAGAGCTTATGTTCAAGAACATCGAGATCGTGGGCATGCCGGAATGGACGGAAGAAGAGCATGCCTTTGCCAAGGCGCTGCAGAAGGAACTGGGCCGGAACGAGCGAGGGATGCCCACCAAGTATATGCCCTTGCGCGGGCCTTCGCCGGTGTTCACTGGGGGGGGGTCCTCGGATGTGGGCGAGGTGACCCGCGTGGTACCCACCACCACACTGGTTTTCCCGGGACAGGTCCCGGGCAACATCGGGCATCACTGGTCCTGTGTGGCGGCCAACTACGGTTCCACAGCCTGGAAGGGGCTGAATGCCGGGGCCAAGGTCATGGCTGCCACGGCTATCGACCTTTTTCAGAAGCCTGCCGAGCTGGAAGCCATGTGGGAGGAGTTCAAGGCGTATGAGGAAGAGCATCCCTATGAATCCTTCCTTCCGGAAGACGCGAAGCCTCCCCTCGACCTCAATGCGGAACTGATGGAAAAGTTCCGGGCCCGCATGGAGATGGCAGAGAAAGAGACCATCAAATAGGTCCTGGTTCCAGGCCGGCAGCTTTCGCGGCATCCTGAGCCGCCCAGGCTGCTGCGTCGTTTTCGGCCATTGGACCGAGCCGGCATATTTTGTTTATTATTCTTTTTTTTTTGTTTTAATAGTTTTTATATGTTTGCCAGATTGGCTGTGTTTTCATCTTTTTGTGTATCGATGAACGGAGGATACTCATGAGACTTTTAAGGACCACTTCCCCCCTTTGGACGCTGTGGAAGCCCGGTGTTCTGCTTCTTGCACTTGTTCTCTGCTGCAACGGCCTGAGCTTCACACAGCACGAGAAGCCCGTCCTGCACGGACGGCACTGGGTGGCCATAACGGGCAAGCCCATCGCCGCCACAGCCGGTGCCATGATGTTCCAGAAGGGAGGCAATGCTGTCGATGCCGCCTGCGCCATGCTGGGGGCGACCTGCACGATGTATGATGTGCTGAGCTGGGGAGGGGAGACCCAGGCCCTGATCTACAACCCCAAGACCAAGAAGGTCATCGGCATCAATGCTTTGGGAGTGGCACCGACGGGGGCCACCGCCGATTTCTTTAAGGAAAAGGATCTGGATTTTCCGCCAGAGGACGGCCCCCTGTCTGCTGTGACTCCCGGGACTCCGGGAGGCCTGCTGACCATGTTGGCCGAGTTCGGTACCCTGAGCCTCGAAGACGTGCTGGAGCCAAGCATCCAGATGGCAGAGGGCTATCCCATGGAAAAGGACACGGTCAACAGGATCGAAAGCCGAAAGGACAGGCTCAAGCTCTGGCCCTATTCCAAGGCCCTGTTCCTTCCCCACCTGGGTGAGGATCATGAGGGTCCCCATATCGGAGAGATCTTCCGCCAGCCCGACCTTGTCGAAACCCTGAAAAAACTGGTGGAAACGGAGCAGCAGGCGCTGGCTGAAGGCAAGAGCCGCAAAGAGGCCATTTACGCCGCTTATGAACGTTTCTACAAGGGAGACATCGCCGAGGAGCTGGTGCGGAGCACCCAGGAGCAGGGGGGCCTCATCACCATGCAGGACCTGGCCGATTGGGAGTGCTACCTCGAAGAACCGGTCATGAGCACTTATAAGGGCATCGAGGTCTACAAACTGACCTGCTGGGTCCAGGGCCCCGTCATGTTGCAGATGCTGAACATGCTGGAGAAGCTCGATCTGAAGAAGATGGGATACAACAGCGTTAATTACATCCACACTCTTTACCAGGTCATGAACCTCTGCTTTGCGGACCGCGATTTCTACTACGGCGATCCCTATGTCCCACCGGAGGAACCGCTTCAGGGCCTCCTCTCCAAGGAATATGCGGAGGCTCGGCTCAAACAGCTCAACCGGAATACGAACGATCCTGACGCCCGGCCTGGGGATCCCTATCCGTTTCAGGGCGGCACCAACCCCTACAAAGATTATCTCGATAACTGGACGAACATTCCGGACCCGGATAAGAAGGAGCTGAGCGAGGAAGAGCGGGCTGAGTTAGAGGAGAGCTTCTGGACCGGGACCACGTCCATCCAGGCCGCGGACAAGGAAGGCTGGGTCGTATCCGTCACGCCATCCGGGGGCTGGATCCCCCCAGTAATCGCGGGCCGGACAGGGATTGCCTTGAGCCAGCGGGCTCAGAGTTTCGTGGTCCACCCCGAGGAGAATCCCTACAACGTGGTCCGTCCCGGTCAGCGGCCGCGCGCCACCCTAACCCCTGGGATGGCCTTGAAAGAGGGCCGGCCCTACCTGTCCTTCGCGGTCCAGGGAGGGGATACCCAGGACCAGAACCTGGTCCAGTTTTTTCTGAACATGGTGGAATTCGGTATGAACGTTCAGGAGGCCTGCGAAGCCGCCAACATCACGAGCTATCAGATGCGGGGTTCCTTCCAACTGCACAAGGTGGAGCCGGGGAGGCTGACCCTGAACGAGAGCGTCCCCGAGGTTGACAGGGATGTTCTGGGGGATATGGGCTATACCATCGATGTGCGCCGCAAGACTTCGGGGCCCATCAATGCCATCTTCTTCGATTGGAAACACGGGAGCTTCTGGGGCGGATCCAGCAACTACGGGGACGACTACGGCATCGTCTGGTAATGCGGGGCGGAAAGGGAGAAACGATCATGAAATATCGCTGCAACGTCTGCAACGTCTATGAGTATGACGACGCAATAGGGGATGTCCACACCAAGATCAAGCCCGGGACCAAACCAGAGGATTTCCCCGACAGCTGGGAGTGTCCCATCTGCGGTGCCGACAAGACACACCTCATGCCCGTGGAGGATGAGGTCAAGGAGACCCTGGAGGTCATGCAGACCTCGGTCTGCCCCAAGTGCGGCAGGCCCCACACCATCACCGTCCTCCACGAAGACCTCGTGGACCTGCACAGCTACTTGGGAGAATGGAAACGCAAACAGGACGACCTGGAGATCCACATGGCGGATATACACCGGATGTCGGCCACGGTGGAATCGGTTACCGAGCCCATGCGCACGCAGCGCCCGGTGATCTCTTGGGAGGACATCCTGATCCGCGGGGCTCAGCTGGCCCGCCTTCCATTGAATAAAGACGTAGAGGTGAACACCCGCACGGTGATCGGCAAAAAGGCCGCACACCCCCTGGTCATCGAGACTCCGGTCTTTATCACGCACATGTCGTTCGGCGCCCTGTCCCGGGAGGTCAAGCTGGCCCTGGCCAAGGGGAGCGCCGCAGTCAAGACCGCCATGTGTTCGGGGGAGGGGGGGATCCTGAACGAATCCCTGATCAGTTCTCACAAATACATCTTTGAATATGTACCCAACCTGTACAGCGTCACAGATGAGAACCTGCAGAGGGTGGATGCGGTCGAGATCAAGATCGGACAGTCATCCAAGCCGGGCATGGGAGGACATCTGCCCGCTGCCAAGGTGACGGAGGAGATCGCCGCAGTGCGGGGATTCCCGGTTGGGGAGGACATCCTCAGCCCCTCCCATTTCGAGGATATCACCACGCCGGCGGAACTGAAAGCCAAGGTGGACTGGCTGAGGGACAAGACGGGGGGCAAGCCGATCGGGATCAAGCTGGCGGCTGGCCATATCGAGGAGGACCTGGATGTGGCGGTGACGGCCGGCCCGGATTTCATCACCATCGACGGCCGCCCGGGCGCCACCGGAGCCTCTCCCAAAGTCGTCAAGGCCGCCACCTCACTCCCGACCATCTTCGCCCTTCACAGGGCCCGCAGGTTCCTCGACGAGAAGGGCGCCGAAGACGTCTCGCTTGTCATAACGGGCGGACTGCGGGTTTCCTCGGACTTCGCCAAGGCTCTGGCCATGGGAGCGGATGCCGTCGCCATCGGAACGGCGGCCTTGATGGCGTGCGCCTGCCAGCAGTACCGGCAGTGCGACACAGGCACCTGCCCGGTGGGGGTCACCACGCAGAACGTGGAGCTGCGCAGTCGGCTGAATGTGGATGTCTCAGCCCGCAAGCTGGAAAACTTCCTGAATGTGTCGACCCGGGAGCTCGAGAATTTTGCCCGCCTGACCGGGAACGGCGACGTACACAAGCTTTCCCCCCGGGACCTCTGCACCGTCAACTCGGAGATCAGCGGCCACACGAACATCGAGCACGCTTAAGCCTGCTCCGTAGACACCGCCTGACCCGGTTGGATCGGCCATGCAACTGCAACACTCTACCCCTCCCTTCCCTCATCCCTCCCCCTCCTTATAAGGCGGGTGGTTGGGGTGGAGAGATGGCGGTGGACTGGAATACCCGAATCCCCAAACCCCCCTGGGCGGGTGGGAACACATGTGGGGGAGGTTGGCAGGCTTGACACACAAGAACGGCCTGATATACATTACCGCATATTTCAAATCCGGGAGAAAAGCCAAGGGATGGAACAGAAAGGGGAAGACACGATGATTCCAGAGGAGGAGGCCAGCACTTTCCCTGCGCTGGATGGGATTCAGCTGTTCGAGCGATGGTGGCGGCCGGAGCAAGAGCCCAAGGCCGGCATCGTCCTGGTGCACGGCCTGGCTGAGCACAGCGGCCGCTATCAGGACACCGCACGGTATCTCACTGAGAACGGTTATGCGGTAGATACTTTCGACCTGCGCGGCCATGGGAAGTCCAATGGCTTGCGCCTCTATGTGGAAAGCTTCGAAGAGTACCTGAATGACCTCGATCTCTTCCTGGACAGGGTTCGGGCCCGGCTGCCGGGGAGGCCTTTGTTCCTGTTGGGGCACAGCATGGGGGGGGTCATCGTGACCTTCTATGCCCTGGACCAAAAGCCCCGGGTCCGGGGGGTGGTGCTGAGCGCCCCGGCCGTCCATCTGAGCAATGAGGTCCCGCCTCCGCTCCTTCAGGCAGCTGCTTTGATCGGACGCATCCTGCCCAGGCTCCATGCAGTCAAGATCAACCAGAATCACATATCCCGGGATCCGGCTGTTGTCCAGGCATATGACAGCGATCCGCTGATCTACCGGAAGGGTGTGCTCATGAGGACCGGTTCGGAGCTGGTCAGGGCCGGCCGGTACGTCCGGGGACGGATGAACGCCTTCACGCTCCCACTCCTGGTCCTGCAGGGGAGTGACGACAGGATCACAGAACCGGAAGGGAGCCGCCGTCTCTTTGAAAACGCCGCTTCCACAGACAGCGCTCTCAAGATGTACCAGGGACTGTACCATGAGATCCTGAACGAGCCGGAGAGGGAGCAGGTGCTCCAGGACATCGTCGACTGGCTGGACGCACATGTCAGGAGCAGCGACCGCTGAACCCGAACGCTGAGTCATGCCTCACGAATATATCCTGGCCATAGACCAGGGAACCACGGGGACTACGGCCGTGCTGGTCGACCGCGATGCCCGGATCCGGGCCTCGGCCTACCGGGAGATCACCCAGATCTACCCGCGTCCGGGATGGGTGGAACACGATCCCAACGAGATCTGGGAATCCGTCCAGGAGGTGGTCGCTGAGCTGCGTGTCGCCGGGGAGAGCATCCTGGCTGTCGGCATCACTAATCAGAGAGAGACTACCGTGGTCTGGGAGCGCCGGAGTGGAAAGCCGGTGAGCAATGCCATAGTCTGGCAGTGCCGGCGCACGGCAGATATGTGCCGCAGGCTTAAGGGCCATGAAGACCTGTTCCGCTCCAAGACCGGCCTCCCGATGGATGCGTATTTCAGCGGCACCAAGATCCGCTGGATCCTGGAACAGGAGGGTGTCCCGGATCCCGAGGACCTGTGCTTCGGCACCATCGACAGCTGGCTCATCTGGAAGCTGACCGGAGGCGCCAGCCACGTGACCGATTACACCAACGCTTCCCGTACGCTGCTCTTCAACCTGAGGGAGATGCAGTGGGATCCGGAGCTATGCAATCTTTTGGGGATACCTATGGGCATGCTGCCGGAAGTGAGGCGGTCGGTTGGTGAATTCGGTGCTGTTGCTGCGTTTCCCGAGCTCGGGAGTGTGCCCATCCTCGGCGTGGCTGGGGACCAGCAGGCGGCCCTTTTCGGTCAGGCGTGTTTCGAGCCAGGCAGCATCAAGAACACCTATGGCACCGGGTGTTTCCTGCTCATGAACACCGGCCCGGAATTTGTGATGTCTCGCAAGGGGCTCCTGACTACGCTGGCGGTGGACGGGGCGGGCTCCCCCTGCTTTGCGCTCGAGGGCTCAGTATTCATCGGCGGCGCGGCGCTCCAGTGGCTGCGGGACGAGATCGGGATCCTGACCGCCTCCCCTGACAGCGAGGAGGCGGCCCGCAGCGTGGAGGACAACGCCGGTGTCTATCTGGTTCCTGCCTTTGTGGGGTTGGGGGCTCCCCACTGGGACATGGAGGCCCGCGGCCTCATCACCGGCCTCACACGGGGAGCCAACTGCAACCACATCATCCGCGCGGCCCTTGAGTCCATGGCCTACCAGACCAGAGACGTGCTGGTCCTGATGGAGGAAGAAGCCGGAGTTGAGGTGGCGCAGCTGACAGTAGACGGTGGAGCGGCAGCAAATGATCTCCTCCTCCAGTTCCAAGCGGACATCCTCGACCGGCCTGTGATCCGCCCTGCAGTTATCGAGTCCACCTCGATGGGTGCCGTCTTCCTGGCGGGATTGGGCTGCGGTTTCTGGAAAGATGCCGAGGAACTGAGCCGCATCCGGGTCCTGGAGCGGGAATTTCGGCCAAACATGGTTCCCGTGACTCGGGACGCGCTCCTCGCCGGCTGGAACAGGGCACTCCGGCAGGCCCTGACGCCCTGACCTGCGTACCTCAAGACCGAGAGCAGTCGGCCCAGGTCCCGCAACCTGAGGCTGATGTCGATCCCATGCGGACAGCTAGCGCTGCATTATCCCTTCCTGCGATTACCACATCTAGCCGTACCTTTAAATTGCGGCCTATGCGGTTTCGATGAATGAAGGCAGATCTGTTACCTGCGGAAGATGGAAAAGCGTTTGTATTTCGGCAGCGGATTTAATACATTTGGGGGAGAGGACCGTAGAGAACCAAAGGAGGACCCAACCATGAGTAAAGCATCTTCCCTTCCCATCCTGTTGTGTGTGTCTGTGGCATTCTGCCTGGGCCTGGTGATGACCCCAGTGGAGGCACAGAATAACAAGTTCCTGACAGACGATACGTTTATGGAGATGGAGTCGATTCGCAGCCCCATGATCTCCCCTGACGGGCGACACATCCTTTTCAGCCGGGGATGGGTCGACAAGATGAATGACCGGTCCCGCTCCAACCTTTGGATCGTGGACGTGGAGGGGACACGCATCAGGGAGCTTACCCACGGCGACTGGAGCGATTCCTCGCCGTCATGGTCTCCGGACGGGAAAAAGATCGCCTTTATGTCCGACCGCGACGGGACTTCCCAGATCCATGTGATGTGGCTGGACACACGCGAGGTGGCTCAGCTCACACACCTGGACAGGGCTCCGAGCGGACTGCGCTGGTCCCCCGACGGCAGTATGCTGGCGTTCACGTCCTTCGAGCCCGACACGAAACCCCTGCTGGCCGTGAAGATGGTCAAGAAGCCCAAGGGAGCCAAGTGGGCGGCCGGTCCGACCATCGTGGACCGCCTGACCTGGGCCAGGGACGGACGCGGCCCCGTGCCCAAAGGGTACACGCATATCTACGTGCTGGATGCGGAGCTGGGAGGGACACCACGCCGATTGACCTCCGGCGACTACTCGCACAGTGACCCGCAATGGTCCGCAGACGGATCTGCGATCTTTTTCAGTGCCATCCGCAAACCCGATGCCGAATATCAGAGGGGCGATTCCGAGATCTATTCCGTGGATCTGAAAACGCTGGAGATCACAACGCTGACCGACCGCAAGGGGCCCGACCGCGGCGCCCGCGTTTCCCCAGACGGCAGAAGGATCGCCTACACAGGATACGACGACCGGAATTATACCAGTCATCTCTCCAGCCTCTATCTGATGGAATTTGACGGAGAAGGGAAGAAACTTCTGGCTGGCGACCTCCCCAATTCCCCTTCCAGCGTGACCTGGGCCGCTGACAGCGACGGAGTCTACTATACAATGGCCGAGAAGGGCGAATCGAACCTCTACTACGTGACCACTGCCGGGAAGATCCGGAAGGTCACGAGTGGAGTCCACTACCTGTCGGGCCTGTCCCTGGCGAAGAATGGCCAGGTGGCCTCGACCGTTTCCTCGTTTTACCTGCCGGGTGACCTGGTGACCTACAACCTGAAGGACCCGGGAGACATGAAGCACCTGGTGGATGTCAACGCCGATGTGCTGTCCGGAGTCAAGCTCGGTGAGGTGGAGGAGCTCTGGTTCAAGTCGCCCGATGGATTGGACCTCCAGGGCTGGTTGATGAAACCCGCAGAGTTCGAAGCCGGCCAGAAGTATCCCATGATGCTCTATATCCACGGTGGCCCCTGGTCCATGTACTCGGTGCGTTTCAACTGGGCCTGGCAGAACTTTGCCGCTCAGGGCTATGCCGTGCTGTTCATGAATCCTCGCGGGAGCACCGGGTACGGCCAGGATTTTGTCAACGGGATCCAGTACTCCTATCCGGGCAAGGACCTCGACGACCTCATGGCGGGTGTGGACGCGGCCATCGCCAAAGGTTTCATCGATACGCGCAACCTCTTTGTCTGCGGCGGCAGCGGGGGAGGGGTCCTCACGGCCTGGATCGTGGGGCACACCGACAGGTTTGCAGCAGCCGTGTCCATGCGCCCGGTCATCAACTGGCATTCCTTTGTCGGGACCACCGACGGCCCCAACTGGTATCGCCAGTTCCATCAATATCCTTGGGAGGATCCCATGGAATATGCAGTGCGCTCTCCCCTGCACTACGTCAAGAATGTTACAACGCCCACCATGGTCATGACCGGAGAGGCGGACCTCAGGACGCCCATGACCCAGAGCGAGGAGTACTACAGGGCGCTCAAGATGCTCAAGAAAGATACTCTGCTGGTCCGCATGCCGGACGAGTTCCACGGCTGGAGGAGGCCGTCTCACCGCCTCCTGCAGCAGCTCTATCTCAGGGCCTGGTTCGAAAAGTACCGCTCCAAGTAGGATACGGCGGAAGAGCGGCCGGCAGGCTAAATGGCACGCATCCCCCGGGAGGCGATCGCGCACCTGATGGTGCGGGGCAACTATCCCCACAGGCGTGCGCTCATTTCCGGGATGAGGGCCCACCTGGCCGGGAAGTCACCGCCGCAGCCTGAGGGGACGCTGAATCCTATAGTCGAGCTCTATGACCAGGAGCGCCAGCGGTTGGGGGAGCTCCCGGTACGGGACATAGACCTGCCGTTCCTGATCCAGAGCGACCTCGCCCGTGCCATCGTTTACGTGGATCTGCTGCTCCGGGAGTCCCATGGAGAGGCCGGGGCAATGGAAAAGATCAACCTCAGGATCTTGAGCTATCTCGAGGAACGAGAGCCCTACTACCGGAGCTTCCCCGATGAAGGCAACGACTACGTCATCCCCTGCACGAGCTCTCTGGATCATCCCGAAGAGCTGATCTCCAACAAGGGGGCTACACTCCTGGGCCTGAGCCGCGGCGGCTACCCGGTTCCTGATTTTGTCATCTTGAGTTCTGCGCTGTACCGGCTCCCAGATCTAGTGCGAGAGCGCCATATCCAGAGGGCACTCGACATCCTGGAGCGGCTCACCATCCAGCAGATGGGTTCGGCCGAGACACCCCTGATCTATGCGTTCCGCTGTGCCATGCCGTGTTATATGCCCGGCATCATGCCGACCTTTCTGAATGTCGGAGTCACCGAATCCACCATCCCGGCCCTGGTCCGCCACTATGGCGAAGAGCCGGCCTACAAGATGTTCCTGAACAACATCAAAAACATCCTCCTGGCCCAGGATCCCGAAGGGCATGATCTGGTATTTGGATCGGGATGGATCCCCGAGGAGCGCCTGGATGTCCAGGTTGCCCGCGCCGTCCGCAGGGTCAATGCCATCGATCCGCTCCTCGTGCAGGATCCCTACCGACAGACCGCGTTCTTTGTGGAGCAGGCCTTCAGGTACTACGAGAACAACCTGGACCTGATGATGACGTTCTCGCGGGGCGAGGAGCACTTCCCCTCCCTGATACTCCAGAGGATGATCTGTACCGTGCGGGATGAGCGTTCTCGTGTGGGAGTCATCTTCAGTCGCCATCCGCGGACAGGGAGCGGGGGACAGATCGAGAGTGCGCGCCGGATCTTCGGTGAACAGATCATGGCCGGATCCGTGGAGAGCGAAAAGGTGGATTTTGTCGACAAGGAACTCATCAAGGAGGACTATCCCGCCGTGTACAGGTTCATACCGACCCTGTACTACCTGGAGGCCAGGTTCAGATCGCCTGTCACCATAGAGTTCGCGACCGACATCACGGACCGGTACGAGTTCTTCAACCTGCTGCAGCTGAATCCCTCTGAGATCACAGGCCGGTCCGCATTCATCTCGGTGATGGACATGTATGATCAAGGCACGATCGGCAAGGACCGCGTCCCCGAGCTGATCCGGCCCTTTCACCTGAAGCAGATCGAGTCGGATGCCATCGACCCGGATTCATTCCAGGATCTGACATTTTTCAGTTCGGCCGCCTCGGTGCTCCCGCGGACAGCCGTTCTGGTGCAGATGTTCTTTTCCGCCGAGGCCGCGCTCCTGCATAAGAAGGCCGGCCAGAAGGTCTGCCTCTGTAAATCCACCTTCGAGCCGAATGACACCGTGGTCATGGGAGAGGTCGATGCCATTGTCAGCCTGACATCGGCGGCCATCCATGTCATCACCATCTGTCAGAGTTTCGGGCTGCCCGCGCTGCTCGACTTGGGAAAACATGGTGTCCGCATGATCAAGGATGGAGGCCATCGCCTGGTCAATGAGGCGGGAGTAGAAATCCGGGAGGGGGAATGGGTCACCATCTCGAGCCGCAAGCGCTGCCTGTACAAGGGCCAGGCCCGCTTCAAGCCCGCCCGGTTGATCCGCTATCTGAAGGGAGATCCGGTCACTCTCGAGCCAGCTGAGGTCAAGGCTTTCGAGCAGATGGCCCGCGCGTACCGCGCCTATAACGGGCTGGTGGCCGACCTGAGGCTGGGGGAGGCACTGAGCCTGGCAGAGATCATCCGCCTGGTGACGCTTGAGCTCAGGGGGGAGAGGGAAAAGGCCGCCGGACTCGTCAACAGCTGGTACGACCGCAACCCGGAACTGTACGTCGAAAGTATCTTCAAGAGTGACATGGGCGACCACCTGAAGCAGAACACGGCCTTCAGGCTCCTGACCCTGGAGAGGAAGATCCGGTTCTTCCGTGCGGCCCTGGGGCAGGCTCGCACAGAAAGGAGGATGGGCTTCTCTGCCGGCATGTTCATGCTGGGACGATTCATCAGCCTGCCCCAACCCGTCGAGTTTTGGGGGGCCCTCAGTTCAGTGGAGATCGCACTGCTCGTGAACGAATGGCTCCTGTTCGAGAAATACATGCAGATCCTGCACCAAGTGGGCGAACGCCGGATCCGTAAAGCGAAGCACAAGATCCTGCAGGAGGGCCTAAGCCCACTGGGCCTGACTCATGCGAGGGTCAAACCCCTGATCCCCCTGAAGCTGAGCGGCAAAAGGCTGGGATTCGTGGAACGCCGCGTCCCGGAGTGGTGCGATCCACAGGTGCGGGAGGTATTGGGGCTGCTCAGGGATCCCTATTCCTGTTTCTACGATTACACGAAGGCCTGGTCCCTGAATGAGCTGAAGAGGCTGAGCGAAGAGAACGGCCTCCCCCTGCCCGATGCTGCGGCCAGGGGGAAGCCGTGAACCGTTCCTGAGTTACGATCAGTAGTTGGGCCTGAACCAGTGGTCCTGCATCAGCACGGCCCGTTTCTTGAACTTTTTGTCTCCCACCGTGAGCACCACGGTGAAGGTGCCCTCAGAGGCAGGGGAATAGCTGAAGTTGGGATCCATCTGCCTCCCGCGGGGGCTGAACCCCATCTGGCGGAATCGCTCCATTCTCTGCTGTGCCGCCTTTTTCTCGGCTTCGGACAGCTCCTTGCGGATGTCCCAGTTCCAGTAGACCTTGTTGATGCCCGGCTCGGTGGTCCCCTTTATCTCGTTGATCAGGACCTTGCCCTGGTAGATGGAGACCTTGACCTCGCCCGCGGGTTTGTCTTTCAGATAGTAATAGATAGCCGATGCGAGCGGCTCGCTCTCGCCCGAGAAGTTGTAGGTGGCATAGTTGGGAGAGGAGTTGCTCACCCACTTGACCTTGGGTTCGACGCTGAACAGGTAGGCATCCGCGGCCAGGACCGTGTCTGTGAGCTCCTGGAGCGGGAAGATATCAGCGATGTAGACGCCGCGGCCGTGTGTGGCCACAATGATGTCGTTCTCGCGGGGGTGGATCTTCAGGTCGTGGACCGGCTGCGTGGGCATGTTGTTCTTCATCCGGATCCAGTTCTCGCCTCCGTTGAGAGAGACATAGACCGCGAACTCGGTACCCACAAAGAGCAGGTTGGGATTCGCGTGGTGTTCGCGGATGACGTTGATGGGCTCGGCCGGCAGGTTGGCCGTGATGGAGGTCCAGGTCTTGCCGAAGTCGGTGGTCTTGTACAGGAACGCACGGAAATCGTCGCGCCGGTAGCCGGTGTAGGACACATAGGCGGTGCCGGGGAGGGTATGGGAGGCCGCCACCCGGCTCACCCAGTAGCCCGGGTTGCCGGTGATGTTGGCGTTGCAGAGGGTCCAGGTCTTGCCCATGTCTTGTGTCACCTGGACGTTGCCGTCGTCTGTGCCCACCCACAGGATGTTGGGATCGAGGGGCGATTCGTCGAAGGTCGTGATGGTGCAGTACTGGATGTTGCCGTCTCCGCCCTTGCCTGTGGTCAGGAATTCAGGGTTATTGGTCGTGAGGTCGGGGCTGATCACCTCCCAGTATTCCCCGCGCATGGGGGAACGGACGACCTTGCTGCCGCAGTGGTAGATGACGTTGCTGTCGTGCCAGGAGACGTGGATGGGGGCATTCCAGTTCCAGCGCATGTCGCGGTCCTGGCGGTAGGCGATGGATTTGGCCTCGCCGGTCTTGAGGTCGCGGCGGGAAAGCGGCCCGAACTGTGACTCGTTGTACAGGTACCGGTTGGTCTTCCAGTCAAACACGTTGTACATGCCGTCGCCGCCGCCGACCCGGTCCCAGTCCTCGAACCGGATGGGGGTGCCGTCGCGCTTGGTGGAGGGGCCCATGTGGGAGCCGTTGTCCTGCAGCCCACCGGCCACGCGGTAGGGATAGGAGTTGTCGACACCTACGGCATAGAGCTGTGCCAGCGACTGGTTGTCCGGGTGATACCAGTTCTTGCCGCCGTCCCAGGTCACGCCGAGGCCGTGGTCATATCCGAGCAGCATGTGCTCTGAGTCCTCGGGATCGATCCAGAGGCAGTGGTCGTCTCCGCCGAATCCCAGGGGCCTGCGCAGCCAGTTCTTGCCGCCGTCCCGTGTGCCCCAGGAGGCGGCGCTTACGACGTGTACGACCTTGTCGTTGTTGGGATCTACGATGATCTGGCCGTAGTAATAACCCGGCCCGCCGCCGATGTTCTCATCCTCGGCATTGGCCTTGGTCCAGGTCTCGCCGCCGTTGTCTGACCGGTAGATCTCGCCGTCTATCATGCCCCGGCTGGCCTTGTCGTCGAGGAGCTCCTGGTATCTCTCCTCCTCTGACATCCCCTTTTTGTTTGCGTTTTCCACGCAGGCGTAGATGATGTCGGGATTCCTCAGAAAAATGGACAGGCCGATGCGGCCGATCATGCCCTCTGGCAGCCCGCCGCCCAGCTTGGTCCAATTTTTTCCGCCGTCCGTGGTCTTGTAGATGCGGCTTCCAGGGCCGGCCAGGTTGTAGGTGTAGGGCTTGCGCACCTTGTCGAACGTGGCCGCATAGAGGGTGTCGGGATCGGTGGGATGCATGACGCAGTCCACCACGCCGATGTTCTTGCCCTTGACCACGACATCCAGGACCTTGTCCCAGGTCTTGCCGCCGTTTGTTGTCTTGTACAGCCCGCGCTCAGGATTCTCGGAGTAGAGGTGTCCCAGAGCCGCCACGTAAATGACATTGGGATTCGTGGGGTGGATCTCGATGGCGCCGATGTGGTGCGATTCATCCAGGCCCATGTGGGTCCAGGTCTTGCCGGCGTCCATGGATTTGTACATGCCGTCGCCCCAGTAGGCGCTGCGACTGTTGTTGGCCTCGCCGCTCCCCACCCAGACGATCTTCGGATCCGAGGGCGCCACGGCCACGTCACCGATGGAAAAGACCTTCTCATTGGTGAACTGAGGAGCCCAGGTGAGCCCGTTGTCCATGCTTTTCCAGAGATGGCCCGAGGCCGTAGCGGCATAGAAGGTCTTGGGTTCCTTTGCCGTCCAGGCAAAGTCCACAAACCTCCCGCTCTGGCGTGTCGGGCCGATCTCTCGATAATTGAGGTTTTTAAGGGCTTTCTCATCCAGCTGCTGTCCATAGAGGACGGGTGCGGATACAAAAAGGCACCCGAACAGGACGACGGCCAGGATACAGTGGATTGACTTCTTAGACATACGTGTACCTCCTTTAAAAATTCGTTGGGATATAAATGTATATGAAGATGAAACAGTGAAAGAAAATAGATGAGCTGAGAGTAGCGTGCATGGGGCCTGTCTGGTCATCCGGCGAAACATCGTCGGAAATACAGCTTTTATCACAGGGCCATGGCTTCGTCAACCTGCATGGTGTGATCGAGGCTAATATAATACATATCGATGGATTGTCGTGTTTGACACCAGGAGTGTGTCGGTGTTATATAGTTCTGACTGATATCGGAAGGCTAAATAACCGCAGGAGGAGAGATGAACAAGCGTACTAATTGGTTTTTGATTCTGTTTATTGTACTGGCTGTAGTATTTTCAGTTTCCTGTCAGGGACAGATAGAGGATAACCAGACAGCAGAAGAGCCCGCGGCAAAAGCGGAAATCAGTCAGGAAGAGCTTTCTGCGGCTGTGCCGGAACTCCGCGACCTGCATGAGGTCGTCTATCCTCTCTGGCATACGGCCTACCCGGAAAAAGATTATGCCATGATCAAAGAGCTCCTTCCTCAGGTCGAAGAATTGGCAGCAAAGGTCTATGGGGCATCTCTACCAGGGATTCTGCGCGATAAACAAGCGGACTGGGATTCCGGTTTAGAAAACCTTAAAACCGTTCTGCAGAATTTGAAAACCGCAGTCGAGGAGGATAATCAGGCCGGCATGCTCGAACAGACCGAAGCTTTTCACTCGGCGTACGAAAAGATGGTGCGCACAATCCGGCCGATGATAGCAGAGCTGGAGGCTTTTCACCAGGAACTATACAAACTCTACCACTACTATACTCCGGAATACGATCTGGATGAGATTCGTGCCGTGGTTCCGGTAATGCAGGAAAAACTGGCTGCCCTCAAAGAGGCGACACTCTCCTCACGACTTTCAGACCGTCAAGCGGATTTCCAGGCGGCGGTTCAGGACTTGGAGGTCGCCTGCACTGAATTGGCGGAAATCATCACACGAGATAATCGGGAAGAGACCAAAACTGCCGTGGAGAAAGTCCATACTGCCTACCAGAACACAGAAAAGATCTTCGATTAGGGACAGAGAGCCGCCGGATCCATTGGACGAAAAATAACGTCCGGCTCATGGCTGAGCACATCGACAAGAACCGACGGCGCTGACGCGCGGCTAGAGATAGATCAGGGCCAGGGTGTCTGCTACGAGAGCGGGCTTGTCCTTGCTCTCGATCTCCAGCGTGTTTTCCAGAACGACCAGGACCTTGCGCAAACCCTTCTTCTCTATCCTCTTGAGCAAAGCCCGGTTGCGGATCCGGTCACCGGGCCGCACGGGCTGCAGGAATCGGACGTGGTCCAGCCCGTAGTTGATGGCCATGCGGAATTTCTGCTGGAAGATCTCGTTCCCGAAGTTGAGGGGGGCGAGAAGCGCGACCAGGAGGTATCCGTGTGCCACCGTGGACCTGAGGGGACTCCTGCGGGCCTGTTCTTCGTCTACATGGATCCACTGCCGGTCTCCGGTCGCTTCGGCGAAGGCGTTGATCTGGTCCTGAGTCATATCCATCCATGGGGAGAGCCCGACCTCATGCCCGACACGTGCCTCCAGATCCTTGAGTGCTAATTTCGACATGGTCACCGCTCCTGATCAATTCACAGCTACCTTACACGGTGCCCCGTCTCGAGTCAAGAAACGCCAGCGGTTTACGGCTGGGGGGGATTCCGCTAGAATACAAGGCAACAAAGACGAAAGAGAATGGAGTGATCAAAATGTGGAGAAGAAGGACTGTGGGAAGGCCCGGATTCGTAGCCGGCGCGGTGTGTTTGTTCCTGGTGATCTCCTGTGCCGCTGTGCTCGTTTCGGCCCAGGAGGCAACGGACGAAGAGATCCTGGAGCGTGTGGCGGAGCGCCTGGAAGCCTATCCAGAGCTGAAGAACATGGAGGCCCACGCTACGGCCACGGTCCTCAATATGGATAAGGATTGGAAGCCCAAGAAGACGACGCTGGTAGAAAAGATCGTCCTCGTGGAAGAGGGGCTCAGGAGCGAGAAGATCCTGAGCGCCCAGGAAACGGCCAAGGGAAAGACCAAGGACGTGACCGACAAATTCGAAAAGGATGCCAGGAAGGCAAAGGAAAAGGCGCAAAAGCGCCGTGCCAAACGTGGGGATGGAGAGGAGGAGGACGGAGGCGAGCGCCGCGATTTCACCGTGGAGCAGATGTTTCCCTTCTCTTCGGAGAGACGCGGAGAGTATACGTTCGCGCGGAAGGGCGGATCCTACGTGGGGCAGCGTCCGGTCTATGTCGTGGAGACGAAGGCCAAGGTCCCATCAAAAGAGCGCATGGACGGGCTGTACTATATTGACAAACAGACCTTTGATGTCCTGCAGGCTGAGGTCCATTTTTCCAAAAATCCCAAGATGTTGAAACGCTTCGAGATGGAGGCCAGGTTCAAGGTACTTCCGGAGGGTTATATGGTCATGGAGCGTTCGCTCATCAGGGTCCATGTCGGGCTGGTGGTCAAAAGTATCCGTGTCGAGGCCGTGGAGGAATACCGGGACTACAAGATCCTGGATTGAGCATGCTTGGCAGGCGCCTTTGAGCCGGCCCCTGAGATGCCCGGATTCCGGGCTGAATCAACCCAGGCCGGGATCACTCCGTGGGATCTGAGGAGGAGTGGTCATGGATGATGCGCCATCCCTGGGGGAATCTCTTCAGGATGATGGTGAACAGGCCTTCCCGAACGGAATCGGGATACTCAAGGTGATAGCGCCCCAGTACGTAAGCGATCTCTTCTGATAGGATTTCGGTTTCCAGGTCCTTGAAGGTCAGATTCCCTCTCTTGTCTCCCGCGTAGTTCGTCTGATACCGCTTCAACAGAACCTCCCAGCCCGAGAGCCTCTGGTTCCCGGATTGGAAGGTCATGTCTGGGGAGTTCCAGTAGGTGGACATGAAACCCTCGAAATCGCCTCGGTTCCAGGCGTCTGCCTGGGCCTCGAGGAGAATGAGTATATCATTGGCCGCCTCGGAGACATGGGAGGCAGACACCAGGCTCCCTTGAAGAGCAAGACACACTAAGACGATCAGGCCGATGATTTTCACTGAGCCCTCCTTTTCCGGTCAGCTGATCCGAGCCGCCGCTGTTGATCTATTCTGAAAAATATTCTGTTCATGAGAGGACCTGATGGATCTGTCATATCCGGAACCACCAGGCCAGTATGAATCCCAGAGCCCCCGATACGATCAGGTAGTAGGTCATGGGGATGATGGTCTTGCGGATCAGGAGGCCCTCCCGTCCCAGCAGGCCCACCACGGCAGAAGCGGCCACTACGTTGTGCACACAGATCATGTTGCCGGCGGCGCCGCCCACGGCCTGCAGTGCCACGATCACACCGGGAGTCAGGCCCGTCTTGAGCGCGGTGGCGAACTGGAAGAGCGAGAACATCATGTTGCTGAACGTGTTGCTGCCGGCGATGAAGGCTCCCATGGCCCCGATCACGGCGGCAAAGGCCGGCCAGGCCGAGCCTGCCACGGCTGCTGCTCCTCCTGCCAGCAGGATGGGCATCTGCTCCAGTCCCCCGGGAGTGCCGCTGTTTATGAAGACCTTGACCATGGGCACCGCAAATCCGAGTGCCACGGCGGGTCCGGCGAGGCTTCGCAGGGTGCGGCCTGCTGCCCGAGCCGCCTGGCGGCCGGACATCCGGTAGAGGAGGACCGCCAGGGCCGAGGAGATAACAAAGAAAAAGCCGGGCAGATAGAAAGGCTGGAATGTCGTGGCGATCCCGCTCCCCAGGATCCCGTTCCACTGCCACTGTATGCCGGAGAGGCGGGCCTGGAGAGCCGGCCACAGGCGGCTGGCCAGGAGCGTCAGGGCAACCAGGATGTAGGGAGACCAGGCCACGGCCGCCGAGGGAGCATCCCTGCGTTCCGTTTCCTCCTGGTTCAGTTCTCCCGTCCACTCTCCGGGCCAATCAGAGCGGGCTGGGAAATCCCAGGTCTTCCTCGGTTTCAAGAAACCTTTGCGTGCCGCCAGGATCACGACGGCCAATCCGAACAGGGAGCCGACCAGGGAAGGGAATTCCGGGCCCCACAGCACTCCAGTGAGCGTGTAGGGGACTGTGAAGCAGAGCCCTGCAAACAAGGCAAAGGGCGCGGCCGCCAGCCCCTCTTTCCAGCTTCGCTTCTGTCCGAAGAACCGGGTCATCATCACGATCATGATCAGGGGGATCAACGTACCCGTAATCCCATGGATGACGGCCACTTTTGCGCCGATGGTCTTGAGGTAAAGAGCTAAATCCAGGCCCTGCTGCCCCAGATAGGCGGTGACTTCCGGCTGTCCAGCCAATCCCCCGTGTACACCGATCAGGATAGGCGTGCCGATGGCACCGAAGGAGACGCATGTGCTCTGGATGATCAAGGACACCATGACAGCGGCCATGGCCGGGAATCCGATGGCCACGAGCAGGGGGGCAGCCACTGCGGCCGGCGTGCCAAAGCCGGCCGCCGCCTCTATGAACGAGCCGAATAGGAAGGCGATGATGATCGCCTGGATCCTCCGGTCCGGCGAGATGTCGAACATGCTGCGCCGGATGGTTTGCAGCGCTCCGCTCTCGCGCATGAGATTGAGCAGGAGGACCGCACCCAACACGATGTAGAGGATGGTCGATGCCGTGACGAGGCCGTCGATGAAGGACGCAGCCACCTGGCGGAGGGGGGAGCCCCAGATCGCCAAAGAGAGCACACACGTGATCCCGAACGCTACGGGCATGGCCCGTGTCGCTGGCCAGCGCAGGATTACGATCAGGACGAAGACCGAAAGGATGGGGAGGAGCGCCAACATCGCGAGGAGCCCCGATTCCATGCCCCAACTCTAATAAAAATCGAATCTCGCTGTCAAACGTTTCTGGGGCGAGACTTTACGCTCCTACCGCTCTAATGATATAAGGGATCCATCTCTTATCTTGGAGGAGACACAGTGCCCGGAGACATATACGAGAAACTGGCGCGATTCCTGGACCGGCTGCCCGGAGGCTATCCCGCCACTGAGAGCGGCGTGGAACTTCGGATCCTGCGGAGGCTGTTCACCGAAGAGGAGGCCGCGCTGGCCATGAAGCTGTCGCTGCTGCCCGAGGAAGCCGGAGTCATTGCACGCCGGGCCAGGCTGTCTCCGGAGGAGGCCGCAGAACGGCTGGAATCCATGGCGAAAAAAGGGCTGCTCTTCCGGTTCTCACGGAAGAACCGCCCGGACAAATACATGGCCACCCAGTTCGTGATCGGCATCTGGGAGTATCACGTCAATGACCTGGACCTCGATCTGATCCGTGATTTCAACGAGTATGTCCCTCTGCTCATGGACATAAAAACCTGGAAGAAAGCCCCCCAGCTGCGCACCGTGCCGGTGAACCGGAGCCTGGACGTCGACCTGGGCACGCTCCCCTATGAGAATGCGGTGGAGATGGTCGAAAAACAGACCCAATTTGTCGAGGCGCCCTGCATCTGCCGGAAAGAGCACCGCATGGTGGGCGAGGGGTGCGACAAGCCTGAGGGGTGCTGCCTGATTATGGGCGTAGCCGCCGATTACTATGAGAAAAACGGCCTGGGGCGCCGGATCACCAAGGAAGAAGCTCTGGACATCCTGAAGAAGGCGGATGAGACCGGCCTGGTCCTGCAGCCCAGTTTTTCTCAGAAGATCGCCAACATTTGCTGCTGCTGCGGCTGCTGCTGCCAGGTCCTGCGGAGCATAAAAAAACAGTCCGCGCCCGCAACCCTCATGGCCAGCCCCTTCACCGTGGATCTGGACCAGGAGGCCTGCATCGGCTGCGGCGTGTGCGAGCGCCGGTGCCAGGTCGATGCCGTGTTTTTGAGGGAGGACAAGGCCGTGGTGGAAGAGAAGCGGTGCATCGGCTGCGGCCTGTGTGTGACCACCTGCCCATCCGGGGCCCTCACCCTCCGCCGCAAGCCCGAGCCCCAGCAGCCCGATATCCCCAAAGACGCTGTGCAGGCCACGATCCGGCGTGCCAGGGCCAGGGGGAAAAAAGGCAGAATGGGACTGCTGACATCTTGGGCCCGGTCCCAGTGGAGCCGGGTCAGGGTCCGATAGCGAGGAGGGTTAAGCCATGCTGCGCAGATATGTCCTTTTCAGCCTCATCTCAGCGTTTGCCCTGATGCTGCTGGCATCAGGTGCAACATATCCGGGGCCTGATGTGGTCCCGTCCACGGCGCCGGAACACGGCACACAGGGGATGGTGGCTTCCGCGCATGCCCTGGCCACGCAGGCGGGGATCGACATCCTCCGCAAAGGGGGGAACGCCTTTGATGCGGCCGTGTCCGTGGCCGCGTCCCTGAATGTCGTCGAACCCATGATGTCCGGGATCGGTGGCTACGGCACCATCCTGGTCTATTCCACGGAGGAGAGCCGCGTGCGTTACCTGGATTCCTCGGGGAAGATCCCCACGTCCGTCGACTCGGATGTGTTCCGTCCACCCACACTCGGATACCTGGAGAACCGCCGGGGGCCCAAGGCGGTGTCCACTCCCGGGAATGTAAACGCCTGGAAAGCCCTGTCCAGTGAATACGGCAAGCTCCCCTGGGATGAACTGTTCGCGTCTGCCATTGCCCTGGCCTCCGAAGGATTCTCGCTGGGAGGGGGCACGGCAGGATCCATCGCCCATGCCTTTGATGATTTTCCAGGCCATGCCCGCAAGATCTACGGCCGCGAGGGCCGGCCTTTGAGGTCCGGCGAGCGCCTGATCCAGGAAGACCTGGCCCGGACTTTGAGGCTGATCGCCCGGGAGGGCCCGAAGGCCGTCTACGGCGGTCCCGTCGGGCGCGCCATAGACGCAGCCATGAAGGAGGCCGGAGGATTCCTGTCGATCACAGACCTCGAACAGGACGAGGCCGAGTGGTGGAAGCCCCTCCGGATCAACTATCGCAGCTGCGAGGTCTACACGGCTTCGCCTCCGGCCACGGCGTTCCCCTCCCTGATCCGCCTGGGTTTGATGAGCCGTTTCGATGTGGAGAAGCTCGGCCACAACAGCGCCTCCTTCCTCCACTGTTTTGCGGAGGTCACCAAGCACGCCTACTGGTGCCGCCTGGCTTATGCCGGCGATCCGGAGATCAATCCCCCTCCCCTGGACAAGCTTCTGTCCGAAGGATACTGGAAGGCTCAGTCCCAAAAGATCAGGCCCGATGCGGTCACGCCTTTTATTCCACCCGAGGTCACAATCAAACAGGGAGTCAATACGACCCACTTCGTGGTCGCGGACCGGTGGGGCAACATCGTGAGCGCCACCCAGACTCTGGGGAACGCATTCGGCAGTCGGATCATGCCCGAGGGAACAGGCGTCTGGTTGAACAACTCCCTGGCATACTGCACGTTTGAGCCTGCGGGAAATCCCATGGATGCTCATGCGGGCCACCGCAAACTTTCCGGAGACTGCCCCACCATCGTCTTCCGGGACGGCAGGCCTTGGGCTGCCCTGGGAACGCCAGGGGGCCACACCATCGGGCAGACCGTGCCGCAGATGGTCATGAACCTGGTGGATTTTGGAATGGACATTCAGGCCGCTATCGCTGCGCCTCGTATAAGCTTCAGGGAGCCGGATTCTCTGGCCGTGGAGGCCGGGATTGCGGCGGGGGTCGTTGCCGAGCTGCGGCGTCTGGGGCATAACGTCCGTGAGGTCGGGGGGCTGGGCAACGCCCATGGTTTGACCGTCGCCTATGGGCGTGATGGCCGTCCGCGCCGCTTCGAGGGAGGCGCCGATCCGAGGGGAGAGGGGACCGCATCTGGATTTTAAGCTGTTTTTCTTGGGGAGTTTTGGAAGTGGGAACCAAGTGCCGGCTCAATGCGTATAGATGAATGAGACATACAAGTTTATCATGGAGGGATAAAAGATGAAAAAAGTCGTTTACCTAGCCGTTCTGGCTATGTTTCTGCTGGCCGCGCCATCAGTGATTCAGGCGCAGGATGTCGACATCACAGGTGCCTGGATCGGAGAGACCTATGTCCCGGATGCGGCGGAGCCAGACAAGCTGACGCTGGTGTTTGGCAAGAAGGACGGGAAATGGACGGGCACATTCTCGGACACGATGGGATATGCCTCAGAAGCCGAGTGCCAGGACATCAAGATCGACGGCCATACCGTGACCCTGTATTTCGAGATCAATGATGGATATGACGTCCAGACCATCTATGTGACGCTCCAGGTCGAGGAAGATTCCATGACAGGTGCCTGGGAGAACGAAGCCGGGGAAGGCGCCGAGATCAAGCTGTCAAAAAAGAAATAGTCAGGCTGCGTTTAAATAGCACAAAATTAATCCTTTCCACTTGTCCTTTTCGTGCCTATAATGGGGCAGGATAGGGCAATGAAGAACCTCCGAGTGACGGCATGCGCACTCTTTTTCTGCGTGTGGAGTGTGTCCGGGGCCTATGCCCAGAGCCTGCCTGAGGCCGAACCCGAGGCGGTGGGCATGTCCGGCAGCCAACTCGCACAGCTGGACCAGGTCATGGCGGCGGCGCTGGAAAACAGGGATTTTCCAGGTGCCGTGATCCTCGTGGGGCGCGAAGGGAAGGTCGTCTTCCGGAAGGCTTACGGAGCCTCTCAGTGGGTGCCGGATCTGCGCCCCATGCGTGTGGACATGCTCTTCGACATGGCCTCCATCACTAAATCCGTGGCCACCGCCACGGCAGTCATGCTCCTGCTCGAGCAGGGGAGGCTGCGCCTCTGGGACAAGGTTTCGGATTTCATCCCGGGTTTCCAGCCCTTCCGGGATGAGGAAGGGAAGAAGGGGGAGGACATCCGGATCTGGCATCTCCTGACCCACACATCAGGGCTGCTTCCTTTCCTGCGTAACGAGGAGATCGAAAAGGCTATCGGCATTCCCTGCACCCTGGAAGCCATGGTGAGCCATATCGCGGATCTGGATAAACTGTTTTCCGCGGGCGAGGAATTTCTGTACAGCGATCTGGACTTCATCATCCTGGGCTTCATCATCGAATCCGTTTCCGGGAATCCGCTCGAGGACTTCTGTCGGGACCATATCTTCGCCCCCCTGAAGATGGAGCACACGCTCTTCAATCCTCCGGAAAAGCTGCGTACGCGGTGTGTACCCACAGAGGTGGAGGAGGGAGTCTTGCTCCGCGGCGTGGTGCACGATCCCCGGGCCCGCCTGTTGGGAGGAGCTGCCGGACATGCTGGTCTCTTTTCCACGGCCGACGACCTGACCGTATTTGCGCAGATGCTCCTGAACCGGGGGGAATTCGCGGGCGTGCGCATCCTCTCTCCGCTTTCCGTGGACCGCATGACCGAGGTCTACTCCCAAGCCGCCTTTGCCGGCCGGGGGCTGGGATGGGACCTGGACTCCGGCTTTTCCACCAACGGCGGTGACCTGTTCGGTCCCGCCTCCTATGGCCACACGGGCTATACCGGCACATCACTCTGGATTGATCCGGAAACCCGGACATTCGTGATCTTCCTCACCAACCGTGTGCATCCCGACGACACCGGCGATGCGGCCACCTGGCGCAGCCGTGTGGCGAACGTGGTGGCGGCCGCGATCAGGGAGTAGGCATACCTTGACCATGAACTCTCTAGTCAAGCACATCCTGGATCCCCAAGCAGGTGGAAAGCGAAGGATCTACTCAGCAGGAGAGGGGCTCTTCGATGCCGGAGACCCTGCGGATGGGCTCTACTATGTAAAGAGCGGTGAGGTGCGGGTATACAAGATGGACGAACAGGGCCGGGAGGTAGAGGTGGTGCGCCTCGAATCCGGTGATTTTTTTGGAGACGCCGTCCTCTTCGTACACGAAGTGTTCCCCGCCTATGCCGAGGCGGTTCAGGATTCGGAGGTCTTTTTCCTGGATAAACCGCGCCTCTTCCGGGATATCGAGGAGGTGCCGGGCCTGGCCAGGGAGTTTATCACACTGCTGGCCCGGAAGTGTGTCACGCTCAACCGCCGCATCGAGGCCCTCGGGCTTCAGACCGTCCGCCAGCGGCTGACCCAGTATCTACTCCTGCGATGTCAGGGAAAGGCCGGCTGTACGATCGAGTTGGACATGAAGAAGTCCGAGCTGGCCCGCCTGTTGGGAACCATCAGCGAGACGCTCTCCCGTAACCTGAAACAGCTCCAGGAAGAGGGGCTCATCCAGGTGGAGGGCCGCACCATCCGTATCTCGGATTGTTCCCGGCTCCGCGGCGTTCTGTAACATCTTGAGTCAGGATCCCCGGATTTTAAACATCCCCAAATATTTGACCCAGATCAAGGAATTCGATCTCCCTCCCACGTATACTTAAAGTGAAATCTTGACAAAGGAGAATTTAATGGCAAAACGCAAGATCATTGAGATAGAACGGGACCTGTGTGACGGCTGCGGACTCTGCACCACGGCCTGCGCAGAGGGTGCGCTGGTACTGGACGAGGAGAACAAGGCCAAGCTTGCTCGAGAGATCTACTGTGATGGGCTCGGTGCCTGCCTCGATGTGTGCCCCACCGGTGCCTTGAAGGTCATCGAGAGAGAGAGTGAGGGGTATGATGCGCAGGCTACCTATAAACATGTGCTGGAGACACGAGGCCAAGAAGCGGCTGCCCATGTCCACGGCGAGGAGGGGGACACTGAAGACGCTTGTCAGACCGAATCGCGGTCGGAGGAGCGCCCCAATTTCCCCACGGGATGTCCCGGCAGCCGTGCCCGCGAGATCCAGCCGCAGGCCCCCTCCCAGGAAGCAGCCCCCTCTTTCTCCGGCAGGTCCGAGCTCAGCCAATGGCCCATCCAGCTGCATCTGGTCTCTCCCCAGGCACCCTATTTCGACAAGAGCGATCTCCTGATCGCGGCAGACTGCACCGCATTCACACTGGGGAGTTTTCATCAGGACCTGTTGAAGGGAAAGAAGCTGATCATCGCCTGCCCCAAGCTGGATGACACTTCCCCCTATATCGAAAAGCTGGCAGAACTGCTCAAGCACAACACCGTGTATTCCCTCACCGTGGCGCGCATGGTCGTGCCCTGCTGCTCCGGCCTGATCCACATCGTTAATGAGGCCATAGAGCGGTCCGGGTCAGGCATCCAGGTGAGAGAGATCGTGGTCGGCATAGACGGGCAGATCATCGAATAGTGGGAGTGAATTCCCGCCATCCCCAACAACAATGAATAGGGGAGAGGCAAGAGGCCGGGGAGGGCCCGGTCGGACCTTGACAGCGGTCCCCCCATGAGAGAAAATGGCGCCGTGGATACGAGGAGATCCTGCGCCCGCATGTCCTGTTTCTGCGTTCTGCTCTGCCTGATCCTGCTGGGCCTCCCGGCCTGTCGCGCTCCCGAGAGGGAACTGGTCATCCTGTTCTCCAACGATACTCACGGTACGTTTCAACCTCAGAAGATCAAAGAGGGAGACACCGTACGCCTGGTGGGCGGCATGGAGGCCGCCAGCCACTACATCACACTGGCCCGAGCTGAAGAAAACAACGTCCTGCTCCTGGACACGGGAGACATCATGACCGGGACCCTGGCTGCGACCCTGCCCTACAAGGACGCGGCCGGGGGGGCCATGCCCGAGTTCCTGAACCTCCTCGGCTACGACCTCCGGACCCACGGGAACCACGCTTTCGACCTGGGGCAGGAAAACGCCAGGAGCATCGCACGCCTTGCCCGAATGCCGACCGTACTGGCCAACCTCGTCTACAAGGAGAGCGGCGAACTGTACGCTCCTGAGCCCTATCACATCCTGTCCAAAGGTGGGATCCGGATCGGAGTGATCGCCGTCATGGAGGAGTTCTTCCTGGGCGAGGTCTCTCCGGACCGGGTCGAGGGACTGGAGGTCCTACCGATCGTGCCTACCCTGGAACGCTGGGTGCCGAAGATGCGTCGCAGGAGCGACCTGATCATCGTCATGGTCCACTCCAAATTCTTCGATGGACAGCGCGTGGCTCGCGAGGTTCCCGATATCGACATTGTTCTGGTGGCCTCTGAGGACGGCCTCTTCGAGGATATCGATGGCGTCCTGGTCAAGTCCACCTATGGACATCAGCGGACCTTGGGCTACCTTAATCTGACCGTAAAACGCGGCGCGGTCACCGGCTACACCGAAGACCTGATCTGGCTGTGGGCGGACGTCGACCTCGATCCCGATCCGGAGGTCTCTTCTCTGGTCGCCGAGGTCGAAGATGCTATCGAGGGGGAATACCAGAGGATCATCGGGAAAGCAGGATTCGATTACAAGTGTCCGAACTACAACTCGATCGAGAACTCGCTTGGAAACTGGATCACCGATGTGATGCGGTGGAAGACCGGCGCCGAGATCGGGCTCCTCAACAGCGGGGGGATCCGTGCCGACATCTTTTCCGGGCCCATCAGCGTCCGCGCCCTGCACGAGGTTTCCCCCTTCCAGAATACGCTTGTGCTCTTCAATATCAGCGGCAGTCAGCTGAGGCAGATCTTCGAGACCGATATAGAGAGGGACAGGGACCGCATCCAGGTTTCAGGGATGCGGTATGTCTACCGCCCTCGGGATGTCCGAACCCAGGGAGAACGCGTGGATTCCCTATCCGTGGGGGACGATGTGGTGGTCCGCAGCGGGCACCTCCTGCTCCCCGATCGCATGTTCAGCGTCGTCACCAATGACTATGTCGTGGATCAGGCACAGCGCAAGTTCTTCGGATTCGGGGTCGAGAAAATAGAGATGACCGGGATCCACCTCACGCAGGTCATGGTAGACTGGCTGCAGGAAAACCAGATCCTCACGTGTACGATAGAAGACCGGATCGTGGAGCTCAAGCCTGATCGAAAGCGTTGATATCCAGGAATCCGTGCCCTGAAAGATTGAAGAAGATGACCTTTTCTTCATTGTTTTCCCTGGCTTGAACGGCCTCGTCGATCACTGCCGCGATGGCGTGTGCCGACTCCGGTGCCGGGAGTATCCCCTCCGACATAAGAAATGTCCGTGCGGCACTGAACACCGGATCCTGTCCATAGGCGACCGGCTCTACCATCCCGCTCTTCACCAGGTGACTCACCAGCGGAGCCATCCCATGATAGCGGAGACCGCCGGCGTGGATGGGCGGGGGGACGAACTCCATCCCCAGGCTGTGCATGTAGAGCAGGGGAGTCATACCCACGGAATCGCCATGGTCGTACCTGAGGTCACCTCCGGTTAAAGTGGGACAGGATTCGGGCTCCACGGCTACGAAGCGGGTGTTTCCGCCCTCGGTCAGGTTCTTCCTCACGAAGGGGAAGGCCAAGCCGGCAAAATTGGACCCGCCGCCCACACAGCCGATGACCACATCGGGGGACAGTCCCAATTCCCGGACCTGGCTGTCGGCCTCCTGGCCGATGATGCTCTGATGCATCATCACGCTGTCCAGAACGGATCCCAGGGAATACTTGACTGCTTCATCGCGAGCGGCCATCTCAACGGCCTCTGAGATCGCGATCCCCAGGCTCCCGGGATGGTCCGGGTTTTCGGCGTAATACCTGCTGCCCGCCTGGGTACCGGGGCTGGGGCTCTCCTCCACGTGGCCGCCGAAAAGTTCGATCATGATACGGCGTCCCGGCTTCTGCCGATAGCTGATGCGGACCATGAAGACCTTGATGTCCACTCCGAAGAGGGAGCCGGTGTGGGCCGGTACGCGGCATAGGCGTCCATGAACTTGTCCGGGATGGGGATGAATCGCTCCAGAGACGCCTCCTGGCGTATGAAGCCTTCGGGAAAGAGCGGCAGGAGATCCTGCGGGCCGAGAGGTTCCCTTGTCCCTGGGTGGAGCGGGGGCGGGGGCTGATCCGGCAGGTCTGCCTTAAGATTGTAGTATGCCGACGGGAGATACTCGTCGGAGCGTGATGCATAGCGTTTCATTTGGTGCCTCCTGATAGATAAAATGGATATGGATCGTTTATACAGACAGGTATAGGGGTGATGTGATCAGGCGGGGAGGCCCGCCCACCAGTGAAGAGACACGGACGGCAGGGCCCTGGGAATTCCGATGGGAGCTGCCATTTTAAACATGCGGCGGAGTATAGGGATGGGGGACAGCCTTGTCAAACCATATTTTCACTGGGCAGGCTTTTTGCTACAATGAGGCAGCCTGGGAGAGAGAAAAAAGAACAAACAAAGGAGGAGATCTCGATGGACGATCCTGTTTTTTACATCGTGGATGTTTTCGCAGTAGAAAAGTACACAGGCAACCAGCTTGCGGTTTTCAGGAATGGGAGCAGCTACACGGACAGCGAAATGCTGGAGATCGCAAAGGAGATGAACTATTCAGAGACAACCTTCATCATCTCTGATGAGCCCAGGGAGGGCGGATACGATGTGAGGATCTTCACTCCCGCGGAGGAAGTTCCTTTCGCAGGCCATCCCACGCTGGGCACCGCCTTTATCATCCAGCGCGAGATCGTATCGGAGCCTGTGGATGCGCTCTCCCTCAACCTGACTGTGGGCCGAATACCGGTGACCTTCAGCTATGCAGACGGCATACCCGAGACTCTCTGGATGCAGCAGAACCCTCCCCAATTTGGGGAGTCCTTTGCGCCGGAAGAATTTGCCCGGGCCCTGGGTTTGGAGCCGGAGGACCTGGATACATCGGCCCCCATCCAGGAGGTATCCACCGGTCTCCCGTTCATCATCGTGCCAGTGAAGACGCTCGAGGCCATCAAAAGGGCCCGGGTCCAGAGGGAGGCATTCTTTTCACTGGTCGAGCGGTGTGAGGCAAAGGCGCCGCTTCTTTTTTGTCCGGAGACCTACAGCAGCGAGAACGACCTCAATGTACGCGTGTTCGTGGACTACTATCACATTCCAGAGGACCCGGCCACGGGGAGCGCCAATGGATGCCTGGCCGGATACCTGATCCGGAACCGCTTCTTCGGGGCCGACCGCATCAATGTCCGTGTCGAGCAGGGATACGAGATCGGGCGCCCGTCCCTCCTGCTGCTGGATGCGGAGAGCCGGGAAGACGGGATCTCTGTCAGAGTGGGCGGCAAGGTGATCATGGTGGCGGAGGGGCGTCTCTCGAGGGAATGATATCTGAACTGGCCGGATTCCGGGAGTACCCGCGCGAGATCGTTTCCAAGGCCCCGGTACGCATCAACGACATCGGGGGGTGGACCGACACCTGGTTCGCGGGACACGGCCGTGTCCTGAACCTGGCCGCTTCCCCTGGTGTCGAGACCAGGATCCGAGTACTGCCCAATCCCCAAGAAGAAGCGAGGCGTGTGCGGATTCTGGTCCGTGATTATGATGTTACGCTCGAGATAGAGCCAGAGGCGCCTGATCTCAAGGTCCATCCGCTCCTCCAGGCTACCGTGGCGTCTGTCCCCATCCCAAGGAGCATCCGCCTGGAGGTCAGCCTGGATTCTGCTGTGCCCCCCGGGATCTCCGTGGGGACTTCGGCGGCCGTCTGTGTTTCCCTGTTGGGGGGACTGAGGCGCCTGCACGAAGAGATGCCGGAGCCTGAGGGGATCTCAAGCCTGGCCCAGCGTGTGGAGACGGAAAAGCTGGGATGGCAGAGTGGGATCCAGGATCAGATCTGCGCCGCCATGGGAGGAGCCTGCTACATCGACATGCCAGAGTATCCTCACGCACAGACCGAGAAGCTCAGCATACCGTGCTCGATCTGGGAGGAGTTGGATTCCCGTTTGCTTGTGGTCTATCTAGGCCGGTCACACAATTCGTCTGCGCTGCACGAGCAGGTCATCGCCACTTTGGATAAAGGGGAGGGCGGAACCCATGCCGTGCTCGAGGACCTGCGCCGGCTTCCGGCCCAAGCCCGGTCCTCCCTGCTGGGGGGCGACCTGGACGCCTATGGGGAGGCGATGAAGCGGAACACCGCCAGCCAGGCCGCCCTGCATCCGGAACTGGTCGGCCCGGAGGCGCGGGAGGTCATCGACATGGCCCGACGGTGCGGAGCCTGCGGCTGGAAGGTCAATGGGGCCGGAGGGCGGGGAGGGTCCCTGACCCTGCTTATCGGCCCGGAACCGGGCGCGCGGGAGGAGATACGGACCGCCCTCGAAGCCATGGGAAAGGGCATCCGAATCCTTCCATTGAGGCTATCTGATTCCGGATTGACGATCCAGTCCGGTTGAGATTGCCATGCCTCCCGCAAACCTTTATAATCGGGCCTAAGTTATGGTGAGTTTCAAATGAAGAACAGATAAGCTGGAGGACTGATGAGAAAATACCTGATATGCCTTATGCTGGTGCTGGCGCTTGGATCCTCGACCCTGCTGGCCGATATTTATATCAAACAGATCTCCCACACCGACGCCTTTTCCATCCAGGGACGGGAGCAGCCCGCCCAGGACGATGTCGTCCACATGTGGATGGGGAAAGACAAGATGTCCGTGGAAATGCCCCAGCAGAAGATCATCATCGACCTGGAAAAGAACGTGATGATCTGGATCAACCATCAGAGCAAGAGCTATGTGGAGATGGCGCTTCCTCTCGACCTGGAAAAGTATTTCCCTTCTCAGATGATGCAGATGATGAACAACATCAAGGTGGCGGTGAGTCCGACCGGCGAAAAACAGAAGATCGGTGATTGGGAGTGCGAGGGCTATGAGATGTCGATGACGGTCATGATGATGGACATGAAGCAGCTGATCTGGGCCAGCACGGATGTCCCCTTCGACTGGAAGGATTATACGCAGAATATGCTGCCGAAGCTGAGCCAGGCCACCATGTTTCTGGGCGAAGAGTCGATCGCCGAACTGCTAAAGATCCAGGGATTTCAGATCAAGACCGAGACCAGCATGGATGCCATGGGGAGCACGATGAAGTCCTTCCAGGAAGTGCAGGAGATCGAAAAGAAGGATGCCCCGGCCGGCACCTACTCCGCTCCCGAGGGATATGCCAAGAAGGACAAGCTGGATATGATGGATATCCAGAGATAGGAGTCAGATCCAAGAGAGATGATACTTTCCTGAAGCTGATCTCGATGTCGGTGAGAATCGTCCAGGCCGGTCTTGAAATAGGGCTGAGCGAATGAAGGATCTGACGGAAACGAGGCTGGTCTCGCTGGATGCTTTCCGCGGTGCCACCATCGCCGCCATGATCCTGGTGAACAATCCCGGGAGCTGGAAGTTCGTGTATCCTCCCCTGCGGCATGCCGTTTGGCATGGGTGGACGCCCACCGACCTCATCTTCCCGTTTTTCCTGTTCATAGTCGGGGTTTCGCTGTCCTTTTCATTGACTCGCCGCCGGGAGTCGGCATCCTCGGAAGGCCCCTTGCTGGTCAAGATTTTGATCCGTTCTCTGATCCTGTTTGTGTTGGGGCTTTTGCTGACCCTGTTCCCTCGCTTCGATTTCGGAACACTCAGGATCCCCGGCGTGCTGCAGAGGATCGCGCTCTGTTACCTGGTCGGATCGCTCATTTTCCTCAAAACAGGCAGCCGTGCGAGGGTGTTCATCGCATCCGGCCTGCTGGCTGCCTATGGGGCTGCCCTGCAGTGGATACCGGTCCCGGGACACGGTGCAGGAGCGCTGTCCCCCGACGGGAACCTGTGCGGCTGGATCGACGTCCAACTCCTGGGCGGCCATCTTTACACTCCCAACTTCGATCCCGAGGGGATCCTGAGCACGATACCTGCCATCGCCACCGTTGCGATCTTGCTGTTCTTTCTACGTGCGCAAATCAACTGCGCCCCTTTCTTCCCGACAGTTCTTCCACGAGGTCCACCCAGCAAGTCCTGAACCAAGACACTATCGTCTTTCCCTAATTCAGGAGTTGCATCATGAAGCAATATATTCCGCT
>RCNB010000022.1_pt1 | contig 124033 bp, 134 predicted proteins | sample 2041321 | NCBI WGS metagenome assembly RCNB01 (sample SAMN09708232, study PRJNA481090) | Marine sediment metagenome, whole genome shotgun sequencing project. | reverse complement strand
TATCCTTGGCCGTATTTCCATTTAGCGCGGGAGCAGGACCATAATAACGGAAGATCATGTAATACCCATCTTCTGTAACAGGCATCCAAATAGTATATTTCCTTTGTTTTTATGCCATTTTGAGAGCCGAGATCACACCTCATAGATTTACCCATTGAGCTATTTTACCTATTTCTTAATAATAGGAAACTCGTATGAGCACCTATAGAAAATCGGGTAGTTAAACATTTAATTTCAAGACCATAAAGCTAAAGATAAAGTTGATACTGATTTCGGTAGAGAATAATCTGAACGCTGCAAGGCACTTTCTGCGTGTTTGAAATGAAAGAAGCCCCACATCGCTGTGAGGCTTCTAAAATTTGGCTCCCCAACCTGGACTCGAACCAGAGACACACAGATTTTCAATACAAGGCAGTCTTTTCTTGATGTTGCCGTAAGTCAGAGATTTTTAACAAGATATTTGTTTGAAAATTCTTCTAAAGTAAATTGCCGAACCAGTATGCCGAACTGATAAGTCAAATTTGGTATCTTTGATTAAATTAAGTTGAATAATATCAATAAGTTGTCCAATAGTGCGAGCCGAACTAAACCGAACTATTGGCTACCAATCTTATAGCTTTCGCTAAACTCTTTAATTAAAAAATCAATCAATGCACGAATACGAATGGTTAAATGACGGTTAGACGGATAAATAGCATAAAGGTTAAATTCAGTAATTTCTTTATCTTCAAATAGTAATGTGAGTTGACCGTTTTGAATAAATGGCTCAGCAATATACATCGGGCACCGCCCAATCCCCAATCCACCCGCAGCCATATAAGCTACTGCACGAGGTGAGTTTGCATGAAATGAACCGTTTACGCGAAAAGACTCTTGCTTACCATTAATAGAAAATCCCCAATGTTCCGGATCTACTGATGCTGTTTGCAATAGACAGTTATAGGTAGCTAAAGCATCCGGGTGTAAAGGCTTTCCGTGTTTTTTTAAATAGTCAGGCGAGGCAAAAACAACAACGCGCATATTTGTTAGTTTGCGGGCAATTAAACTCGAGTCTTTTAGCTCGCCAAATCGAACCGCAAGATCAAAACCATCTTCGATTATCCCTATACGCTGATCAGAAAGAAATAAATCAATAGACACCTTGGGGTTATTTAATTGAAACTGGCTAATGGCACCCACTAATTCACGGCTACCAAATGCCGTAGGAGCAGTGATACGAATGGCCCCTGCGACCTCTGATTGACGCTCCTGAACTATGCCTTCAAGCTCATTAAGTTGGTCTAATATTGGTAAGCATCGACCATAGTATGCATGGCCAGTTTCTGTCAATGTAACACTTCGTGTGGTTCGATTTAACAACTGTGCACCCAGGCGGCCTTCAAGTTGCCTAACGTATTTACTTGCCAAATTAGTGCTTATGCTTAGTTGCTTTGCACCTTGAGTAAAAGAATTTTGCCCAGCTACCGCAACAAATGCACGCATGCTATTAATGGTGTCCACGTCCTGCCCTTTATGTCTAAGTCAATTTTATTATACACAATATAGAGATATTGTTTGTACGATAAGGATTATTGTATTTTATTTAGATAAAAATTACTATGAATGCATCTTACAAATTTGAATAACTTAATAAAGGATTAATCATGACAAATAATATTCGTATTCATAGCTTCCCGCTTTCTGGCCATGCTCATCGTGTTGAATTATTCGCCAGTTTGACTGGCATTGCACACGAAATAATTAATGTTGACCTTGCAGGCGGGGCTCATAAAACTTCTGAATTTCTTGCAATGAATCCTGCTGGTCAAGTGCCAGTGATCGAAGATGGGGAAACGATAATTACAGACTCTAATGCCATCTTAGTTTATTTAGCACGAAAGTATGCACCATCTTATATCCCTCAAGACTTAAAAGAGGAGGCAGAAGTGCAGAAGTTCCTAACTTTGGCAGCTGGTGAAATTGCTTTTGGGCCTGCTGCTGCAAGGTTGATTACTGTTTTTAATGCACCACTAGATGTAGACTTTACTAAAGTAACAGCTGAAAAAGTATTAACTAAATTAGAAAGTCATATGCAGGGCCGTGATTTTTTAGTTACCAACAGGGCAACAATCGCTGACGTTGCAATTTATACTTATGTTGCCCATGCGCCTGAGGGAAACGTGTCATTAGAGCCTTACCCAAATGTTCGTCGCTTATTGGAAAATATTGAAGCATTAGATGGCTTTAAACCCATGCAAGTAACTAAAGTAGGATTAGTATCTTAGTTTTAACTTTTCCTTTCCAGAGTAGGACATTCTTTTAATAAAAGGTATATAACGAGGTATTAAGATGCAAAACGTAAATAACCAAGAGTTAGAAGACTCCCCATTTCATTTAGGAGAACAAACTATTCAGGCACGTAGTGGCAAGCGTGACTCAATGGAAAGTTTTGGGCGTCGTGTCATACATTCTGCTATGCCAGATCAGCATCGCCAGTTTTATGAAGAGCTACCTTTTATCGTTGTCGGTGGGGTTGATGGGGAAGGTTGGCCTTGGGCAACACTATTGTCTGGTAGACCTGGGTTTATGAAATCACCCGATTCAACATCACTAGATTTTAGCGCTGATACCGCAATAGGTAACCCGCTACATTATGTTCTTAAAAAACCTGGCAGTCCTCTGGGCTTGCTGGGTATAGAAATGATGGATCGTCGTCGGAACCGCTTAAACGGGCGGATAAGTCAAACACATGACTCCGGTTTTTCAGTTAAGGTCGACCAGTCTTTTGGTAATTGCCCACAATATATTCAGAATTGGGATATTCATTTTACTCGCGAACCGAATGCAAGTTTAGCGAATAAGTCTGGCATCAATAATGCCGAAACATTCGCGATATTAGATAATAAAGCTAGACACATGATTAATGCAGCAGATACTTTTTTTGTTGCAAGTTATATTGATTTAAAAGACTGCCCTGAGATAGAAGGTGTGGATGTGTCTCATCGTGGTGGTCGCCCAGGTTTTGTTAAAATAGACGGAAACACGCTCACTATTCCTGATTTTCCAGGAAACTTTCACTTTAATACATTAGGTAACTTTCTTTTAAACCCTAAAGCGGGTTTAGTCTTTACCGACTTTTCAACGGGTGAGCTGTTGATGTTAACGGGCACTGTAGAATTACTTTGGGAAGATGATGAGCAAGTTGTTGCATTTAAAGGGGCAGAGCGTGCATGGCGCTTTACTCTTGACCACGGTACAAGATTGCTAGACGTTTTGCCATTTAGAGCATCCATGAAAGGGTACTCACCAAATTCATTGATGACTGGTGACTGGGAACAAACAGCTGCCACACTTGAAGCTGAAAAAAAGCGAGAAGCTTGGCGCCCATTTGAATTGACCAAAGTTGAAAAAGAAAGCTCGGTTATTAGTTCATTCTATTTAGAGCCGGCAGATGGTCACGGCTTACTTCCCTTTAAAGCAGGGCAGTTTCTAACAATACGCACTAGACCTCAAGGCTCTGAGCACGCTGTAATTAGAACCTATACATTATCATCAGCACCGGACGAGAGCTATTATCGTATTTCGATTAAACGTGAAGCGAAGGGTAATATTTCAAAAGCTTTGCATGATGAGTTGTCCTTAGGGGATGTTATTGAAGTAAAAGCGCCTAGAGGAGAGTTTTTTATTGATAATATAGAAAAGCGCCCTGCAGTATTGCTGGGTGGCGGTGTCGGCATTACACCTATGATATCAATGGCTTCACATATGGTAAGAGAAGGCTTTCGAACTCGTAATAAGCGATTGCTGACTATATTGCATGCTTCAAAGACAACTGCAGAACGTGCATTTTCTAAAGACTTTCGAAGCCTGGAAAAAGCATCTGAAGGCAATGTACGTTATTACTCAATTATAAGTAAACCAGATGAGGCAGAAAAAGCTGGGGTTGACTTCGATGGAGCTGGACACATCGATGCTGAAATGATTCGTCAGATTTTATCATTGGACGATTATGATTTTTACTTATGTGGCCCCGCGACTTTTATGCAAGCGCTTTACGATGCCATTCGTAGCTTAGGTGTGCGCGACACTCGTATTTTTACTGAAGCATTCGGGCCGGCAACACTTAATAGACAAGCAGACGAAAGCTCAGCTCAGACATTGGTAATAGATGAAGCCGTAGAAACGGTTATTAAATTTGTAAAATCTGACTTTGAACAACATTGGAATGCTGGCGGCGGCACACTTTTAGAAACAGCTGAGTCACATGGATTGACGCCTGATTTTAGTTGTCGAAACGGTGTTTGTGGGACATGTGCTACAAAAATAAAATCTGGTTCGGTCGCATACCGTGCTAAACCTAGCGCAGCTCACGCTGCAGATGAAGCGTTAATTTGTTGTGCAGTACCAGCAAAAGGGAGTGATTTTGTTGAGTTAGATTTATAACAAAACTTACTAATTTTTATAAAGTTGTATTGTTCATTTATTTATTAAGCATTCTTGCAAGGAGAATATCATGGAAACACGACCACCACTACCCTCATTTAATGAAGAAACAGCTCGGCAAAAAGTACGTCTTGCAGAGGACGGGTGGAATAGTTGCGATGCTACAAAGGTGTCACTAGCTTATTCTGAAGATACAAAATGGCGAAACCGCTCTACATTTATTAATAACCGTGAAGAAGCACGGAAATTTTTAGAACAAAAATGGGTTAAAGAACAGAACTATAGGCTAATTAAAGAACTGTGGGCTTTTACAGGTAATCGTATAGCTGTGCGTTATGCATATGAATGGAATGATGATAACGGTAACTGGTTTCGCTCTTATGGCAATGAGAACTGGGAGTTTGGAGAGGATGGGCTCATGAAAAATCGTTTTGCATGTATAAATGATCTACCTATTACAGAGGACGAAAGAAAGTTTCACTGGCCACAAGGTAGGCGGCCAGATGATTACCCTGGACTTACTGCATTAGGACTTTAGCAATAGTAATAATTGGAAGTGCTGCTATTGAAAAATAGTTAATGAGATCTTAAAGCGTAGATAGGTCATCTCTAATGGTTAATTGGAAAACAAAAAGCCCTACATCTCTGTAAGGCTTATCTTGATTGGTGGCCCGAACTGGAATTGAACCAGTGACACGCGGATTTTCAATCCGCTGCTCTACCAACTGAGCTATCGGGCCATCACTGCAAACAATAGAAACAAATTTGCAAGTCGCGAATTATAACAAATAATGTTCAACAGGGGACAGTTAATAGTATTTAATATTTCAAAGTGGTAATGCTAGATAAATTAGACTAATATTATTCCAGCGAAAGAAATTAATTATTTGTTTAATAAAATAACAGGAGAGAAAAATGGGTTTATTTTCATTTATAAAAGATGCAGGTGAAAAACTGCTTGGTATTGGCGAAGCGAAAGCAACTGAAGAAGCTGCAAAAACAGATCCTTCACCAGTTAAAGTAGCTGCGGCTAATCAAGCGGCAGCGGATGCAATTAAAAATTATGTTGATAAAATGGAGCTCACTGCAGAAAACTTAGATATTAGCTTTGATGGAGCCTCGGGAACTGTAAGTGTATCTGGTATTGCCGATACGCAAGAAACTAAAGAGAAAATTTTGCTTTGTTGCGGTAATGTTAAAGGTGTACAAGATGTAGAAGATAATATGGCTGTGGTTGAGGCAACTGCAGAACCACAATTCCATACAGTAGTCAGTGGGGATTCGCTATCAAAAATTGCCAAAACTGCTTATGGTAATGCAAACGCTTATATGAAAATTTTTGAAGCAAACAAGCCAATGCTAAGCCATCCAGATAAAATTTATCCTGGTCAAGTATTGCGTATTCCTGCTGAAGACTCAGCAGTTGCTTAGTATTCTCAATATGATGTAGTTACTAAACCCGCTTACCTTATTGTTCGCGGGTTTTTTTCTTTCTAGACTTTATCTGTCGATGTCTAATGTAAAATAGACGCATGATATTTGACAACATTCCATTCGTAAGCCAACATTTAAAACCAACACTAATTGATAAGATTAATCAAAAAACTAAGCCACTGGGAGCTTTAGGTGCTCTTGAGAAAATTGCATTAAATATTGGGTTAATTCAAAACACACTTTCACCTAAATTAACAAAACCTAGTATGTTGGTTTTTGCTGGTGATCATGGCATTGTGCATGAGGGTGTGAGTGCTTACCCGCAAGCTGTTACTGCGCAAATGGTGATAAATTTTCTAGAAGGCGGCGCAGCAATTAATGTGTTTGCAGAACAACATCATTTTGATTTACAGATTGTAGATAGCGGTGTTAATTACGATTTTGATTTGAGTGAACCTTTAACCCATGCAAAGATAGCGCATGGCACGAAAAATTTTTTACATGAACCAGCAATGACAAAAGTGCAGTGTGAGCAAGCGCTTACACGTGGTGTAGAGATTGCTCAGAAGACACTCAGTAAAAAAAGCAATGTAATTGGGTTTGGTGAAATGGGCATTGGTAATACCTCATCAGCAAGTTGTTTAATGAGTGTGTTATGCGGTTTTCCGATAGCAGAATGTGTGGGGCGTGGCACAGGCTTAGACGAAGTTACATTGAGCAATAAAATTGGTTTGTTAGATCAAGCTGTAAAAAGACATAATGTAAAAGATGATGTGCCTTTAACCGTATTGACTACTTTCGGCGGCTTTGAAATCGCCATGATGGTAGGAGCTATGTTGGCAAGCGCAGAGGCTAAAGCAGTATTGCTAATAGATGGTTTTATTGCTACTTCTGCATTATTAGTGGCAGCAAAAATACAGCCAAATATATTGGCGTATTGTATTTTTACACATTGCTCGGATGAAGCTGGACATGAAAAAATGTTACAGCATCTAGATGTGAAGCCTTTGTTAAATTTAGGGTTATGTTTAGGCGAGGGCACTGGCGCCGTATTAGCTTATCCTTTAATTGAATCCGCAGTTAATTTTTTGAATCAAATGGCGAGTTTTGGATCTGCTGGAGTGAGTGAGAAATTAAATGCTGATTAAAGCTTCCCTAAAACAGTGGCGTTACTTTTTATTAGCAATTGGATTTTTTACGCGTATCCCTATGCCTACTCATGCTAATTTCCAAGAACATGATCTCAATCACGCGACTAAGTATTTTCCTTTAGTTGGTATATTGGTTGGCTTGGTAGCAGCTATTTTTTTTTATTGTGCACTTTTTATTTTTCCACAAGTTATTGCGGTTTTAATCAGTATGGCAAGTACGATTTATTTAACAGGAGCATTTCATGAGGACGGTTTAGCCGATAGCGCAGACGGGTTAGGTGGTGGCTGGAGTCAAGAACAAATGCTTAGTATTATGCAAGACTCGCGATTAGGAACATATGGGGCGGTAGCTTTGTTTGGAATGTTACTTGTTAAATTTCAAACATTGAATACTTTGCCAACCATATCCATCCCGTTTATTTTGATAGTAGGGCATAGCTTAAGCCGGCTCAGTGCAGTATGGTTGATGGCAAGTGCCGATTATGTACGATCTGTAGGTAAGAATAAACCAATTGCCACACAAATTAGTGCTTCACATTTGTTGCTTGCAAATGGCATTGGTTTTTTGCCTTTTTTAAGCTTACTTATTATTATATTTAATCATTACTCATTATCAACAATGATTGAATTAATACTAATAATAAGTATCCCATTGGGTATAGTTTGGTTTTGGTGGAGAGCCAAGTTGCTTAAAAATATTCATGGTTATACAGGGGACACGTTAGGCGCAATGCAACAAATCACAGAATTAACATTTTATTTAAGCATGCTCGCTTTTACTTTACGTGTTGGTGGTATGCAATGAAAATAAGTTTAATTAGGCATACCACTTTGCAAATACCTGAAGGCATTTGTTATGGGCAAAGTGATGTGGATGTTTCAGAGCGGTTTAATGACGAACTAGATAAACTTAAACCAAAATTAATTAATGATGAGTTTCATGCAATATACGCTAGCCCATTACAACGTTGTAGCAAATTAGCACATGCGCTGAATCTTGGTGATGTGATGCATGACCACCGCTTAAAAGAGCTGGATTTTGGTGATTGGGAAATGCAGCCGTGGAATGATATGCCACGTGACTATTTTGATGAGTGGGCGCAAAATTATGCAGAACTTGCGCCACCAAATGGTGAAACATTTACCCAATTGCAGCAACGTGGTGTGATGTTTTTAAATGAGATGCTAAACAAGCATGCACAACAGCATATTGCTGTTGTGTCACATGGCGGTATGATACGCGCACTGATTGCTTATGTTTTGAATATGCCTTTAAAGAGTTTGTTTAGATTTAACGTGGATTATGCCAGCATTACGCAATTAAACTTTAATGATGATGTGCCAAAAATTGAATTTGTGAATCGATAGGTTTTCGAGTTGCTAAATAATGCTTAAGCAATAACGTTAATTACTTCACCCATGTATTCAATCGTTTGACCTGGTCGAATTTTAGCAGTTCTACGTAATTCAACAGCACCGTCTACTTTGACCAATCCATCCGAAATAATCATTTTAGCTCTACCACCACTCTCAGCTAAACCGTTTGTTTTTAAGCAATCGCATAGCGCAATATATTCGCTTGTTAGTATAAATTCCATCTTTATTAACCCTTTAATTTAAGTGGTAAGCCAGCAGCAACAAAGCTAACTTGGTCAGCTATTTTGGCGATGGCTTGATTTAATCTACCTTGCTTGTCTTGAAAATCACGGCTTAATTCACCCATAGGCACAATGCCCATGCCGACTTCATTGCTGACCAAAATAATGTTATTTTTTAATGTGGGGAGTATTGAAAGTAATGCTGCTTGTTCTTTATCCCAAGTGACTGATGTAGGTGATTCGCAATCGGGACAAATACATTGCGCTAACCACAGTGTTAAGCAGTCTACAATTACGCATTGTTTTTCTATAGCGTGATTGGATAAGGTGTCCGCAAGATTAAATGGTGCTTCAATAATATTCCAATCTTTTGGCCGACGTACTTGATGGTGTGCAACACGTTTCGCAAACTCATCATCGGCCACTTGCGCTGTGGCAATATAAGTAACCGGCAAATTACTTTTGATGGCGAGGTTTTCGGCATAACTACTTTTGCCAGAACGTGCGCCACCTAAAATTAAGTGAGTAGGCATGCTATTGTACCTTTTGCCATTGTTGAATAATGTTTTCTAATTGTTTTAAGCCATGTGCGAATACCGATGGGCCAGGCTGTAAAATATCAACTGATTTTATTTCATATATAAAATTATTTTTTACAGCTGGTATTTCAGCCCATCCATCTCTTGCCGCAAGCTTTGCAGGTTGAAATTTTTTACCACACCATGAACCAATAATAATATCGGGTTTACGTGAGGCAACTTGCATTGGCGTTACGATACGGTCATTAGCACTATGATGTTGTGTTAATTCAGGAAAGCAATCCTTGCCACCGGCAATCTCTATAAGCTCAGATGCCCAACGTATACTACACATCATTGGTTCATCCCATTCCTCGAAATAAACGATGGGGTTATGCCTTAGTTGGCGGGCATTTCTTTTTGTGATTTCAATTTCATTTTGTATTTTTGATACTATGTTTTCTGCTTTTTGATTGGCACCAACTAAAGAGCCTGTCGTGATAATCATACGCAAAATATCATCAACTGATCGTTGATTAAATACATGTACCTCAATACCTGCTTTAATTAGTGTGGCGGCAATATCAGCTTGGAGGTTAGAAAAACCTAATACTAAATCTGGTTTTAAATTTAGAATTTTATCTATGTTGGCACTAGTAAAGGCCGAAACTTTGGGTTTTTCTTTACGGGCAATTTCAGGCCTTGTGGTATAGCCAGATATGCCTACAATTTTAGCTTGCTCACCCAGCATATAAAGTACTTCAACAGTTTCTGTGGTTAAACAGATAATGCGTTGCGGTAACAAGTTCACTTATCTTCCCATTCATTCTCCATCAGCATTTCAGATAATGGTTTTTCTTTTTTCCAACCTTCTTCCACTAGCATGGGAGCTTTGTAGAAACTATTCACATGGCCTAAGCACAATATAGCAACAGGCTTAGCATCTTTTGGTATATTGAGTAACTTACCTAATTTGGCAGGGTCAAAAATGCTTACCCAGCCCATGCCTAATCCTTCGGCACGGCTAGCTAGCCATAGGTTTTGAATTGCACAGCTGACAGATGCAATATCCATCTCTGGTAGTGTGCGACGGCCAAAAACATGTTGTTTGCGTTGGTCGCATAAACTCACTACTAATAGCTCCCCACAGTCTAAAACACCTTCAACTTTCAGTCGCATAAATTCAGCCATGCGAGCAGTATTTTCATATTCCCCAATTGCTTGCGAAGTTTTAATACGTTCTTCATTCACTAACTGGTGAATGCTATGACGTAAACCTTTATCTGAAATACGAATAAACCGCCAAGGCTGCATTAAGCCAACACTAGGTGCATGGTGTGCAGCTTGTAGGACTTTGGTTAATAATTCCGGCTTAATTGCTGTTGGCAAGAAGTGCCGCATATCACGGCGCTCTTCAATAACCTTATAAATGGCGGCTTGTTCTAATTGAGAGTATGCGTGAGACATGTTTTTTATAAAAAAAGCCGCTAAATCAATGCGGCTTTAGTTAATACTTTTTTCATGGTTAAAGTTGACTGGCCAAAACTTACACTTTTGCAGTGGAAGAGACGTTTAAATTGCGTAATAACATCACACTAACCCAAATAATAGCGAAATACATAGCGGCATAGCCCATCCAGCCTGGTAAGTATTCCCAACCATGCTGCATAGATTCTATGATGCCATTGTCTGGGAAACGACCTGAAAACAAATAGTAAGTTTGCGTTGAAATAATAAAAGCTAGCAAGCTCGTCACCAATGCTGTGGTAGAAAATTGTAAAGCTGAAAATGCATCGTGCTGTTTGCTTAACCATAGCCCGCCTAACCACATGGCACCATAAGCAGGAATTAATCCCCAATACCCATCTGTTAAGCAAAAACCTTGCATTGGGTCGAGTGCGGCAGCACCAAAATCAATCATACTAGCAAGTATGAAAAAAGCCCCAAACCAAATAGCACGTTTTAGCAACAAACCGCCTAGTAAAAATAATACAATGCTAGCGTCAGGCAATGAAACCTGAGTGAGCACATGACTGCCGCGAGTCAGCAGCATGAAAAATGCAATGGCTACGGCAATTAAGATGGGTTTAGTGAATTGTGATTGCTTCATAAATGTCTCCAATTTCATTGGTTCATATCATACCATTTTAAAATCAATTTAATTGCCATCTTAAATTTACAAAAAGATTACTACCGGGGGTGTTGTAAACAAACCCAGTGGTGCTTGGGTCTCCATCAAAAGCTAGCGCATAGTCTTTATCGAATAGGTTGTTGATACGCGCTTGGACTTTCCATGTCGGATTAATTGTATATTCAGAAGAAAGGTTAAAAAGAGTATACCCAGCTAATGAAAGCTCATTGTTTACGTCGTTATAGCGTTTCCCGCTGCTAATGGCTTCCATACCTACGTTCCAATTATTAGCTTGATACAAGACATTTGCTTTTGCATGCCTGTTGGCACGTCTAACAAGCAGGTTGTTTGTTTCATCATCTCTAGGAGATTGTATGTCAATGCTGCCGGCAAATTGCAAGCGGTTATGTCGATGACTAGCTGCTAAAGTAACGCCTTTAAGCGTTACTTTATTTGCATTAAAGGGAACGAAGGATGCATCTAAAGCGATAAGATCTCTTATTTTGTTCTCATAGGCAGTAATACTTGCTAGTGTATTCTCATCTTCATAGCGCAAGCTGGCTTCAACATTATCAGACTTTTCTGGCTCTAAGTTTGGATTGCTAGTAGCAAACCCGAAGAAGTCAGGAAAATATAAATCATTAAATGTAGGGGCTCTAAAAGCTTTACCGTAACTTGCTGTTGCTTGCCAATTATCGTTAAACCGGTAGCCATATCCTGCACCGCCAGTGTTTTGAGTATCGAATGCAGAGTTATGGTCATCTCGATAACTTAGTTGGATACTATGCGGACCTACGTTTGCTAAATAACTGACTACATATGCATCATTATTTCTCTCAGTTTCATTAAAATCAGTGTTAGAAGTCACTTCCTCTTCTAACCTTTCATACATTAATGTTAGCGTACCAACGGGCAGTTTAAGGTCATTTTGCCAATTTAATTGTTTTTGTTGGGTATCAAACTGGCTGCCCATAGGCGCATTAAATTCGTCAAAACTATCAAGCTTATCTTGGCTAAAACCGAACTTGAGTTTTGAGGTCCAGAAGTCTGTAAATTGATGACGACTGAAAATAGCAACGGCTTGTTGATCAATATTTGCGTTTGATGAAAAGTCAGTTGTATTAAAACGATTGTCGAAACGCGTATCGCCTTGGGAATTAAAAAACTGAAAACCAATTTGATGATTTAAATTAAAGTCATGTGTGACACTACCATTTACAGAAAGATTGCGATAACCATCGTCATCATCTAAATTTGGATTGTTGGTATCAAGGGCTGAAAAGCCGTCAGTGTCTTCAGCACTTAAATTAATTGCATAACTAGTATCATTGCCTCTTCCACTAACACCAACAGTGCCTCGGGACGTATTGTAAGTGCCATAACCTGCACTTGCATAAGCATTAAAATCACCATCACTTTTTTTAGTAAATATTTGAATAACACCACCTATTGCATCTTGGCCATATAAGCTTGTAGCAGGACCTCTAAGAATTTCGATACGATCAATTTGAGCTAATGATAAATTTTCGAGAGTGGTTGTACCTGTTGTTGCTGACTGTATCCTTAAACCATCAATTAAAATAAGTGTTTGATTAGAACTAGCACCTCGCAGAAAAATATTTGACGTTTTACCAGCACCGCCATTGTTGCTAATTTCTACGGCAGGTTGTAATTGTAATAACTCTACTAAGCTAGACTGGCCTGCGCGTTCAATTTCATCTTTATTAATAATAGTAACGTCAGCAATAACACTTTCTCTTGGCTGTTCTATGCGAGATGCTGTGACGACGACGTTATCTATTGTTAAATCTTCTGCAGCAAAAATAGGCGTGGCATATGCTAAGCCGATGAGACTAGCGATAATGGTTTTTTTCATATTTATTCCCTTTGCATGCGGCCCCGCATGCAGATTTTTATGCTTTTCAAGAAAAGCTTTGGTGATAAAGTCTAGGGAATAAAACAGAGTAAAATAGAAAAAACGCACTATTTTAATAATAGTACAGCTTCTCATAACCGTCACCCCGCGGTATTTCCTAGCGCGCCTAAATTAGGCAGGTCGTTGTGAGGCCGGTCTCCGGGCTTGCAGGATACGATTTATCACCTTCCCAAGCTTTTTAGCTCAGTGGTGTATTGATAAATCCACACTTGCTTACCGTTGCGGGGGCAGCTTAGGCATTGCTAAATTATTTGAATATAACTTAACGCACCTAATTCCCAGTTTCACCTTTATTAATCGATAATTAAATCAGGCACCTGACAACTGGCATTATTATAGGGTTTAAAAACTAAAATACAATTAATTTTTTATACAACATTAGTAAGTTAATCTACCAAATTACTTTGAATAGTACATGTTAGCTATTGACTAATATGATTTTTTTAAATTATAGTAGGCACATGGACGAGGATATAAAAAACTTAGAACAAAAAATTACCAAGCTCATTTCAATGTACAACACACTGTATGAGGCTAATGCGCAATTGCGTGAAGATTTATCTCAAGCGCAAACTAAAGCGGATGACCTTAAGCTTAATATGGATAAGGCCAGTAGTAAATTAGAGGGCGTGCTAGCGAGTATTCCAAAAAGTGAAGAGGTCGCATGAGCGAATCTAAACCCATCGATATCAATATTATGGGGCGTGAGTTTGCTGTTTCATGCACGCCAGAAGAGCATCAAGGCTTAATGGAAGCTGTAGATTACTTAGATAAAAAAATGCGTGATATTCGTGATTCAGGAAAAATTATCGGCGTTGAGCGTATTGCTATTATGGCGGCTCTCAACTTATCGCACGAAGTGTTAAACGCTAAATCTGGTGATATTGACATAGGAGACTATAAGCGCAGGATTAATTCTATGCAGAACCAGATTGATGAAGTGCTTGCAGAAGAAGCTAAGCTTATCTAAACCTTTCGTACTAAAATCTGTCACAATTTCACATTACAATACATTTGTTTTTTCTGGTGTTGCCTGGGCCCACATTCCTTGAACTAGTTTACATTTTAGGTTTCGGCTCATCAGGTTGCGGTGTGATCGCTCTAAGTTGGGTAGTCTTTTAAGATGCCCTTGGCGAGTGGACCTAAAGCGCCTTAGGCTGTTACCACCTGACCTTATTGGTTCAGGATGAGCGGCTCAGGTAACACCAGAGAAAATAAATTCTGATTTTATTACCATAGTTGCTGCATTATCTTATCTTTAACGCAGCGCGTGGTACTTTAAGTCGGCCAAACTTACAATATCCAAACACTTTTCGTGGCAACTTTCTAAAACCACTGGTGGTGCAAAGCCTGCCTCACTTGCTGCAAGCCAACGAGCTGCGCATACGCACCATCGATCACCATCACGTAAACCATCAAAACCGAACTCAGGTCTTGGTGAAGATAAATCATTACCTTCTGAGATTGAAAAAGCTAAAAACTCATCGGTCACCTGTACACATACAGTGTGGCTTCCTGTGTCCTCAGACCCTGTTTCACAACAACCATTGCGTGTAAAGCCGGTGAGCGGAGTTAAACTACATACTTGTAGGTTCGTTCCTAAAACATTCTGCGCCATACTATCTACCCTAAAAATTTAAACTTCATTTATGATAACAAAAAGTACATAATTTTTTGGAGATTATATTCTCATGCGTTATTGGCTTATGAAATCGGAACCATCAGATGTTTCAATTGATGACATGGCAGGCTTTAAAGATCAAACGATCGATTGGTATGGTATTCGTAATTATCAAGCACGTAATTTTATGCGTGACCAAATGCAAATAGGTGATGGCGTATTTTTTTATCACTCTAATTGTAAAACCCCGGGTATTGTGGGCATTTGTGAAGTGAGTCAACTAGCGTACCCAGATCGTTTGCAATTTATTGAAGGTCACAAATATTACGACCCCAAATCTACCTCAGAAAATCCACGTTGGGTTAATGTAGATGTGAAGTTTGTACGTAAAACACTTTTTTTGAGCTTAAAAGAAATGCGGACTATTCCAGAACTAGAAAATTTGCGTATTTTGCAACGCGGAAATCGTTTATCAATCACTCCAGTCGATCCAAGAGATTGGAAATTTATTAACAACCTATTGAAGGATTAAGCCATGAGTGAACTAGCGATAATAGGTAAGAAATTATTTTAAACAGATTGAATTAAAAAAGGCGCTTTAAGCGCCTCTTTTAATTGCTATTAAACTAAAGCTTAATAGACGAAACTTTAGTAACTTATCTTAGTATCTAAACTGCCCATAGATTTAGGGTAAGTCACTATACCCCAAGGCATATCAGTTACTGTAATTTGCTTAGTTGCCTCTAGTTTTTCTGTATCAATCACAAAAACCGCATCAGATTTACCGCAAGCCAACAGCAATTGTTTGTCATCTGGCGTAAAGCTAAAGTGCCAGCAACGGTTACCTGTAGGAATGTCTTTAATTTTTTCATAGGTTGTTGCATCAAATACTTGCAGCGCTTTTTCTTTATTAGCTGCTACATAAATATGCTCACCTGTTGCATCAAAAGAAATACCATAAGGCACTTTGCCTGTATCTACAGTGCGTACTACGTTGTAGTCTTTATCAATCACCATAAATTTGTTGCCATACTCGAGGGTGGCTAAAAAAGTCTGACCATCTGGTGATAATTTAATACCACGTGGGCGGTCACCATATTCATGCGTGTGTATGGTTTTAACCAGCTCTCCACTCTCGATATTGTGCACAGTAACTGTATTATCTGCTTCATTAGTAATAACAATTTCCTTGCCGTCAGCTGAAAATTCAATGCCTTCAGTTTCTGGGCCACCAACGATGTCTTTAATTTTTTCACCTTTTGCTAAGTCTACAATAGCTATGCGCGCTGGAATTTTGTCATCGTCATCTTCTTCAGCTTCTTTAGAGCCTGGTTTTGGTGGTGGGCCACCGATAGCGCTTGGCTCAGAAGAAATGAACACAAAATTACCATTAACACGCACAAATTCTGGATTTTTACCTACTTTGATTTGATCGAGCACTTCACCAGTTGCGGTATCAATCACTGAAATACTTTCGTTCTCACGTGTTGCAACTATTAGTTTTGTGCCATCATCAGTAATGCCTAAACCACGCGGGCCTTCAGCTTTTACGTCAAAAGTATTCACTACTTCCATTGTGGCTAAATCAATCACACTAACGCCAGCAGTATCTGATTTTTGACTAGTGACGTAGGCAAAGCCAGAAGTAGCCACATTATCATTACTCATTGCTCCCGTCGGTTCATCGACTGATTCTTCTTTACTACAGCCAGCAATGCCTGTGATGAGCGCAAGCATTAGTATGCTTATGCGTGTTTTCTTTAAAATTGGTATCACTTTCATTCATTCTCTCCAAAGTCTTATTTATTAAAATCTTAGGTGCTAAAAGGTCTATTAATATCTGTGCAAGATTTATGCTTACTATTGTTTGAAATTATTATTCAATATGATCATACACTTAAATTTAACGATTAATTTCGTTAGGCCCATTTAAACCAAATGGTTGTTCTTATCATCCATTTAGTTTACTTAATTAACCTAAAAATAGTTTATAGGCAGGATTTTGTGTTTCATCCCAGTATGGATAACCTAAGCTATTTAGGAAATCAGTAAAATCATTAATTTCAGTTGGCGGCACTTGCATACCGACTAAGACTCTACCAAAATCAGCACCATGATTGCGATAATGAAAAAGGCTAATATTCCAATCGTGACGCATTACGTCTAAAAAGTTCATTAGCGCGCCTGGCTTTTCAGGGAACTCAAATCTAAAAACAACTTCATTTTTAGCTTCAGGTGCATGGCCACCTACTAAATGGCGCAAATGCAGTTTGGCGACCTCATTACTGGTTAAGTCTAGTGCTTTTAGGCCTTCAGTATTTAGGTTTTTCACTAACTGCTCAGCCTCTGATGGGTCATGGATTGTGACGCCAACATAAATGTGCGCTACTTTTGGGTCTGAGTAGCGGTAGTTGAACTCTGTAATATTTCGACCACCCAATAAGCGACAAAATGCTTTAAATGCACCTGGCTTTTCAGGAATAGTTACTGCAAGCACGGCTTCGCGTTTTTCTCCAATTTCAGCACGCTCTGCAATAAATCTTAGGCGATCAAAATTTACATTCGCACCTGATGCGATTCCGATAAAAGTTTTATCTTCTATTTGTTCACGTTCAATATAGGATTTAATGCCCGCTGTAGCCAATGCGCCTGCAGGCTCTAAAATAATTCGGGTATCTTCATATACGTCCTTAATCGCAGCGCATATCGCATCGTTGTCGACCACAATCATTTCATCTACATATTTTTGGGCGAGTTTAAATGTGTATTGGCCAACTTCCTTCACGGCAGCGCCATCAGCAAACAATCCGACTTGGTCTAGTACAATACGTTTGCCTGCAGCAAGTGACTTGGTCATGGCTTCTGCATCTTTTGCTTCGACACCAATCACTTTTATTTCTGGACGTTTTGCTTTCACATAAGCAGCAATCCCTGCTAATAATCCACCACCACCCACACAACAAAAAATAGCTTCTATTGGACCTGTGTGTGTATTTAATATTTCCATTGCTATTGTGCCTTGTCCAGCAATTACATCAGGGTCATCATACGGATGTACAAAGGTTAAGTTTTCTGTTTTTTTCAGTGCCAATGCATGTGTGTATGCATCTGAATAACTATCACCTATTATTACGACTTCAGCTCCAAGGTTTTTAACAGCTTCGACTTTAATTATAGGTGTAGTGGTTGGCATAACAATGACAGCACGACACTTAAGTTTTTTCGCCGCTAACGCTACACCTTGTGCATGGTTACCTGCGCTTGCGCATATTACACCTTGAGCCAACGCCTCAGGTGATAAATTTACCATTTTGTTATAGGCGCCACGACATTTAAATGAGAATACAGGCTGCATATCCTCACGCTTAAGTAGCACCTTATTTTTTAGGCGTTTTGACAAATTAGGTTGAGAATCCAATGCCGTTTTTATTGCAACATCATAAACGCGTGAATTTTCTATTTTTTTACAATAATCGACTGACATACTTAGGTGTTTGTAATCTAGGGTGTTGTAATTTTTAAAAACTGTTGAGCAGTGTATAGTTATACATTTGTAATATTATAAAGACTTTGTTAAGGATTTACTTATAAATGGCATATACACAAGACGAATTAAAGCAACAAGTAGCAAAAGCGGCAGTAGAATATGTGAAAGAAGGCGTTATTGGTGTGGGTACAGGCTCCACAGCTAACTTTTTTATTGAAGAGTTGGCTAAAGTAAAACATAAAATTGAAGGTGCAGTTGCCAGCAGTGAAGCAACCGCAGAACGTTTACGCGGTCATGGTATCGAAGTATTTGATTTAAATAATATTGATGGCCTCGATATTTATGTTGATGGCGCCGATGAAATTACAGAGCACTTGCATATGCTTAAAGGCGGTGGTGGTGCATTGACACGCGAGAAAATTGTAGCAGCGGTGGCGAAACAATTTATCTGTATATGTGATGAGACAAAATTTGTACCAGTGATGGGTAAGTTCCCATTGCCCGTAGAAGTGTTGCCAATGGCACGTAGTTATGTGGCACGTGAGCTAGTTAAATTAGGTGGTCAGCCAAAATTACGTGATTTCACAACGGATAATGGCAATCTGATTTTAGACGTACATAACTTAAATATTAAAGACCCGATTGCAACAGAATCTGCAATCAATCAAATTGTTGGGGTAGTCACCAATGGATTATTTGCATCTCGTGCAGCTGATGTATTATTACTGGCAACGGCTAATGGTGTAAAAACTTACAAATAACTAATAGTATTTAAAAAACCCCGCACTAAGCGGGATTTTTTTGTAACTAGTTTTATATTAAACTCAGTGACTACATTAAGCCCAATGCTTTAAAAGTAGATTTCATTTTTGCAACACTATAGCCATAGATAACATTTCCTTTGACATCTAAAACAGGCACCCCTCTACCACCAAGTGCTTTATGACCATCGCGGCCTCTTGCTGTTTTTTCAATATCATATTCAATGTATTTAATGTCATTTTCGGCTAAAAATGCTCGTGTTTTTTTACAATAACCACACCAACTAGTGGCGTATAAAATCACATTTTCATGCGTTGCTACGCTCACTTGTTGTGATTCAGCTTTATAAAAATATTGAAATAAAAAAGCAGCAACAACTAATAGAACAATTTTCTTCATTACATAGCCTCTATATTTTCTTGAATGCTATCTTATTTATTCTCTGGCACATAACCTTCTGCAGAGTCTGCACCTTCACCGAAAAAGTACTTTTCAGTTTGCTCAGTTAAATACTTTCGTGCTGCTGGGTCAGCTAAACTTAAGCGATTTTCATTTACTAACATGGTTTGTTGTTTTAACCATTCAGCCCAAGCTTGTTTTGAAACTTCTAAATAGATGCGTTTGCCTAATTCACCAGGATAAGGAGGAAAATCCATCCCGTCTAATTCTTTGCCTAACTTAATACATTCTACTATGCGTGCCATGGTTTGCCTTTTACTTAAGTTGTTTGATCATAAAAACAATATCATAACGCATGTTAAAATGCGCTCATATTTTTTTGATGGGTTTGATCATGAAAGATTCAAAAGATACATCTTCTTCGAAGCCATCTGCCCATGAAGAAAGCCCATTTAAAGGTAAAACAGGCTTGCGACGGTTAATTAATGCTTTTGGTTATTCATTAGCAGGTTTTCAGGCTGCGTTTAAACATGAGGATGCGTTTAGGCAAGAAGTGTTTTTAGCCATTGTGCTGATTCCTTTAGCTTTTTATTTAGAGCCACTGGCTTTGCATCGCGCACTCATGATTGGTAGTTTGCTATTGCTATTAATCGTAGAGTTAGTTAACTCAGCAATAGAAGCTGTGGTAGATCGTATCTCAGTTAAGCGACACGAGCTAGCAAAGCGCGCTAAAGATATTGCTAGCGCGGCAGTGTTCATTGCATTGGCTAACGTGGTAGTTATTTGGGTTTTAGTGCTTTTTTTCTAGCGCTAAAAATTTTCTAAGTGTGCAAGTCTCATCACGCTAAAAATCCACACGTGCACCAACGAGTATTGAGCGCTCGCCTGCTGGTGCAATATCTTTCAAAAATGAGGCGTGCTCTCTAATCTCCTCATTAAGTAAATTATTAGCTTTGGCATAAATCGCCATGTTGTATTTTATAGGTAAGCGATAAGAAACTATTGCGGTCACATTCGTGTAACCATCTGTCGCTAATTCATTTTGGCTAGTGCGATTTTGTTTAAATGCGTGCAACAGATCAAATCGTGCACTTAATCTATTTTTTTCATATTCCAATCCTGCTCCTAAACGCAGAGGTGATATTCGAGGCAGATAATCGTTAGTTTCTTTATCTTTGGCATGCACGTAATCGCCACTTGTTTTTAGTATTAAAGTGTCAGATAATGAAAACCTTCCTTCAGCTTCCAAGCCTTGAAATACCGCAGGTACTTCGCTAAATGCAGTAATAGGCAAACCAGAAGGGTCATCAATATTACCTGTATCAAATAAGCCAATGAAGTTGCTAAAGCGTGTGTAATAGGCACCTAAGCTGAATTTATGTTGCCCATTATCCCAGCGTAATTGTGCATCAACGCCGTTCGAACGTTCTTTTTTGAGATTGGTATCTCCAACTTCAAACTGACCTGTCGCCACATGCTCACCGTCGGCATACAACTCAAAATAACTAGGTGCGCGCTCATTGTGAGATAAGTTGCTAGCCAGAGACCATTGCTTATTGATATTGTATAAACCACCAAATGCCAAACTAGTCGTGTTGAAGTTATTGTCTTGTCCAGCACTGAAACCTGGACTATTTTTTGAATTGACTTCCGTACGGCCAGTACGGGCACCCATGGTGATTTTATGTTGGTTAATCGGTAGTTCTTCGTATAAATATAAAGCTTGGTTTTGTGTGTTCACGTCAGGTACAAATGCTTCCTCACCTAATGCTTCAAAATTGGTATTGCTAAATTGATAACCAATAACACCGTCAAAGCCGGCAATTGTTTGGTGTCCTGCTTCTAAGCTACCTTCAATACCACGGTTTTTAAAAGTTGTGCCTACTTCATTGCCTTCCAGTTCCACATGTTCATAATCGGTATGTGCCATACGCGCTTTTACACGATGAAATATACTATCTAATTCTGTGAACTCACTGGCGAGCTCGAGACGATCACTTTTCATATTGATGCGTACATCTTCTTCAGCCACAACACCGTAGTCGCTATTCATTGTTGCAATAGAAGCACCTATATAACCTTGTTCAAAAGTAAGCGCAGCGCCTATTGCTGCGCCATCATTTTGTGCATCGCTATTGACTAATGTGCCCTTATTTTCTCGAGGTGTGCTATCAGCTTCATTTTTACGGCGAGAAACCGCAAAGCCAGGAATGTTTAAATCATTGGTTTTGCGGTTATACACGTCAACATGTACTGCAAATTGATCATTACCTAAATCTACTACGACAGCTCCACTCCGTGTACTTGCTGGGCCACCAAAACTTGTTTCAGCACGACCAATGACACCGTTTAGTTGTTCTTTTGGGATCCGGTGATCAATTGCATTGACTACACCACCCACAGCATTACCACCATATAACAATGCTGCAGGGCCACGTATTACATCAATCTGCTCGATGATTAATGGATCTACACCCACCGCATGGTCAAAACTTAATGATGAAGCGTCTAATATACCAATGCCATTTTGCAATATTCGTACACGTTCTGCATCTAAACCACGAATCACTGGGCGTGATGCATTTGGTCCAAATTGTGTAGCTGATACACCGGGGATGCCGTTTAGCGTTTCACCTAATGTGCTTGCGCGGCGCGCATTTAGCTCTTTACCATTAATGACTGAAATGGGGACTACTAATTCATCAGACGCTACGCCTAAGGGATTACCAGTCACAGCAATTGGATCTAATTCGATACTTTTATCATCCGCAAAAGCTGAATTTGAGATTGCTAAACTTAAAGCGAAAACAATGGGTTTGATTTTTAAATTATAACGCGCCCATGGCAGGTGCCATGGCCTTACAAATAAGCACAACATGATATACCTTTATTAAAAATGATATGACGCTGCTTTAATAAGCAGACGCAAATTTATGAGTTAATAAAGGTTTTAGGCGGCGCACGAACACTGTAAGGTGAGGTTAATTGAAGCTTAGTTTTTGAAACTTGAGTTGTTGCAAATTTAAATGATGTTTTTAGTGATAATGTTGCGAATGTAGATTTAGTTAAGCCACTATCAGTATTGGCATAAGAAATACAAAAACTACATTGTTCAGCTGATGTGTTTTGCTCAGGTTGGGAATGTTCTGATGCATGATTGAGATGACTAATTTCATGCGCAACAACACCAAATTGCGTGACTGCAAATAATAAAATTAAGCAAAAAATTGCTGTAGAACGATTGAACATGGGGGTTATATTAGATTAGCTTAACAAAAAAGCCAAGTAATTTATTACTTGGCTTTAGATATTACTTATCTATAAATTTAAGCTGCGTAGTTTGCGCTTGCATAATCCCAATTAACTAAGCTTGTTAAAAATGTCTCAACAAATTTAGGACGTGCATTGCGGTAATCAATGTAGTAAGCATGCTCCCATACATCAATACATAGTAAAGCAGTGTCACCAGTCGTTAATGGCGTTCCAGCTGGGCCCATATTAACAATGTCGACTGAGCCATCAGCTTTTTTTACTAACCACGTCCAGCCAGAGCCAAAGTTACCAACCGCAGAAGCTTGGAAAGCTGATTTAAAATCATCGTATAAACCCCATTTAGCATTAATAGCGTCTGATAATGCGCCTGTTGGTGCGGCGCCACCATTTGGCTTCATGCAGCTCCAGAAAAAAGTGTGATTCCAAATTTGTGCTGAGTTGTTATAAATGCCACCAGAAGATTTTTTGATAATGTCTTCTAAGTTTGCATTTTCAAACTCAGTGCCAGTGATTAATTTGTTTAAGTTGGTAACATAAGCATTGTGGTGCTTACCATAATGAAACTCTAATGCCTCTTCAGACAAATGCGGTGTAAGTGCATTTTTTGCATAAGGTAATGCTGGTAGTGAATGTTCCATGGTGATCCTTTTCGTGAGTTATTAACTAATTCTAATTTTTATGAAGTATATTTTGCCATAATTAGTGTGACATAAAAACCATGTAAAAGTTGTGGGTTATCCTAATTAGCTATTATATTCCAAGTTATTTCTTTTTTGCTCTTGGGTGCGCTTTATCGTATACCTTAGTTAAATGCTGATAATCTAAATGCGTATACACTTGAGTAGTGCTTATATTGGCATGGCCTAACATTTCTTGCACGGCTCGCAAATCGCCACTAGATTGCAATACATGTGAGGCAAAGCTATGCCTGAGCATGTGAGGGTGTACCGATGAATCAATGCCTTGTTTAACGGCCCATTCTTTCATGCGATATTGTATATTGCGGGCAGACATTCGTTTACCTTGTTTGCTAATAAAGACTGCTTTTGTAGCTGGGTAATTAATAAGTAAGCTGGAACGATGTTTCAACCATTTTCGAATAGCATTAATTGCTTGAGCACCTAATGGCACAATTCTAGTTTTGTTACCCTTGCCCGTAACTGTTACCGTTCCCTCAGAAAAATCAAGTTGATCATTGTTCAAACCTACTACCTCGCTAAGCCGCAAACCAGATGAGTAAAAGAGTTCTAATATGGCATGATCACGGATGCTTAAAATATCATCGCCTTGAATATCAACTAGCTTGATAGCTTGCTCAATTGAAAGTGCTTGCGGTAGTGTTTTGGGGGATTTAGGTGCGCGTAAGCCTTTTGCAGGATTGTTATTATATCCATGGCGTTGTACTAAATAATCAAAAAAGCCACGCCAGCTAGATAGCATTCGTGCGATACTTTTGCCGCCTAATCCTTTGCTATGCAGGCTTGCAATATAACGACGAATATCCGTGGTTTGTACATTCTTTAAGGCAGTGTTATCACCTAAACGCATTAGCTCTTTAATATCGCGCGCGTAATTCTCTCTGGTTAGTGGGCTTAAGCCACGCTCAAAATTTAAAAATTTAAGATATTCAGCTAATAATTCCACAAGCTTTATCAATATGATTATTATTTTTAAAGGATGTATCTTGAAAGAGATGCACTTACGTGATCAGCCAGTTTTTGTAAAAAATCGGTACCCATACCAACATAGAAGCGGTTTTCTTGGTCACTAGATAATGCTAAAAACCCATAAGTTGACTCATTTTTAAGTGGTAAGACAGCGACCGATTTAGCAGGATCGATAAACCAGTCATCCAAATTGACCGTAGTTGGTGTTTCGCCACAGTAAACATTATGTATATTGTTTACCCATTTATGAACAGGTGCTTCAACTTCCTTAAAAACAAGATTTTCAGTATTGTTAATATCTAACGGGTTTGACCAAATTCGTAAGCAAGTGTCTGTAATGTTGAAATCTTCTGGCAGCTTGTGACTGATGAGTTGTTCGAGTGCATCAAAGTCTTTAGCTTGTTGCATTAAGATAAAAAAGTGATGCATTTTATTTGAAATTTTGTCATTGTCTTGCGCATTTAATACCAGTTCAGCGTAGCGTTCTTCAACAGCCTCTATTTTGTCGCGTTGGGCTAGTTGTTGCCTTTCCGCCAGGGATATGGTCCCGCCGCCATGTGGGCTCGGTAAATGAACGTCAGCCAGCAATGCTGCATTTCTTTCAAAAAACTCTGGGTTAGCTTGTAAATAACTCATTACTTCATCATCTTGCATCTTAATTCCTATTAATCAATCAATTTTTTAAATATCTATTTGACCTTCGAATACAATCTCGGCTGGACCTGTCATCATGACTGCATTTCCATCTTCATTCAATCTACTGCCAGACCAGACAATATTTAGTTGCCCACCACGTGTGTTCACCAATACAGGCGACTGTAATATGCCTATTTGAATGCCACTGACTACAGCGGCGCAAGCACCAGAACCACAACTTAAAGTTTCGCCACTACCACGCTCGAACACACGCAATTTTATTTCATGTGGACTCAATACTTGCATAAACCCTGCGTTCACCCGCCGCGGAAATAATGCATGTGCTTCAATTAGTGGACCTATTTTAGCGACTTCTGCATTATCTACATCTTCTACCAATGTTACTGCATGCGGATTACCCATGGAGACTACAGAAATAGAGAGGGTCTCATTGCCAACATTCAGGCTGTATTGTTGTTGCTCTGTCTCGACATTGAAAGGTATTTGATCCGGCGCAAAATGTGGAGCGCCCATGTTGACAGTGACTTGCCCGTTATCTTGCAATGCTAGTTTGATCATGCCGCTTGAAGTTTCAACTTTGATATTGTGTTCGCTAGTCAGACCTTTTTCGATTACAAAACGCACAAAACAACGCGCGCCGTTGCCGCATTGTTCAACTTCACCACCATCCGCATTAAAAATTCGATAGCGGAAATCTACATTAGGTGTTCTAGTTTTTTCTACCATCAGTAATTGATCACAACCTACACCAAAATAACGGTTGGCTATATGTTGTATTTGTTTTTTACTTAAGGTAACTGGGGAAGTGACACTGTCTATGACAACAAAATCATTACCTGCACCCTGCATTTTTGTAAAGTTTAACCTCATTACTCTATTTTAGAGGCAATAGGTAATTTCGTCATTAAATCTATGCTTTAATTCATGCTATTCATGAGAAATTTAAATTTTATGCAGATTCGGCCGTTATCTTATACAATAACGATCCTTTGTTTTTACACGCTTGCTTTAGCCTTTAGTTAGTATGTAATTTCATTTTTACTAAATTATAAATTTCAAGGCGCACAATGAGTGATTTTCTTTTTACTTCAGAATCAGTTTCTGAAGGCCATCCTGACAAATTAGCAGATCAGGTTTCCGATAGTATTTTAGATGCTATTCTAGAGCAAGACCCTACTGCACGAGTAGCAGCGGAAACATTAGCCAATACTGGCCTGATCGTGCTAGCTGGTGAGATTACTACTACCGCTAATGTTGACTATATTAAAGTCGCACGTGAAGCTATTAAACGTATTGGTTACGATAACGGTGATTACGGTATTGACTATAAGTCATGTGCTGTAATGGTTGCATACGATAAGCAATCACCTGACATCGCTCAAGGCGTTGATGCTGCGCATGATGACCCATTAGAAATAGGTGCGGGTGATCAAGGTTTAATGTTTGGTTATGCTGTGAACGAAACGCCGCAATTAATGCCAGCGCCAATCTGGATTAGTCATCGTATTATGGAGCGTCAAGCTGCACTGCGTAAAGACGGACGTTTGCCTTGGCTGCGTCCTGATGCAAAGGCACAAGTTACATTACAATACGTTGATGGTAAGCCGCATAAAATTGATACTGTACTGGTGTCAACACAGCACGCACCAGAAATGAGCTTGGAAGATATTCGAGAAGCAACTATCGAAGAAATTATTAAACCAATGTTGCCGCAAGACTTAATTAAAGGTGATATTAAATACTTAGTGAATCCTACAGGACGTTTTGTCATTGGTGGACCTCAAGGCGATAGTGGCTTAACAGGCCGTAAAATCATTGTTGATACCTATGGTGGTTCTGCGCCGCATGGTGGGGGCGCATTTTCAGGCAAGGACCCAACCAAAGTGGATCGTTCAGCTGCTTATGCAAGTCGTTATGTAGCTAAAAACATTGTAGCTGCTGGTTTAGCTGATAGGTGCTTGGTGCAGTTGAGTTACGCGATTGGCGTGGCGCAACCAACATCGATTATGGTGGAAACGTATGGAACGGGTAAAATTTCAAATGAGATGTTAACAAAGCTGGTCCGTGAGCATTTTGATTTACGACCAAAAGGTATTGTGCAAATGTTAGATTTGCTTCGTCCTATTTATGCTAAAACAGCGTCTTATGGTCATTTTGGCCGTGATGAGCCAGAATTTACATGGGAAGCTACAGACAAAGTCGCAGCACTAAGGGCATCAGTTGGCTTTTAAATGAAAATATAGCGAAATAGTGAATTGTATAAAGAGGGCTTTTTAGCCCTCTTTTTTTATTAATGCAATTAAGCATTAATAAAAATAATCTAGTTAATGTTAAAAACAATCCCAACCGATAAAGTTAGACTAGGTATGTATATCTGTGCGTTAAATGGTAGTTGGGTTGATCATCCTCTAAATCTGGTTGGGAGCCAAGTTTTTCGCTAAAACGCATGGTGCAATGGAAAGTGCATATTGATAAAGGTATTTTTAGAAATTTTGTTAAAGCGTTGATATCTATCCGATCGGTCCATTGGTGATCTTGAAATCTGAACGGCTCGCCGTGGTTATCGACAAGTCATCAAAATCATTATTAATACCTGTTGTAAAAGTATTTTTTCAACTAAGTCTAAATGCAAGGATACATGTAGAAGAGTTGGATTTATGTAAAGGGAATATTCGCGATGAGGTATTGGGGTATGAGTCAGCAGAAGGATGGAGTATATCGAATGTGGGTGAACTTTGGAGCGATGTGTCACTCTGATTCTTTGCAAATAAATAATTTAAAGATATAATGCACCCTTCTGAGGAACGCTGCGAGAGTTTTCCCAAATTCCTAGGCTCAGATATGTAGTAACGGCGTTCACTTTTAATTTGTCCGAGCACGGAATATAAAGGTGAGCGACTGCTTCCAGAGATGTATTTCCATGCTCAGTTTTCATTACACTTTTTTAGTTAGACAAGGAAAATTATGAACACTGTAGCTGATATCAAAGACTATGTAATTGCTGATATTGATTTAGCAGATTTCGGCCGTAAAGAAATTGCGATTGCTGAAACTGAAATGCCAGGTTTAATGGCCATTCGTGAAGAGTACGCAAAAGCGCAACCACTTAAAGGCGCACGTATTACGGGATCACTTCACATGACGATTCAAACAGCGGTGCTGATTGAAACACTTAAAGACTTAGGCGCTGAAGTGCGCTGGGCGTCATGCAATATCTACTCTACACAAGATCATGCAGCTGCAGCAATTGCTGCAGGTGGCACACCAGTATTTGCCGTTAAAGGCGAAACGCTGGAAGAGTACTGGGATTACACACACCGTATTTTTGAATGGACCGATGGTGGTTATTCAAACATGATTCTTGATGATGGTTGCGACGCAACAATGCTATTGCACATTGGACAAGATGCAGAAAAAGATTTGTCTGTTCTAGATAATCCAGGTTCAGAGGAAGAGATTTGCTTATTTAATTCAATTAAAGCAAAACTAAAAACGGATCCAACATGGTATTCAACACGTATCGCTGAAATTAAGGGTGTAACGGAAGAAACAACAACTGGCGTACATCGTCTATACCAAATGTTTGAAGATGGTAAATTGGCTTTCCCTGCTATTAACGTGAATGACTCAGTAACGAAATCCAAGTTTGACAACTTATACGGCTGCCGTGAATCGCTAGTTGACGCAATTAAACGTGCAACTGATGTAATGATTGCAGGTAAAGTAGCTATCGTGATTGGTTACGGTGATGTGGGTAAAGGTTCTGCACAAGCATTACGTGCATTATCGGCGCAAGTATGGATAACAGAGATTGACCCAATTTGTGCATTACAAGCAGCCATGGAAGGCTACCGTGTTGTGACGATGGACTATGCCTGTGAGCATGGAGACATATTTGTAACAACAACCGGTAACTACCACGTGATTACACATGACCATATGGTTAGAATGAAAGATCAAGCTATTGTGTGTAATATTGGACACTTTGATAATGAAATCGATATTGCTTCATTAGAAAAATATGAGTGGGACGAAATCAAGCCGCAAGTAGATCATGTGATTTTTCCAGATGGTAAGCGCATTACATTGCTTGCTAAAGGTCGTCTAGTGAACTTAGGCTGTGGTACAGGCCATCCTAGCTATGTTATGAGTTCAAGCTTTGCAAACCAAACCATTGCACAAATTGAATTGTTTACTAAAACAAAAGACTATCCATTGGGCGTCTATACCTTAGCTAAGCACTTGGATGAAAAAGTGGCTAGACTACAATTAAAAACATTGAATGCTGAGTTAACTGAATTGACGCAAGAGCAAGCAGACTACATTGGCGTAACAAAAGAAGGCCCTTATAAGCCAGAGCACTATCGTTACTAGTTAAACCGAACCGAGTTTTAAGAAAGGATTCAGGTATGAAATTATTAGCTGCATGGTTACTTAATGCGATTGCATTATTAGTTGTTGCTTATTTTGTACCTGATATCCATTTACGGGGTTTGGATGTGGCTTTAATTGCTGCAGTCATCATTGGTTTGGTCAATATTTTGATTAAGCCAATATTGGTTCTTTTGACACTACCAGTCACGCTATTAACGCTAGGTTTATTTATCTTGGTGATTAATGGTGTGTTGTTTTGGGGTGTAGCGCACTATCTTCAGGGCTTTAATGTCACAACTGTTATTGCAGGCATTATTGGGGCATTGGCTTATAGCGTGTGCTCTTGGTTGCTAGCAACCTTGTTAATTAGAAAAAATAAAACATGAAAAACATTCCTGTAAGTTTTGAGTTTTTCCCACCTAAAACGACAGAAGGTATCGCTAAATTACGTAAAACACGTGAGCAATTGTCGCAATTTAATCCAGAATTTCTCTCTGTTACATTTGGTGCTGGCGGCTCTACACGTGACCGTACGATGGAAACAGTATTTGAAGTACAAGCAGATGGTGTGCAAGCCGCACCACATATCTCCTGTATATCATCCAGTAAAGAAGAAATATTAGACTTATTAACAACTTACAAAAACAAAGGCATTAAACGTTTAGTCGCTTTGCGAGGTGACGTGCCTTCTGGTTTGGTAAGTGCAGGTGATTTTAAATATGCCGCAGAATTGGTTAACTTCATCCGTCAAGAAACTGGCGATTGGTTTCATTTAGAGGTAGCTGCTTATCCTGAGGTACACCCAGAATCAAGATCTGCAGCTAAAGACTTATATAATTTTAAAAATAAGGTGGATGCTGGGGCTAATTCGGCTATTACGCAATATTTTTATAATGCTGATGCTTATTTTAGATTCGTCGATGATTGTATAAAAAATGGAATTACGGTACCAGTAGTTCCAGGTGTGATGCCGATTTATAACTTTACACAATTAGCACGATTTTCAGATGCATGTGGTGCTGAAATACCGCGTTGGTTACGTATGCAGCTTGAAGCTTATGAAGATGATTTGCCTTCATTACGAGCATTTGGCACGGATGTCGTGAGTGAGATGTGTGCAAGGCTGCTGGCGGCTGGTGTGCCAAGTTTACATTTTTATACGCTAAACCAAGCAGGTATCATCTCAAATATTATTAACAATATTAAGCCAAGTTAGTAGCTGATGCTGCTCTTGTTATAAAAACGTAGGCATTAAACTTACGCTTTTATACTAAAGATATTATTGAATTGTAAGGCCCCGAGGGTTAAATACGGCGTCTTCAACAAATGCATAATCTTTCTCTCGCCCTTTATTCCAAAGCGCCATCATGGTAATCCAGCGCATTTCTTCTATCTTAATACGGTCTTGTTTAAGCGCCATCGCTCGATCAATAATCAAATCACGCTCAACATCATTAATCACACTAGCTTGCTGCAAGAAAATAACAAATCCTAGGCTTTCAATATTGATCTTTTTTTGTTCGCTTGGCGAGAAACAGCGCATAGCAGATTCTTGATGCTCGTAATCCAACTCTGGTGCATTTAGCATAGATTTCATTTGTTCGAACCAGTCAAATGCGCCGTCAATATCATTTTTTTCAAATCCTGCTTCAGACAACTCTTGCTCCATTATTTTGTCATCTGGTTGTGCATGGTTTGCAAAGTAATTTTCAAACATGAAAACTAAAACATCAAACATTATTTCTCCTAAAAATCTTTAGATAAACCTTTAAATGAGGCGTTGATACTGCCCACCTGCAATTGCAGTGATTTTTCCTTCTAGCTCAAGTGTTGTAAGCATGGAGGAAAGTGTCTCTGTCGTCAATCCTGTGCTGGAAAGTGTCATTTCGAATTAATAGCATTAAATCCCATAGAGTCTAGGACCGCAGTGGGTTCTGGGGCAGTTGGCGATGTCTTTTCATATGTCTCCGTTAACCCAGATGGGCTATACTCCGATAGTAGATTTTTGAGCTCATCGATAATATCCTCAGTGCTTTCCACTAACTTTGCGCCTTGTTTGATTAAAACATGACAACCTTTGGAAACAGGAGAGTGGATTGATCCAGGAATAGCAAAGACTTCACGTCCTTGCTCTGCTGCTAGACGTGCCGTTATAAGCGAACCACTACGTACATTAGCTTCAACAACCAAACAGCCTATGCTGAGGCCACTAATGATACGGTTTCGACGTTGAAAGTTTTGTGCTTTTGATGGTGTGCCCAGTGGGAATTCAGAGATAATCAGACCGCGCTTAGCAATTTTATGTGCTAAATCACGATGCCTTGCGGGGCAAACAATATCTAGACCAGTACCGACTACTGCAATGGTAGGAGCATTATTTTCTTGCTGACTTTTTAATACACCTCTGTGTGCCGCACCATCAATGCCTAATGCCATGCCACTAATAACGCATAAGCCTTGTTCGGATAAGTTTTGAGCAAAGTCTTCAGCATTTTTTTCGCCCTGTGGCGTAGCATTGCGACTGCCAACGATGGCAATGGATGGTTGATTTAGCCATTCTAAATCACCAATAGCATAGAGTATAGCGGGTGTATTGCTAATTTCTAATAAGCGTTTTGGGTAATGATTATCGGCGAGTGTGACGATATGATTATGATCTTTTTCTAACCAATTAAGCGTTGGTTGAATCGCTTCTTCATCAATATTTTGGTTTATTTTTTCCGCTAAACCAGCATTGATAACTTGTTTAAGCCGATTAAAACTAGCGTTGAAAATCTGCTCTGGTGAGCCAAATTTTGTCAATAACTGGCAAATTTCAGTGTTTCCGAGGCCTTCTATTAAAGTAAGCGCTATCCAATAAGCAGCCTCGTTACCTTCATAATTTTGCGACATTTATGGCGTATGAACAGCATCCAATGTATGCACAGAGGCAGATGCATTCATAATTAGGCCATAAGATACTTTGTCAAATGTTCTAAACACCATTAGTAAGCCAATGCGCTCATCAGGCAATTTTAATTGATCCGGCTCTAATGTAATTTCAGAACTAGAATCATCAATAGCCACATTCTTTGCCTGTGATCCAGACTCACCTTCAACGTATTCAGGGTCTCTAATCACTCGACCATAGCGACTAATCGCAAGCACATGACCTTCTTCTAAACCATCATTTTCACCTAAATTAATAGAAACCACAGTGTTTGGCCCAGCTTCTGCAACACCACCATAAATACGTAATACGCGGCCGCGCACTTCAGATTCTGGCGCGTGTGGCACATAGCTACTCCGGAATTCATCAGTCGACTCAATTAAGCGGTCTTTAATAAAAATTTCTTCTTTTGCATGCAGAATATCTGCTGAAGCTGGTTTGCCAAAACGAGTAATGTTTAAATCACCTAAATAAATAGCTTCGGTGCCAATGACTTCGCTAGTGTCAGGATCTATAAGCTGTTCGCCCGGACGGTATATGTCCCAGTGTACATTATTGCTTTCTTCAATATAGTTAATATAAACACGAGTGCCAGGACTTAAAATAACTCGGTTTTCCTGTGCTGCGACAATACGTGGTGCAGTATTTAACTGATCGTTTTCAATAAGCAAAGGTTGGGTTAAAAATGGCGTAATTACATTTGGAGCGATGGTTTTAATCGCTTCTTTTTCTAATTCCTCAATACGAACACCAGGTTGTAAAGTCACAGTTTCTCGCAGCAACCTTAGTGTTGGGTTTGCACCACTGGTATCTAGCACAACCACATCACCTGGATAAATAAGATGTGGGTTTTTTATTTGACTCCGATTCATGCGCCAAACTTTTGGCCACAACCATGGGTCTTTAAGAAACTTACCTGAAATTCCCCATAATGTATCGCCTTTAACGACAACATGACGATGCGGATGGTCGTTTTTTAATTTAATTTCATCAGCAATTGCACTAGCGCTAAAGCAAATTAATGTAAGCAGCGGTATAATAGCTGCAAGTATATTTTTTTTAAACATTGAATGACCTCGGTCAAATATACGGAATTTATCCGCGAAGTTGGATTAAATTTATCACGTAATCTATTAAGAAATCAAGTTTTTTTGATAAAACGAACGACTTTATGACAGCATTAACTATATTAAATTACCCCGACCCACGATTGCATAAGGTGGCTAAACCCGTCAGGGAGGTGGATGATAGCGTTCTCAAGCTGATTAATGATATGCAAGAGACGATGTATGCCGCGCCAGGTATAGGGTTGGCTGCAACGCAGGTTGACCGACATATACAATTAATCATTATTGATACATCAAAAGAACAAAATGATTTTTTGGTATTTATTAATCCGATTATTGTTGCAAAAAGTGGACAAAAAGAATTTGAAGAGGGCTGCTTGTCCTTGCCTGGGGTGTATGAAACAGTTATTCGCGCCGAGAAAATTACTGTTGAAGCTCTAGATAAAAAAGGTAAAAAATTTAGCTTAGATGCAGAAGGTCTGCTGGCTGTTTGTATTCAGCACGAAATGGATCATTTGATTGGTAAAGTGTTCGTAGAGTATTTATCACCCCTTAAACGTAATAGAATAAAAACGAAAATGCTAAAATATAATCGCGAAATTGATAGAAATTCTTGCTAAGATAATATTGGCATGAAGATTATTTTTGCAGGAACACCTGAATTTGCCGTTCCGGCCTTAGCCGCGTTAATTCAAGCGGGTCATGAAATTGTAATGGTACTTACGCAGCCAGACCGCCCAGCAGGCAGAGGGATGCGTTTAAAAGCTAGTGCTGTTAAGCAATTAGCGCAAAAGCATCAACTCAATATAGTCCAACCTGAAACACTCAAGCCAGTTGAAGTGCAATCACAAATTGAAGTATTAAATGCCGATGTTATAGTCGTTGCTGCTTATGGCTTAATCATTCCAACGACCGTGTTAAACATGCCTAAATTTGGGTGTTATAACATTCATGCTTCTCTTCTGCCGCGGTGGCGTGGTGCAGCTCCAATTCATCGTGCCATTTTGGCCGGAGATAGTGAAACTGGTGTCACTATTATGGAAGTTGTGCCCAAGTTGGATGCAGGCGCCATGGTTAGCAAAGCTAGCGTGCCAATTCAAGTAACGGATACTACGCAAACGTTGCATGATGTATTAAGCCAAACAGGTGCAAAGTTGATGGTAACCGCGATGGATGATTTGCACCAACAAGGCCAGTTAGCATCAACTGAGCAAGATGAAACTTTAGTGACTTATGCGCATAAACTAGAAAAATCAGAAGCTGTAATTGATTGGCAGAAAAGTGCTGATGAAATTTCACGTCAAATTCGCGCGTTTAATCCATTTCCAATAGCTAAAACGCATTTTAGAGATGAAGTTTGTCGTATTTTGTACGCGACCTTGCATCTAAAAGAACTGAGTTCTCAAGCAAGGTGCGGGGAAATTATTAAGATTGGTGATTCTCTTCTAGTGGCTTGTAAACAAGGTGCTATTGAAATACGTGAATTACAAATGCCCGGCGGAAAACGGCAGACAGCAAAGCTGTTTATTCAAGGCAAGCACTTAAAATTAGGTGAGCTTTTTACTTAAACTGATTCATGAAAGTTGGAATGATAAGGGCTTTGTACGTGTATTAGTTTTATATATTGATTGCATGGAGGAGATATATGCTTGGTAACTGGATAAAAACCTTTACGCTAATGGCGGCAATTACAGCCTTATTCGGTGTTGTAGGCGGAACATTGGGTGGAAGCGGCGGCATGTTAATAGCACTTTTATTTGCTGGTGCAATGAATGTGTATGCCTACTGGTTTAGCGATAAAGCTGTGCTTAAAATGTATAAGGCACAAGAGATTACTCCAGACAATCAGCAGTTTCGCAATTATTATCTAATGGTACAAGCATTAGCAGAAAATGCTGGCCTACCAACGCCAAAAGTTTATGTTATAGATGAGCAGCAACCGAATGCTTTTGCTACCGGTCGTAATCCAGATAATGCTGCTGTAGCAGCAACAGCGGGTATTATGAATATTTTAAGCGAGCATGAGTTACGTGGTGTCATGGCACATGAGTTAGCCCACGTCAAACATCGGGATACGCTTATATCTACTATTTCCGCCACCATGGCCGGTGCAATTTCTGCTTTGGCGCAGTTTGGAATGTTTTTCGGTGGGCGAGGCTCGGGTGGGCGCAGTAGTCCAATAATGGGTTTGCTCATGATGTTTTTAGCGCCGATGGCTGCATCACTGATTCAAATGGCAATTTCACGTAGTCGCGAATATGAAGCAGATAGAGTAGGTGCTGAAATAAGTAAAGACCCTGAAGCGCTAGCTAGTGCATTAGAAAAAATACAAAGTTATGCTCACCAAATACCAAATAAAACTGCAGAAATGCATCCTGAAACTGGACAAATGATGATTATCAATCCGCTATCTGTAAACAGATTGAAAGGGTTATTCAGTACTCACCCGCAAACTGAAGAACGCGTTAAAAGGTTGCTGGAGATGGTAAGTTAGTTTTCAGTCATTCAGGAATGCTCTTTTTTTGTAGAAAGTAATTGAATCTATTTAGAGTATTTTGGATCAAGATAATATATTTAATGAGCATAATGTTTCGCTGTAAAAGTCTGATTTTAGTTAGATATTAAAGCTTTAAAAGCATCACTCACTCATCAAAGTTTTGAAGCAGGATATATAAACCTAAATAGCTTGTAAATCTAGTAAAATTCTATCAATTAGAATTTGAAAGATATCTTTGTATATTTCCCAACAAATAGCCGCTATCGCCGTATCAGATGTCCTAGCAGGTCGGAACCTAACCTTGGCTTTGCCGAATTCTCTTAAGGTTTTTCCAGAAGCTACTCCACAGCAAAAAGGTGGTGGTGCAGATTTAAGTTATGGTACTTTAAGATTTTATGGAGAAGTAAATGCTTACTTAATTCAGTTGCTAGAAAAGCCATTAAGCAATGTAGATATCAATTCCTTATTATTAGTAGCAATTTATCAATTATTGCATGATCAGGCAGAGAGTTTTACCGTCGTCAATCAAGCTGTTAAAGCTGCTGGGCATGCTAAGCCACGTTGGGCTAAAAGTTTAGTGAACGGAGTGTTGCGTAATTTTTTACGCCAAAAAGAGTCGCTAGCTAAAAATTCAGAAGGTAATGAAGTCGCACAGTTTTCTTATCCGCAATGGTGGATTAATAAAATAAAGAAGGATTATTCTGCGCAATGGGAAAGTATATTAAATATTGGTAATTCGCATCCACCAATGACGCTGCGTGTGAACACTAAACAAGTTGAAGTTGAAAGATATATGGCTCTGCTTAAACAGAAAGGCATTGAGGCCGAGCATATTGACCAGCAGGCGGTAGTGTTAAATAATCCAATAACAGTTGAAGAGATTCCATTATTTCTTGATGGAGGTGTCTCTGTGCAAGACTATGGTGCGCAAATTGCAGGACATTTGTTATGTGTAGAAAAAGTATCAGAGAGTATTCCACGTGTTTTAGATGCCTGTGCAGCACCTGGCGGAAAAGCAGGGCATTTATTAGAACTTGCTGAGATACATTTAACTGCACTGGACAATGATAGCGCGCGCTTAAACCGCGTTGAAAGTAATTTGCATCGACTAAACTTGAATGCTGAGTTGAAAGTAGGTGATGCTGCCAAGTCTGATAGCTGGTGGGATGGACAGCCTTACGACTATATCTTAGCCGATGTCCCTTGTACGGCAAGCGGTATTGTACGTCGTCATATAGACATTAAATGGCTGAGGCGTGCATCTGATATCAATTCTTTTGCTCAGCAGCAACGTATAATTCTGCAGAGTTTGTGGCAATTATTGGCAAAAGGCGGTAAATTACTTTATGTAACTTGTTCGATTTTTAATGAGGAAAATCAACTGCAAATAGATAATTTTTTACAAGTGAATTCGGATGCAATGCAATTACCGCTGGCCTTGTCGGATGATTTTAGAAAAAAACTTAACATTCAACATGGACAACTTCTTCCATCCGATAATCACGACGGATTCTTTTATGCATTATTGCAAAAAAATTAGTTTATTTTTATCGCTGGCTTTAGTATGCGTAAATGCGTTTGCCTTACCAAATAATATTGAAATTAGAGCTGCAGAGCTCGCCTTAGTGGGTGAAACTTATAAGTTGGATGTTTTTTCAGAAATTACCTTAGATGAGAAAATTGAACGAGCGGTCAATAAAGGTGTAGTGCTTAATTTTTTGTATGAGTTCCAATTAACCCAGCCACGTAAATATTGGTTTGATTATGAAATTATCACAAAATCTAAAAATATCACTGTCAGTTACCATGCCTTAAGTCGCCAATATTTGGTGAATGATAGTGGACGTCAGACCTCGCACGAAATTTTAGGTGAGGCCATGATCGAACTCATGCAAGTCGAAGCTTGGAGTATTATTAAAAAACAGCAGATAGAAGATGATGTTAAATACAAGGCAATATTGTTAATTCGTTTAGACCAAACCAAACTACCTAAAGCCTTACAGGTAGATGCAATAAGTTCTGAAGACTGGAGCTTAGCATCGCAAAGATTTGAATGGCTACCAACGCTACAGGATAAGGATCGATGAGATATATCGTATTCGTAAGTGTAGCCTTAGGCCTGCTGCTTTTATACTTACTCTCAATCGCGAGCGCTAACACTGCTGTATCGGGTGATTATTATAAGATTTTATTGTATTTAAATATTACTTTAGCTGCCGTGTTAATTGTTTTGATTTGTGTGCAGTTTTTCCACCTTTACAAAAAAATTAAAGATCGCGTTGTGGGTAGCCGACTCAATTTGCGATTGCTCAGCACATTTGCGCTGATGGCAATCATTCCTGGCTTAATCGTGTATTTGGTATCGGTTAATTTTCTATCCCGCTCGATTGAGTCTTGGTTTAATGTCAAAGTTGAGTCTGCTTTAGATGGTGGTTTAAGTTTAGGTCAGCGTGCGCTCGATATTATGTTGGAAGATATGGAAGTGAAAGCTGATAATATTGCGGGGACACTGTCGTTACAACCCGCGCGTTCTAAATATCGTTTGTTGAATGACTTAAGAGAAAAATCAGGCATTCAAGATGCGACGTTATTATCACTTGAAGGTCGTATTATGGCCATTTCTAATGGGGATACCAGTACATTTTTGCCCGAGTTACCAAGTGGCACTCAACTCCGGCAAGCCCAGTACCGAACCTATGGGAAGATAGAGCCTCTTGTTGATAAAGGTTTATATTTACGCGTGTTAGCTCCTGTTCGATCGCAAGAACTAACCTCTGAAACATTGATTCTGCAGTTACTACACCCAGTACCAAAATCATTGTCAAATACTGCCGAGGCAGTGCAAGAAGTATATCGTGATTATCAAGAGCTTTCGTATAGCCGCAACTCACTTAAGGATATTTTTAAGCTTACTCTAACATTAGTCCTATTATTGGCAATGCTTTCTGCCTTAGCGATTGCGTTCGTACTTAGTCGGAGATTATCACAACCATTGAGCGTGCTTTCTGAAGGTACACGTGCAATTGCTGCAGGCAACTACAGCACTGTTTTGCCTGAGCAAGGCAAAGATGAGCTAGGTGTGCTTGTTAAATCTTTTAATAGCATGACGCGCCAGCTTGATGACGCGACTAAAGCAACAGAGCAAAATCGTATTCGCTTAGAAGCAGCAAGGGGTTATTTAGAAACAATTCTGGCTCACCTGTCTTCTGGGGTTTTAGTGATTAATCGTAAAGGAAAGCTACGTACGCTTAATTTAGTGGCTAGTGATATTCTAGGTATTAATTTGAAAACTTATGAGAATCATTCTTTTACAAAAATATCTTCGAAACATGCTTTTCTTAGTGCATTTGTTGATTTAATACAAACCCACTTTGAGCTCACTCAAGTAAGTGAAACAGTGAGTGCCGAACTCAACAAACAGTTGGAAATTATTAACTCAGAAACCAATCAAAAGCAGTTGATTTTAGTACGGGCAACCCGTTTACCAACTTCGGCTGATAGTGGCTTTGTGGTGGTTTTTGACGATGTAACAACGATGGCTCAAGCCCAGCGTGATGCTGCGTGGGGTGAAGTAGCGCGTAGGCTTGCACATGAAATTAAAAACCCATTAACGCCTATTCAGCTTTCAGCTGAGCGGCTACAACATAAATTATTAGCTAAATTGGAAGCTACTGATGCGAGCATGTTAAAACGTGCCACTAGTACTATTGTGAATCAAGTGGGAGCATTAAAGTCTATGGTTAATGAGTTTAGTGAATATGCCAGAGCGCCTTCAGCGAATTTGGTCAGTATTAATTTGAATCAACTTATTCAAGATGTATCTGGTCTGTATGAGAATTCTGAACCGCATATTTCTTACGACTTAGCTCAAGATATCCCAAACGTATTAGGCGATGTGACGATGTTGCGTCAAGTGCTTCATAATTTAATGCAAAATGCCCAAGATGCTTTGGCTGAGGTAGAAAACCCAATAATTTCAATTGAAACGAGTTGTGACAAGACTTCGGTACAGCTTTCAATTAAAGATAACGGCCAAGGCTTTCCAGAAGATTTATTGGCACATGTTTTCGATCCATATGTGACAACAAAAACGCATGGTACAGGGCTTGGTTTGGCTATTGTTAAAAAAATGGTTGAAGAACATTTTGGACAAATTAAAATACAGAATAACCATCAAGGTGGTGCCTATATTACAATAGCACTGCCTTTAGAAAATAATAATAAAGTTCTGGGAAATGTTAACGCTAGCAAAGCAATATCGTAAGTAGTAGAAGTAAAATAAAAGGGAAAAGGTAATATAAAAATGGCATCTCGGCATATTTTAGTAGTGGATGACGAAGTAGGTATTCGTGAATTGTTAAGTGATATTTTGCAGGACGAAGGTCATGAGGTTTCTTTAGCAGAAAATGCTCAAATTGCGCGTGAAATACGTTTGGCTCATCGACCAGATTTAGTCTTGTTGGATATTTGGATGCCAGATTGTGATGGTATTAGTTTGCTCAAAGAGTGGGGTAATGCGGGGTTATTGAATATGCCAGTAGTGATGATGTCAGGTCATGGCACGATTGATACAGCTGTAGAAGCCACACGATTAGGTGCGTTTGATTTTCTAGAAAAGCCAATTGCTTTACAAAAGCTACTCAAAACCATCAATTCCGCATTGGTATATTCAGATAATTTACCAAAAACAGAAATGAATTTAGCTAGTCTAGGTAAAAGTATTGCCATTAATGAACTTAAACAAAGGTTAGAGAAAATTTCCCGTAATAAAAGCCCACTACTTCTCCTTGGGAAAAAAGGTGGAAGTGTTGAGTTATGTGCACGTTTCTTGCATAAGTCGGATACCCCTTGGATAGGCTTGACCGAATATGAAAAGTTAGCAAGCGCGCCTTTAGACCTACTAGAACAAGCTCGTGATGGAATTTTGTTTATAGATGATTTGACGACACTTAGCAAGACCGAGCAAAAAGGCTTAAGTGTGGTATTAAGTAAAGCCGTGAAGTATGGTGTTCGTGTAATCTGCGCCACACCTTCAAGCTTGCCGCAGTTAGCAGGAAATAAGCTATTTGAATCGTCACTATTGCAAACACTTTCAAATGCTAATTTGAAAGTACCCTGCTTAGACGAGCACCCCGAAGACATTCCAGACTTGGCCATCTCTATGGCGGCACTGCTGGCTGAGAACACAGGTGCAGGTTACAAGGGTTTTGATGTTGGTGCATTAAATGCATTACGAAATGCTGAGTGGCCTGGTGATTTGAAACAGTTAGAAGCTGTTGTGAAAAACCTTATTATGACCAGTCTAGGTGAAAGAGTTACGTTAGAAGATGCGACTCGAGTTTTAGAGCAATTTAGCAATTCCGCAGAAAGCGATGCTTTGTTAAAAGCGGCCATGCCAATAGAATTGACTCAACCATTACGGAGTGCAAGAGATGAGTTTGAGCGTTATTATTTTAGGCATCATATGAAGCTGGTAAACAACAATATGAGTCGATTAGCTGAAATCGCAGGTTTAGAGCGTACCCATTTGTATCGAAAACTAAAACAACTAGGTATCAGTATCAAAGGCTAAGCTATATTTCGGATTAATGCTTAAAAATTAACATCTGCCATAACTGGTGTATGGTCACTTGGGCGCTCTAACTTTCTTGGCGCTTTATCAATAATACAAGAAATACATTTTTCTTTAAGTGCGTTGCTAATTAAAATATGATCTATGCGCATACCGCGGTTACGCCTAAACCCCATCATTCTATAATCCCACCAACTAAAGCTTTTTTCAGGTTGTTCAAATAATCTAAAGCTATCGTGCAATCCTAATTCTATTAACTCTTCAAAAGCATCTCTTTCACGTGGGCTTACCAAAATATCACCTTCCCATACCGCAGGGTCATGACAATCCCTGTTTTCAGGTGCGATATTATAATCACCTAATATCACAAGATTGGGATAAGTACTAAGCTCACTAGCAACCCAACTATGTAGTGCCTGAAGCCAGCGCATTTTGTAGTCATATTTTTCAGAATCTACTGCTTGACCATTGACAACGTACACGCAAATTACACGAACTCCATTAATCGTTGCGCTTATTACACGTTTTTGTTCATCTTCGAATCCATTAATACCATATTCGATATCAGTCATTTCTTGGGTGCTTAATATGGCAACGCCGTTATAAGTTTTTTGCCCATTGTGCTCAGCATAATAGCCAGCTTCTTTTAATTCTGCATACGGAAACTTACTGTCTTCTTGTTTGGTTTCCTGCAAACAAAGCACTTCAATTGGGTTTTCTTTTAGCCAATCTAGCACTTGTGGTAAGCGTACTTTCAATGAGTTTACGTTCCAAGTGGCAAGTTTCATAATATATCCTATGGTTAATTATTAGTGGCACTATTTATTTAGCTAAAAGTATCGCAAAAGAAAAAATATGCCGTAGACATCCCTGATGTTAGTGGGTGCATTAGAGCTTGCAAACTTGGAATTCAGAATAATTGCCGCAGCAAAAAATTATTAGCGAAAAAACAATGCATGATGAACCTGCCGCTAGTTGTTCATCCCATTATGTTTTAATAAGGCATCCATTGATGGTTCACGGCCACGAAATGCAATAAATGACTCTATGGCGGGTCGTGAGCCACCTTTGGCAAGTATTTCATCCCAGAATTTTTGGCCTGTTTCGGGACTTAATACGCCATTTTCTTCGAATAAACTGTAAGCATCAGCACTTAAGACTTCTGCCCATTTATAACTGTAATAACCTGCAGCATAACCGCCTGCAAATATATGTGAAAAGTTATTAGGAAAGCGATTCCATGCCGGTGGTCGTAATACCGCTACTTGGTCGCGAATTTCTTCAATTAAATCTAATGAAGTTTTACTGCTATTTGGATCGAAATTACTATGTAATTTAATATCAAATAATGAAAACTCAATCTGACGTAGGGTTTGCATGCCCGCTTGAAAGTTTTTAGCAGCAACCATTTTATCGAATAATTGGCGCGGTAATTGTTTGCCATTATCTACATTTTCCGTCATGTGACGAAGTACATCCCATTCCCAACAGAAGTTTTCCATAAACTGGCTTGGCAGTTCTACGGCATCCCACTCAACACCTTTAATGCCTGAAACACTATAATCTTCAACTTGTGTCAGCATATGATGTAAGCCATGACCAAACTCATGGAAAAGGGTAATAACATCATCATGCGTAAATAAGGCAGGCTTATCTGCGATAGGTGCAGAAAAGTTACAAGTTAAATACGCAACAGGTAACTCGATCCCGCTCGTTGTTTTCCGTCTGGTTATGGCTTCATCCATCCATGCGCCGCCACGTTTATGGTTGCGGGCATATAAATCAAAATAGAAGTAGGCGATGGGTTTATTATTTTTATCGTTAATTTGATAAAAAGTAGCATCTTCATGCCAAACAGGCGCTTCTGCCTTTTGAACTTTTACTCCAAAAATAGTTTCTGTGACTTTGAACAAACCTTGTAACACTTTAGTTTCAGGTAAATATTGTTTGACTTCTTGATCTGAAAAATCGTATTTCTCTTCACGTAACTTTTCAGACACATAAGCAACATCCCAAGATTGCATATCATCAATGCCAAGCTTATTAGCAAACGTGGTTAACTCATCCATATCCCTTTCTGCAAATGGTTTCGCACGTCTGGAAAGAGATTTCAAAAAACCAATGACTTGTTCCGACGAGTCGGCCATTTTAGTTACAAGTGACAATTCTGCATAATTATTAAATCCCAATAATGTTGCTGCCTCTAAACGGAGCTTCAAAATATCACTGATTAATTGCGTGTTGTCCCAATCTGGTTTTCCAAATTCAGAAGCCCGCGTTGCATAAGCTCGATATAAGGCTTCTCTGAAATCGCGATTGTCGGCATATTGCTGCACAGGTAGATACGAAGGAAAATGTAATGTGAATAAATAACCACTTTTATTAGCCTGTTTTGCAGCCGCTCTAGCAGCTCCAATTACATCTTCAGGCAAGCCAGCTAAATTGCTATTGTCTGAAACTAAATAGAAAAAATCATTGGTAGTGTCCATGATATTTTCTTCAAATTGAGATGTAAGTTTTGACAGTTTCTCATTGATAGATTTGAATCTGGCTTTATTCGCAGTATTTAATTCAACACCACCAAGTTTAAAATCACGAACTTCATTATTTACAATAGTTTGTTGCGCAGTGTTGAGCTTAGTAAAATCTTCAGTTTGTTGAAGAGTACGATATTGATCATAAAGTCGCTTATCTTGAGACATGTCACTGCCATAGGTCGTCAGTTTGGCTAAACCTGCATTATAAGCATCACGTAGTTCTGGGTTATTAACCACAGCATTCATATGACCTATTGGACTCCATGCGCGGCCTAGCATTTCACTATGATTCTCAAATTTAAGGGCAAAGTTTTGCCAAGTAGGCAGGAAATTTTCATCTGATACTAATTTTTCTACTAATGCTTTGCCTTCTGTAATTAGCTTATCAATAGCTGGTGCCACATGTTCGGGCTTAATTTCGTTAAACTTGGGCAATCCAGTAAAGTGTAATAATGGGTTAGACAATACAATTTCCTTAAAGTAAAAATGAGTTATATGATCAATTAATCAATCTCAAACAAATAGGGAAGCGATAAGTTTCGCCATTGCTAGTTGAGATGGCGGCAATAATACAAAAAACAACGTTCAATAACCAAATAATACCCATAAATAAAAACCCAATCAAAATTACCGCTAATATAACTGCAATAAATTGTGCAATGAGAATAGTGATTTGAAAATTTAAAGCTTCTTTTGCTTGATCACTGATGTAGGCGCTATCTTCTTTTTTAAGGATCCAAACAATAAGTGATGGGATGAATGAAAATACAGTTCCACCCAAATGGGTTACTGTAGCGATGTTTTTCTCGTCATTACTGACTGCAATCATTTCGTTTGCCATGAGTTTTTCCTTATTAAACTAAAGATTCATTTTACTGACTAATAGTTCAATTGTATCAATATCATCATTTTTTAGAACTTTACGTGCCATTGGAATAAGTTTGCTAATATTGCTATGTAAAATTTGTTGTTTTATTTTAAGTATATGACTTGGGTGCATTGAAAATTCACGCAAGCCCATACCAAGCAATAGTTTAGTTAATTCACTATTGCTGGCCATTTCACCACAAATACATACCGTTTTGCCATGTTTATTGCCGGCATCAATCACAGTTTTAATTAAACTCAGAACAGCCGGATGTAATGGGTTGTTAAGGTGTGACACAGCATCGTTACTACGATCAATTGCTAGCGTATATTGAATTAAATCATTGGTGCCTATTGATAAAAAGTCTACTTCAGCAGCAAAGGCACTTGCATTAATTGCCGCAGCTGGCACCTCAATCAATACACCAATACCAATGTTCTTATCAAAAGGAATGCTTTCATTACGAAGCGAAAGTTTTGCACGTTGTAATAATAATTTAGCTTGACGTAATTCTGCTAAATTAGAGAGCATGGGGATCAGGATTTTAATATTTCCATAATAAGAGGCACGAAGAATTGCTCGTAGCTGTGTATGAAATAATTGTGGTTTAAACAAGCTAAGTCTAACTGCACGTAATCCGAGTGCTGGGTTATTTGATTGTATATCTATATCGAGATGTATTTGTTTGTCACTACCAACATCTAACGTGCGGATGGTCACTGGTTTTTGAGCCATAGCTTTTGCAATGTGTCGATAAGCCGAAAATTGTTCCTCCTCATCTGGTAATACCTCACGATTCATAAACAAATATTCAGTACGATATAAACCGATACCTGCGGCATTAGAATTGTTTACGGCTTCTAAGTCCTCAGGGCCTTCAATATTAGTGTACAAACCGACCGGAGAGTCATCAATAGAAATTGATTGATTTGATGTAATAGCTGATAACTTCCCTTGCTCTAAAATAAGTTGATTTTGACGCAATGCATATTCAGCTAAAACCTTCTGACTAGGGTTTACAATCACAACACCTTGGCCGCCATCCACAATGATTATGTCACCATCATCAATTAAATCATACGCTTTTTGTAATGCGACAACAGCTGGCATATTCAGACTAGCTGCCAAAATGGCAGTATGTGAAGTAGCAGCACCTGTGTCGGTAATAAATGCAGCAAGCGGATGTTCTTTGAATAAAATAGCATCTGCAGGCGCAATGTCGTGAGCGACAAATATGAGTGTTGACTCATCCACTTCTGCTATTTCTTTATTATTAATCAGGGATTTGCTAGGCAATGCAAGTAATACTTTAATGACCCGCTCAACCACCTGAATGACATCGTATTTACGATTACGCAAATACTCATCTGGAATCGTTTCAAACGTCTCAACGATGCTACTCATTTGAGATTTAATTGCCCATTCAGCGTTACATTGTTCTTTCTTGATAATCGCTTTGGGATGCTCAGAAAGTGAGTTATCTGTTAACATCACTAAATGCGTCTTAACAAAAGCACCTAAGTCTTCCGGTAATGTTTTTATTATGGTTTCTAAATCATACTTAACGGTTTGAATGGCTTTGCTAAAGCGCGCAATTTCAGTATTAATTAAATTTTTTGGTAATTGATAATGCAAAACTTCTACTAAAGCTTGAGAAACTAAATGAGCGCTGTCAATAGCAATGCCGCTAGAAACGCCAACACCATGTATGCTAAAGCTAGACAATGCTTATTCGTCATCCTTAAAGCCATACTCAAATAACGTTAAGATGGCATCTGCAGCCGCTTTTTCATCAGCGCCATTCACTTCTAGTTCAAGCATTACGCCTTTGGCAGCCGCTAACATCATCACACCCATAATGCTTTTGGCATTCACGCGCCGATCATTTCTGGTGAGCCATATATCACTGGAATACTGACTAGCTGTTTGAGTGAGCCTAGTTGAAGTGCGGGCATGTAAGCCCAATATATTTTTAACTTCAATTTGTTGTCTAATCATAGCGCTTGAACCTCATTTCAGTAAAATGAACCATTCTTTTACTAGTTCCAATTAAAAAACAATTTAAACAGGTGTTTTGTGGCGTGGTAGTTTAGTAGAGTGTATTAACAAAGTAAAACAGGCGTCAACAACCTATTGTTATTAGAAGAGTGTATCAGTTAATTCATGATATTGCATGATGACCCGCCTTGCACATTAGACATTATTCACACTTGATTTCTACTACCTAAATAGTAAATTATGCAATGTGCCTTAGCTACAACACACTTGCTTACGTTGAATACAGGACTTAAGTATGTATTTTTTTTTCAATTTCACGATGCCGTGAAATTACATTTTGGTTATTTGTTTTAAAGTATTTACTTAGTTGTTCTACAAAATAAACCGAGCGATGCTGACCACCAGTGCAACCAATTGCTACGTTGAGATAGCTACGATGATCTTCATGAAAGCTAGGCAACCATTTTTCTATATAGTGCTTAATATCATTCAGCATTTCAGTTGCATTCGGCGTTGCCTCTAAAAAATCAATAATGGCTTGATCCTTACCAGAGAAGGGACGCAAAGTTTCATCGTAATAGGGGTTAGGCAGACTGCGAACATCGAATACGAAATCAGCATCCAGAGGCACCCCATGTTTAAAACCAAAAGAGGTGAAAAGTAATGCAAGTTGATCTGAAGATTGATCGATAAGCTGATTAATATTAGTACGTAATGCTTTTGCGCTAAGTGAACTTGTATCGATGCAATGACCAAGATCAGCAATGCTGGACAAAAGAGCACGTTCACTAGCAATGCTTTCAGCCAGTGTTTTTTCTGCATTGCTTAAAGGATGTTTCCTTCTTGTTTCGCTAAAACGTTTTACTAGTGTTCCAATAGTTGAGTCGAGAAAAATAACCTCAACTAAATTGTCATCTTTTTTTAATTGTTCTATCGCAGCAGGTAATTCTTTAATACCTGCACTGCGGCTGTCAATACTAATGGCCACTTTATTAATCACTGTTTTACTTTGACTGTTCGCTTCAAGATGCTCAGAAATATAAGTTAATAATGTCGCTGGTAAATTATCAATACAATAAAAACCGCTATCTTCTAGGGCGCGTAAAGCAATGCTTTTCCCTGAGCCAGATAACCCAGTTAGAATAATTAAATGCATTTAAGATGGTTTACTTTCATTGTCGATGAGCTTTTTTTGACGTTCTACGAATACTTGTGTGGTGTGAATGCCATTCAATAATAACATGTGGTTTCTAACTGCCGCCTCAACTAGAACAGCAATATTTCTACCTGCTGCAATTGGAATGACGATATTTCGAATGTCCACATTCAGTATGCGTTCATATTTTATATCACTGCTCAAACGGTCTAGTATCTGCGGGTTAGCAACATCAGCTAATTCTAATTTAATAATCAAATCGAGTAGTTTCTTGGTTTTTACTGCCTTGTTACCATACATAGCACGAATATCTAACACACCTAAACCACGGACTTCGAGTAAGTCTTGCAACAACTCAGGGCAGCAGCCTTCAATGCGTGTTGGTGAAGTATGGTAAAAATCTACAACGTCGTCCGCGATTAAGCGATGACCACGCGAAATCAGTGCTAAGGCAAGCTCACTTTTACCAATCGCAACTTTGCCTTTAATGAATAACCCAAAGCCTAGCACTTCCATAAAGACGCCATGCATACTTGTGGATTCATTGCTGTTCATTGTATGTATATGGGGTGTTCGGTGACCGCCACAAAGCCTAATAATGCTTGTAAGTTTGTGGCGGATTTTTTTGAATAGCTCAGTAATGATCATATGAGCTAACAGCTTAGTTGATTAATCTACGGTTTGATGCTTGACTGCGCCATTGAGTTTATGGTGATTGCTATTTTTTTCTTTATGCTTAAGTACCTGACGATCTAGCTTGTCAGTCAACATATCAATTGCGCTATACATATTGTCATTACTACTTTCGGCATGTAAATCATTGCCTGGTACATGCAGTGTGGCTTCGACCTTTTGAGCCAGCTTTTCAACACGCATGGTAACTTTTACGTCAATCACATGATCAAAGTGATTGCTGATTTTTGATAGTTTGTTTTCTACGTAATCACGTAATGCAGGAGTGACTTCTAAATGATGACCAGTTAATTGCAAATTCATTATTAGCTCCTTATGTTTAATAGTTCTTGGGCTTTAACATCTTATACTTTTTAAGAATTAAAAATATACTGCCAAAGCAAACAGGAACAACTTTAGTTTACACTTTTGCGGATAGACTGCAACTGACGAATAGAACTACCAAAATTCTTTAATTCGATCTTGATTTTAAAACGCGAACTATAAAGATTTACGTAAATTTGCAGGTGGAATATTAAGAGACTCTCTGTATTTAGCAATTGTACGCCTTGCAACTTTAATGCCTTGTTTTGAAAGTAGTTCGGTAATTTGATTATCTGAATGAGGTTTTTTTGAATTTTCTTCGGCAACTAATTGTTTAATTAATGCCCGGATCGCTGTGGCTGAACATTCACCACCAGACTCTGTTGACACATGGCTACCAAAGAAATACTTTAGTTCGAATACACCGCGCGGAGTTAGCATATACTTATGCGTTGTTACTCGTGAAATAGTAGATTCATGCAATTCAAGTTCTTCAGCAATTTCACGTAAGACTAATGGACGCATAGCAATTTCCCCATGTTCAAAAAAATTCCGTTGTCTATCAACAATAGCTTGGGACACACGCAAAATAGTAGAAAATCGTTGCTGAATATTTTTGATCATCCAGCGTGCTTCTTGCATTTGACTTTGTAAATATTGCCCAGAGTTTTCACGATTGCGTTTTAAGATGTCAGTATACATTTGGTTAATACGTAGCTTAGGTATCACGCCATCATTCAATGTAGCAATCCAAATGCCCTTTACCTTCTTGACTATTACTTCATGCTGAATAAAGTGATCAGAACTAAATTGCGCAAAGCTAGAGCCAGGACGCGGATTCTGTTGCTTAATTAAATCCTGAGCGGCTTTTAGCTCTTCTTCGCTACAGCTCAATAGTTTACGTAATTTGGTGAAATCTTTATTCGCAAGTACTAATAAGTGTTCTTTTACAATAATTTTGGCAATACTTAAGTAAGGCGTGTCTTTTGGCAAATCATCTAACTGCAATGTAATGCATTCTTGTAGATTATTCGCGCCAATGCCTGGTGGGTCTAAGCTCTGAATAAGCTTCATTATTGTTTCTAGCTCTAGCAACTCAACTTCCAGTTCTTCAGGAAGCATCTCGACTAAATCTCCTAATGATTCTTCTAAATAACCGTCTTCATTAATGCTATCGATAATCAATAGAATTAATTTTTGATCACGGTCACTTAAAGGCATTAATTTCAATTGTTCTAATAGATGGCCGCGTAAGTCTTCAGATACGACTTCTTGTCGCATGTAATCGCCGTCGTCGTCACCACTATCATTTTGTCTTTTGCTTTCATCCCAATTGCTAGTGCTACCATATTCGCTATACTCTTCGTCATAGGCATCTTGATTAAATTCCTCATTAGAAATTGGTGCCTCTTCAGTACTTTCTTGAGGTGTGCTAGCAGGTTCTTGCAAGTCTAGCTCGCTGCTGGTTTTCAATTCAGCCTCAGTTTCGCTTGTCGAATTATCAGTTGTTGTCTCTGCTGATTCTACTTTTCCATCTATATTTTCAGCGGGTATTATTTCATTGTCTTCGTTTTCATCGGCTAGTTCTAGCAAAGGGTTTTCTTGTAAGATTACATCGAGTTCTTGATTGAGCTCTAAGGATGAAAGTTGTAAGAGTCGAATTGACTGCTGGAGTTGCGGCGTGAGCGCTAAATTTTGTGAAATTCTTAATTGAAGGTTTTGTTTCATTAGTTTTTGTTAAAGCTTGAAATCTTTCCCTAGATATACTTCGCGTACCGCCTCGTTATTGACAATTTCTTCTGGTCTGCCAGAGGCAAACACACTGCCTTCGTTTACAATATAAGCACGGTCGCAAATACCTAATGTTTCACGTACATTGTGGTCAGTAATTAGTACGCCAATATTACGTGACGATAGAAACTGAATGATTTTCTGTATATCAAGTACAGCAATCGGATCAATTCCAGCAAACGGCTCATCAAGCAAAATAAACCTTGGTTCAGCTGCCAAGCATCGTGCAATTTCTACACGACGGCGCTCGCCTCCAGAAAGACTCACAGCACTATTATTACGAATATGCATGATATGTAAATCTTGCAATAGTGACTCTAGCCTTTCGTGCATATCAGCTTCATTTAGGTTTTGTAGCTCAAGCACCGCTAAAATATTTTCAGTGACGTTGAGCTTGCGAAAAATTGATGGTTCTTGAGGCAGGTAAGCCAAACCCATTTGTGCACGCAAATGAATTGGCATATGGCTTATATCCGTTTCATCTAGAATAATACGGCCTTTATCTAACGGTACTAAGCCAACCGTCATATAAAAACTAGTGGTTTTTCCTGCACCATTTGGTCCAAGCAAGCCAATCACTTCACCACTTTTAATAGTTAGCGAAATGTCATGCACAACTGTACGCGATTTATAGGTTTTGGATAAATGTTCTACAATAAGTTGGCTCATACTTTGCTTAATTCGATATGCTTTTTAATTCATTGCTTAATTTAAGCTTATTAGTGTTTGCTGGTGATGGCGATTTTTTTTCGACAGCCGGTGATGGGTTATTCGATAGCGGTTTGTTATTAATTTTTTTCTCTTTATTTTTAGGTTGGATAATTGCTTTAACACGACCGCTTGAACTTCCACCACTTTCAGTTTTTTTGCCACCAATGACTTCAGCATATTCGGCATTTGCATCATAGCTAATATAATCACCGTATACAATATCTTCGCCGCGTTTTACCCAAGCCTTTGTATATAACTGTACTTTATCCACACGTCCATCATACTCAATGCGTCTTGCACTGCCTTGCATATATTCGTTTTTACCTTCAAGCTTTTGTTTGAAGGTGGTTGGGTTGCCTGTAGAAGTGCTATTTTGAAAGCCACTTTTGTCTTCCCGAACAACTAATTTATCTGCATGAATAACTAATGTACCTTGAGTAAGAATTACTTTACCGACATAGGTACTGGTTTTTTTTGCATCATCAACAATAACACTATCTGCTTCTAACTCAATTGGCTTGCTACGGTCAGCAGATTCTGAAAAAGCATTAATACTAAAAGCTAAACTTAGTGCAGATATTAGAGCGATGTAAAATATTTTTCTCATGTGTTTACCGAGGTTTCTTCTTGTTTACTTGTTTACTTGGTCTAGTGGTTGGTTTTTCATAATGAGCTTTAACTCGTTTAAATAATTGTATTGTTTGTTTTTTTTTACTCAATACCATGCCAGTTGCATGAATGACTGTTTTAGGTGCTTGTTTAATGACAACAGGCCTATCTGTTTTTGCTAGATCTTGTTCAGGATAAATGATGAGTTTATCAGTTAGCATTTCCATTTCACCTTTGTCTTTAGAGGCTGATCGCACCACTACTACATCATCCAAAATTTCAATTTCCTCACCATTACTAGAAACGGTAGCGTATAAACCTTTGATTTTTGTATAAGGCTTGCCGTCAGTAAACTGCGTAAAGCGCGGTTTTTCAAGCACTGTACTATCATCGTCAGGGTAGTGCGTCATTTGCACTGCTTCTAATATATAACTTATTTTTCCTGCTTCATCGGTTTGTGACGTTACAAAATTTGACATCATGTAATCTGGATCATGGCGACTATCGCCGTTTATTTTGGGTGGGTCTTGATCGACTGTTTGGTAAATCCAAAAAGTAATCAGCGCTATTAACGCAGCTAAAATTAATGGAAAAAAAATCGCTGCTCTAGTAAGCATGATTATTTTAAGTAAATCGCCACTTGTGCATCAAAAGTACCTTGTGCTTGCATAATTAATTCACAGACTTCACGTACTGCGCCATTGCCACCTGAGTTGCTTGTGATGTAATGGGAGTTTTCTTTTACAATCAGAGGGGCTGCTGGAACACAAATACCCAAACCACAACGAATAATAGGTGGCAAATCAACAACATCGTCACCCATAAAGGCAGTTTCTTCAGGCTTAACATTAAGCTTTTTAATTAAGTCATTAAATGCTTCTAGTTTGTCATCAACGCCTTGGTAAAAAATACCAACGCCGGTACTTTCGGCGCGCTTAGTGACCACTTTAGAAGTGCGGCCAGTAATAATCGCCATTTCAACACCACTTTTTTTCAGCAACTTCATGCCCAACCCATCTTGCGTATTAAATGTTTTATACTCTTGGCCATCGTCCCCGATTGTAAGCCCACCGTTGGTCATAACACCATCGACATCAAAAATAACTACTTTGATTTTTTTTGCGCGTGCTAATACTCCTTCCGATACCGTATTCTTAATACTAATGTTTTTAACCATACTTTTATTGCCCTAATTATGATTTCTTGTATTTTTGCGCTAGATAATTTTAGCGATTAATAAATCATGCATATTAAATGCACCAATTAATTCATTATTTTCACTTGTGACCAATAAGCCATTAATTTTTTCTTGCTCCATTAACTCTAGCGCTTCAACTGCTAACTGATCTGCGTGTATTTTGCTTGGACTTCTATGCATTACTGTTTTGATTTGAGTCGTGTTTGCATTGGCACCTTTCACAAATAATCGACGCAAATCACCATCGGTAAACACCCCAGCTAAACCGTTTTTTTGGTCTACTACTGCGGTAAATCCTAAACTTTTTTTCGTCATTTCAGTGAGCGCATCACTTAACATTGCATCTTCATTTACGCTAGGAATTGCATTGCCGGTATGCATAATATCTTTTACACGAGTGAGTAAGCGTCTACCAATATTGCCGCCTGGGTGCGAACGGGCAAAGTCTTCAGCAGAGAAATCACGACAATCCAACACACAAATCGCAAGTGCATCACCTAACGCTAACGCAGCAGTCGTGCTTGCAGTCGGTGACAGTCCTAGAGGGCAAGCCTCTTGAGATACTTCGGCACTTAAATGACAATCTGATTCTTTAGAGAGTGTTGAATTGCTTTTTCCTGTAATACCAATTACTTTTGCGCCTAACCGTTTAATCGTTGGCACAATATTAAGTATTTCGTCACTTTCGCCAGAGTTTGAAAGTGCGATCACCACATCGTTCTCCGTAATCATGCCTAAATCACCATGGCTTGCTTCAGCAGGGTGCATGAAAAAGGCCGGTGTGCCAGTGCTGGCTAACGTCGCGGCAATTTTATTGCCAATGTGTCCAGATTTACCCATACCGGTCACAACAACACGCCCTTTGCATTGTAGAATAATCTTAATCGCTAGCTCAAAACTTTCATCTAACCGTTTAGCTAGCGCTGTAATCTCATGCGCTTCAATATTTAGCACTTTGCGCGCTAAATCTAGCGGTTGTTGCTTAGTAGCATGTAATCGATCAGTTTGTAGTAAAGTAGGACTCATAATACAATTAGTATAAAAGGGAATGCGTATTGAATAAAGCAAAAAGCGCTAAAGAGTGGCTTTAATAATTAAAGTAGGCACAATTTTTGCTAAAATTTGCTTAAAGTGCGAATTTATTCATTCCCAATCCAGAGAATAAAAACTAAAAGAAAGCTTAAATTTGTTTGATTCACTTTCCAGCGTACTACTGCTTTTAACTAGCTCAGTTTTTGGTGTTGCGTTTTTTCGTTTTTTGCGATTACCACCTATGTTGGCTTATTTTGCTGTGGGTATCATTTGCGGGCCACATGCGCTTAAGTTATTGCCAGATACCGAATCAGGAAGGCATTTAGCAGAATTTGGCATTGTCTTTTTAATGTTTAGTATTGGTTTGGAATTCAGCTTGCCTAAGCTATATGCTTTGCGTAAAACCTTGTTTGGCTTAGGTGGTGCACAGGTCAGTATTACCTTAGGTGTTGTTATCTTAGTCAGTTGGCTAGCAGGCTTAAACTTAATCACTGCATTTGTGATTGCTAGTGCACTCACTATGTCATCAACCGCGATTGTTTCTAAATTACTGATGGAACGTGTTGATTTAAATTCAAGGCACGGTCGCTTAAGTATTGGTATTCTGTTATTTCAAGATTTAGCGGTCATTCCTATTTTGGTGTTGATTCCTGCTTTCGGTTCTCAATCAACCAATCTGGCGGCAACATTAGGATTATCTTTTGTTAAAACCATCGTCTTGTTATTTATTCTATTTAAATTTGGTAAGGCTGTATTTAACTTTTGGTTTGGCTTGGTTGCGCGTCAACGGTCACGTGAGTTATTTGTGATGAATGTGCTAATGGTGACATTGCTATTAGCTTATGCCACTTATTTGGCTGGTTTATCTTATGCTTTGGGTGCTTTTATTGCTGGAATGTTGATTTCAGAAACCCGATATCGCTATCAGGTAGAGTCTGATATTGCTTCAGTGCGCGATATTTTAATGGGTTTATTCTTTATTAGTGTAGGCATGCTGCTGAACTTCAATTATCTTATAGATAATATTGGCTTAGTGCTACTTTTACTCTTCTCATTCGTCATTTTCAAAGGTGTTGTCATTGCCGTCTTAGTTCGCCTATTTGGGTATGAGTGGGGTGTTGGTATTCGCACTGGCGTTGTTCTTGCGCAAGCTGGAGAGTTTGGTTTTGTTATATTGACCCTAGCATTAGGCAGAGGTCTGATCGGTGGTAATGCGCTGCAACTTATCCTTTCTGCATGTTTGTTATCGATGGTTATCGCACCGTTTCTTATTCAGTACAACGGACGTATTGCACGTAAATTAGTAAAAAGCTATATACAAAATAGCAGCCATAAAGTCGACTCAATTGAAGAGGTTGGTAAAGAATTAGCTAATCATGTAATTATTTGTGGTTATGGTAGAAGTGGTCAGTATTTAGGCCGTTTTCTCAAAGAAGAGCATATTCCTTTTATCGCACTAGATATTGACCCAACACGAGTCCACGAAGCTAGCGTAGCAGGTGAGCATGTTGTTTACGGGGATGCTGGTCGTCGTGCAGTTTTGCATGCAGCTGGTGGGAAGCGTGCAAAGGCTTTGGTAGTCAGCTATTCCGATTTACGCGCTTCAATGAAGGTCATTCACGTTGCCAATGAAAGTTACCCTGATTTACCTGTGATTGTCAGAACTTACGATGAAACTCATATGGATGAATTTAGGGCAGCTGGCGCTACAGAGGTAGTTCCAGAAGTATTAGAGGGCAGCTTAATGCTGGCTTCTCATGCTTTAGTACTCTTGGGAATCCCACTTCATCGCGTGGTAAAACGTATTCGTTTGTTTCGCGAAGAACGTTATGAGATGTTTAAAGGCTTCTATCATGGCATGACAGATGCTGCAGAAGAATTAGATCATGTCGATCAATTAAGATTGCATCCTGTTGAGGTCAATAGAAATTCGTTTGTATTTTATAAGCGCTTAGATCAAATAGATTTGAAGCAATTCAATGTTGAAATTAAAGCATTGCGTCATGCCGATACATCTGAAGATATTATGCCAACCCCTGAAATTGTTTTGTTTGCTGGCGATGTGTTGATATTGCTAGGTACGCAAAAAGGAATTGATGCGGCTGAAAATTATTTGATCTCAGGTAAATAATATAACAGGCAAGCAGAAGGATGAGTTTAAAGGTCGTCGTCGTGGGTGGCAGTGCTGTTGATTGTATGACGACAATGAAACTCACCCAGCGTGAGTGACAAGTTGCTATTATTTAACGCAATCAAATTACTAGTCAAACATCTGGCAAAGCCTTATGAGTAGGCGCAGGTGTATTGAGTTACTTCTACAGAATTAAGGTGATCGAACGTGGCCTGAAAGTGAGTTATTTATAATTTAGGTTTAACCTATTGATCTAACTTTTATTTTGCCAATGACCAGATTTTCCACCTAGTTTTTCTAACAATTTTATTTCGCTAATCATCATGCCTCTATCTGCCGCTTTGCACATGTCATAGATGGTGAGTAAGCCTATACTTACTGCCGTCATCGCTTCCATTTCAACACCAGTTTGACCTGTGGTTTCTGCTGTTGCAGTGCAGATGATATTATTTTCATCTTCATCAGTATTAAAATTAACACTTACTTTACTCAAGCTAATGGGGTGGCATAATGGAATTAAGTCTGCAGTTTTTTTACTGGCTTGAATCGCAGCAATACGTGCCACAGCAAGCACATCACCTTTTTTGGCGCTATCAGTTTGAATGAGTGTCAGCGTTTCTGCCAGCATATGAATAATCCCGCTTGCAACAGCAATCCGGCGAGTACTAGCTTTGTTACCGACATCAACCATGTGAGCTTGACCGTGTTCATTGACATGGGTAAGTTTGGCTTCTGATGTTTTACTTGCGACTTTACTCATAAAATTACTTTCTATTAACAATTTTGCGTGAACTACCACGCTAAAGGTCTTATCATAACAATAATGATTAAAATTTTATTAAAAAGTAGTTACGTTTTTTATGTGTCAGTCTCTTCAATATTATTAATGTACACAAGTTTAGTGTTTGCAGAAACTGATAGCCAAGGCACCTTGTCTAGTAAGCCATATACCAAAACAATAGAGCTAGATTCTGCGATACCGAGTGATTTGCATAATAGTTTACCCGAGTTAGGTGATGTTTCACAAACTGTTCTTTCTCCACTTGATGAGCAGCGTATTGCCGAGCAGATTTTAGCCGAAGTGGCTGTTAGTGATTCAGTTCTACAAGATATTGAAATTATTGATTATCTGCAAAATTTAGGTGATCGTTTGGCTGCAGCGAGTGATGATAAGCGGCAACCTTTTTACTTTTTTATGGTGCAAGATAATTCGATTAACGCATTTGCGATGCCAGGTGGTGTAATAGGGGTACATACGGGTTTATTCTTGGCGGCAAATACGGAGTCTGAGTTATCTAGTGTCATCGGACATGAGATTGGCCATATAACGCAACATCACATTGCACGTATTTTAGCCAAACAAAAAACAGATACCTTTAAAAATATTGCTGGTATTGCATTAGCTTTATTAGTTGCTCGTGCAAATCCAGAATTGGCTGCTGGTGCATTAACCACTTCTTCTGCAGCCATGGTGCAAAGGCAGTTAGATTACACGCGGGAACACGAACGTGAGGCAGATCGTATTGGTTTGAATGTGTTAGTAAATGCTGGTTTTGACCCACGAGGTATGCCAGCTTTTTTTACCACATTGCAACGTGGTACACGTTTTGTTGAAGGTAACGCGCCGAGTTTTTTACGCACACACCCACTTACATCAGAACGTATTGCTGATGTAAGTAATCGTGTTGAGAACATGCCTTATAAACAAGTAAACTCAAGTTTGGAATTTTATTTAGTGCGTGCAAAATTACGTGCAAGCAATGGGTTAGCACAAGTGGCGATAGATCAGTTTGAGAGAAATATTCAAGAGCAACGTTATGCTAGTGAGGCTGCTGAGCATTATGGTCTTGCGGTAGCGTTGCTACGCAAGAAAGATATTGAGGGTGTCACGAAAGAACTGAAATGGTTATTAACTAATGCACCAAAAAATGCTTTTATAGATAATTTAAAGGCACGTGCTGAGGTTGTTCGTAATAACCCAAAAGCAGCAGCAAAGGTGTATACAAAAGCGTTAGTCATTTTCCCTGACGATCGCGGGTTGATCTATGGGTACGCCGAGCACTTTTTAGCGATTAAACAATTTGATCAGGCTGTTACATTTATCAAAAATAAACAAAATAGGTATCCGAATGATGCATATTTATATAGGTTGTTAGCAAAAGCATATGCTGCACAAAGTAAAAGCCTATTGAGTTTTCAAGCACAAGCTGAAGCATATTATAGCCAATATAATTACGCAAAAGCAGTTGAACAAATGCGCTTTTCTACAATTGCTAATGATGGTAGTTTTTACGAAAAGTCTATTGTAGAAGCCCGCTTGAAGGAATTAGAGCGCGAATTATTAATTCGTCAAAAAAGTTAAACCCTATCAATTTAATCTGAAAGCTCAAAAAATGAAGAGAAGAGATTTTTTAGGTTGGTCGTCACTCTCTGCTATTTTGTTTCCCTTAAAGGCAATTGCTGCTGTTTGGAACAAAGCTGCCTTCGAAGCGATTAAAGTTATTGTGACGAAAAATGAAATGTATATTAATAATGAGATTATTAGTGATCAAATTGAAATAATTACACCAAAAAAAGTAGAAAATGGTGCCTTTGTGCAAGTTGAAGTGACTAGCAATATACCTAACTCAGAAGCCATTGCTTTAATAGTAGAAGCTTCCTCAAAAACACTGATTGCTAATGTGATGTTTGAAAAAGGAGTATTAGCTAAATTTGTTACGCGTATCAAAATGGTTGGAACATCCGATATTAAAATTATCGTAAAATCCGGTGCTAAATATTACACTACGTCTAAAAATATCGAAGTACTAGAAAATGGTTGTGGTAATGGCGGTAGTGCAAGTGAAAAGTTTGTCTCGGCCACAAAGGTATGGGCAAAAACAGAGGCGGAGTTAACGCAGACCTCGGCAGCAAGAATTAACGGATTGGTAATATTGAAAGCGATTATCACGCATCCTATGCATACAGGCTATGGTAAAGATGATTTTGGACGGATTGTGCCAGCCCATTTTATTCAAGTGTTAAAAATCCAGCATAATAATAATCAAGCAATAGAAATGCATTTAGGTACTGGAGTTTCTAAAGACCCTCACCTTACTTTTTATTTAACAGATGGTAAACCAGGCGATAAAATTAATCTGGTTTGGCAGGATAATAAAGGTAGCGTAGGACAGAGAGCGGTCAAAGTCACTGCCTAGATATCTTGTATGTGATATATTATATTAATCATATATATTTATATAATTAATTTTACTTAATCAACGAGTGGCGATAGAATACTGTTTTTAAAATAATGAACCTAAATATTTTAAACCAGAGATTTATAACCACTATAGAAAGAAAAAGTATGTCATTAGTCAATACAGAAATTCAACCATTTAAAGCACAAGCTTATCATGACGGTAAATTTGTAGAAGTTACAGAAGCTACACTAAAAGGCAAATGGTCTGCAGTAGTATTTTATCCTGCTGATTTTACCTTCGTTTGTCCTACAGAGTTAGGTGATCTAGCTGATATGCATACAGAATTCCAAAAAATAGATTTGGAAATTTATTCAGTTTCAACTGATACGCACTTTACGCATAAAGCATGGGCAGACGCATCAGATACGATTAAGAAAATTAAATACCCAATGATCGGTGACCCAACAGGTGCACTTACACGTAATTTTGGTGTAATGATTGAAGATGAAGGTTTAGCGCTACGCGGTACATTTTTGATCAACCCAGAAGGAGTTATTAAAGCGCTTGAGGTGAATGATTTAGGTATTGGCCGATCAGCTGCTGATTTATTGCGTAAAGCACAAGCTGCACAATATCTAGCTGCTCATCCAAACGAAGCCTGTCCAGCTGCATGGACACCAGGTGCTGAAACGCTTACTCCCTCTTTGGATTTAGTAGGAAAAATTTAACTATTTATACATGTGAATATGTCTTCAATATGAAGACGAAGTTTTGTTAATTTAAAATTTTATTTGCATATCCATAGTGTTGAATAAGGGCATTATCTAAAAGGTAATGCCCTTATTTTTACTATATTAGGCATTAATTTTTTTGTGAATCCTTTATTAAAAGAGAATTAATATGGCATTAGATAAAACCATCAAAACGCAGTTGCAGCAGTATTTACAAATGCTGCGGGAGCCAATTAAGCTTGTTGCTTCACTTGATAAAAGTGAAGCCGCGAAGGAAATGCAAAGTTTGCTAGAGGAAATTGCTAGCATGTCTGAGAAAATTTCACTGAGTGAAGGTGAACATGCACGTAAGCCTTCATTCTCTGTTGAACGTGCGATAGGGCATAAAAATGTCGACGTAAGGTTTGCTGGTATCCCGATGGGGCATGAATTTACATCATTAGTATTGGCTTTATTGCATACGGGTGGTCACCCAATGAAATTGGGTGATGAAAAAATTGAACAAATTTCTAAAATTGAAGGTGATTTTCATTTCGAAACTTACATTTCGTTAAGTTGTCATAATTGTCCTGAAGTCGTTCAAGCGCTTAATATGATGGCGGTGATTAATCCTAACATCTCACATGTGATGATTGATGGTGCCTTGTATCAAGATGAAGTGAAGTCTAAAAATATTATGTCAGTGCCTACTACAATGCTAAATGGAAAAGAGTTTGGCGTAGGCCGTATGGATTTGGATGAAATTCTTCCGAAAATAGATAAAGGGGCAGTTGAGCGCGAAGCCCAAAAACTTGATGCCAAAGAGCCTTACGATGTCTTAGTAGTTGGTGGTGGTCCAGCAGGTGCATCAGCTGCTATATATTCTGCTCGTAAAGGTATCAGAACCGGTATTGTTGCCGAACGGTTTGGTGGCCAAGTCATGGATACATTAGGGATTGAAAATTTCATTTCTGTTAATGAAACACAGGGGCCAGCGCTCGTTGCTGCATTTGAAGAGCATGTGAAACAATATGATGTTGATATTAACAATTTGCAGCGTGCTGTCTCCTTAACTGAACCCGGCAAATCGAGCAATAAAAATACTGATTTAGTGGAAGTAAAGCTTGATAGTGGAGCAACGCTTAAAAGTAAAGCAGTGATCTTGGCGACAGGTGCACGTTGGCGTGAGTTGGGTGTGCCGGGCGAAAAAGAATATCGGGGTAAGGGCGTAGCTTACTGTCCGCATTGCGATGGCCCTTTATTTAAAGGTAAGCCAGTTGGTGTGGTCGGTGGCGGGAACTCAGGCGTTGAGGCAGCTATTGACTTGGCTAATTTTGTTGATCATGTGACGCTATTTCAATATGATACTGAGTTGAAAGCCGATGCAGTGTTAAAAAAGAAATTAGGCACGTTATCAAATGTAACGGTAATTACAAGTGCGCAAACCACTGAAATTACAGGTGACGGTAATAAAATGAATGGTCTGACTTACACAGACCGTGGAACTGGTGAATCAAAACATCTTGAGCTAGATGGTGTATTTGTTCAAATTGGATTATTGCCCAACAGCGAATGGTTAAAAGGCACACTTAAATTAAGTACTTTTGGTGAAATTGAAGTGACTGATCACAATGCAACATCTTTACCAGGCGTATTTGCAGCGGGGGATGTAACCACAACACCTTATAAGCAAATTATTATTGCCATGGGTGAAGGTTCAAAAGCAGCACTTGGTGCATTTGATTACTTAATCAGACAATGAATTGTTAACACAATATTAAAAGTGACCATTGAAAAATGCTCGCTTTTTTATTGAAAATGACTATTTAAACTGAACTAGTTACTTGATAAGCTTAACGCAACCGCCTCGGCGACTTTAATACCATCAACCCCAGCGGATAAAATGCCACCTGCATAGCCAGCGCCTTCACCGCAAGGGAATAAGCCTTTGGTATTGATGCTTTGCAATGTTTCTTCGTCACGTTTGATTCTTATCGGCGATGAAGTGCGTGTTTCTACTCCTGTGAGAATCGCATCAGGATAATCAAATCCATTAATCTTTTTAGCAAAAGCAGGAATAGCTTCACGCATTGCCGTAATCGCAAACTCAGGCAGTGCTGTGTCTAAATTTGTTAAATGTACACCAGGTGTATAAGAAGGAGTTACATTACCCAATTGTTGAGACGGCTTGTTCGCTAGAAAATCACCAATGAGCTGTCCTGGCGCTTTGTAATTACTGCCTCCCATTACATAGGCATTTTTCTCTAATTGACGTTGTAATGCTATGCCAGCTAAGGGGCCATAAGGGCTGGATGATGGTGAAAAGTCAACTTCTGGCGTAATCCCAACTACAATACCTGCATTGGCATTCCGTTCATTGCGGCTATATTGGCTCATGCCATTTGTGACAACACACTCAGGTTCTGATGCTGCAGCGACTACCATACCACCTGGACACATACAAAAGCTATATACACTTCTACCATTTTTAGCATGGTGTACTAGCTTGTAATCTGCAGCACCTAGTTTCTTAAGTAAGTCCTCACTATAGCTTTTACCATAGCGTGCACGGTCTATTAATCCTTGCGGGTGTTCTACTCTAAAGCCAATTGAAAACGGTTTGGCTTCAATATAAATGCCGCGTTCATGTAGCATTTCAAACGTATCACGTGCGCTATGCCCAACTGCTAAAATAATATGATTAGAAATCATCTGTACACCCGTCTTTAATTTCACGCCTTGTACTTGATTGTTCTCAACAACAATATCTTCAACATGGCTTTCAAAATATATCTCTCCACCTAATGCAATAATATTGCGTCGCATCTCTTCCACTACACCTACTAATCGATAAGTGCCAATATGTGGATGGCTGACATATTGAATTTCTTCTGGTGCTCCTGCTTCCACAAACTCTTTAATTACTTTTCTTCCGTAATGCTTGGGATCTTTAATTTGGCTATATAGTTTTCCATCCGAAAATGTACCTGCTCCGCCTTCGCCATATTGCACATTAGATTCGGGGTCTAATGTGCCATTTCGCCAAAAATTCCATGTGTCTTTAGTTCGTTTTCGAACTTCTTTACCGCGTTCTATTACGATTGGGTTAAAGCCAGATTGGGCGAGGATTAGTGCAGCAAAAATACCCGCCGGGCCAAAACCTACAATGATCGGGCGAGGTTTATGTGATGCTTTGGCTTTAGCTACAAATTGATAACTTGTATCAGCTGCAGATTTGATATGCGGATCTTTTTTAAACTTAGCAAGCAATTTAGATTCGTTTTTAAGGAACACATCTAGGCTATACACATACAAAATCGCATGAGATTTACGCGCATCAACACCGCGTTTGAATATAGAAAAATTAATTAAATCATATTCAGGTATTGCTAATCGTTTAAGTAGCGCTGTTTTAATTTGGTTATCTTGATGTTTGAGCGTATCAGCCTGTTCAATGGCTAGCTTGAGTTCTGTAATGCGTAACATAGTTCGCCTAAAAGTCTTTCATATATTGGATAGTAGTTATCTATCAAAGGTTGAATTTTACAGTAAGTTGCTACACCAAGAAAGTTGTGGATTTAGAAAAAACTGAATTTACTCCAGAACAACTATTTTGCGGAATAGTTTTAAGTGTTTTTATAAACTGCCGATATAGGAACCATATTGAGAATTAATAAAATTATTATCTGGCCATAGTATTGGAGATTAATTACTCATTTAGGTGGCTAAAGTTTTGTTATTTGTACTCGAGAGAGTGTGGTTTGATACCAAGGTTAGAAATCTATATCTAATTGTATTAGTTTCTTAAGCATTGTTACTGTTACCGGTTTTTTCTGTGTAAGAGACCAAGTGTCTAATGCATCTATTGTGGCCATTAAAGTAGGTAAGTCTCGACGCAAGTAGCGTAAGCAATAATTAACAACTTCGCTAGGTAAATCCATACCACGTTCTTTTGCATAGGTTGTTAAAGCTTCTGCTTTTTCTTGATCAGTTAATGGGTGTAATTGATACACCAAGCCCCAAGCTAAGCGGGTAGCTAAATCATCCCGTAAGTCCATTTGTGTAGGTGCATGCAACCCTGCTGTAATCAGTGTGTCCCCAGATTCTTTTAATTGGTTGTATGTATTGAATAAATTAATTTGGGCATCGTTATCCAGTAAATGTACGTCATCTGCGATATGGGCGCCTAATGTTTTGGCTGCTTTAAGCAAGTGTGTTTTACCGCTGCCGTTATTACCCCATAAGTATACAAATCGTGATGGTGCTTGACCCTTAATCGCTTCTTTTAAATTAGTGATTGCTTCAGTATTTCTGCCAAATATGAAATTATCAAAACTTGGTGTCGCCGGCGGTTGGATATCAAGCAATAGCTGTTGCATGGGCTGGGTATGTTCTAGATGACAAAATTAAGTTTTTTTAATATGTTAGGAATATACAGGCTAAGAACTTAGATATGTGTTGCTATTCAAATAGCTGTTTTTAAGATGTTTTAAACCCACAGCAGTCGCAGCACTGACTGGTAAAGCGAGTAATATACCAGCGAAACCAAATAATTGACCACCAGCTAATAATCCAAGAATTACTACGACGGGATGTAAGCCAATTCGATCACCCACTAAATTTGGCGTCAGTACATAACTTTCTACTATTTGACCTAACCCAAATACGATTAGCACAGGAAAAAATTCTGCCAAAGAAGGAAATTGCAAAGCTGAGAGTAGAAGTGCTAGAGTAAATGCGAGAGCAAAACCTAGAAAAGGCACAAAACTGAGCAGGCCTGCAATTAGGCCAAGTGAAAGTGCCATATCTAAACCTGCTAGCCAAAGTCCCAGGCTATAAAACACACAAAGACAAAGCATGACTGATAATTGACCGCGAAAAAACTCTGCGATGACATCATCAATTTCTTTTGCAATCATACAAGTCTTTGAGAATTGATTTCTTGGCACAAGTTCGCCAATTCGAGAGATAATAATATCCCAGTCTCTCAATAAATATAATAATACAATCGGTAATAAAATAATGTTGGCAATCACGCCAATGAAAGCTAAGCCTTTTGAACCAGCTATTTTTAATACATTGGTCAGCATATTGCCTGTATTTTGCCAGTTTTCTTTGATGATTTGTTGTATTTTAGCACCATCAATTTCTAACGAAACACCGAATTGTGCTTGTAGCCAGGGCTCAAAATTATGATGAAACGTATTGACCAACAATGGTAAGCGCTCAATGATGAGTGCTGATTGTTTTTGTAATAAAGGAATCAGAATTAAAAATAACGAAATAACAATAATCAGTAACCCCGCAATGACAATTAGCGTGGCTAAAGTGCGATTGAAAGAAAACCTTCCAAGTTTAATTAGGCATAGGCGGTCAACAATAGGGTCGCAAATATAAGCCAGAATTGCAGCAATTAAAAAAGGCGCAAGAATAGGCAAAAGCAAATATAGTATTAATAGAAAAGCTATGGATAAAATTAGCCAACGATTCTGACCTATAAGGTATGAAGCTTGCGCTTTGTTTTTTGGTTGATTAGCCATAGTAAGTTAAAATGAGGTTTATAAAATTATACTTAAATTGAAGCAAATAGTAATACCGAATTCAATTTAGAGTATTTTTAATCTAATCTAATTAATTGATGCAGTTTATCATTATGTAAATTCTTAACACGATATTTCCGAAACGAGACGCACTTTGAGCACAAACACAGATAGCCCTACTTTTACATACCGCGATGCTGGCGTAGATATTAAGGCAGGGGAAGCTTTAGTAGACCAAATCAAGCCTTTTGCTAAACGTACTATGCGGCCTGAAGTAATGAGTAGTATTGGTGGGTTTGGGTCTTTGTTTGAGATGCCCAAAAAGTTTAAAGAGCCTGTACTAGTTTCTGGTACTGATGGCGTTGGCACAAAGCTCAAATTAGCATTTGAACTAAATATGCATGACACAGTAGGTATTGATTTAGTTGCCATGAGCGTGAATGATATTTTAGTACAAGGTGCTGAGCCGCTTTTTTTCTTAGATTATTTTGCTTGCGGAAAATTAGATGTTGGGACTGCTGCGAATGTAGTAAAAGGGATAGCGAATGGGTGCGAGGAGTCAGGCTGTGCTTTGGTTGGTGGTGAAACCGCAGAAATGCCAGGCATGTACCCTGCAGGCGAATATGATTTAGCAGGTTTTGCCGTCGGCTGCGTCGATAAAGGGGATATTATAGATGGAACAACAATAAGTGCTGGCGACACAGTGCTAGGGTTAGCTTCTAGTGGGGCACATTCAAATGGATACTCACTAATACGCAAAATCATCGAATCATCAGGTATTGATATGGAATCTGATTTTCATGGTCGCAAGTTCAAAGACGTCGTCATGGCGCCAACTAAGTTATATGTAAAATCAATTCTAAAATTATTAGAAGCAATGCCAATTAAAGGCATGGCGCATATTACTGGTGGTGGTATTACTGAGAATATTCCACGTGTGTTGCCTGCAGGTTTAACTGCAGAAATCATTGCAAAAAATTGGGATTTTCCGCCCTTATTTAAATGGTTACAAATGCAAGGTAATATTGCGGATAATGAAATGTACAAAACCTTTAATTGCGGTATCGGTATGGCAGTGATAGTTTCACAAGAACAAGCTGGGCAAGCCAAACAGTTGCTAACAGTTGCAGGTGAGACCGTCTATGAAATTGGCGCAATTCGCGTACAAAAATCGGATGAAGCACCAACACTTGTTATTTAAAGACAAATGACAACGTATTTTAGGGTTCACACGTTAGTTATTTGAATACTTAAAACAATGAAAGAAGCACATGTTGAACTTTTTTAAATTACTTACACTCCCGCTTTTGCTCGCAGCAAATGTTGCCAATGCCCAGCCAACAAATATTAGTTTGGAATATGAAGTTACCCGTAACGGTAAATTCTTTGGGGTTGTTAAAGAGAGTTATGTGCAAGAAGGGTCAAAATACCGTATTCACTCAACAACTAAAGGTAAAGGAATATATGCCTTGTTAGGAGAGCGAGTCCTTACTAGTAAAGGAGAGGTTACTGAATCAGGCTTAAAGCCGTCTCAGTTTGATCTAAAACGAGGCGATAATGAGCGAAAATCATTATCTGCAAGATTTAATTGGGCAAGTGAAACGCTTGAAATGCTAGTTAAAGGTAAGTTGAAAACTGCAAAATTAGTGGTGGGTACGCAAGATTTATCCAGTTACCCCTATCAATTTATGTTTACCCCACCAAAAGGTGAGCAAGTTCAAGTTGAGCTCACCACAGGTAAGAAACTTAAAAAATATACCTACTCTATTAAATCGCGGGATGTTGAATTGAAGCTAGGTGATGTGACATATCAGACCTTGCATTTGGTTAATACTGAAGTCGATGGGAAGAAAAAGAAAGAGTTTTGGTTGGGTAAATCACAGCATTACATACCAGTGAAATATATGGTTGTGGACAAGCATGGCGATAAAATTGAGCAAAACATCACAAAAATAATGATTAAATAATAGCTATTCAGTTATTATCAAAGCCAAACTGACAAGGAACGGCCGATGTAATGACTATCACTGGCCGACGTTATTTATAAAATTAACGAATTAATATAAAGAAAATATTACTAATGAATGAAAGCTTAATCCGTCAAGCAGCTATGCTACTCAATAATTTACTAGATTTTGATAGTCCAGCGGATGCAAAACTGAGTCAATTTTTTCGCAATAATCGCGAGTTAGGTAATAAAGAACGCGCCTTTGTCGCCGAAAGTGTTTACGGAGTATTACGTCGGTTGCGTTTTTTAAGCAAAGTCACTTCTGAGGATAACGCGAGTGATGATGCAAGAAAACTTATTTTAGCTTGGTTGCTTCGAGTCGAAGGGAAAAGCATTCGTGAGCTAGAGTCTATATTAACTGAGCAACAAAAAGAATGGGCTATCACAATTAAAGCCAAAAAAACCGATGATTTTCCTTTAGAGGTACGTGCTGATGTACGTGACTGGCTTTGGAAAAAGCTTGTGGCAGAATATGGAGAAGATGAAGCACTGACCATTTGTCGCAGTATGTTTGAACAAGCTTCACTCGATTTGCGTGTGAATACAGTTAAGACTAACCGTGAAGAAGTGTTAGAAAAATTAATGGCAGAAAATACTGCTAATGAACTTAATGTTGCAGCAACAACATTGTCGCCAATAGGAATTAGGATGCCAAACCGATTGGCCATTACTCGACATAAGCTCTTTATGGACGGGCATATTGAAGTGCAAGATGAAGGCAGTCAGTTGCTTGCTTATTTAGTTGCGCCAAAACGTGGGGAAATGGTGGCAGATTTATGTGCTGGTGCAGGTGGTAAGACTTTAGCATTAGGTGCATTAATGCGAAACACTGGTCGCTTATATGCATATGATGTATCAGAAAGTCGCCTGAATAACTTAGGAAAACGGCACAAACGTTCTGGTTTATCTAACATTCATTCACAAGTAATAAATAACGAAAATGATATTAAAATCAAAAGATTAAGTGGAAAATTTGATCGTGTTTTAGTTGATGCACCTTGTAGTGGTATAGGTACTTTGCGCCGAAACCCTGATTTAAAATGGCGACTAACTGAGCAAGATGTGCTAGATTTGACGAAAAATCAAACATCTATTTTGGCGCGTGCTGGAAAAATGATTAAAGCAGGTGGGCGCGTGGTTTATGCTACTTGTAGCTTATTGCGTGATGAAAATGAAGCAATTGCAGAAGCTTTCTTAAAAGCCAATCCAGATTTTGTGTTGGTGCCAGCAAAAGAAGTATTTGTCCAGCAAAACATTCAATTAGATACCGGTGATTATTTGAAACTATTACCACATTTGCATGACACTGATGGTTTCTTTGCCGCAGTTTTTGAAAAAAATAGTGTTAAAAAAGATAGTGAAACCAAAAGCTAAGCTATGGCAATGGATTTATCAAAGACCTTAGTTGTTGGCATTTCAGCGACAGCACTTTTTGATTTGGCTGAAGCTGATTCATTGTTTCAGGCAAGGCTTAAGGATGATGTGCAAAATGCGGTGATAGAATATAGAAAATATATGCTTGAAAGAGAAGATGAGTCTTTAGCTGCAGGTACAGGAATGCCATTAATAAAAGCGCTTTTAGATCTAAATAAGTTTCAGAATAAAGGCGGCAATGACAAGTCACCCTTAGTAGAAGTGGTTGTCATGTCTAGAAATAGCCCTGAAACAGGTATTCGCGTATTTAACAATATTCGAAAATTAGGTCTTAAAATTAGCCGACATGCATTTACTGGCGGTGAATCGGTTGTGGATTATATTGATGCATTCGATGTAGACTTGTTTTTAACTACTAATGTTCGGGATGCACAGAAACTGATTGACTCTGGAAAATGTGCAGTTGCTGTGTTAAAAGAGCCCCCCAAAGAGCCTGCCAATATTGAAGATGATCAAGTAAGAATTGCCTTTGACGGTGATGCGGTATTGTTTGATGAAAGCAGCGAGCTTATCTTTAAATCTAAAGGATTAGATGAGTTTCAACAAAGCGAAGATTTGCATCAGGATCTACCGCTGGCAGAAGGGCCTTACGCTTCATTTTTAAGAAAACTTGCAAAACTCCAAAGTAGGTTGCCTTTTGGCGTAGAGGTTTCACCAGTTAGACTAGCCATTGTAACGGCGAGAAGTGCCCCTGCAGAAATGCGGGTTATCAATACGCTCAGGCATTGGGGTGTGTACGTAAATGAAATTTTCTTTTTAGGTGGTTTAGATAAAGCTAAGATTTTAAAATCATTTAGACCACATATCTTCTTTGATGATCAAGATTTGCATATTGAAGCCGCATCAAAAGTAGTGCCTTCTGGCAAAGTTCCCTATAAAACAGACTCGTTATTAAATGAGTTAAGCAGTAAAACCAAAAAATAAAACTCAGGAACTCAGCAAAGAATAATTAAATGAAAATGCCTAGTTTAAATGCACAAATTTTAATTGCTGCCGTTGTTGGTGTCGTAGTGGGTATGTTGTTCCATCAAGCTGGAGCAGATTTGCCGTGGGTGAGTAAAGGCTTATATACCGCAAATATTGTTGGTACTTTGTTTATTGATTTGCTTAAAATGATTTTGATTCCATTAGTGTTTTGTAGTATTTCAGTGGGCATTGCTAATCTACGCCAACACCATCAAATGCATAAAGTATGGATCACTACACTGGTATTTTTTGTCGCCACGATGGGGCTAGCAATGTTGTTAGGTATGGCAACTAGTTTATATTTTAAACCTGGTGCTGGTATGGCAATTAGTATGTTCGAAGGCTCTATGCAGAATTTCCAAGCACAGCAAATGCCTTTACCAGAATTTTTCGCCCACTTTTTACATGGTCTATTTGTAAATCCATTCAAAGCATTAGCTGAAGGTAGTGTTATCTCGGTGGTAGTTTTTGCCTTAATTTTAGGTATTGCCCTAGTGATGGGTGGCGAGCGTTACAAGAATATACTAAAACTATTGCAAGAAGTATTGGAAATTACCATGCGTATGGTTAATTGGATTATGGTACTTGCTCCTTATGGTATTGCAGCTTTACTCATTAAATTAGTCGCAACGCAAGACACTGGCATGTTAGGCACATTGGCGCAATTTGTCGTAGTAGTCGCTGGTACTCTACTTGTACACGGGTTAGTGGTGTTGCCATTAATATTATTTTTAACGACAGGAAAACACCCGTTTTGGCTGTGGCGTGGTGGACGTGAAGCGTTAATTACTGCGTTTGCCACCAGCTCAAGTTCAGCTACATTGCCGATAACAATGCGTTGTGCAACACATAATTTAGATGTAAAGCCTGAAGTGGCAGGTTTTGTTATTCCCCTAGGTGCGACCATGAACATGGACGGCACGGCATTATATGAAGCCGCTGCCGCATTGTTTATTGCAAATTTAGTAGGGGTTGATTTAAGCTTTACTCAGCAAGTCATTGTCTTTTTGACTGCGATGTTAGCTTCTGTCGGTGCGCCTGGCATTCCTAGCGCAGGGATGGTGACGATGGTATTAGTACTACAGTCTGTTGGTTTGCCAGCCGAAGCTATTGCCATTTTATTGCCAATTGATCGTATTTTAGATACCTTACGTACGACTGTAAATGTGCAAGGTGATATGGTCGGTAGTATTGTTGTACAAAAGTTAATTAAATCTTAAATAATTTATTTAAATTTTCGCCAAGCCTGGCCTGTGCTAGTCTTGCAAGTCATTGAAATAATTAGTAAAAATAAAAAAGTATTTTTTAAACAAAAAGCCAAGTTATCCACATAACTTCGAGCTTTGCATTAACTATGGCTCTAAAGTGCTACTTTTAAAGGGTTATTTATAAGTATCTGATTCTATTAGTAAAAAATAATATATTAAAAAGTATGCGATTTGAAAAACCTCTTTTAAAATAGTGAGTTACAGTTTTATGTCATAATTGTCCACAAAGTTATCCACAGATAATGTGGATGGAAATTAGTAATTATTTTTTCATTAACAATTGATTGAGAAAGTGCAATTTTGATTCATTTTTACAAGGCAGATTTAATCGATGCGGAAGCGATTGTACAGCTTATTAACAGTGCATATCGCGGTGAAGCTAGCCGTAAGGGGTGGACGACCGAAGCTGATATTCTGGATGGTTTACGTACCACAACACAAGAAATATCACAGCTTATCAAACGTAATGACGCATTTATCTTAACAGGTGTGATGAAAGACCAAATCGTAGCAACCATTACATGTGAATGGCAAGCTTTGTCAGGTAATAACTCCGCGTATTTAGGAATGATCGCCGTTAAGCCTACTTTGCAAAACAAAGGTTATGGCAAGCAGATGATTCGCGCAGCTGAAACAATGACTAAACGAGAATGGCGCGTTGTTGGGTATTATATGTCCGTCATTTCACTCCGCCATGAACTAATCGCTTTTTATGAACGTCTAGGTTACGAGCGAACAGGTGAGTTTGAAGATTTTCCTAAAGACTCTCGATTATGGAAACCAAAAGTTGATGACTTGAATTTCGAATATTTAGCCAAACTGGTTTAGTTTATCTTTTTTAGCGTTTTTCTCTGTCTAAACCATGCATCAATAAAGAATAAGCTGCTGGCACAACAACCAAAGTAAGTAAAGTAGATGAAATCATGCCGCCAATAATTGCAATCGATAATGGTTTATTAGTTTCGCTACCTGCACCCAAACCTATAGCTGCTGGTAGTAGGGCTAAAATAACCGTTAGAGATGTCATCAGTACAGGGCGCAAACGTACAGGGCAAGCTTCGCTTAGCGCCTCATTAATACCTGCCCCTTTAGCGCGTAGTTGATTAGCTAAGTCAATCAGCAAAATAGAGTTTTTAGCCACTAAACCAATAAGTAATACTAAGCCAATCATAGAGTAAATGTTTAAAGTTTGACCAGTTATCCAAAGTGCAATTAATCCACCGATAATGGCCAATGGTTGCGCAAGCATAATAACAAAAGGCTGAGTGAACGAGTTGAACTGGCTTGCCAACACCATATAAAGCAATATGAAAGCTAGGGTAAAAACGAAGCCCATGTTTTTGATGGTTTTTCGCATTTCTTCAGCTTGTCCGGAAAGCTGTAGCCTATATTCAGGTGGCACTATTTTAGCCGCAGTATCTTTAACTACGGTAGCGGCTTCGCCAAGGGGCATGCTTGGGTTAGCATAAAAATTAACCGCATACTGCAAGTCGTACCGTCCAATAATAGCTGGCCCCAGTTGTGGTTTGAATTTCGTGACAGCATCAATACGTACAAGCTCGCCTTGATTATTTCTTAAATAAATCTTACTCAAATCATTCGCTTCTTGTAGTAACGTTTCGTCTGCCTTTAAGCGAATGTCATAACGTTGGCCATCACTTACTTTGTCATTATAAGAAGCGACATTGATGCCGCCGGCATATAGACTAATCGCAGTCGCTATGTCCTTGGCATTCAGTCCTAAATTAGCTGCCCGGGTGCGATCAATATCTACATTAAGCTGAGGTAAATCAAGTTGTACGTCCATGTCAACTCTGCCTATACCTGAATTTTTGCTTAATGAATCTTGTAATAATTTAGATATTTGGCCGATTTCTTTTAGGTTATTACCCCTTAATAAAAACTGTAGTTTTTCTGGGCGATTTCCACTTCCCATTGAGGGTGGTGATGCAAAAGCACGTACACCAGCAATATTGTCTAACTTTAATTGTACTAATTTGATTAACTCTTGCTGGCTTATATCACGACTTTCTTTTGGTTTTAAGCGCACATTGACACTAGCTTGATTTACCTGGCCACGAGCGCCTGTGCCAATCGAAGCATAATAGCTTTCAATTACATCAGCATGTTCATCTAATACGGTTTCAATCTTTCGCAGGCGTGAATCTGTATATTCTAAACTCGAGCCCAAAGGCGTTTTTGCTTTGATTCTAAAATAGCTTTCATCTGATGTTGGAATAAATTCTTTTTCAACATATTTCAGGCTAACAAACCCAGAAACCACCACAAAGATTGCAGTAAAAATAAGTATAAACACACGATGAGAAAGTGAGAATTGCAGTATTTTTTTGTAGACGTCATCTAACTTGTTGAGTGCTTTAGCAATTTTTCTATAGACAGCATTATCAGCTTGCGTAATGCCTAGATAGCGTGAGCAAAGCATGGGAGTAAGTGTTAATGAAACAAATAAAGAAATAATGACACCGAATGTGACAACGACTGCAAATGATTCGAAAAACATACCGACAATCCCATCCATAAAGATAACGGGGCCAAAGATACATACTAATGCAGCTGAAGATGCGAATACTGCAAAAACCACTTCGTTACTACCGTTGATTGTAGCTAATGTACGGAATTTATCGACCAGCGTTGGGTTTTTCATTTCTTCTGCAGTCAGTGTTTCGCCAACTTCACCTGACATGTGTCGCAATATACTTTCCCGCACTACAATGGCATCATCTACTACTACGCCAATCAGCAGAAGTAGCGCTAGCAAAGTCATACTATTAAATGTATAGCCTGCGAAGTACATGACGGCAATAGCACCTAATAGGGAAACAGGAATTTCCAAGCAAATCATAAGAGTAGAACTAAATGAGCGCATGAAAATCAGTACAATCAGTGCAGCAAAAAGTGTGCCCTCTACTAAATGCTCTTTGAGCGATGTGACAATTTGATTAATAAAAATTGAATCATTGGTTGATATGTCTAGTGACATGCCAGGCGGTAGGTTTGGGCGGATTTCTTTATCGAGTTTATCTTTGATTTTATCGATAATTTCAACCGTATTGGTATTGGCAATTTTAACCACGCCGATACTCACTGTAGGCTTTCCAGTATAGCGGGCTACTTGACGGTTATCTGTAATACCGTCTTCTACAGTGGCGACATCTTTTAAATAGATTGGTACACCGCCTTTGACCTGTACAACCATATTTTCAAGTTCACTAATTTTGTGGAACTCTAAATCTAATTTGATTAACTGCTCTGCATTTTTCCCAACTAAAAACCCGCCCGGCAGCTGAATATGCTCACGATTAAAAGCATCAATTAAATCATTCGCCCCTAATTTATAAGCTGCCATGCGTTCTGTAGACACAATGACACGAATGACTCGATCACGTTTTCCACCAAAGCGGACTTCGCCAACACCATTTATGGTTTCAAATTTCTTTTTAATCACATTAGCTGCATACAGATTAAGTTGTTGAATCGTACGATCGCCAGTTAAGGCAATCCAAATAATAGGCCTGGCATCAGAATCTACTTTTCTCACATTAGGAGGGTCGGTATCTGTCGGTAGTCTTTTTTGTAATTGACTGACTTTTGATTGCACTTCGTTAAAGGCTACGTCAATATCTTTATCAAGATTAAAAGTGACACTCACTGAAGATACGCCTGGGGAAGAGGCCGACTGAATATGCTCAATGCCCGGCGTCGTATTTACCGCTGATTCAATTAAATTAGTCACGCTGGTATCAATGACTTCAGCATTTGCGCCACGTAAGGTTGTGGTGATGTTAATCACAGGAAAATCGACTGAAGGAATACGATCAACACCAATTCGGTCATAAGAAATAATGCCAAATAGCACAATAACTGCTGACAGCATAAATGCGAGCACATGACGTTGAATTGAAAACTCAGGTAGCGACATTATTCAATATCCAATGTGAGTATTGCTATGATGGTCTCGTTTGTCATTTGATGATTTAAAAACTGATTTTTACTGGTGCTTTATCGGTTAAAAACCCGGCCCCATCGACAACAATCGTTTCATCCGCTTGCAATCCAGATTTTATTTCAATGAATCCATCTTGGCGAATACCTGTTTCAATGATCGCTTGATACGCAACATTATCACGCACGACATAAACAACTTCGCCAGCAGGTCGCAGCACAATACTTTGTTCTGGTACCATCATTGCAGATGGTAGCTCACTTAAAATCACATTGCCATTGACGCTTGCACCAGGTTGCCAGCCATCAGTACCATCAATATCTGCAATCACATCTATCGTGCGATTACCTTCAGTAATTAATGGTTTAAGTTCTTGTATGGTGGTTTCGATAGCTGTGTTACTAGCTGGTGTAGTTAATCTTACTTTTAAGCCAGGCTTTAGCTGCGCACCTATGTACTCAGGAAACGGTAAGTGCGCGCGTAATTTTTGTTTGGAGACTATTTGAACAATCGGGTCACCCACACGTACGAAATCCCCTGCACCGACTAATCGTCTTTCAATGATACCGCTTATGGGAGCAACAATACGCGATTTATTGCTGTTGTGATTGATGCTGCCAACACGAGCTCTAGCCGCAACCAGCTGTTCTTTTAGTACATTCTCTTGTGCTTGTTCATTATCTACGGCATTTTGAGAGATAAATTTTTTGTCCACAAGTGCTTGATTTCTAACAACTATTTTACTTTGATTTTTTAATTGTGCTTTTATTCGCGCAACTTCTGCTAAAGCTTCGTTACGTTGCATAGCAAAATCACTTGCATCTAGAGTTGCAATAAGTTCTCCTTGTTTTACTTGGTCGCCAGGGCTTACATGCACTTTGATTACACGCGCTGACACTTCTGCCGCAATGGTTGGGTCTATCAAACCTTCTAGTGAGCCAATTGTTTCTTGCGTTGTTTCTACTGATTGCTTGGTAACGGTAGTGACGGTGACTAAGGTTGACCTTATTAGTTTATTCTCGGATTTTTCTGAAGCCTTGCCACAAGCATTCATTTGTAAAATAAATAAACATGAGAAACAATAATAGAGAATTTTGCGCATAGTTTTTATTATATAGGTTGAATTTAGTTACTAATTTGAAAGTTTACTTTTTGCCAATCAAAATAAGGGCCGGGGTCAGTTTTGCGACCTGGCGCAATATCAGAATGTCCGACAATATGCTTGATAGGGTAGTTCTTTATTATCACACTAATTAATTGGTTGAGTGATGCATATTGTGGTAATTCAAAAGCATCAAAATCACTACCTTCAAGTTCTATTCCTAAAGAAAAATCGTTACATTTTTCTCGAGACTGCCAATTGGAAACACCTGCATGCCATGCGCGATTTTTACAATCGACAAACTGTATAATTTCACCATCACGTCTTATCAGAAAATGTGAAGATACTTTGCGTTGGTAAATATCTTCATAATAGGGATGTTCATCAGGGTTTAAACAATTAGTGAACAATTGCACAATACCCTCACTACCATATTCGCATGGCGGTAAACTGATATTGTGAATGACAATCATATCAATTGCCATATCTAAGGGACGAGAATCAAAGTTAGGCGAAGCGACTTGCTTCACAGCAGATGCAGTGCCAAGATGATTGAATTGAATTAGATTAATTTTATGGGGCTTCACTATTAGTAAAAAAGGTAACTATTAAAGAGTCTATTGAGACTCTTCATCTAAATTAGTACTATCTTCTTTTTCAATACCTAATTTAGTTAAACGATATCTTAGTGTTCTAAAACTAATACCAAGCAATTTTGCTGCTGCAGTTTTATTGTCATTAGTCTTAGTTAATGCTTTTTGAATAGCGCGTTTTTCAATGTCTTCTAAATAATCAGACAAACTCACATCGCTATCTTGGCTAGGCTCAAAACCTAAGGTTTCTTTTGTGGTGGTCTGACTTTCTTGATCCATGAACAAATCATCCGCACAAATTTTCTCACCATCACACAATGCCAATGCGCGTTCCAGCATATTTTCTAATTCACGTACGTTGCCTAATAACGGAAGTTTTACAATAAGTTCACTCGCACTATCTTCCAGCACTGGTACTGGTATGGAAATCGCAGCACATAGCTTATCTAAAAGTCTTTTGGTCAGCTCAGGAAGGTCTTCTCTAAGGCCTCTTAGTGATGGCATTTTTAGTTGTATAACGTTCAGTCGATAATATAAATCTTGCCGAAATAAACCTTCAGCCATCATTTCACTTAAATTTTTATGGGTGGCAGAAATAATTCTTACGTTCACAGTGTCTTCACTAGTGCCACCTACTGTTTTTACTTTTTTCTCTTGAATGGCGCGTAGTAATTTTACCTGCATTGCCAAGGGTAGGTCAGCAATTTCATCTAAAAATAAAGTACCGCCGTTAGCTGCTTGGAATAGGCCTTGGGTGTCTTGTGCAGCGCCTGTAAAAGCACCTTTTTTATAACCAAAAAATTCGCTTTCCATTAACTGTTCTGGAATAGCGCCACAGTTGACTGCTACAAACGACTGTTCGCGACGAGAACTATTCTGGTGGATTAGTCTTGCTGCCAGCTCCTTGCCAGTTCCTGACTCACCACTAATATAAACAGGTGCTTGGCTGCGAGCGAGCTTTTCTATCATGCTGCGAACTTGTTTAATTGCTGGCGAATTACCAATTAGCTCAGCGGTATTTTGTGTTTCTTGTGTTTCTGAGGTGGCTAGTTTAAGTGCTGACTCTACTAAAGGACGCAATTGTTTAAGTGAAATGGGCTTGGTTAGATAATCAAAAGCACCAGCTTTAAGGGCAGAAACGGCATTTTCTGCACTACCATAAGCTGTGATAACTGCAATTGGCATGCCAGTATATTTTTCATTGATATGATTAACCAGATCAAGGCCTAGTCCATCTGGCAGACGCATGTCAGTTAGGCAAAAGTCATATTCTCTTTTTGACAGTAAATTTTTTGCTTCTTCAATATTACTTGCACTATCTGCAGTAATGCCCATGCGCTCAAGGGTTAAGACGACCAACTCTCTGATATCAGTTTCGTCATCAATCACTAAACTACTATATTGCTTTGCCATAAATAACTACCAATAAAATATAAGTTTATTTGAGAATCTAAGTCTGGTTGACGAGTAATCTAAACTGTGTGCCAGGATTTTTAGCTTTATATTGTAATTTTGCACCATTAGCATCTGCGAGTTCTCGGCCAATATATAAGCCTAACCCAGTGCCTGATTTTTCTGTTGTGAAAAACGGCTCAAATAAATGGCTACTCACATCTTCAGGTATACCATCTCCATCATCCGTTACTTCAATACACACAGTACGCATTGTTTCATTATTATGAATATCTAATGTTAAGCTGTTCGGAATTTTTTTAGAGTGTCTCCATCCATTTTTACATAGATTCCATAAAATTTGGTTTAAATGTCTACGGTCGAAGTTGATTATGTTTTTAGACGGTTGTAATTTAAGTGTAAAACATTGTTTATTAATATTTTCAACAGCACAAAACTGATGATAAAACTCAGTAATAAAGCCTTTTAAGTCAATTTTTTCTTGATTAGTTCGATCACGACGATTCAGCTCTAACACGTCTTTAATAATTTGATCTACGCGTTGCACGTTGTCACTAATGATTTGCAGCATGCGTTTATTTAGAGAGGATATCTCTTCATCTTCTTGCAATAATTGATTGGCATGGCTGATGGCACTTAGTGGGTTGCGAATTTCATGTGCAATATTTGCAGTTAATCGCCCTAATGCAGCTAGTTTTACTTGATGTGCCTCAGTTTGAGCTTGCGACCAGTCCTCAATAAATATGACAGCGCCTTCTTTTTTATTTGGTGAAATAGGTAAAAAATTAACCCCCAAGTCTCTAGAAGACGAACTTATTTTTAAGATTTTAGCGCTTTTCCTTATAATATCTGTTTGCTGATTTTCATACCATTCCCACATTAATTCAGAAATTTCAGGGGAGATATCTTTAAGTAAAATATCTTGGTTCAGGTCATCTTCAATATTAAGTAATGATTTTGCTTGCAAGTTGTGGTGTTTAAGAATCTGTGCTTGGTCGACAACCAACACCCCATCCTTCATTTCATGTGTAATGAGTGCGTTTACCTGTGCAAGTCCTAGTAAATCCGAACCGCGTTGTGATGCCAGTAATTCACTTTGCTGTGCGCGTTTTGCAAGATTGTGTGTCAGCCATGCAATGATAAAGCAGGCCATACTTAGGATGGCAGCTCTTGTAAAGCTGCCAGTGTACCCTTCAATACTGATCAATCTATATAACTGTTCAAGCAGTACACCTATAGTTGCGATGGCTGCATAAAAAAATGCAAAACGGCTCTCGCTAACCAAGCTAGCGCTAGCAATAGCAATCACTAATAACAACCCAACACCAGTTTGATCTGCATTTTCTGCATGAATAAGCAAAATGATAAAAACAATATCTGTAATGAACTGTATAGGTAAGGAGAGGCTAAGTGCTGGTTTTTCTAGCCAAGTAAAGAGTAAGAAAAAAAGACTAACAGCAAAATAGCTAATAGAGACAACTGAAAATAAGTCATTACTAAAATCTGTCCAGCTAGCGTGATTATTTGCTATACCATTAATTATTAATAATAATGAAGAAATTAATACACGATAAATATTATACAGTTTGAGACTATGCCAGCGAGAGGTTTGGAGTTTGCTTTGTTGAAGCGGTAATTCAGTCACCATGTTAATTATTCTTTGCTTGGTCGTCTTTAGGTTTGCAAACGGGGTTGTTGCAATAGATTTTTCCTGCTTTTAAATAGCTTTCATCTTCAGGGACATGTAAACCGCATTGGTTACAAAGCATCACTCTTTTTGTATTATCTGTTGATTTTTCTTGCTGTTTATTCGCTGCTGGATTAGCCGATAAATGTTTAAATACTCGATAGAGTAGCCAGACTAAAGTTATGAGTATTAAAATGCGTGCCATAATTAATTGTGATGAAACTTAATTAAGAGATTGTAACTAAATCTAAGATGAAGTACAAAGCATCGTGGCTCATCAGCAATAAATATAAACTGTTATACTTTAATTCTAAAAGGTTAAAGAATAAGATTCATGGCAAGTTCTCAAGAATTATCCGATTTTTTACGCAATGTTGAACGACGTGCTTTTAAACAAACTGTTTACGCTGTGCGCGATGAACATGCATCACTTGATATTGTGCAAGATTCAATGTTAAAACTGGCGGAAAAATACCCCGATAAACCAGCGAATGAATACCCAATGCTGTTCCAACGCATATTGCAAAATACTATGCGCGATTATTGGCGTCGCCAAAAAGTTCGCAACGTATGGACAACTCTATTATCCTCATTTGGTGGCGGTAAAGAGGGCGATGAAAATAGAGATCCATTAGATACAATAGACGTAGGTGACGAATCAGAAAACCCTATGTTAAAGTTAGAGCGAAGCCAAACGCTAGCTATCATAGAAAAAGCAGTACAAAAGCTGCCCACACGTCAACGAGAAGCTTTCGTTTTGCGTTATTGGGAAGGCATGGGCGTCGCTGAAACAGCTGAAACGATGGGATGCTCACAAGGCAGTGTAAAAACACATTGTTCAAGAGGGTTGAAATCAATGGTCGCTTATTTAGAGAAACAGGGGCTGGGTCGCAAAATCGTTGAAAATTTAGGGGTAAATTCATGAGCTTAGATAATACAAATCAACATGAAATAGACGATTTAGAAGACCAAGCTAAACAAATGGTTAGCTTGCTAGATAAAAATGCACAACATTTGAGCATGCGTACACTAAAAAAATTAGAAGAGGGTAGAGCGCAAGCGATTAGGGTGCATGCGCAATATCAGTCAGGTCACGTTTCAAATACTGATGGAACACTTAGTCAATTTTCTCACTGGGCAGATAATCATCGTTTAGTTTCTGTGAGTTTAATTGCAGTGACGGTTGCTGTGTTTTTAATAATATCGCAGTCATTCATGAGGAGCGATACCAGTGATGCATTTTTGCTTAGTGCAGAGCTGCCACCAGAAGCATTTGTTGATCTAGGTTTTGAGCCTTCTCTGAATAGAATAGAAAATATATAGTAAAAGCAAGATTAAGATTTATACAGTAGTTTTTTTAACAAAAATAATATTAAAATCTTAAACGTTTACATAAAAAATAAACAAATAAAGCCAATCAAACTTAGGGGTTAAGATTTAATGAAAAACTGCATATTGATACTAATTGTGATATTTTCAATGCAATTACACGCCGAAACACTGATTACAGATTCACCAAGTACTAATATTACAATGGCTGATATTGGTACCTTTAAAACTTCAGATAATAGTAATGAAAAAGCACCACAAAAAAAGTGGGTAGAGCTCACAGGCGCTGAGCGTCAAGTGTTGGCGCCACTAGGTAAAGAGTGGGACACATTAAGGCCTTGGCAACGTGCCAAAATGTTGGATATTGCTGAAGATTATCCCAAAATGGATAATAATAAGCAGAAGCGTGTGCAAAAAAGGTTAAACAGTTGGAGTCGGATGACGCCTTATGAGCGAGAAAATGCACGTAAGCGTTTTCAAAAGTTCCATTCTTTAAGTCCAGAAAAACAAGATAAATTAAGAAAAAAGTGGGTAGAGTATAAGCAACTACCTGAGGCTGAGCGTGAGAAGTTGCGCAAAAAATCTAACAATGATTACTACCACCCTGAGTTAGATTAATATATTTTTATGTTTTTAAAAAAGTAGCCTGCTATGAAAAATAGCAGGCTATTTTTATGGGAGTCTCGTATGCAAAAGAATGCTAGTTTATTAAAGCGCTTATTTGCGCTGGTGTATGACTTTCTTATATTAATTGCTTTGTGGTTATTTGTAACTTGGCTATTCTTATTGCTCTTCGGACATGTAGAAACAGCTTTGAATCGATTGTTGCTACAATTGCTCTTGTGGATCATTGCAGGGGTTTATTTTGTTTTTAGCTGGTATTTAAGCGGCCATACACTGGCATTACAAGCATGGAAAATACAATTGGTTGATAAAGATAATAATCTGCTTGGTCGTCGGTTAGCCATCAAAAGATATTTACTAGCTAGCTTTTCTTTATTATTTTTTGGTCTCGGTTTTTTGTGGGCAATTGTTGATAAAGAACAGCTTTTTTTACATGACAGATTGCTTGGCACGCGCTTGGTGATACGGTTATTGAGTTGAATATTTTAGCGGCGCTGAACCATATACAAAAGCACTAGCCCGGCTGCTAAGAATAATACCGTTGGTGTAATTGCACTTAAAAAAGGCGGCCAATCATTGAGTACGCCTAAATGGGCAAAAACGCGATTCATGATTTGATATACAACACCTAATAAAATACCAATAAATATTTTATTTCCAGCACCTGTAGAACGCTGTTGTAAAAAGCCAAATGGTAGCGCTAAAATCACCATCACTATACAAGCTAAGGGGTAAATAAGCTTTGACCATAAGGCGACATCGTAACGAGTGGTTTTTTGGTTATTGCTGCTTAAGTGATCGATAAATGAATATAAATTCCATGCAGACATTTTTTCTGGTGCAACTAACAATACATTCAGTAATTCTGGACGTATTACAGACTCCCAATTAGCACGTTTAAAAAATTTTGTGAATATAGAGTTTTCCTCAACAGACTCTCCATAATTGAATTTTGTTTGATTTACATCATTTAAACGCCAGCGATCGTTATCAAAGCTTCCTTTTTTGGCATTGCTAATACTTCTTAATTTAAAATCATTATCAAACTCATAAATTTTTATATTAAGTAGCGTTGCGTCAGGCAGTACGTTTTCGACATTGACAAAACTTTTACCATCTTTTACCCATAACCCAGAGTTAAACTCTTGGGCTATGACCGACTCTGTTGCAAGTATGCGCATACGTTGAGCCATTTTTTCACTGACAGGTGTGATAATTTCGCCAACTAAAAAAGTGAAAATGCTAAATACAAAGCCTACTTTAATTAGTGCTTTTGCAATATCTAATATTGATAAGCCACTCACGCGCATGACGATGAGTTCGGAGTTTCTACTAAAAATACCTAAGCTCACCATCATCCCGATCAATACTGCTACCGGAACAACTTCATAGACATGACCCGGGATGCTGAGAATGACAAATAACAGCATATTTTTGATGCCGTAATTGCCACGGCCTAGCGTGTCTAGTTCTTGAATTAAATCAAAGAATGAAAATATAGATAGCAATCCCAGCATTATGGTTAGGATGCTCAGACTGGTTTCTTGCCAAAAATATCGATTAAGTATGCGCATTAAAATTTAGGCCCTATTTTTAAAGCGTATTTTTTTATTTTTGCTAGGTTATTGTGCCAAAATCTTTGAAAAACAATTGGTAGAATAGGTAATATATAGCTGCGACGGTAAAACAAATAGTATGCTAGTAAGGCAAATATAATATGTACTGGCCAAAGGCCAACAACAGTACTGATTTTATCTTGCTTAATCCATGCATCAAAAATGTTTAACATATTGTTATAGATAACAAAGATTGCAATAGCAAACATCATGTTTAACGAACGTCCTGCGCGTGGATCAACAAAACTTAATGGTATGGCCAGCAGCACTAATATTAATGCAGAAATAGGAATTGCTAAGCGTCCTTGAAGTTCAGCTTTAGCCCTAGGACTTTCACTATCTAAAAGTGTTCTTGTAGTTAAAGTGCCTATTTTAGCTGGCCTTTTCGCACCCTCTTCCCTTGATTCCATACGAATAGAGTAGCTTTCAAACTCAGTGGTCGATATCGCTGCAGAGTTTGGTTTCCCTTCATAACGACGACCTTGTTCTAGTACTACAAAATTATCATCATTTTCAGCTTGATAACGACGTCCTTTATTGGCTACAATCACACCAGATTTTTGATGTTGAATAGATTGAATAAACACGTTTTTTACCACATTGCCAAGCTCGTCAAAGCCTTCGACAAAATAAACACGTTGACCATCATTTGATTCTTTAAAAACTCCAGGACTAATAGCAGCAACTTCATCACGGCTTTTTAATTGAACCCTATATTCTTCAATTTTTTGTGACGCCCATGGTGTCAAATAAAAACTTAACAACGCGATTGCAATAATCACAGGCAAAGCAATGTTAAGGATTGGGCGTATCCATTTTGAAAGTGCCAGACCTGAGCTTAACCAAATTGCCATCTCTGAATCACGATGCCAGCGTGACATTGTCAGTAACACCGCTAAAAATAGTGACAATGATAAAATCATCGGTAAAAATTTAATCATGCTGAAGCCGAGCATCGTAGTGATGGCATCGTTTGGTATCCAGCCTTTTGCTGCACTACCGACTAAAAAGCCTGCGCGTTGGGCAATGACAATACCAATCAGTATTAAAAACATAGCGCCGGCAGTGTTGATTAGTTCATGCGATAGTGATTTTTTAAAAATTTTCAATTTGTCATGTTCAGCTTTGATTTCACATCAAAACGCAGGATAATGTAGTTAATTAATTTAGTGTTAACAATAATAGGAACTAAGACTATGGAATTTAGCATAAAAAGCGGCAATCCTGAAAAACAACGTCACGATTGTCTAATTGTAGGTGTTTTTGAAGGTAAAAAATTATCAGTGGCTGCAGCGAGTATTGATACAGCCTCTGAAAAAGCAATTACTACCCTCCTTAAAAGTGGTGATATGGATGGTAAACTAGGATCAACACTGTTATCACATCATTTGTCAGGTATTAATGCATCGCGCGTGTTGCTTGTGGGGTTAGGTAAACTAGCAGATTTTACGACAGCAAAATATCGGCAAGTTGTAAGTGCAGCAGTAAAAACCTTACCCAAAGGCGTTAAGAATATAGGTTTCTATTTAACTGAGATAGAAGTCAAAAATGTTGAAATACATAGCAAAGTTTCCCATCTGGCTGAAGAAGTACTAGATGCGACATATCAAGTGAATTCGATTAAACAAAAAAAATCAGAGCCATTACCTTTAGCTAAAGTGACCATATATGTAGAACGTACTGAAACAGCGCAAGCAAAATCTGGTTTAGTTCAGGGTGAAGCGATTGCAAAAGGTGTGTCGCTAGCAAAAGATTTAGGTAATTTGCCATCAAATATATGTACGCCAATATACTTAGGTAAGTTAGCCAAACAAATGGCAAAAGAATATGGCTTTAAAGCACAAGTTTTAGATGTTAAAGATGTTGAGAAATTGGGGATGGGCTCATTTATGGGTGTTGCTCAAGGAAGTGAAGAACCACTTCGCTTTATTGTGCTGGAACATAGTAAAGGTAAAAAAAGCCAAAAGCCTGTTGTATTGGTTGGGAAAGGCGTTACCTTTGATACCGGAGGTATTTCAATTAAAGGTGGCGCTGGTATGGATGAAATGAAATACGATATGTGTGGTGCCGCGAGTGTATTAGGTACATTTAAAACGATTGGGGAACTTGATTTGCCCATTAATGCGGTAGCGCTAGTGCCCGCATGCGACAATATGCCAAGTGGTAAAGCAATCAAACCTGGCGATATTCTTACTAGTATGTCTGGCCAAACCATTGAAGTATTAAATACAGATGCAGAAGGACGATTAATTCTATGTGACGCACTAACATATGCGGAACGCTTTGATCCAAGTGTTGTTGTCGATGTGGCAACGTTAACAGGCGCATGCGTGATTGCATTAGGTCATCATACTAGTGCAGTCTATAGCAATAAAGATTCCCTAGCTCACGAACTTGTTGCTGCAGGCGAGCATGCACAAGATCGTGCATGGCATATGCCGATGTTTGATGATTACCAAAGTCAACTTGATAGTAACTTTGCAGATATCGCTAATATTGGAGGGCGGCCAGCTGGCAGTATTACAGCGGCATGTTTCTTATCTCGTTTTGCAAAAAAATATGACTGGGCTCATTTAGATATTGCAGGGACCGCTTGGAAATCAGGTAAAGCAAAGGGCGGTACAGGTCGACCAGTGCCTTTGTTAGCTAAGTTTTTGATTAATCGTGCGCAATAGGAAGACTTAGTTCATCATGACAAAAGTCACCTTTTATTCCAATCTCAGTAATAAGCAGTCGCTTTTAGTGGGATTAACGCAAGCCGCAGCTGAAAAAAAGCATTTAGTGACAATTATGGTAGATAGTGAGCAATCGGCGCTAGAGATGAGCCAAATACTATGGCAAAGTGATGCAACAAAATTTGTACCTAATGTTTTAGGTAATCATCGCTTAGCTGCGGAGACTCCAGTGGTAATTGATTGGGGTCAAGAAAAAGAGTTGTATCAAGATGACATTTTGATTAACGTTACATCAGAACAGCTGCGACAGTTTAGTCGTTTTCAAACGCTTATTGAATTAGTAAGCACGAAAGAGGAGGATAGAGCAGCTGCGCGGATGCGTTATAAATTTTATCGCGATAGAGGTTATGAAATTAAGCATGTGGATTATCAAGTTAGCATTTTGTAAGCTAGTTATCTTTCAGATGAAAATTTAAATAAATAGAGGGTGTTGTGACAGAAGATAAAATACCAGTACTGACCAAGGTCTACAAGCCTGGATCAACTAATAAACAAATAAAAGCATCTCAGAAAGACAACAGGGCATTAGATGTTACACCTGAGCTGATAGCTAGATTAGTTGGGCATCTTCGACCTAGGTTGCAAGATGAAATTACGCAGTCTGTGTTAGACAACGTGCGTGCTGATGTTAAAAAAGAAGTGATTGGTGAATTGCAAACACATTTGCAACAAGCTCAAGATGCTATACATTCAGACACTAAAGATTTTATTGATAGGACAAGAGCTGACTTTAAAACTGAATTGCCAGCAATGTATCAACAAAGTGTGGACCTAGCACAACATAATTTTGCTGAAGAATTAGTAACGATGGAAAGTTCAGCAATAACTAAGTTTGAGGGTTTGCTAGCAGATTCCACTAAAGAAGCTGCTACAAAAGCTACTGAGAAAATTAGTGTTAATACAGAAACAATGCGAAGTGAAGCAAGTGAGAGTGCCTGTCTATTTTTAAATGATGAGATAACTGCGTTTAAAGAAGCTGCAATACAAGAGCACCAAACTCAATTGCAAACATCGCTTGATCAGCATTTAACATTAACGAATGAAGCTGGTGCACAGCACCTTACATCTAGTTTAGAGGAAACACAGACTAAGTTACTAGCAGAGCATGGACAACGTTTAACTCAGCTGATAGAAACACAAATACCGGTGCATTCACAAATATTAGAGCAGAGTTTGAATGAGAAAATACAAACAATGCAAGAAAGTTTAGTGGCCTCATTGGATGTTCAAGTGAATCAATCAGTTGAAGATGTATTGCCAAAATTACGTGAAATGGCGGAATCTGAAATGGTTGAGCTGATGGCAGGAATTCAGCAAGGCGTTCAGGAGGAATCGATTCAAAAACTACATGTAGATGCTGAAAATGCGATGCAGAAAGTTAATACAGATTTAGAGGCCGCAATCCCTGCAATGTTTGATTCTATGATGCAGGAGTTTAAACAGCGATTTAATACCGAGCTTAAAGGTCAAGCTGAACAGGTAGACGAAGACTTTAAATCGAAGCTTAATGCCGAGCTACCTGATGTGGAGCAGATACTTAGTCAACATGTAGAGCGTCTACTGTCAGCGACCATTCCCACATTGGAAGAAGCTCTACGTCAAAAATTAACAACAGATATTCAAGACTTACTGCTTAAAGTTAAGTTTGTGTTACCTTAAATATATTTAGCTTTCCATGGAGCTTTGAACTTTAATGGAGGACTAAACTTATTACTAAGAGCTATATAGACCCTATGTGTTTTTCGTAAGCTTCAGCACTTAATAGCTCACTAATGTCATCTGAATTTTCTGGTTTAAACTTAAAAATCCAAGCTTTGTAAGGTGTGTCATTAATATCTTCAGGCGCATCTAATAAGGCTTGATTAATTTCGGTTACTTCACCATTCAGCGGTGCATGTAAATCTGAACCTGCTTTTACAGACTCAACCAAACCACAAGGTTTACCAGAATTTATTGAATCGCCAATTTTTGGCGGTTCAATGTAAACGACATCGCCTAATAAATCTTGCGCATAATCGGTAATACCAGCAAGCCAGTGGCCATCTTCGGTTTTATTTACCCATAAATGTTCAAGAGTGTATTGTAGATCCGCTGGTAATTTCATCGTTTAAAAATTATTCTGTGATTGAAAAGTATTGAGACCATTTTCTCATAATATTAGTTTTGGTGCATTGTTAAAAAAAACAACAGTATTAATAAATTTTTTATAAACAACCTGTAAGTCATTGACATTGAATATTATTGTGCATAGTATAAATCGTTATAACATTCCAATTAAGGTCGTTCGGTGACAGCTTTTTCTAAACAATGCTTTTTGTCAGCTTTACTGCTTAGTTTTGCTTTAGCTCCTATGGATTTAATAAGTGCTGAGCCAGCAATTAACCCTGCGACCTTTACAGGACAAACTATCGTTGTTGCAAAAGAAGTAAAGCTTGTAAAAATTAACTATAAAAAAAGTAGATCGTATAAGCGTAAATTGAGACGTCAGCGCTTACAAAAAATACGTGCGACTCAATTGGGCGAGAATTACGATGGTAGTGGCCCCTTAGATCTAGCTTCTAATAAAGCATTAATCATTAATCAAAATACAGGCGAAGTTTTATTTTCTAAAAATGAAAGTGTAGCAAGCCCAATTGCATCAATTACAAAGCTAATGACTGCTATGGTAGTTCTAGATATGCAACAAGAATTAGATGAAGAGATTTTTATTTCTAATCAAGATGTAGATAAGATTAAAAATACACGCTCTAGATTAAAGGTTGGTACGAAGCTACTACGGGCAGATTTATTGCAATTAGCTTTAATGTCTTCAGAAAATCGAGCAGCTTTTGCATTGGCGTCTAATTATCCGGGTGGGCAGGCAGCATTTATAAGAGCAATGAATACCAAAGCTAAATTAATCGGTTTAACCCATACTAACTTTGCAGACCCCACAGGACTAGAATATAGAAATGTTTCTACTGCTCAAGACTTGGTAAAAATGGTAAAAGCTGCTTATCAATATCCGGAGATTCGGCAAGCAACTACCACCACTAAGCATTCTGTATATATTGAAGGAAAAAAAGATGCTTTGCAATTTAGAAACACTAATAGCCTAGTGAGTAAAGATGAATGGCAGATTGGTCTTTCTAAAACTGGGTTTATCAATGAGGCTGGGCGTTGTTTAGTTATGCAAGCTGAGATAGATGGTGAGCCATTGATCTTTGTATTATTAGACTCATCAGGTAAACTAAGTCGAATTGGGGATGCAAACCGCGTGCGTAAATGGGTAAAATACAATAGCGAAGCAGATACAATAACAGGTGATTTCAAAACTAAAGAGGATGAACTGCTTGATAATGGATAGATTAAATTATTAAGTGTTTATATGTGGAATGTTTGAAAAAAATCGGTAATTACCGATTTTTTAGTATTAAAAGTTAGCTATTTTTTTGTTGCTTTTTTAGCCACGGTTTTTTTAACTGCTGGTTTTTTAGTGGTGGCTTTTTTGGCTGGTGCTTTTTTCTTTCGCGTTTTTTTGGTTGGCGCACCTTTTGCTACTTTTTCTTCTAACAGTGTAATTGCTTGGTCAAAAGTCAACTCTTCTGGGGTTATGCTCTTTGGTAATGTTGCACGGATTTTTGCATGTTGTACATATGGGCCATAGCGGCCATCAAAAACCTCCACACGGCCTTCACCTGAGGGGTGTGCACCTAAATCAGCAATTGGCGCAGGCCCTGCATACGCTTGTGCTATCAAGGTGGTTGCTCCGGCTAAATCTATTGTAAAAACACTATCAGTTTTCGGAATAGACTTAAATTTTCCATCATGATTTACGTATGGCCCAAAACGGCCAATATTTGCTACCACTTTCTTACCTGTCTCAGGGTGTAGGCCTAAATCGCGTGGAAGAGATAATAGCATGTGGGCATTATCAAGATCCATTTCAGAAAGTGGAATCTCTTTAGGAATACTCACGCGTTTCGGTTTTTTCTTTTCACCTTCAACCGGCATGCCAAGTTGTAAGTAAGGGCCGTATGGTCCTACTAACTGGAATATTTCTTTCTCAGTTTCTTTATGTATGCCAATTAATATTGGGTCAGCAGTTGCGTTCTCTGCCCCATCAACACTTCGTTTGTAATCACATTTAGGGGTTGAATTATAGCCTGTGCAACCAATAAAACTTCCATAGCGGCTGAGCTGTTTTTGGAGTGGCTCACCACATTTAGGACAGTCTTCACCAATTAGCTCATTACCTGGGCGGTCCACATCTGCTTTGCTGATCACTTGCTGATTAAAGTCTTGCCAAAACTCATCCATCAATGGTATCCATTCACGCTCACCATTGGCAACATTGTCTAATGCATCTTCTAATTTAGCGGTAAAATCATAATCTACATAACGCGTAAAATGCTCAGTTAAAAATTTATTCACGACACGGCCAACATCGGTCGGTGTAAAGCGTTTTTTATCGAGAAGTACATATTCTCGATCTTGCAATGTGCTAATAATGCTTGCGTACGTAGACGGGCGTCCAATGCCATGTTCTTCAAGTGTTTTAACTAAGCTGGCTTCACTAAAACGAGGCGGTGGTTCTGTGAAATGCTGCTCGCCATGGATTTTTTCAACGCTGAGTACTTCTCCCGTTTCTAAGTGCGGTAATTTTGCTTCTTTGTCATTATCTATACCATCAGTACTTTCTTTATAGACTGCAATAAAGCCAGGAAATACTAGAGTTTGGCCAGTGGCTCTAAACAGATTGGCTTCTGAACCTACGCTTAAGTCGACGCTCACCGCATCAAAAATGGCTTGTGTCATTTGGCAAGCTAACGTGCGCTTCCAAATCATTTCATATAGTTTGAATTGCTCATCACTCAAATACTGACGCATTTTAGTTGGCGAACGTGAAATGTCAGTTGGGCGAATAGCCTCGTGTGCTTCTTGCGCATTTTTCGCCTTAGTTTTGTACATAATAGGCGATTTAGGCAGATAATTCGCATCAAAATTAGATTTCACATAATCGCGAATTTGCATCACTGCATCTTTAGCAATACTAAATGAATCAGTACGCATATAGGTGATCAAGCCTAGTGTGCCGCTTCCAACATCCATACCTTCATAAAGTTGTTGTGCCACTCGCATGGCGCGGCTGGTTGTGAAGCCTAGCTTACGCACTGCCTCTTGTTGCATGGTTGAAGTAGTAAATGGTGCTGCAGGACTACGTCTGCGTTGTTTCTTTTCTACACGAGAAACAGTTGTTTTGCCTGTACTCGCTAATAATAGTTTGCCAACAATATCAGCTTGTTTATCATGATTAGTAATGGTGAACTGTTCTACTTTTTTACCATCAAGTTGAATTAATTTTGCATCAAAACTGTGTTGTTGTTTAAGCGCTTCAAGATGAACACTCCAGTATTCTTTGCTATCAAATGCTTCGATTTCTAGTTCACGTTCTACAATTAAACGTAATGCGGGGCTTTGTACACGACCAGCAGAAAGGCCACGACGTATTTTTTTCCATAATAATGGTGATAAATTGAAGCCCACCAAATAATCTAGGGCGCGCCGTGCTTGCTGCGCATAGACCAAGTTCATTGCAATATCACGCGGGTTGTCAATAGCATGCTTAACTGCAGTCTGCGTTATTTCGTTAAACTCAACACGTTTTAGCGTTTTGTTTTTTAGTATTTTTTTCTCTTGAAGTATCTCTGCAATATGCCAAGAAATAGCTTCGCCTTCGCGATCCGGATCGGTTGCGAGATAGATAACATCTGCTGCTTTTACTGCTTTGGCAATCGCATCTACGTGTTTTTTATTCCGCTCAATCAGATCGTATTTCATAACAAATTGATTGTCAGGATCAACCGCGCCAGTCTTGGGAATTAAATCACGTACATGACCGTATGAAGCAAGGACTTCAAAGTCGGTACCTAGGTATTTCTTCAGCGTTTTAGCTTTAGATGGGGATTCAACAATGAGTAATTTAGACATTTGTTTTATATAAGGTAATGGTGCGTTAATGGGTAATTTGCCTAGATAATAGCAAGCAATTGTGTAAATGCAAAAGATTGCATACTATTAATTTTTGTAATATTATTAATTTCGCGTGAATTCAATTCTATTTCCTTCAATAGTGCTCATACTTAATGCTTCTTTGTTCCGATTAATATCACCAAACAAAGGGTCCTCGTCCTCAGTGCTTGCTTGTGTTAATCCCTTAAAATCATATAAATCAAAATCAGCTAAATGTGATGGTTCTACATTACTAATTGCACGGAAAATATTATTAACCCGTCCAGGTTGTTCTTTCTCCCAGTTCTGTAGCATGTCTTTTACTTTTTGTCTTTGTAGGTTTTCTTGACTGCCGCATAAATCACAAGGAATAATCGGAAAATCCATTTGTCTAGCGTAACTAGCAATATTTTTTTCAGTACAATATGCAAGTGGGCGAATCACAATATTTTGCTTGTCATTAGTTGATAATTTAGGGGGCATCGCCTTCATTTTTGAGCCAAAAAACATATTTAAAAATAAGGTTTCTACGATGTCATCACGATGATGTCCTAGTGCGATTTTATTTGCACCTAGTTTTTTTGCTGTTGAGTAGATGATGCCACGCCGCAACCGGGAGCAGAGTGAGCAAGTGGTTTTACCTTCTGGAATCTTTTCTTTAACGATTGAATACGTATCAGCTTCAACAATACGGTACTCAACACCTAGTTTTTCAAAGTAGTTGGGTAGAATTTCTGCTGGGAAGTTAGGTTGTTTCTGATCAAGGTTCATTGCGATGAGTTTGAACCTTATCGGTGCGCGCTCTTGCAAAGCTAGCAGCAACATCAACATGGTGTAGCTGTCTTTACCGCCACTCATGCATACCAAAACGATGTCACCATCTTCTACCATATTATAATCGGCAATGGCCTTTCCTGTTGACGATATAAGGCTGTTGTGTAAGCGAATGAAATTATTTGATGGCTTTGCAGGTGGGTGTTTGATTAGTGATTTTGTCATATTTCTAATGTTCAGTTTTTCTAAAGACATTACTATTAAAGATTTAATGATCGTCCGCCATCAACCGTTAATATATGGCCTGTTATAAATGGTGCATCGGCAATTAAAAACTTCACTGCTTTTGCAACATCACTTGCATTTCCAATGCGTTTTAATAATGTTTGATTAATCACTTTTTCTCGATAGCTTGCGTTAAAGTTTGGATTATTTTCAGGCCACATTACAGGGCCTGGTGCTACAGCATTTACACGGACCTCTGGGCTAAGTTCTTGCGCTAGTGATTTTGTGAGCGTTGCCAAACCAGCTTTTGCCACACTATAAATAATGTAACCCTTTTTAGGTCGTTCTATATGCATGTCGGTAATATTTATTATGCAACCATAGGTTTTTTTTAGCTCAGGTGCCGCTGCCTGCGATAAAAATATAGGTGCTTTTAAATTGCTACCGATTAAATCTTGCCAATTCTCTTCATTTATTTCGCCTATTTCTGTTGGAGCATAAGAGGATGCATTATTAATTAATCCATCTAGTTGACCAAAATGAGAAACTGCTTTTTCTATGAGGCTAGACATGATGCGCATATCTAGCAAATCACCTTGAATAGTTGTGACGCTGTTTGAGCGGATACTATTTAATTTGCTTTCTAGACCAAGGGCTTCTTTTTGAGATGTGTTGTAATGCACGACTATATTTGCACCCTGTGCATGTAGTTCCTGAGTAATCGTTGCGCCTACACGCTTTGCACCGCCTGTGATTAAAAATACTTTATTTTGTAAATCTGTAGTCAATTGATTGCTCGCTTTAGTTTGAAAATATTATAATGGCTTATGTCCGCTTTACCTACACCATCCAAAGAGTCACAAATGCGCAGTCAAATATTGCGCGAAATGATTCAAAAAAATATATTAAACCATAGTGGTTGGATAAGTTTTGAAGACTTTATGCACCAGGCGCTTTACGCTCCCAGTATAGGTTATTACAGTGGAGGCACACAAAAGTTTGCAGAAATTGCAAATGGAGGTGGTGATTTTATTACAGCACCCGAAATTTCGCCGCTATTTGGACAGACGTTAGCGTGGCAAGCCGCACAGGTGATAAAGGAAACGCAAGGCAATATATTAGAGTTGGGGGCAGGGACGGGAATATTAGCTGCTGAATTATTGCACACATTGAGTGAGCTAGTTCAATTACCTGCACAATATTTTATCTTAGAAGTAAGTGATCACTTGCGTGAAGTCCAAAAAGAACTACTTGAAGAAAAGCTATCTAAAGATCTATTTAAACGTGTTGTTTGGTTAGCAACAATGCCCGACAGTTTTAATGGTTTAGTACTAGGAAACGAAGTGCTTGATGCAATCCCAGTTAATTTAATTGTTAATAAAAATAATATTTTATATGAGCGAGGTGTTGTTTTTAATCAGAAATTTAATTGGCAAGATAGGCCCTTAGAGGATAGTGCGTTAACTGAGCTAGTGACCGAATTAAACTTATCGAATGATTATTTAACTGAAGTTTGTCCTGCGTCAGTTGGACTAATTCGCAGCCTTGCCAGTATGCTCGAGCAAGGCGCAATTATTATGATAGATTATGGTTTTTCAGCGAAGGAGTATTATCACCCCCAGCGAGATCAAGGCACACTAATGTGCCATTTTCAACATTACGCGCACAGCGACCCTCTTATTAATGTCGGCTTACAAGATATTACAGCGCATGTTAATTTCACCGCCATCGCCCAAGCAGGCTACGAAGAAGGTTTAACTGTGCATGGTTACTGTAATCAAGCTAATTTTTTATTTAACTGTGGCGTGCTTGATATACTAGAAGCTTCACCTGCTAGTGATATTGCCACGTATTTACCTCTATCCACTGCTGTACAAAGATTAGTATCGCCAGCCGAAATGGGGGAGTTATTCAAAGTTATTGCGCTAACTAAAAAAATTGATGTGCCGTTGATGGGTTTTGTTAGTGGCGATAAGACGCATACTCTCTAGTATAATCTTAGCTATGAGTGAAAAGACCATATTAAATACTGACAAGTCAGAACTAGATAATAAGGAATTAAGCCATCGCCGTATTCGCAGCTATGTGCTGCGCCAAGGACGGCTAACTAAAGGACAGCAGCGCGCACTGCAAACTGAGTGGCCTAGTTTTGGGTTAGATTTTAAAAAAGAAGTGCTTGATTTAAGCCGGCAACTTAATCGATCGGAAAGTGAAAAAATTCTTGAAATTGGTTTTGGTATGGGCGAGAGCACAGCTAAGATTGCACAAACATTATCGTATAAGGACTTTCTTGCAGTAGAAGTGCACACGCCAGGTGTTGGGAGTTTGTTAAAGCGTATGCAAGAAGAAGCAATTACTAACATTCGTATTATTCAGCATGATGTTGTAGATGTGCTGCAGTATATGATTGCTGAAAATAGTTTAGATGGTGTCCATATTTTCTTTCCTGACCCTTGGCATAAAAAACGTCATAACAAACGACGTTTAATTCAAACACAATTTATCAAATTGCTTTCCACTAAATTAAAAGTGGGTGCTTACATTCATGTGGCAACAGATTGGGAGGAGTATGCAGAGTGGGTGTTAGAAGTGCTTAATGCAGCGCCTCAATTGATGAATACCGCAGAAAATTATGCGCAAAAGCCAAGCTATCGACCGCTTACCAAGTTTGAAAGCCGCGGTATTAAATTAGGCCATGGCGTTTGGGATTTGGTGTTTAAAAAAGTTGAATAGAAAGTATTCTTGTAGACGCTAGCGATCAGATTTTAGCTAGGCGTTTTTAGTCAGGCATTTTCAACCAAGGACTAATCGCTTTTTCAACATCTTCCACGCCTTGTTTTTTTAAGCTGGAAAATAACTGTGCGGTACAGTTTTCCCAATTAGCGTTCAATTCTTTTTTTACTTTAGCTAATGTTTGAAACCCATCATTGCGAGATAATTTATCCGATTTAGTCAATAAAACATGGACTGGTTTGCCTCCATAGCAGAACCAATCAAGCATTTGTCGGTCAAGTGGCGTGAGTGGGTGACGACTATCCATCACCAATACTAAGCCGGCTAAGCTATTACGTTCAGTTAAATAGCGTGATAACACCATTTTCCAATGTTCACGCACAGACATAGGTACTTTTGCGTAACCATAACCTGGCAAATCGACCAAAAACTGATCGTTGCCTTTATCCGGATTTAACGAAAAGAAGTTAATCAGTTGCGTTCGGCCTGGTTGTTTACTTACATAAGCCAAGCGATTGTGATTTGCTAATGTATTTAATGCGCTTGATTTGCCAGCATTAGAACGCCCAGCAAATGCAATCTCAATACCATCAGCGGCTGGCAAATCACTGAGGTTATGTGCTGAAATATAAAAAGTGGCGTTTTGAAATAATGGCATGATGTTTTAGTTTGAATAATTTCTGTTGTTAATTTATTATGCAACGCAAAAGCGTATTAGCACATAAGCGGTAAATGCTATCATGAACAGGTGTAATTTGATAAAATTAATAATTAATTTAAGTGTTTTTTCCTAAATCGAGTATCTAAACGGAGTTGTTATGCGCGTCAGTGTTTTCGTATTAATGTTTTTAACAGGTTTTACTGTGACATCTTATGCCAATGAAGTGAAGGAAGATGCTTCAGGCATGAACGAAGCGGTGCAAACTGCTGAAACTATATGTGCAGCATGCCATGGTAAAGATGGAAATAGCGCAATCTCGTTAAATCCTAAACTAGCCGGGCAACATCAAGAGTACCTGCTTAAGCAACTCAAAAACTTTAAATCAGGCTCACGCGCAAATGTCGTCATGAGTGGTATGGTTGCAAATTTGACAGAAGACGACATGAAAAGCTTGGCTGATTATTACGCTGGTCAACAATTAAACCTAGGTAAGGCTAAAACTAACGGGGCAGGATCTTTAGGTGAAGAAATTTACCGTGGTGGTATTGCCGCGACTGGTGTGCCAGCATGCGCGGCTTGTCATGGCGCTAATGGTCAAGGGATCCCTAAACGTTACCCACGTTTAGCTGGTCAGCATGCCGATTATACACAACAGCAAATTAAAATATTTCGCACAGGAGAGCGTGACAACGCGCCTATGATGAAAACGATTGCAACTAAAATGACGGATGCTGAAATGGCAGCCGTTGCGGACTATATTCAAGGCTTGCGCTAGTGATTCTTAGTTAGCAGTCCCTTGAGTTATTGGCTCGCAGAAAACTGCAATCTGAATCGAACTTCTGTATCAATGTTGTTGGCCACGCTCAAGGCATAGCCTGCTTGTTTTGCATCAAGCGCTGCATGGTATAAGCCAACACCCATGCCATTCTGTGATGAAATATGCTTTTTAAATAAATCTTTACTTACATTAGGTGGGATAGACTTACCTGAATCCACAACCTCTATGCATAAGCTGTTTTCTTCTGGTTGGGAGATCTCAACTTTAATCCGTATATCGGTTTCATGTTTGGCTTTTTCAGTAGCATTGCTAATTAAATTATCCAATATGCTGTCTAAAACCTCAGCATTAATATCAATTGCAGGTAGCGTCTCAGCTGAGAATTCAATATTTTTTTGTTGATTGCGTAGTTGTAACGCTTTCCACCAAGCGGTCATTTTCTCTACTCTTTTTTTCTCTTCACCTGGTGCTTTAAGTTTGTCTAAGGTGCCGGCAATACGCTGGTTCAGCATAGGTAATTGACGCCGGACTAAGCCAAGTAATTTAGTATTGTCAGCTTCTTTAGTTTGCTCTGCTGCTTTCACTAATGTGCCGACTGCTTGCAAAATATTTTTAATATCATGCGTTAGGCGTGACCCGCTTTCGTAAAAGGCTTGCATATACGCATTTTGGCGTAGCGTCTCTTCACGGCGTTTTGCTTCATAAAACTCACCCATAATTTGAGTGAGTAGTTTTACATGCACGTAAAGCGCTGGTGATACTTGCCAGCGAGAATGTAACGTCATATGTAAATCTTTGAAATTAAAATTATTGCTATATGTTGATTTTTCACCAATGCTGCCGTCTGATTCATCTGCAACCCATGAGACACCAGATATCCAAGGTAGAGAAGTCATTTCCTGCATTGCGCCTTGTAAAAAGCTGTGCGCGTTAGATTCTATCTCACCTAGGTTAGCAATATTTCTCACCCATTGCTCAAATGGCATGCCTACACTGGATAAATAGCGTGACATCATGAGTTCTACGCCGGAAAAGCGCGTACTTGGCTTCCATAAAAAACTAAATGCAATGAGCGTAAACGCAATCGCAAAAATAGACGTAAACATTACTTCAATATAATTGACTTGGTTTTGGTTGCCTACGGCATAGCTAGCCAAAACAAGTAGCATGGCAATTAGCGTAATAATCAAGGTATAGAAAAAGTCGATAATAGGAAGCTGACTTTTGTTTACAGGCGTGTTATTTAAAAATAAAATTCCTACGGGTAAGAGTGGCAATAAATACATAATAGTGAAATTTGCTGCTTCTAAATCCCCTGAAGCGTTTAATAGTTTTGGTACTACCCAGAGTAGTAACATGGCTAATAAGTAGCTCGCCGCTAAAATATGTACAATTTGATTGCGTTTTGAGTCTTCAGATAAAATACGTCCACCTAACAAGCCAAGAAGTAAAGACAGCCATATTGCAATTAACCACCAATTAACAAAATAGTAAGCCAACCAAGCAGTGCCTAATAAAACCATGATACTACTTGCAGATAGCTTTTCTGAGCTACGCCAAATGGGTTGCCACATTAAAAATAAGCCATAAGAGCATAGGAAAAATGCGCGGTTAAATGGATAAGCTTCGCTATGAAACACTAAAAACGCATGCAAACTTATTAGCATTAATGCGAGAATCTGGTGAGTATGAGAAATTATGAGTGCATTAATTTTTTTTATATTAAACATGATGTGTAGTGCTTACATAGCTTCATAAAGTGTCAATATTTAGTCATTTTCGATGAAATGTCATCAATTTAGGAGTTTATTTTATTATCAACCTATATGTAATACGGTAATTAGTAAGGCCTTGAGCAACTGGTATAGATATTGCATGTTTTATTCCAAAGCAATTTAAGCAAAAAGCTGATTTGCATAAAATGACATACAGGTTTAAGGATAACATAATGAAAAAACAATCAGGTTTTACGTTAATAGAGCTTGCAATCGTACTGGTAATCATCGGTCTATTGTTAGGTGGGGTATTGAGAGGGCAGGAGTTAATTAATAGTGCAAAGGTGAAAAATATAGCACGTGATTTTCAAAATGCACAAGTCTACTTATATGGTTACCAAGATAAATATAAGGCATTGCCAGGAGATGATAGAGCAGCTGTAGTTCATCTTGGTGTGTTAGCATCACAAGCTACTGGCTCGCAAGGGAATGGTCAAATTGATGGTGTTTGGGATGTTCCTGCCCAAACAGATGAATCCTATATTTTTTGGCAGCATGTAAGGTTAGCGGGTTTTGCGCCCGGATCGACGACTATTGGGGATGCTACTTTTTTGCCAACAAATGCAGATGGCGGTCCCTTTGGTATTCAAAGTATATCTGGCGCAGCAAATATTCCAACTACACCAGTTGGGTTTAGTGGAGCTTATGCAGTCTGCTCTGGTAATGTGCGTGGTGAGTTTGCTAAACAATTAGATACAACATTGGATGATGGCCAAACCAATGGTGGTTCTTTACGTGTTTTCACTACAGGGGGCACAACTTGGCTGGAGGTATTAACTGTTGATGATTCAACCAATTATAATGTTTGTATGGCTTTTTAGATAACCCATTAAAGTTTCTTTAACTTTGATAAGGCCTGCTTTTGCGGGCCTTATGTGTTTAATTCTCTAAATTTTGGTATTGCTTGTTATGTATTTTGATTTAGAATGAGCGAAACGAAATTATATAAAAAAATGATCAAAAATCAAAACATCGTCGAAATAGATAATCTTTCATTCGGCTATAAAAAAATACTGTTACACAAAGGCATTAATATGTCTTTTGCGCGTGGCAAGGTGACCGCTATTATGGGTGGTAGTGGTAGTGGTAAAACAACGCTGCTACGTTTGATTGGTGGACAAATAAAGCCAAATAAAGGCGAAGTTCGCGTTAGCGGTAAGGTAGTGCACAAGCAAAACCGCGAAGGTATCTATCAATTACGTCAACAGATGGGTATGTTGTTTCAGCATGGTGCTTTGTTTACCGATTTATCTGTATTTGAAAATGTCGCTTTTCCTATGCGTGAACTAACAGATTTGCCAGAAAACATGATTCGAGATTTGGTCTTGCTTAAACTCAATGCGGTTGGCTTAAGAGGCGCACACACCTTAATGCCTGCTGAGCTTTCAGGGGGTATGGCACGTAGAGTGGCTTTGGCCAGAGCGGTGGCGTTAGATCCGAATATTATTATGTATGATGAGCCTTTTGCCGGCTTAGATCCGATTACTATGGCGGTTATTTGTGATTTAATTCGCACCTTAAACGATGCGCTTGGTGCAACATCTATTATTGTGACGCATGATGTAAAAGAGGCATTTTCATTTGCAGATTATATTTATTTTGTAGCTGATGGTGTTGTCGCTGCTGAAGGGACACCAGAAGAGCTGCATCAGTCAACCTTGCCTTTTGTTTATCAATTTATCCATGGCAAAACAGATGGTCCAGTTCCTTTTCATTACCCAGCATCAGATTTTAAGCAAGAACTGCTAGAGGCTGACTCATGAGCTATTCTAATTTTTTCAATAAAGTAGTGGAAAGCTTGATTTGCCTTGGTCACGATATTATTGAGCAAATTTGGCGTGTTGGGTCACTAACGCGTTTGTTTGCTTTAACACTTATTTCTTCTGGTGAGAGTTTTCGACGATTTTATTTGGTTATTCGAGAGGTTTACTTCACTGGTGTCATGTCGTTAGTGATTATTTCCGTCTCAGCATTTTTTGTTGGTATGGTGCTGGCGTTGCAAGGTTACAATACTCTGCAAAAATATGGCTCTTCTGAAGCAATCGGTGTATTAGTGGCTTTATCATTAGTGCGCGAGTTGGGGCCAGTTGTCACTGCGTTATTATTTGCAGGTCGGGCTGGTACTGCTATCACTGCTGAAATTGGTTTAATGAAAACAACAGAACAGCTTTCTGCTATGGAAATGATGGCAGTGAATCCTGTGTCGCGTGTGATTGCGCCAAAGTTTTGGGCAGGTGTTATTTCAATGCCATTGTTGGCTGCACTATTTTCTATGATTGGTATACTTGGAGGTTATTTAGTAGCTGTGCCAATAATAGGGGTTGATGAAGGCGCATTTTGGTCGCAAATGCAGGCAAATGTGGATTGGCGTTTAGATATTCTGAATGGCGTTATTAAAAGTGTTGTATTTGGTATTGCTTGCACGATGATTGCGCTATTTGAAGGTTATGATGCGCCACCAACAGCGGAAGGCGTGAGTAGAGCAACCACTAAAACAGTGGTAACTTCATCATTAGCTGTTTTAGCTTTAGATTTTGCATTAACGTCATTTATGATTAGTTAAATAGAAAATATTTCAGAGGTGAGTCTTTATGAGTAGAACAACGATAGATTTGTGGGTAGGTATATTTGTGGCGCTTGGTGTTGCGGCACTACTTGGTCTTGCTATGAAAGTAGGTAATTTAACGGGTGGAAACATCGGAGATACTTATACCGTTGACGCTGCATTTGAGAATATTGGTGGTTTAAAAATACGAGCACCAGTTAAAAGTGCGGGTGTTGTTGTTGGTCGAGTAGGTAATATAATTTTTGATACGCAAACTTTTGAGGCAATTGTCAGTCTCAATCTAGATAAAAGATATGATTTTCCAGCAGATACTTTTGCTAGCATCTATACCGCGGGCTTGCTTGGTGAGCAATATATAGGTTTGGAAGCTGGTGGTGAAGAAGTAAGTTTAAAAAATGGTGATAAAATTATACAAACACAAGATGCTGTAGTGTTGGAAAAAATGATCAGTCAGTTTTTATATAATAAGGCATCAGAACCAACTGAACCATAACGAATACGGAAAATCATAACAATTCAACCAAAACTGATGGTGATGCGTTAATTGATAATCTTTTGGATGATGTTTTAAATTAAATCTCTAGAGATTTTTAGAAAAGGGAAAAAATATGATTAAAATTTTTTTAGTAGCTTTTGCTATGGCTTGTTTAAGCTTCAGCGCATGGGCAATAGAGTCTCCTGATGAACTTGTAAAAAGAACAGTTCAAGATGTGACTCATATTATTGAGACTGACAAAGATATACAAGCAGGTGACCAAGCCAAAATATTTGCTTTGGCTGAAGAGAAGGTGTTGCCTAACTTTAATTTCGTACGTATTTCACGTCTAGTGCTAGGAAAAAATTGGACAAGAGCCAATCCAGAACAAAAAACGGCTTTTCAAAGTGAATTCAGGACATTGCTACTGCGCACTTACGCGTCAGCATTGTCAAAATATAAAAATCAAAAGATTGAATTTAAACCTTTTCGTATGGGTGAAAATGCAAAAACAGCCACTGTGAAAACACAGATTTTACAAGATGGCGGCCAGCCTGTTTCGGTTAACTATACCTTAGCGCAAGAGCCAGAAGCTTGGAAAGTGTATGACATTGTGATTGAAGGTGTAAGTTTGGTGACCAATTATCGTGGTCAATTTTCACAAGAAGTACGTCAGAATGGTATGGATAGTTTAATTAAAAAGCTAACAGATAAAAATGCTAAGGCGATAGCTAAATAAGGTAAATAAATGGCTGAAATTCTTCAAAATAAGCAGCAATGGGAAGTAACTGGTGATATCTTCATGAATAATGCGAATGCGTTATTAGAGGCTAGCAATGCGTTAACTATTTCAGATGGTACGGCGATTAATTTTAAAAACGTCGATGAAGTGGATACCGCTGCTGTGAGTTTGATGCTTGCATGGAGAAGGCGCGCAAATGCTGAGCAACACGTTTTAAAGTTTGTGAACTTGCCAGCTAGTTTGACAAGTTTATTAGGTTTGTACGGTATTGCGGGGTTATTTAATTAGCTTGATGCAATGTTAATCACTCAGGGCTATTTTGCTTGAAGACTTAAAGTTTAACCCCATCCTTTTATGATGGGGTTTGTTTTTATATTTAGTTTAGAATTTTTATTAGGATAATTTTTGTCACTTCCGGCTATTCAATTTGATTCATTACACAAGAGTTTTGGCTCACTACATGCTTTAAAGGGAATTAACCTTAGTGTGCATCAAGGCGAATTTTTTGGTTTGCTTGGGCCAAATGGTGCTGGAAAATCCACCATGATTAATATTTTGGCTGGCCTCTTAAAACCTAGTTCAGGTAAGGTTTCTGTTATTGGGCACGACGTGGTTAAAGATTATCAGGCTGCCAGAATGGCTTTAGGTATTGTGCCCCAAGAATTGGTGTTTGATCCATTTTTTAATGTACGAGAAATGTTACGTTTCCAAGCAGGCTATTTTGGCAAAGGAACAGAAAATGATGTATGGGTCGATGAAATTATTGAATCATTAGGCTTGGCTGATAAAGCGCATACAAATATGCGTAAATTGTCAGGTGGTATGAAGCGACGTGCACTGATTGCGCAAGCTTTAGTTCATAAGCCGCCAGTCATTGTTCTAGATGAGCCGACAGCTGGTGTCGATGTTGAGCTTAGACAGTTAATGTGGGCATTTATCAAACGGCTGAATGAAGAGGGTCATACGATTATCCTAACCACACATTATTTGGAAGAGGCTGAAGCGCTTTGTTCACGCGTGGCAATGATGAAGCAAGGTGAAATTGTTGCTTTAGATAGTACCGCTAACTTATTGAGTCAATTTGCAGTTAAAAACTTACGCCTCACATTAGATTCGCCAAACTTACCTACTAGTTTACTACCGATGTTAAAGCACGGAGATGGTGGGGTATTTATGCTGGGCTTGTCTAAGTTCGATGATGTTGAATTTGCATTAAACGAGCTTACAAAAGCTAATATTCAGGTTAAAGATATGCAGTTAACTGAGGCGGATTTGGAAGATGTGTTTTTATCTTTGGTTGGCGGTGGCGCATGAGTTTAATTAATCCACAAACACGTGGTATGTATACTTTATTTAAAAAAGAAGTGTTGCGTTTTTGGCGCGTTGCATTTCAAACAATTGCATCACCGGTCATGACCGCCTTGCTTTATTTGCTCATATTTTCACACGTCTTAGAAGGGCGAGTAACTGTCTACGATGGTGTGCCTTATACCGCGTTTTTGATTCCTGGTTTAATTATGATGTCGTTATTGCAGAATTCATTCGCCAATAGTTCATCTAGTCTTGTGCAGTCAAAAGTAATGGGCAATATTGTTTTTGTACTATTAACGCCGCTGACTTATGTGCAGTTTTTTAGCGCATTTTTAGCCGCCTCAATCATTCGTGGTTTGGTAGTGGGCTTTAGTATTTATCTTGTTGCAATCTGGTTTGTAGAACTGCCAATTACACATTTAGCCTGGATTATTACATTTGCTTTTTTAGGTAGCGCATTATTAGGTACTTTTGGCATTATCGCAGGGATATGGTCAGATCGGTTTGACCAAATGGCAGCATTTCAAAATTTTGCCATTATGCCGCTAACTTTCTTATCGGGTGTATTTTATTCTATTCATTCATTACCGCCATTTTGGCAATCATTATCAAAATTTAATCCATTCTTTTATATGATTGATGGGTTTAGATATGGATTTTTTGGTGCTGGAGATATTTCGCCTTGGATAAGCCTGATTGTGGTGACAGCATTTTTAGCCGCTTTAGTAACATTAAGCTTAAAAATGTTAAAATCCGGTTATAAGCTAAGAGGCTAGTAATTTGCTATTAAGCAAAGAAAATTGACGAGAAGATAATGTTAAGTGCACAACAATTAGAAAGTTATATCATTGAGAATTTAGCCTGTGATTACATTAAAGTAATGGGAGATGATGGTACGCATTTTGAGGCAGTCATTGTAAGCCCTGCTTTCGAAGGCCAAAATATGATCAAGCAACATCAGCTTGTTTACGCTGCACTCGGTGATCGTATGCGTGCTGAAATTCATGCACTATCGATGAAAACAATGACGCCAAGTCAATGGCAAAAAGCACAGAAGCCTGTGCTTTAAATAATAAAGTTTTTCTAAACTAAATGAGATTTTTATAGGAGTGTTTGAATATGGATGCACAAGAAGCAATTAAAGAAACCGTGACTAGCAACCCTGTCGTGTTGTATATGAAAGGTAGTCCAAAATTCCCTCAATGTGGGTTCTCAAACTTGGCAACACAAATTTTAGATGCTTGCGAAGCAAAATATGTCGCAATCGATGTGTTGCAAGATCAAGATATTCGCGAAGGCATTAAAGAATATTCAAACTGGCCAACTATCCCGCAGCTTTACGTAAATGGTGAATTTGTAGGTGGTTCTGATATTTTGCGTGCAATGCACGAAAGTGGAGAATTAAAGACACTGATTACTGAGGCTGGCTAGTTGGATAAGCTGATAATTGAAGGTGGCTATCCACTAAATGGAGAAGTCACCATATCAGGTGCAAAAAATGCAGCTTTGCCAATTCTATGTGCTTCATTATTAGCGGCAACACCGCTGCAATTGAGCGGCGTTGCCGCGCTTAAAGATATAGATACTACTTTAAAACTGCTCGATATCATGGGCGTTAAAGTCGATAGGCGAGCTGATAAAGTGAGCTTAGATGCGAGTGAAGTAGGTTCGTTTGAAGCGACTTATGAAATGGTAAAAACCATGCGGGCATCTATTTTGGTGTTAGGGCCTCTATTGGCGCGTTTTGGTAGTGCGCGCGTTTCGTTGCCTGGTGGGTGTGCCATAGGCTCACGTCCAGTGGATTTGCATATCAAAGGATTGCAAGCCATGGGTGCTGCGATTCATATCACGCACGGTTATATTCAAGCAAGCACATTACATTTGCCTAATCGTCGCTTGCAAGGTGCGCGTTATTACATGGACATGGTGACTGTGACTGGTACAGAAAACCTGATGATGGCAGCTGCGCTAGCCAATGGCATTACAGTGTTAGAAAATGCAGCCAAAGAGCCTGAGGTAGTCGATTTAGCTGAATGTTTGAACAAAATGGGCGCTAACATCAAAGGTGTTGGCACTGATGTCATTACCATTGAAGGTGTTGAGGAATTAAATGGCACTAGCCATCGCATTGTTTGCGACCGAATAGAGGCCGGTACTTATATGGTAGCTGCTGCGATGGCTGGCGGCGAGGTAAAACTAAATAACGTACGGGCAGATTTATTAGATGCAGTGATAGAGAAGTTGACTGAAGCGGGCGCTCAAATTAGTAGTGATGAACATAGTATTACTGTTAAAAGTGATGGCAATTTAAAAGCAGTCAATATTCGAACGGCACCACACCCAGCCTTTCCTACGGATATGCAGGCACAGTTTATGGCCATGAACGTAGTCGCAAAAGGTGTATCTAAAGTGACAGAAACGATTTTTGAAAATCGTTTTATGCATGTGCAAGAAATGCAGCGCTTAGGCGCTGATATCAGTATTGATGGTAATACGGCATTAGTTCAAGGCGTGCCTTATCTTGATGGTGCGACAGTTATGGCAACAGATTTACGTGCTTCTGCAAGTTTGGTGCTAGCGGGTTTGGTTGCCCGTGATGAAACAATTATTGAACGTATTTATCACTTAGACCGTGGGTACGAACTTTTAGAAGAAAAATTTACTGCGCTGGGCGCAAAGATTAAGCGAGTTCATTAGCATGATTACAATTGCGTTATCAAAAGGACGGATATTTGAAGAAACCACACCGTTACTAGTGGCAGCTGGTATCCAGCCGTTGGAAGACCCGGAGTCTTCAAGAAAGCTTATATTATCGACGAACCGTGATGATGTGCGGCTAATCATTGTACGTGCCTCAGATGTGCCAACTTATGTGCAATATGGAGCTGCAGATTTAGGCATTGCTGGTAAAGATATATTAGATGAGCACGGTAGTGAAGGCTTATACCAACCTTTAGATTTGCAAATTGCAAAATGCAAAATGATGGTCGCAGTGCGTAAAGGCTTTGATTATGATGCTGTGATTCGTCAAGGTGCGCGATTGAAAGTAGTGACTAAATATGTAAAAACAGCACGCGAGCACTTTGCTGAAAAAGGCATGCATGTTGATTTAATTAAACTATACGGTTCAATGGAGCTTGGTCCTCTAGTTGGATTGGCTGATGCGATTGTCGACTTAGTCAGCACCGGTGGTACGCTAAAGGCAAATAATCTAGAAGCCGTAGAGCATATTGGTGATATTAGTTCACGTCTTATTGTGAATCAGGCATCCTTAAAACTTAACCGAACGCTATTACAGCCGATTCTGGATGCATTTACGGCAGCTGTAGAAAAAACTAGTAAATAACTAGAACTAACATTTAGGCATAGTATGAAAATTAGACGTTTATCTACAAAAGAAGAGAGCTTCGAGGCTGATTTAAAAGCCTTGCTAGCTTTTGAGACGGCGCAAGATGATAGCGTTGATGAAATTGTGGCTAATATTTTAAAAGATGTTAAAAAGCGTGGTGATACTGCTGTGTTGGAATACACCAATCGCTTTGATAAGACTAATGTTACTAGCATGCAAGCGTTGGAGGTTTCAATAGTTGACATGCACGCTGCACTTGATAGCTTACAAGAAATGCAGCGCAGCGCATTAAAATCAGCTGCTCAACGCGTGCGTGAATACCATGAAAAACAAGTTGCACAGTCTTGGTCTTATGCCGAAGATGACGGCACCTTACTTGGGCAACAAGTCACTGCATTAGACCGCGTTGGCCTCTACGTGCCAGGCGGCAAAGCTGCTTATCCATCTAGTGTATTAATGAATGCTATTCCTGCCAAAGTGGCAGGTGTGCAAGAACTCATAATGGTAGTGCCAGCACCTAATGGCGAAAGGAATGCTTTGGTACTAGCTGCTGCTGCAATTTCCGGCGTTGATCGTGTGTTTTGTATTGGTGGCGCACAGGCTGTCGGTGCCTTGGCTTATGGCACGGAAACAGTGCCACAAGTTGATAAGATTACCGGGCCTGGTAATGCCTATGTGGCTGCAGCTAAACGACGTGTGTTTGGAGTGGTAGGCATTGATATGGTGGCAGGTCCGTCAGAAATTTTAATTATTTGCGATGGTAAAACAGATCCTGATTGGATTGCGATGGATTTATTTAGCCAAGCTGAACATGATGAAATGGCGCAATCTATTTTGCTAAGCCCCGATGCTGAGTTTTTAGAAAAAGTGGCTGCCAGCATGTTAAGGCTAGTGGAAGACTTGCCACGTAAAGATATTATTAATCAATCAATCTCAGATCGTGGTGCTTTGATTTTAGTCAATGATTTAAACGAGGCCATTGAGATTAGTAATTATATTGCCCCAGAGCACTTGGAACTTTCGGTAGAAGATCCATTAACCATGTCGAAAAAGATTAAACATGCTGGTGCTATTTTCATGGGGCGTGATACATGTGAAGCATTAGGTGATTATTGTGCGGGCCCTAATCATGTTTTACCTACTTCACGTACGGCGCGTTTCAGTTCGCCACTAGGTGTTTATGATTTTCAAAAACGCTCTAGCTTAATTATGGTTTCAAAAGAGGGTGTACAAAAATTGGGTAAAATTGCCGCTACCCTTGCTGAGGGTGAGAACCTTCAGGCACATGCGCGATCTGCAGAATATAGGCTGAAATAATGAGTACTTTCTGGAGTAAGATAGTTCATAAGCTAACTCCTTATGTGCCCGGTGAGCAGCCTAAGCAAACAAAATTGCTTAAATTAAACACTAATGAGAACCCCTACGGGCCAAGCTCTAAAGTGCTGGTTGCGCTTAAAATGCAAGTATCTGATAAGTTGCGTTTGTATCCAGATCCTAATTCAGCCAAGTTAAAAGAAGTCGTTGCTGAATATCACGGTTTAGCTTCAAATCAAGTGTTTGTTGGTAATGGTTCTGATGAGGTGCTGGCTCATATTTTCCAAACACTCCTTAAACACTCTTTACCGATACTCTTTCCCGACATTACTTATAGTTTTTATCCCGTATATTGTAAATTGTATGGTATTGAGTATGAAACGATCGCTTTGGATAGGCGTTTTGAAATTAATATTCACGATTATGACAAACCAAATGGCGGCATAGTTTTTCCTAATCCAAATGCGCCAACAGGTATTCCATTGCCCTTGGAGAAAGTCGAAGCATTGCTACACAAGAACAAGCATTCTGTGGTGGTGGTTGATGAGGCTTATGTAGATTTCGGCACGGAGTCTTCAGTTGGATTAATTAAAAAATACCCGAATCTATTAATCACGCGAACATTATCAAAATCTCGTTCTTTAGCAGGTTTACGTTTAGGTTATGCGCTTGGTCATCCTGAATTAATAGAAGGGCTCATGCGCGTAAAAGATAGTTTTAACTCGTATCCAATTGATTATTTTGCAGAGGCTGGTGCTATTGCTGCGATTAAAGATGTTGAGCATTTTGAAGAGACTTGTCATCAAATAATATTGACTAGAGATGCATTGGTGAAAAGATTGGAGGCACTTAACTTTGTAGTGCTCCCATCTGGCGCTAATTTTATACTCACTAAACACAACGCTATCGATGGTGAGACTCTATTTAAGAAGTTACGTGAAAAAAGTATTATCGTTAGACATTTCAAAAAACCTACACGTATTGCGCCTTATCTGCGGATTACTATCGGTACTCAGCAACAATCAGAGCAGCTTTTAAGGACATTAATTGCAATAATCGCAGATTAAGGAATCAATTTTTTAAGTAAATTGAACTAATTTCAGTGATAAAAGTCACTAAATTATTGAAATGATGCATCAAATGCGGTTATCATGTGCGCATGTACAGTTTTGTACAAAATAGTGTTTTGTTCAGTCTGAAATTACACAACGTAAACAAGATACTAAATTTTAATCTCACAAGTTGAGCGAGCACGGAGGAATAAGCACATGGCACAAACCCAAATGGCACTAGATTCACTAGATTTCGATGCAACGGTTGCATTAGCAACTCAAGTTGCACCACACGTAGATATTTTAGAAATTGGTACTCCATGTATTAAACATAATGGTATTGAATTACTAAAAGTACTGCGTGAAAAATTTCCAAACAATAAAATTTTAGTTGATTTGAAAACAATGGACGCAGGCTTTTACGAAGCAGAGCCATTCTACAAAGAAGGTGCAGATATTTGTACAGTATTAGGTACTGCTGATATCGGTACTATTAAAGGCGTAATTGATGTTGCTAATAAATACAATAAAATGGCACAAGTTGATTTAATCAATGTCGAAGACAAAAAAGCACGTACGCTTGAAGTGGCTAAACTAGGCGCACATATTATTGGTGTGCATACTGGTTTAGATCAACAAGCTGCTGGTCAAACACCATTTGGTGATTTAGCATTAGTTACTAGTTTAAATACTGGTGCTAAAGTTTCTGTTGCTGGTGGTGTCAAAGCTGCAACGGTTAAACAAGTTGTTGATTCAGGTGCTGATATTGTTGTTGCAGGTGCTGCAATTTACGGCGCGGCTGATCCAGCTGCTTCAGCTAAAGAAATTACTGGTTTAGCACATGCAGATAATGCAAAAGCAAGCGGCGGTATGGGTTGGTTACCATGGGCGTTAATTGCCGGTGCAATCGTATTAGGTTTGTTCTTGCTAAATGGTGGTTCAACAGATGAAATGGCTACAGATGCTGCTGCAACAATGGACGAAGCGACTGAAAGTATGGGCGACGCTGCAGAAGCAACTGGGGATATGGCAAGTGATGCTGTTGAAGCAACAAGTGAGGCTGCATCTGATGCTGTTGGCGCTGCTGTTGATGCTGCTGCAGAGTAAGTTAACAATTACAACTTAACTGAATCAGATTCAAATATAAAAGCCGGCCTTGGGTCGGCTTTTATATTTTCTAGTAAATATAAAAATAATAGGTTTAGGTTCGAGTGGTCATCGTTTTATAGGTTTGCCAATCGTGTTTAACAATTCTATTGTTATATTTAGCAGAGATTCCTAGTGAATAAAGCCAGAACTTACGATTTGAAATCATTAATTGGCTCTTTGGCGCTTTATCCAAACGGTATACGTAAATGCTTTTTGCGCGTTAATACCAGTTTGAGTTAAAATACACGTTGATCGTAAAAATATTTTATTGACTACTCTTAGATTGATCTTATGCGCCAAGCCGAAGTTACTCGTAATACATTAGAAACACAAATTACCGTTGCAATTGATATTGACGGTACTGGACTATCTAAATTTGATACTGGTATTGGGTTTTTAGATCACATGCTTGATCAGGTAGCACGACATGGCATGATGGATCTTAGCGTTAAAGCCCAAGGTGATTTGCACATTGATGCCCATCACACAGTTGAAGATATCGGTATTACCTTAGGCCAGGCTTTTATAAAAGCACTAGGGGATAAAAAAGGGATTGCACGTTATGGACATGCCTATGTGCCTTTGGATGAGGCGTTGTCGCGTGTGGTGCTAGATTTATCAGGGCGACCAGGTTTAGAGTTTGATTGTGAATTTACAAGAGCTGCCATTGGTGATTTTGATGTGGATTTATTCTATGAGTTTTTTCAAGGGTTTACTAACCACTCATTAGTCACTTTACACATTGACAACCTCAAAGGACACAATTCGCATCATCAGGCTGAGACAATATTTAAAGCATTTGGCCGTGCCCTACGCATGGCTGTTGCAATTGATGCGCGTATGGCCGGTATTATGCCATCTACAAAAGGGTCGCTATAAAGCAGGTTTCTAAGGCGATTTCTTTCTGTAGCGATTAAAGTAGTGATTAAATGAAAAAAATAGATATTGCAATAGTTGATTATGGAATGGGTAATTTAAGATCTGTTTCTAAAGCAATAGAGTATGTAACGCCTAATAAAACAGTGGTCGTTACCAGTGATGCTTCTCTAATTAATCAAGCTGAGCGCGTGGTGTTTCCAGGTCAAGGGGGCATGCCAGACTGTATTCGTGAGTTAGATTTACGTGGTTTACGTGAATCGGTTATTGATGCTGCACAGACTAAGCCTTTCTTAGGTATTTGTATCGGTATGCAAATGTTGTTTGAACATTCTGAAGAAGGTGATATTACTGGCTTGGATTTGTTTAAAGGCAATGTAAAGAAATTTACAAAAGCTGAGATGCATGATAATTTTGGTCAAAAGCTTAAAGTGCCGCATATGGGTTGGAATCAAGTCTATCATCAACAAAATCCGCATTCAATGTGGAACAAGATCGGCAATGGCGAGCGCTTTTATTTCGTACATAGCTATTACGTAATACCTAAAGATGAAGCCGATACGATTGCTTTTTGTGAATACCCTAAACCATTTACATGTGCCATTGCGCGAGATAATATATTTGCCGTGCAGTTTCATCCAGAAAAAAGCGCACATGCTGGTTTGCAATTGCTGGATAATTTTGTAAACTGGAATCCCTAAGTACTGATTTTATTGATATTTATCAAATAAAACTTGTTACACACCACTCATTTTATAAACAAATTTACTACTAGATAAGCTTATGTTAATTATTCCAGCAATTGATCTTAAAGACGGCCACTGTGTCCGACTAAAACAAGGCTTGATGGAGGAGTCTACCGTTTTTTCAGATGATCCTGCAGCCATGGCAAGGTATTGGGTCGAGCAAGGTGGAAAACGCTTACACCTAGTCGATTTAAATGGTGCGTTTGCAGGTAAGCCAATCAACGAAATTGCAATTAAATCTATTGTGAAAGAAGTTGGCGGTGGTGAAATACCAATTCAACTTGGCGGTGGCATTCGTGATTTAAATACAATAGAACGCTATTTAGATAATGGCATTGATTATGTTATTTTAGGTACTGCCGCTGTTAAAAACCCAAGCTTTTTACATGAAGCTTGTTTTAATTTTCCTGGGAAAATTATTGTTGGTTTAGATGCTAAAGACGGAAAAGTTGCTGTTGATGGCTGGTCAAGAATAACCGGACATGATGTGATTGATTTAGCCAAAAAATATGAAGACTATGGAGTTAATTCAATTGTCTATACCGATATTGGTCGTGATGGCATGATGACTGGTGTGAATGTTGAGGCGACTGTTGCGCTAGCGCAAGCATTAACCATTCCAGTGATTGCTTCTGGGGGGCTGACAAATATTGAGGATGTACGTAACTTATGTGAAATGGCAGATGAAGGCATAGTTGGTGCAATAACAGGTCGGGCAATTTACGAAGGCTCTATTGATCTTGCTGCCGCGCAAGCATTGGCTGATAAGTTGACTCAAAATGCTCGCTAAGCGCATTATTCCTTGTTTGGATGTGACAGATGGCCGCGTTGTAAAAGGCGTTAATTTCTTAGCTTTGCAAGATGCAGGCGACCCAGTAGAAATTGCAAAACGCTATGATGATCAAGGCGCTGATGAACTTACCTTTTTAGATATCACTGCTAGCTCTGATGGTCGTGGTTTACTTTTACATATTATCGAAGAAGTGGCTAGCCAAGTATTTATCCCGCTCACTGTAGGCGGTGGCGTCCGTGAAGTTGAAGACGTAAGACGTTTGCTCAACGCGGGGGCTGATAAAGTTAGTATTAATACTACTGCAGTGCTAGATCCTCAAATGGTTGCTGACGCAACCTCGCGTTTTGGTTCACAATGTATTGTGGTCGCAATTGATGCCAAAAAAGTAGAGAATAAACCATATGAATGGGAAGTCTTTACGCATGGCGGTAGAAAAGAAACTGGCTTAGATGCGGTTAAATGGGCAGAACGTATGGTGGGAATGGGTGCAGGCGAGCTATTGGTCACCAGTATGGATCGCGACGGAACAAAAATTGGATTTAATAATCCGCTGAATAAAGCGATTTCAGACGCGGTAGATGTGCCAATTATCGCTTCTGGAGGTGTTGGCAACTTACAACACTTAGTGGATGGCGTTACTGAAGGTGGCGCTGATGCTGTCTTAGCTGCGAGTATATTTCATTATGGAGAGTACACTGTGCAGCAAGCTAAAGAATATATGCAACAGCATAAGATTGAGGTGAGGCTTTGAATTGGTTAGATGAAATTAACTGGGATGCCGATGGGTTAGTACCTGCGATTGCGCAAGAAGTTGGTACAGGAAAAGTGTTGATGTTCGCGTGGATGAATCGTGAGGCGTTAGAAGAAACCCGTAAGACTATGCAAGCAGTTTACTGGTCGCGGTCACGTAAAAAATTATGGCGAAAAGGGGAGGAGTCTGGCCATGTACAATACGTGCATGAGATTCGACTTGATTGCGATGAAGATGTGGTCCTGATTTCTGTTGAACAAGACGGGGGCATTGCATGTCATACTGGACGACACAGCTGTTTTTACAAAAAATTAGAAAAAGATGAATGGCAGACAGTTGATCCTATTATTAAGAACCCAGAAGATATTTACAACCGAATCGGTTAAGTCCAAGCTGAAGCCGCTTATATTGACGAAAAATATGAACGATATTTTTGTATGAATGATACTTTAGAGCGCTTAGCTGAATTGCTAGAGTCACGTAAATCTGCTGATCCAGCATCTTCTTATGTGGCTAAGTTATATGGCAAAGGGATGGATAGCATACTCAAAAAAGTGGGTGAAGAAGCAACCGAAGTTGTGATTGCTGCTAAAGGTGGCAACAAAAAAGAAATTATTTATGAGACCGCTGATTTATGGTTTCATACAATGGTGATGTTAGCGCAAGCGGGCCTAAAGCCACAAGATGTTCTTGATGAGCTAGCTAGGCGTGAAGGCTTATCTGGCATCGCAGAAAAAGAGAGTAGAAAAAAATGACTACAGATTGTATTTTTTGTAAAATTATTAACATAGATATTCCTGCAAAAACTATCTATGAAGATGATGATGTTATTGTATTTAATGATATTAAGCCAATGGCGAAAATACATTTTTTAATTGTGCCTAAATTGCATGTAGAAAGCTTAAAGGCATGTGATGATATGCAGCAAGCACTGTTAGGAAAAATGTTGTTGTTAACATCTAAACTTGCAGCAGAACAAGGTTTGGTTGGATATAAAACATTAATTAATACTGGCCGTGAGGCAGGACAAGAGGTCTTCCATCTACATATGCATATATTTGGCGGCGGCGAAGTTTAATTTATTTAGGAGATGAATCATGGGTGCATTTAGTTTATGGCATTGGTTAATTGTGTTGTTGATTGTGGTGCTGGTATTTGGTACTAAGAAACTAAAAAACATGGGTGGTGATGTTGGTGGCGCTGTTAAAGAGTTCAAAAAAGCGATGAATGATGAGAGAAAAGATGAGCAAGTCAGTAACAATGAAGAGACTGGCGCAGTGATTGAAGGCGAAGTGACTGAGAAAACTAAACATTAATTAGCAGTATTCAAACCCATTATGTTTGATATGTCTTTTTCAGAATTGATGATTGCCGCAGTGATTGCCTTAATCGTCATTGGCCCCGAAAAGTTACCTAAAGTAGCACGAACAGTCGGTGCTTTTGCTGGTCGTTTGCAACGTTATATCTCTGATGTTAAAGAAGAGATTAATCGAGAATCTCGCTTTGAAGAATTGCAAGCGCTGCAGCAAGAAATTTCTGGCGGTGTGCAAACAGCAGAATCTAGTATTAGAACTGGAATAGATGAGCTGGTTGATGCTGTCAAACCAAATGAGCTAATTAAAAAATCGACTAAAAAACAAGTAACTGAAAAAGCAAACTCAAGCAATTTAACCAGTAAGAAAGTCACTCAAAAAAAGTCTACTGTTAAAAGCCCGTCTCCTAAAAAGCTGCATAATAAAAAACCTACAACTAAGTCCACTGTATCTAAAAAACTTGCTTCTAAAAAGCCGGTCGCTAAAAAAACTATTGTAGCAAAAACACGTAAAGCAAAAACACCTAAGGTAAACACCTAAATCAATATGACACCAACCGAGTCATTTATTTCTCACCTGATTGAGTTGCGCGGCAGGCTTCTTAAGGTGGCTCTCGGGTTTGTTTTGGTTTTTGTGGTGCTATTTCCTTTCGCTAACAAAATTTATTCACTTTTAGCAGCACCTATGCTCGCTAAGTTGCCTGATGGTGCACAAATGATTGCAACTGCAGTCACTACGCCATTCTTTGTGCCAATGAAAGTAGCAATGATGGCTGCATTCGTTATCTCATTACCACACACTTTTTACCATGTATGGTCGTTTGTTGCACCGGGCTTATATGCACATGAGAAAAAATCAATGCTACCTGTGATTGTATTGAGTAGTTTGTTGTTTATAGGTGGTATGGCATTTGCATATTTCATGGTGTTTCCAGTGGTTTTTGGCTTTATTGTAAGTAGCGCACCAGAGGGGGTAGCAGTGATGACAGATATTGCAGAATATTTAGATTTCGTAATGACATTATTTTTAGCTTTTGGTTTTGCTTTTGAGGTGCCAATCGCTGTGGTAATGCTGACTAAGTTTGGCTGGGTGACTATTAAGCAACTAAAAGAAGCCCGTAGTTATGTCATTGTTGGCGCATTTGTCGTTGCCGCTATTTTTACACCACCTGATATTATCTCGCAGTTTATGTTAGCAGTGCCTTTATGGCTGCTATATGAAGCAGGTATATTTTTTGTGCAATTTACACAGGCCAAAAGTGAAAGCATCCATGCTGAACTTTAAGTTTTGTAGACTAGGCCCTTAATATTATTTTTTCTGGGCTAGCTGTTTTGGTCTTGTGCCAATTAGCACTTTAATATCAACTTTCTTACCTTCTCGAATAATAGTTAAAATAGCTTCTTGCTTAGGCTTAAGTGTTGCAATTAAATTCAACATAGATGCACTATTAATTACAGGCTGGCGATTAATAGCGAGTAGCACATCACCTGCTTTTAAATCTGCGCGGTATGCAGGACTATCCCGTAAAACACCGGCAATTAATGCTCCTGCTGTTGTTGGTGATCGGAATGATTCTGCTAACTCTGGTGTTAAATCTTGCGTTTCAATACCAACCCATCCTCTTGTGACAATGCCATCTTTAGCAATTTGTACCATTACCTGTTTAGCTAGATTTGCTGGGATTGCAAACCCTATGCCCATACTGCCACCATTACGTGAATAAATGGCACTGTTGATGCCAACTAGATTGCCTAATGAATCAACCAGTGCGCCACCTGAGTTGCCAGGGTTTATGGAGGCATCAGTCTGAATAAAATTTTCATAAGTATTTATGCCTAATTGATTACGCCCTAATGCACTGACAATACCTTGGGTAATGGTTTGTCCTACCCCAAATGGATTGCCAATCGCTAATACTACATCACCTACATTAAGTGTTTCTGAACTGGCGAAAGTAATAGAGGGTAAATTTTTTGCATCTATTTTAAGTAAAGCTAAATCGGTTTCAGGGTCGGTGCCAACTATTTTTGCAGGTAACTTTCTACCATCTGCAAGCGAAACTTCAATTTCATCTGCTGAAGAAATAACATGATGGTTTGTTAAAATCAAACCTTGTTGGCTTACAATTACGCCACTACCTAAGCTGTTATCTTTACCGCCATTATCGTTTCGATCACCAAAAAAGTGTTTAAATAACGGGTCATCCATAAACTGCTGGTGATAGCTAGTAACAGATGCAGTTGATGTAAAAATATTCACAACGGCTGGCATTGCTTTTTTCGCGGCATCACTATATGAGCTAACAGGTATACTTGAAATTGAACCTGTCACTGGTGCTGTTAATGGCGCTTGAGAAATAACAACAGGATCTGGCTGAGTCTCTAACAAGTTAGGGTAAAAAAGACGAAGCACAAATAAAACGCCTAAACAGGCGGTGGCAGTTTGAGCAAAAATAAGCCAGATTTTCTGCATATGAGTTTGTTTGAAACAAAAATTGAATAGTTAATAAATACCCATAGCATATACGAAAAACAGGAAGGTTTTAATGCAATTAACCGCAATCAACACATATTTGGCAAAAATTTTGCAGCCAGAAAAGTTTAATGACTATTGTCCAAATGGTTTGCAAGTTGAGGGTAAGCAAACAATCAATAAGATTGTTACGGGGGTAACTGCGAGTTTAGATTTATTACACGCAGCCCATGAAGCTAATGCCGATGCAATTTTGGTGCATCATGGCTATTTTTGGAAAGGTGAGTCTGCTGTCGTTACAGGTATTAAAAAACAAAGGTTACAATTTCTATTACAGCATGAAATCAACCTATTTGCTTACCACTTGCCCTTAGATGCACATAACCAGCTTGGGAACAATGTCATGTTAGGTAATGTCTTAGGGTTGAAGGTTTTAGGGTATCTGGACGATAAAGGTATTATGGCTTGGGCTGAGTTGGAGAAAGCGCAATCTTTGAAACAGTTGGCAGCACATATCAGTAATGAACTTAATCGAAAACCATTAGTCATTGGTGATGTGCAGCAAGTAGTAAAAAAGATAGCCTGGTGTACTGGCGCAGCGCAAGATTATATTGATATAGCGATTGCCAATGATATAGATGTATTTATCAGTGGTGAGATTTCTGAACCTACGGTACACAGCGCACGAGAATCTAATACGGCGTATATATCTGCAGGGCATCATGCCACTGAACGCTATGGTGTTAAAGCATTAGGTGAGCATTTGGCCGAAAAATTTAACATTCAACATGTATTTATTGATATTGATAACCCAGTTTAACTGTTTATTTTCAGTTGCTTAGATTAATAAATTTGATTTTTGAATGACAAAAAATGTATAATTTGATCTTTGTAAATTACCTTAATTTATTTGTCTTATTTGACAATTAGTAGGAATCCCATGTCAGACTCGAGTACCAACAAGAAAAAAACAACCAGTCAATCTGGTTTATCTTTTCACCCGCCTTCAGAAATTGATGTTGAAAAACGAGAGTTTTTAGCTAAAGTAACCGCAGCAACTGGTGCTGTAGGTTCGCTTGCGGTGGCAGTGCCATTTGTAGGTAGTATGTTGCCGAGTGAGCGTGCTAAAGCAGCTGGGGCACCTGTAGAAGAGGATATTAGCATGTTGGCGCCAGGTGAGATTAAAACAGCTGAATGGCGCGGTAAGCCTGTTTGGATTATTCATCGCACAGATGAGATGAATGAAGATTTAGCTAAAAATATTGATCAATTATCTGATCCTGATTGTGAGGTGCCTCAGCAACCGGTCTATTGCGAAAATAGTGGTCGATCAATCAAACCTAACATTGGTGTTCTGGTAGGCATTTGTACACATTTAGGTTGTTCCCCTACGACTAAGCTGGGTGCTGGTGGCGATATGGGTGAAGATTGGGTAGGAGGGTTCTTCTGTCCTTGTCATGGTTCTAAATTTGATTTGGCTGGTCGTGTGTTTAAAGGCTCGCCCGCACCGACTAACTTAATCGTGCCACCTTATTCTTTTCTAGATGACAACACACTATTGATTGGTGTGGATGCTGAGATGGAGGCTTAAGAACATGGCAACAGTAAATTCAAAGTCTTCAGGTAAAGCAGCAGGTGTCCTTGGGTGGGTCGATGAACGTTTCCCTTTGTCATCAACCATTAAAGCGCATTTAACTGAATACTACGCACCGAAAAATTTCAACTTTTGGTATTTTTTTGGTGCTCTGGCAATGTTAGTGCTAGTCTTGCAAATTGTCACTGGCATTTTCTTAACGATGCATTACAAACCTTCAGCTGCAGAGGCGTTTGCTTCGGTTGAATATATTATGCGTGATGTGTTTGGCGGTAATATTATTCGCTATATGCATTCTACTGGCGCCTCGATGTTCTTTGTTGTGGTGTATTTACACATGTTTCGTGGTGTGATTTATGGTTCTTACAAAGCGCCGCGTGAGCTTATTTGGCTATTTGGCGTCGGAATTTTCTTGGTGCTAATGGGTGAAGCCTTCTTCGGGTACTTGCTGCCATGGGGGCAAATGTCTTACTGGGGAGCGCAAGTCATTGTGAATCTCTTTGCTACCATACCTTTTATTGGGCCAGATTTGTCTGAATGGTTACGCGGTGATTATTTGATTTCAGATTCCACTTTAAATCGCTTTTTTGCATTTCATGTCATTGCTTTGCCATTAGCGCTTTTAGGCTTGGTCGTGGTGCATTTAGTAGCTTTACATGAAGTGGGTTCTAATAATCCAGATGGCGTAGAAATCAAAAAAACAAAAGATAAAAAAACAGGTATTCCGCTTGATGGCATTCCATTCCACCCTTATTACACAGTAAAAGATTTAGTAGGTGTTGTTGTGTTCTTGATCGTCTTTTCCTCTATTGTTTTTTTCATGCCGGAAATGGGCGGTTATTTTTTAGAGCATAATAATTTCATCCCTGCAGATTCACTTAAAACGCCCGAGCATATTGCGCCAGTTTGGTATTTCACACCTTATTACTCAATTCTGCGAGCTATTCCTCCGGTGATGAATTCACAGTTTCCTGGTGTAGCTGCAATGGGATTGTCTGTGATGATTTTTGCTTTACTGCCATGGCTAGATCGTAGTCCAGTTAAATCGATTCGTTATCGCGGTACCCTGTACAAACGTTGGTTAGCAATCTTTGTGATTAGCTTTATAGTTTTAGGCTACTTGGGTACTAAACCATCCAATATTTGGGGTGAGTTTCCGACAGATATGCTATTAGTTGGTGGGGCATATAGGGCGACAATTGTTGCGCGCATTTTCACGATATCTTATTTCTTATTTTTTATTCTTATGCCTTGGTATTCAGCGAGAGATAAAACTAAGCCCGTGCCAGAAAGAGTAACAGGTTGATAATGAGAAAAATTATGAAAAAACTATTTGTATTAGTTGTATTCTTGTTGCCATCAATAACATTTGCAGCAGGGTCGGAAATTAATGTAACAGCGCCTATTGATCCGACTGACCAGGCTTCATTACAGCGAGGCGCCCGTACTTTTATTAATAACTGTTTAAATTGTCATAGCGCAAACTATATGCGTTATAACCGGTTAGTGGATATCGGTTTATCTGAGCAACAAATTAAAGATAATCTTTTATTCGCTGGCACTAAAATTGGCGATACGATGAAAGTAGCAATGCAGCCTGAGGAAGCAAAAAAATGGTTTGGTGTTGCTCCTCCAGATTTATCTGTCGAAACAAGAGCGCGTGGGGTTGATTGGCTTTATGCTTACATGCGTGGGTTTTATCGTGATGAAACAACACCAAGTGGCTGGAACAATACTGTCTACGATAAAGTGGCAATGCCGCATGTGTTGTATGAAATGCAAGGCATACAAGAGCTAAACCATGAAACACATCAGTTGGAGCTGGTGAAGCCAGGGAAATTAAGTCCTGAAGAATACAATAATTATGTTGCTGACCTGACCAACTACATGGCGTTTATGGGTGAGCCAGCAAAGCAGCAACGTAAAGCCATTGGTCTATGGGTGTTATTGTTTTTGGGAGTAATGTTAGTGCTAGCTAAAAAATTAAAAAGCGCTTATTGGAAAGATGTTAAGTAAAAATAATTATTATTATAAAAAATTAAGGTGTAACAAATTATGATGAAGCTTTATTCTGGCTCGGTTGATCCGTTTAGCCACAGATGTCGTATTGTATTATTTGAAAAGGGAATGGACTTTGAGGTTATTGATGTTGACTTAGCGAACAAGCCTGAAGATTTGGCGGTACTTAATCCATACAACTCAGTACCTGTTTTATTAGAACGTGATTTAGTATTGTCAGAAGCAAATATTATTAACGAATATATTGATGAGCGGTTTCCACATCCACAATTAATGCCAGCTGATCCAGTTATGCGCGCACGCGCAAGATTGTTTCTATATAATTTTGAAAAAGACCTGTTTCATCATATTCCAAACGTAGAGAGTAAAAATGAAGAAGTGGCAGATAAAGCGCGCAAAACAATCCGTGATAATTTATCACAAATCGTACCTATCTTTGCTAAGCAAGAATATTTGCTTGGTGACGATTACTCAATGCTAGATGTGGCAATTGCACCTTTATTATGGCGTTTGGGGCATTATGGAATTCAGTTACCTAATCAAGCGGCGCCATTATTGAAATATGCTGAGCGTTTATTTTCTCGCCCATTTTATGCGGAAGCAATGACGCCTTCTGAAAAAGCGATGCGTAAGTAGTATAAGAAATGAGCGAACTCACCCCTACAAAGTCCTATATGGTGCGGGCAATTCATGAATGGTGTTTAGATAACGCTTTGACGCCGCACTTGGCTGTGATAGTTAATGCCAACACAATCGTGCCAAAAGCTTATGTTAAAGACGGTGAGATTGTTTTAAATTTAAGTTACACTGCCACTAAGGATTTGCATCTTGATAATGAAGCCGTGACATTTTCTGCACGTTTTGCAGGAGCCCCGCAAAATTTATATGTGCCAATGGATGCGGTGCGTGGAATTTTTGCGCGAGAAAATGGCCAAGGCATGTTTTTTGAATTAGCTGAACAAAAGGAAATGCCAGGTCTGGAGGCTGGAAAAGACCAGCCTAAGAATGCAGATGACAGGCCAAGAGAACCTGAAGAGCTAAAGAAAAAACGGCCAAATTTAACAATCGTTAAATAAATTAGTGACATTGCGAACAATTTCATCAAAAAGTACTAGCGCATGAATTATAAAAAATGCTATAGTCACGCCTCAAAAATGAAATGCCGGATTAGCTCAGTTGGTAGAGCAGCGCACTTGTAATGCGAAGGTCATCAGTTCGATTCCGATATCCGGCACCAAACATATGGAAGATGTATCGCAACGACAATATAAAACAGCCGCTTAAAAGTGGCTTTTTTATTGGATTAGCATTTGACACTCACTCAAAAAATGAGCATAATCGCGGGTTCGGTTAGGAGGGGTGGCCGAGTGGTTAAAGGCGACGGACTGTAAATCCGTTCTCTCAGAGTACGAAGGTTCGAATCCTTCTCCCTCCACCAAAGTATATTTAGTAGTGAAGAGCCTATTGGTGTTGTTTTAAGTGGGTGCATAGTGTTAGATTTGTTGGCCACAGTGCGGGAGTAGCTCAGTTGGTAGAGCTTCAGTTTTCCAAACTGAATGTCGCGAGTTCGAGCCTCGTCTCCCGCTCCAAACATTTTGTTTGAAGCTTAACGGCCCATGTGGCTCAGTGGTAGAGCACTCCCTTGGTAAGGGAGAGGTCGCGGGTCCGATTCCCGCCATGGGCACCAAAATGTTGCTAGTGGTTGTAGTTGGGTGGTAATAGTTTGGCGTACTAATAAGTGAAGATATTATTAATTAAAACTGAATATTGAGATTAAACAAAGGATTATAAGATGGCAAAAGGCAAATTTGAGCGGACCAAGCCGCACGTAAATGTGGGCACGATTGGCCACGTTGATCACGGCAAGACAACGTTAACAGC